>Ga0068714_10001476_pt1 | contig 34289 bp, 24 predicted proteins | sample MTBNYHSulfiMetaG_FD_62988 | JGI IMG/M metagenome (GOLD analysis project Ga0068714, IMG submission 62988) | Enrichment culture microbial communities from rom New York Harbor, USA that are MTBE-degrading - MTBE-NYH (New York Harbor Sulfidogenic)... | ecosystem: Environmental > Aquatic > Marine >...
CGAAGGCCACACGCCCGGCTCCAAAATGGCATCCATCAGGTTCAAGATTAAATAGCCCCCGTTGGCTTGAATAAAGGAACCGGATTTGATCCGGCTGAAATCCGTACGCCAAACTCCCGTCCTGTCCACGATCCGCTCGATGGAGCCAAAAAGATTTCGGTATGTGGGATAGCTTTCGATAATGATGGGAGGCGTCTTGCATTCCGAATTATCAACAAACAGATTCACCTGGTAAGGTTGAAAGAGGTCCGGCTCCACGCCTTGAGGGATGGGCATACCCTGAAAAAACTGTTGTTTCTGTTTGAATATATCGAGATGGGACGCCATGTCTTCGATCACGCTGTCAAAAAAACGTGACACGGATTTGGACTTGTACTTGGCTTTCAGCGCATTGATCGGGTCTGCCACGCTCTTGAGGAAGAGGTAGCGGTCCATTTCATCGAGTTTCTTCTTGACCTCGCGGTCCATGTCGCGCATTTCGAGAAACACTCGGTCGATCTGGTCCGTCAGCTCGGCTTGTTTTCGCTTCATTGTTTCGAATTTTTCTTTGGGAAAGTTGCCGGCCTCTACCATGGCTTCTATCTGGTCGATGTGAACGGGTTTGTCCTCTATCATGGGCATGACGATGGGCCGCTTCACCGGGCCGACCTGCATTTCAACAAGCGCAAACCCTTCGTCTTTTACTTTATTTCCGATTTCTTTGAAGAATTTCTTTCCCTGCTCCTCGTACTTTTCGAGGATGTCCTTTTTCATGTTCAAATAGTCTTCACTTTCGAAGAGCATAGGCACGTTGACCTTGAGCTGCTCAAGGAGCGCATCGGAATCGGACTTGAATTCGCCGCCTGTACCGGCTGGAAGTCGAATCAGCTGAGGCGCTTCCAGCTTCTCGAAATTATTAACGTAGCAGAGATCGTCGGGTATCCGGCGTTTCTTTATCATTTGCTTGAGCATCCGCTCGATGGTGTGATTTTTCTCAGAACCGGTCATTCCCGTTACAAAGATGTTGTACCCGCTCTTTTCGATCTCGACGCCAAAGCGGAAGGCCTCCAGGGCTCTCTTCTGGCCGATGAGCTCCGACGTAGGTTGTAGTTCCTCCGTAGTTTCAAAAGGTAACGTACTCGGGTCCAGTCGCCACCGTAGTTCCTCGACCGGTATTTCTTTATATGATCTTCCGCGGGCCATGGATGCTCTCCTCCTCATTGGGTCATCGTGAATGAGTGAGCTTACTCACCGAAAAAGTTCTGTTGATGCTTTGATTGAGAACAACAGTCGAATTCGAAGACGGTTGCATCGTGTGCATGGAATATTTTCTATCATACAGTAAGATCGATGAAAAGGGAAACTCGAACTGCTCTGGGATAGTAGGAGGGAGTCAGACGCCGTGTTGGGCAGGCGCTGTCAGGAGGCATTATGATACGATGGTGGTTGTTCGAAAGATCCCGGGAAGAAAAGCATCTTCTTCTGTATGTGGCGCCTCTTCGAAAAGGCGTGGCGCACTTCCATCACGTGAGCAACAACCCGAAACGGGCGAAACGCGGGTGCGCAGATTGCGCATGCTTACTGTGGCCGCCGGTGGCCTTAATCGCTTGTGGTGCTGCTGTATAGCCTGTTTCGCGAAGGGGTGTACAGGTATCGACTGAAAAGAGAGGGTTTGAAAATCAGTCCTATGATGAGTTTACAACCAAAGGTTTCCACCACAGCGGGAAGTTCTTCCCTCGAGTCCACGTGCCCGCAATCTTTGCATGTCCAACCCCGCCAATTGTTCTGACATGCTTGATCCAAACACAGCTCATAATAAGGGCATACGACATTACGCACCCCTCTTCCTTCAGGGGATGCCTGAGGATTCGTATATCCGGACATCGACGGTCTCCCAACAGCATAGAGTGAAAAAAACCGCCTAGCCTATCGCCCCGAACTCAATATATAGAGAGTCCGGATGGTTGTCCAACCAAAAATGTAATATATTGTATTTCAAAATCTAGATTTCTTACACATCGATCATCCGGTTTAAGGATGTCATGACTATTGCATATCACTGGAAACAAGGATAAAGTGTTCTCGTTCGGTGTCCGTGCGTGAGGTTCATCCTTAGGGTGAAACGTAACGGCAATCCGGTTCCCGCAGGCCCAAAAAGCCGCCAAGGGGCGTAAACCGGAACAAGCGGGGCAGTTCAGAACATTTTATGACTGCGTCGCAGTCCGGGGAAGTGCGCTTTGCGAACGCAGTTCGGGTTTGACGAGACTAAACCGGAACACACCAAAAACGGAAATAGAAACATCCAGGAGAACAACCATCATGGCAGAACGACTCGTTGTGGTCGGTGGGGGTGCAGGCGGTCCGAGCGCCGCAGCCAAGGCAAAGCGATTGAAACCGGACCTCGACGTCCATATTCTCGAGGCAGGACCGCATGTTTCCTATGCGGCGTGTCCGACTCCCTACTTCATTGCGGATATGATCGCTACGCCGGAAGAACTCATCGTCCGAACTCCGGAAGCTTTCGAAAAGTCGGGGATACACGTTCATCTGAACACAGCCGTCGAAGGATTGGATTTCAATCAGGGCGTGGCCCTGGATTCCAAAGGGGAAAAGTGGTTTTTTGACCAACTGGTTTACGCGACCGGAGCTTCATCCACCCTCCCCGACATTCCGGGCGTCAACTCGGGAAGGATTTTTACCCTCAAAAGCCTCCAGGACGCCATCCGAATCAGGTCCTTCATTGAGACGCGCAAGCCGAAGTCGGTAATTATTCTTGGAGCCGGTTTTATCGCCCTGGAGATGTGCGAATCGTTCCGGTTTCGACGACTGGATACTACGGTGCTGTATCGGGGTAACCTGCCGGCAAAGCGAATGGGTGATGATTTATCCAAGATCCTTCTCGACGAAATGAACGCAAACGGCGTACGATTCGTCCCCGGCGTCGAACCGGAGGCCATTGTGGAAGAAGCCGATGGGCTGCAAGTCGAAACCAATGACGGGGTCTTTCCGGCTGATATGGTGCTGGTTGCGCTGGGAGTGCGTCCGAATGTCGAATTGGCTAGAAACAGCGGTATACTTCTTGGAGAGACCGGAGCCGTGCGAACGGACGCGTCGCAGCGTACCAATCGACGGAACGTCTTTTCGGCGGGGGATTGCACCGAGGTGTTAAATCTGGTGTCGCGGCAGCCGAATTTTGTTCCTCTGGGAGATGTGGCGAACAAACAGGGCCGGGTGGCCGGCGCGAATATCGGGGGAGAAGCATCCGAGTTTCCAGGCGTGGTAGGATCCTGGTGTTTCAAGTTCTTTGAACTGGAAGTGGCTTTTACGGGTCTGAACGAGGCCGAAGCACGCCGGGCGGGATTTCATCCTGTCAGCGGGTTTGTAACCACCCGATCGAGGGCCGGGGCCTATCCTGGAGCCAGTCCGATTCATATCCGGCTGGTAGCGGATCGCCCCACCGGCAGGTTGCTGGGTGCGCAGATGGTGGGAAAAGAAGGAGCGGTGGGTCGCACCAACGTAGTCGCCGCGTGTCTGCATCGCTCTACTCCCCTCGAAGAACTGTCCTTCATGGATTTATGCTATGCGCCTCCGTTTTCGCCGGCCTGGGATCCCCTTCACATTGCAGCCCAGGAGTGTTTAAAACAATTCTGAATGTTTTTCTCGAATTTTGTAGCTTTTCAGTTGAGTCCACTGTGCTAAAGGAGAACCCCAATGAAAGCGAGACTGATTTTCATCCTGGTCATCTGTTCCTTGTTCGCCTTAGTGATGGGGTGTGAAAAGCGGGAAGCGCTACCTCCTGCGCCTAAGAAACCCAAGCTGCTGGTGGTTCCATTACCGGGAGGGTCCAATCTCGCCCCTGGATTCAACGATAGCCTGAACCGGAGTATTCAGTATGCATTGGCGAACCTTCAACGGTTCGACATTGCCAAACCAAGGGAAACACAGTGTGCCGAGGAGGACCTCGAGTGCATTCTCCGCGAGACGAGTGTGGACCATATTGTAGGTTGGAAGCTGTACAAGAGCGGTATTTGCTACCAGCTTATAATGGAGCATTATACTAAAGATCAGGATTCTCCCGACTCGCTGGACCGGAATATCGTCATTGATGAGTATATCGTGGATCCGCGGAGATGCGTCGAACATCCTCCGGATTACGACCCGCTGAATTTCGTGAGGGAAAACGTAGTTGAAGCGATGAGCAAAGATCGCTTGGCTAAGCTGCGGAGTTCCCTCTCATCTATGCTCTTGCTCCTGCCGGTGAGTACAGGTTCCGGATTCGATCTGACAGTACATCAGGTTTCGGACAAGGTGGCGGCTGCGCTCGCGGATACGGGCTTCTCGAACGTGCGCAGGTTGAAAGAGGCCGAGTCGCCGGCCGGGGTGAAGGACACGAATTCTCTTCGCGCGTTGGTAGAAAAATATCGAGCCGCCGAAGGGTTGGAGGTCCGACTGGATCAATGCGGGAAGTTTTACATGATCAGCCTTTCGCATTGCCTTAGACGCGCCAGCGGTGCGTGTGAGATTGAAGAGATCAAGAAATGCATGACTCTCGGGCCGATTGAAGGCCCTGAAGGTGGCTGTTTAACCGGCGCCAATGAGCAGAGTCTCGCCAACCTGATTTTGGATCATGCCGTCGGTCTCATAACGGGCGGGGGTGAATTCGCCCGGTATATTGCCAAGAAAGATCATACGTTCCAGCGTCAAGTTCAGGTTCCCGAGGTAAATCCTTCCGAATTGATTGCGGGTAGGTTCTATGTTGACGGGGATCTGGTTTACGATTATCGCCTCGGATTGATATGGTGCAAGAGGTCGAAAACGGATGCGAGGTTCACAAGAGATGACGCAATGGGTTATGCTGAGAAGGTCTTCAGCGTGCAAGGATACAAGAACTGGAGACTTCCCTCTCCATTGGAAATGCAGAGCTTGTATTATGACGCTTCGGAACGTCAAAAACGAACCAATTATTCGAAAAGCAGGGAGACACTTCATCCGACCCTGTTGCATCCCGTCTTTGAATATCCTATTGGCGCCTACGGGGTGGCATGCCCTCGAGTGTCGGCAAGCGTGATTTTGGAGGAAGTACTGGCAGGAGAAAAGAATTTCTGGACTGTGAGCAATACCTGGGAGCATGCTCGACTGTTTCCCGTAAAACCATTTCCAAAAGAAGCTCGATCCCGCCACGCCGCCCTTCTGGGGCAGCCCGCTCCGATACCTCTGCGGTTCACGGTTTCGTTTATCGGGGGGGCGAAAGAAATCGATTTAGCCGTCGAATTCTTTACTCTAACGACCGGAAAGCAGTTTGCGGCCTTTGGTCTCGAGAATTGGCTGGAGGAGCATAAAAGGACCGGTGTTTCGTTTCATCTTCACGGGACGGAAGCTACTATAGGGGATTTGTTGAATTATCTTGTATCCAATAATACGCTGGGCGTTATTCACGATGACTCGCTGTACCTGATTACATCAGCGGTGAATGCCACGCCTCGTAACAAAGGAGCCACACTGGCCGCATACCGGCGGCAGCAAGGTCGGTAGAGAGCCATGCCGGATGTTTCAGACCGGCGGGAGTGTTGAGCCCGTTTTCGCAGCGGCCTGTCTCTAGTATCTCCGATCTTCGTCATGAATGGGACCGTGGCCGTCTTCGACCGGGCTCGTTTCTATCCGGAAGAGTATGAGGAAACCCGGGTCTGGAGGGAGACCCGGGGGGAACGAGATCCAATCAAGCCTATCAGAAAGATTCGATGCGGGGTCTGAACGTTTTTCTGAGTAATCGGCTGGAGAAGCTGGTGTCCGCTCTGGCTGAGACGCTGCGCGTCCCTTTGCCGTTTCCGCTGCAAACAGAAATGATTGTTGTCCAGAGCAAAGGCATGGAACGATGGGTATCTTTGGAACTCGCCAAACGTCACCGTGTCGCCGCAAACCTGAGTTTCCCGTTTCCCAACGCTTTGCTTGAAGATGTCTTCCGGATTTTTCTCATGGATCCGGCCGAAGAGTCTCCCTTCGACCCCGAGGTCTTGACATGGAGAATCATGGAAGTCCTGAGCGACCCGTTACGGAGAAGAAGATTTCCCGAGCTGGACTCCTACCTCTCTGATGATGAAACCGGCCTGAAACAGTTACAGATGTCGATTTGCATTGCGGATCTGTTTGACCAGTATCTCCTGTTTCGACCCGAGATGATGCTCATGTGGGACCGTGGAAGCGAACATCATTGGCAGGCGATTTTGTGGAGAGAAGTGGCAGCTGGTACGGAAAGGTCCCATCGTGCAACGTTGAGGAAACGGTTCTTTCAACGTCTCCGCAGCATGGATTCCATTCCTGAGTCGCTTCCGGAACGGATTTCTGTTTTCGGCATTTCCTACTTACCGTCTTTCCATCTCGACATCTTGCGCGGGCTTGCGTCAATGGTTCAGGTGAATCTGTTTCTCATGAACCCCACTGGAGAATATTGGGGAGACATCGTATCCGAACGTGAGATGCGGCGGTATAGCTCTTTCCCATCCGAATCCGATCTGTTGCATCTGGAAGAGGGAAACAGTCTCCTTGCGTCACTGGGCCGCCACGGTAGAGCATTCTTCTCACTGGTTTCCGAACTTGACGAAGCGAATGAGCTGGAGGATTTTGAGGATCCGGGGGAGCAAAGCATACTCACGTGCGTTCAATCCGACATTCTTCACCTTCGCAACCGATATTACGACCAATGCCGATCTTCTCTTAACGCGGGATCGGACCGTTCGATCGAGTTTCAATCATGCCACAGCCCCATGCGCGAGGTAGAGATCCTGCACGATCATCTGCTCAGGATGTTTGACGAGAAACCCTCTCTGGAACCCCACCACATTATGGTAATGACCCCGGACATAGAGGTCTATGCTCCGTTCATACGTGCCGTTTTCGGCGCTCCGGAAAACGAGTCTCTGCGAATCCCGTTTCGAATAGCCGATCAGAGTCTTCGCAAGGAAGGGCTATTGTCGGAACCTTTACTATCCATTCTCGATCTGACCGCCGGCAGGCTCGGAGCAACGGATGTGCTTTCCATCCTTGAAGCTCCTGCGGTTCGGCGAAAGTTCGGTATTTCCGAATTGGATTTAGAGCTGATCCAGCGTTGGATAGAAGAAACGCACATAAAATGGGGTATGAGTGCGTCGGAACGAGCCGGAATGGGACTGCCTGCAACTCCGGAGAACACTTGGACTGCGGGGCTGGATCGCCTACTGCTCGGGTACGCTATGCGCGGAGAAGGCCGGAGGATGTTCGACGGCATTCTCCCCTTTGACGGCATCGAAGGCGGTGAGGCGACCGTGTTGGGTTCCTTTGTCGAGTTCATGGATCGGATATTCCACTGGCGAAAAGCGCTGGGAAACCTGCATAACCTTGGCGAATGGGCGGAGATACTTGAAAGGATTCTGGAAGATTTTTTTGAAACGAGAGATGAAAACGAATTCGAGATACGGATGCTTCGACGGTTCATCTCGAACCTCACCGCAATGGAAAACCGATCCGGCTTCGCCGAGGCGGTCACGGTCGAGGTCGTACGATCCTATCTGAAACGGGCTCTTGAACGCGAAGGCTTCGGCCTCGGGTTTCTGACCGGTGGCGTGACGTTTTGTTCGATGCTGCCCATGCGCAGCATTCCTTCCAAAGTGGTCTGTCTTCTGGGGATGAACAACGAGACCTTTCCAAGGAAATCGAGCGTACCCGGCTTCGATCTCATGGCAAAGGCTCCCAAAAGGGGGGACCGTTCCCGGAGAGAGGACGACCGCTATCTGTTTCTGGAGGCGATCCTCTCCGCACGAGAGAAGCTTTATATCAGTTACGTGGGTCAGAATATCCGAGACAACAGCAAGATACCGCCTTCCGTTGTAGTTAGTGAACTACTGGATTACATTAGACAGGGATTCCAGGCCCCCGTAGGAAAGGAGCCGGATCGATGGGTGAACGAACATCCCCTGCAAGCATTCAATCCCGTGTACTTCGATTCCGACCGAGACCTGTTCAGTTATTCGAAGGAAAATTGCGATGCGGCTCAAAGCCTGAGATCGCATATCCCGCAACGTTCTCCCTTTATCGCTTCGCATCTGGATGATCCTGGGGAAGAATGGCGAGTCGTGGACGTGGAGCATCTGTGCTCCTTCTACGCTAATCCTTGTAGATTCCTGTTGAAGCAGCGCTTGGGAGTCGTCTTGGACGATGAACCCGTTTTGTCGGATGACCGTGAGATCTTCGTGCTGGATCGCCTGGAGGAGTATTTCTTAAAGCAGGAGTTAAACGAAGAGCTGATTTCGGGTGCGGACGCGGACGAGTTTTTTTCCGTGGCCAAAGCTTCGGGGCGTCTCCCGCATGGCGCCGCCGGAATCTGTGAGTACGATCGAGTGATGAATGCGGCATCCCGGTTTTCGGAAAGACTCAGACCGATCTTTGAACGCGGTGCTCTACCTCCTGTGGAAGTGACTTTAACATTGGCGGGATTCCAGCTTACGGCCCCCATTGATCATCTCTACCCCGGAGCGCTCCTTCATGCACGATGCGCAAAAATCAAAGCAAAAGACCGCTTGCGTGTCTGGATTCACTATTTGGCGCTTTGTTCCTCCGCCCATTTCGATCCGTCCCGAAAAGGAATTCTGGCAGGAGAGGAAAAAACGTTTGTCTACAACAGTCCGAAGGAGCCCGAGCGCATTCTGGAGTCCCTGCTCTTAAGATATTGGGAAGGACTTTGCAGGCCCATCCATTTCTTCCCTGAGGCTTCTCTCGCTTTTGCCGAAGCTATGACGATGGGTGGGAAAGGCAGGGAAAACGCTCTAAGAACTGCCCGGAAGGTTTGGGATGCCCCATTGTATCCTGAGGGCGCCGACCGTTATTACGAGCTATGTCTCCGAAATTCCACATCTCTTGACGACGAGTTCGAGCAGTTGTCGCGGGAACTCTTCGATCCCCTACTGCAGTGTCAGGAAGAACGTAGTCTATGGTAAACTTCAAAAATTTCGACTTGATGGGCGTGCCGCTATCAGGAACCAACCTGATCGAAGCCGGCGCAGGCACGGGCAAGACGTTTGCCATCGAGGGGCTTTTTCTCCGGTTGATCATCGAAAAACGGTTTTCCATCCATCAGATTCTTGTGGTCACGTTCACCGTGCCGGCGACGGAAGAACTGCGGGGTAGAATCCGTAAGCGGCTCGTAGAGGCCAGGAAGGCGTTTCTAAACGGCGGGGGAGAAGATGAGCTGCTGCGTAAGCTGAAGGAAAAATATCACAGAAATGTGGATGATATCATCCATAGACTGAACAGCGCGATTAACGACTTTGATGAATCGGCGATTTTCACGATTCACGGGCTGTGCCAGAGGATACTTCGAGAGAATGCTTTTGAAAGCGGAAGCCTGTTCGATGCGGAAATGATCCTGGACCAGCAGCCTCTCAAAAAACAAATTGCCGAGGACTTCTGGCGGAAACATTTCTACGATGCACCCATCGAACTGGTCCGATACTTTATGGGGAAACGGATATCCGCAGACACTTTTCTGAAACTCGCCCACACTTCCATTTGGTGTCCGGATGTGATGGTCATCCCTGAAGTTACTCCACCCCCTATGGAGGATGTATCGGGTTTGCTCTCCGCCGTTCAGGAAAGCCACGAGACCCTGAAACAGATCTGGCTTGTAGAAAAGAACGAGATCGAAGGGCAACTCCGTCGTTCCGATCTAAAAGCCGGAAGCTATAATGAGACTCAAATTTCCAGATACTTGGCCGAGTTGGATTGTTATCTGGAACAGAAGGGCCCATTGCCGCTGGCTTCGTGCGGATGTTTTTCCAAGTTCACTATCGATACCTTGAGCAGATTTACAAAGAAGAACGGACGGTCTCCTGAACATCGATTCTTCGTGGAATGTGACCGGCATGAAGCATTGGTGGAACAGACCGAGGCAATGCTGGATCGGTATTTGATGTTCTTGAAAAGCGCTTTCCTGCGGTTTCTGAGAGCCGAGCTGCCAAAGAGAAAAGAAAGACGAAACGTCCGGCATTTTGACGATCTGCTGCTCAAGGTTCGGGCTGCGTTAAGCAGAGAGGGCGATTCCCGACTCGCGAGAACTCTCCGGAAGAAGTATAATGCAGCCCTGATTGATGAGTTTCAGGATACGGATCCAGTCCAATATGCGATCTTTGACTCGGTATTCGGTGCGAGGGATTCGATTCTGTTTCTGATCGGAGATCCCAAGCAGGCCATCTACAGTTTCCGGGGGGCTGATCTGTTCGCATATATGAAGGCGGCGTCTCACGTGGAAAACAGGTACACTATGACCGAGAATTGGCGTTCGGAGCCGAAACTGATTGAAGCTGTAAACGGCATTTTTTCCAATGCGCCCGCTCCGTTCGTCTACGGCGAGATACCCTTTTATCCCGCTCGCTCCCCGGAGAGCAGGGTTCATGCGTTTCTGACGGTCAACGGTCGAAAGGAGCCTCCGTTTTGGATCTGGCATTTGGATGCAGGGCAGGTTTCTTCTGAAAAAAACGTGATTCCAAAAAGCCTGGCTGATGAAGTTATAAGTCGAGCCGTGGCCGGCGAGATTGCCCGTTTGCTGGAAAAGGGGCGGCGGAAGAGCGTGCTTCTAGGTGACCGCCCTTTAAGAGAGAGCGACATTGCAGTTCTGGTCCGGAAACATGCAGAAGCCGGTCTGGTCCAAACCGCGCTGAACGAGATTGGAGTGCGGACCGTTATGTTGAGCACGGGAAATGTGTTCGAGTCCCGGGAAGCGGAGGAACTGTGGCGTGTGCTGCTGGCGGTTTCCGAACCAAGTGATCCGAGATTGCTCAAATCCGCGCTTGTGACGGACCTCATAGGTGTGCGGGGTGAAGACCTGGACGACGCCGATTCGGAAAAACCCAGTTGGCGGCATTGGGCTTCTCGGTTCGAAACTTATCATGAATCGTGGATGGAGGCCGGATTCATGAAAATGTTTCGCAGCCTGCTCCAGGGTGAAAGCGTTCGGAAACGCCTGCTGTCCTACCGGGACGGCGAGCGGCGGCTCACGAATGTGCTGCATCTGGCGGAATTGCTGCAGAGGGAGGCTTCGGCGTGCAACCTGGGAATGAGGAATCTGCTGAAACGGTTCGCTGAGTTTCGGGATGAAGGAATACCTCAGGACGAACATGAACTTCGTCTCGAGAGCGACGAAGACGCGGTGCGCCTCCTGACGATGCATAAAAGCAAAGGACTTCAATATCCCATCGTGTTCTGCCCTTATGCCTGGATGGGTTCCCAGAGCCGAGGTTCCGAGGTTCTCTTTCACGAAAAGCGGGGCGATTCTTTTGATGTCGTTCTGGACATAGGTTCCGACAAGATGGAACTGAGCCGGTCATTGGCTTCTACCGAGCTTCTGGCCGAGAACCTCAGGCTGTTGTACGTAGGGCTGACCAGGGCCATAAATCGCTGTTACCTGGTGTGGGGACGTTTCAACGGTGCGGAAACTTCGGCGCCGGCCTATCTGTTTCACCAGCCGGAGACCCTGAACACCCAATGGTTGGTAAAGGATCTGGGGGAGAAATTCAGACGATTGCAGGACTCCGAACTCGTGCAGCAAATCACGAGCCTGGTGAACAAGGCTGACGGAAGTATTGTTTGTACGCCTATACCTTTAGAGGCGGAAGCGGAATTTGAACCCCGTGATCGGTCGGTAACGCCTTTGGCGTGTTCCGCTTTCACTGGACGCATCCGCACCGATTGGCGCGTCTCGAGCTTTTCCTCGCTGATTTCGGACATTGCCGTTCATACGGAGCTTCCCGACCATGATGCTGTTCCCGGGGGCCGCGTAAAAAGTGGGGAAGGGATCTATTCGGAAGCTTTGGACACTCAGAATGATCTTGACATGTTTCATTTTCCCAGAGGCGCAGAGGCGGGAAGCTGCATCCACGAGATTTTTGAACAAGTGGATTATGTGAATCCGGACGAAGCCCTGAGGAGAGAACTGGTTACCCGGAAGCTATCTGAATACGAATTCGATGAGGGGTGGTCCGATCACATGTGCGCTATGATCCGGAAAGTCCTCGAGGTGAATCTGGATCGGGAGCGCCCGGGATTATCGCTTTCGCAAATAGGCCCAAGGGATCGAATCAACGAAATGGAATTCTATTATCCGCTGAACCCCGTATCGGCGGATACCTTGAAAGAGCTGTTCAAGAGCGGAACGGACGGGCTCGTTACAGGTGACGCCTCGTTTCACCCGGCTCGCCTTGATTTCAAGCCCACCAGGGGGTTCATGAAGGGATTCATGGATCTGGTATTTCGATTTGGCGATCAATACTATCTGGTGGATTGGAAGAGCAATTTTCTCGGCTGCAGGATTGAAGATTATGACCAGCGAGCCCTCGAATCGGTTATGAACGCCGAATATTACGTACTGCAGTACCTGATCTATACAGTGGCCCTCGATCGGTACCTGAACCTGCGCGTTCCGGACTACAAGTACGAAAATCATTTCGGCGGGGTATTCTACCTGTTCGTACGCGGTATAGACATGGAACGAGGTCCGGAATTCGGGATCTACCATGCGAAACCCTCTTCCGAATGGGTTCATGAAGCCTGTTCAACGCTGGTTCCCAGTGGAGAATCGAGTTGACCTCGAGTTATGAAGGACTTGAACGGCTGCGAAGCGAAGGCCGACTGGAAGATATAGATCTTCATTTCGCCCGATTTTCCGCGGACAGATGCCGGACCGCACACTTCGAGGTAGCTCTGGCGGCCGCCGTGCTGAGCGCTTATACGAGGAACGGACATATCTGTATTCATCTCGATGCGTTGGCCGGAAGGCCCTGGCCCACGGACGCGACGGAAGGCTTCGTTGTGATGTGTCCGGACCGGTCCGCGTGGGTACAAGCGCTCCGCGCGAATCCGGTTGTGGGTGAACCCGGACATTTCACGCCTCTGATCCTGGACGACCGTTCGAGACTCTATTTGTGCCGCTACTGGGAGTACGAGAAGAGTCTGGTGAAGGCGATCCTGTCCCGGGTTTCCGCCCCGTTCGAGTACTTGCGCCCTTCAACCCTGCGCAGTTCGCTTTCCCGTCTTTTCCCCGAAGACGTGGAGCACGGCACGGATTGGCGGAAGGTGGCTGCGGCAACGGCCATGATGAAGCGCTTTTGCGTCATATCCGGGGGGCCCGGCACAGGAAAGACCACTACCGTGGCCGGAATAATGGCTCTGCTGCAGGAGCAGGCGGACGCTTCTCCTTTGCGGATTGTCCTGGCGGCGCCTACGGGTAAGGCGGCTGCACGTCTCCAAGAGGCCATAGCTGAAACCAAGAAGAAGCTGCCCTGCAACAGTGAAGTGCTGGAAGCCATTCCGGAACACGCATCCACTGTTCATCGCCTTCTGGGCGCCGTTCCGGGCTCTCCTTATTTCAAGCATGACGAGAAACGACCGTTAACGGCCGATCTCGTAATCGTAGATGAAGCGTCCATGGTTGATCTACCGCTCTTGGCAAAGCTCTTTCGTGCTTTGCCGGCCAAAGGGCGTGTGATTTTGTTGGGTGACAAAGACCAGCTTGCATCCGTGGAGGCAGGCGCCGTATTGGGCGACATTTGCTCGGATGACCGGAGCCATCGATTCTCTGAGGAATTCTCGAAATGTCTCGAGACCTACGCGGGTATACGCGTCGAGGCCTGTGACATGGAGGAAAAACCTTCCGGTCTCCAGGATTGCATTGTGCATCTAAAAAAGAATTACCGCTTTGACAGTGGCGGCGGAATTGCCGGAGCCGTATCGGCACTGAACGAAGGCCGAGGTGAAGAGCTTGTTCGAGCGTCGGCCGAGGGCGGTTTTAATGACTTCCGATGGCGGGACTTACCTTCGTATGCCGGATTCGAAAGAGAGTTAAAGCCACGCATAATGGAAGGGTATTCGCTGTATCGGGAAGCTTTGGAATCGATTCGGCGAAATGGGATTTCGAAGGAACTGGTTTGGAAAGCGTTCCGGGCATTGGACCGGTTTCGAGTCCTCTGCGCCCTCAGAGAGGGTCGGTTTGGAGTAAAAAACACGAATAGACTGGCCGAAAAGTTCCTAGCCGAAGACGGCGTAATTGAACCGAAGGGACGATGGTATTCAGGAAAACCAATTCTGATTACAAAAAACGATTACAGAAATCATCTGTTCAACGGGGATGTGGGCATTGTTTTGGCAGACCCGAAAGCCGGCCTGGGCTTGACAGCCTGGTTCCCTCACCAGGAAGAGGGTGTGAGGACCTTTGCACCGGCTCGACTGACGGAGCATGAAACCGTTTTCGCTATGACCGTACATAAGAGCCAAGGATCGGAATTCGATCGGATTCTCATGCTTTTGCCGGACAGGGACGCCCCCGTTTTGAGCCGTGAACTGCTGTATACGGGAATCACTCGTGCACGAACTCATGTGGAAGTCTGGGGCTCGCCCGGTGTGTTTTGTTCCGCGTCCTCGAGACAAATAGAACGGATCTCGGGTTTGCGGGACGCTCTGTGGGTACACGGATCCTAAGAACAAGAGGAATTGTTTCGGAGACTCGTGTCGACACGCGGCGGATACAGAGATTTCTTTCCGCAGATTTCCACAGGTCTCGCGTAGCCCTCACCAGGGATGGTTCCGACATTATCGTGTTTGAGCCATAAGCATACGGCTCATCCGATTGACAAATCATGACCATAGCGTTAAGTTATTAGCGTAAACTTCCAACTGAAAGGCCGCCGTGATACGGAAACGCTTTCATAAAACGGTGGGAGTGGCGATCGCCGTGCTTTTGTTGATCGCAGGATCGATTCCTGCGAGTGCCGCTTGTCCTGCGGGATGTTGTAGCACGCCGGTAAGCATGGGCCATTCCCCTGCCGGTCCATCGCACGTTGAAAGTCAGGGGTGCTGCAACAATACGAGTCCGATGCCCTGCTGCCATGTGGCGGGCAGGTCCGAGGACGTACGGCAGCCAATGGCTATGCACGCTGCGCGGCAAGTGGATTCGCCCGTCATGGGGGCAATGATCACGGCAACCGCCGAGTCGGATCTCTGGAAAGTATATGAATCGGCATTCGCATCATCCCTTAAGGAGGGTCCCAGAGCCGGTCCGGTCCCTGTGTTCCTCCTGAACCTTTCACTCCTCATTTAAGCCTCCAGTAAGCCTCCACGGTTTCGGATTCGGCCCCGAGATGCGGCCGGATGCGCCCAATTGCATCCTTTTCTCGCATCATTTTTACGTATCAGATTGAACGGATGCAGCTTACGTTCAACGGTTGCAAAGACGGCCATAACCATTGCTCCGTGCATCCCAAGATCGAGTGCGTGATAAGTTTCCGCGACGGGGGAACCACAATTTGATTTATCAAAAACTGCAAATAAGCAATGCGCTTGAACCTATTTAGTCAAGGAGATTCTTATGTCGAAGAAAAGTTGCTGTGGAAACCATAATGATGTCCGGCAGAAACGGGCTGCCAAGAAAGCGGTTGTCCTTGGAGAGAATAAAACCAAGTCCCTTCGCTTCTTACCCCTCGCAATTCTGGCTGCAATCGCTCTCGGGGGAGGAGCCGCCTTTTTCTCTGCAACAGGTGATCAACAACCCGTTGCGACTTCGCCGGCGGCCCAGACGGTGTCTCAAACACAGACAGCATCCAGCGAGCCCGTTTCCGGGCAGGAAGTGGCCTATCCGATTCAGATGTTCGAAAACGGAGAGGTTAAACATTTCTCCTATCAACACGGTGCATACAACATAAAATACTTCGTCCTCAAAAGCTCCGACGGAGTCATTCGCGCCGCTTTTGACGCGTGCGACGTCTGCTGGCCGGCCGGAAAAGGTTATTATCAGCAGGGTGACGACATGATTTGCCGCAATTGCGGAAGACGCTTTGCTTCCGTACTGATCAACGAAGTCAAGGGCGGATGCAACCCTGCGCCGCTTCAGCGACAGATTGTTGGGGATAATCTGGTGATCAAGGTGGCGGAAATCATCGAGGGGAAACAATACTTCGATTTCACCAAGAAAGGCTGATTATGACGTTAAGAACTATTGCCTTGTGCAACCTTAAGCGCCGCAAAGCGAAGGCCGCTTTCGTTTTGGTAGGGCTCCTGGTAGGCATTTCTTCCGTGGTGGCATTTGTCAGCCTGGTGGACGCCCTGACCATGGATATCAACCACAAACTGGAAAAATACGGGGCTAATATTCTGGTGCTCCCCAAAATGGAGAACCTCTCCCTCACGTACGGAGGCCTGTCTCTGGGGGGGTTTTCGTTTGATATGCAAGAAATCCGACAAAAGGATCTGCAGAAAATTGAAACGATCGAAAATGCCGGGAACGTAGCCGCCGTGGGACCCATGGTATTGGGTCCGCTCCAAATACGCGGTCGGAACGTGCTGCTGGCAGGAGTGGATTTCGAGGTGTCGTCGTACCTGAGACCCTGGTGGAACGTACAGGGTGAATTACCGATGGGACAAGGAGTGCTGGCCGGGTCGGAAGCGGCACGGATCCTGGGAATTCGTCAGGGGGACCGGTTCGGAATCAATGACAGGGAACTGCTCGTAACAGGGATTCTGGAACCTACAGGGTCACAGGACGATCAGATCCTTTTCGCGTCGCTGACCCTGGCCCAGTCGATTTTGGGCAAGGAGGGAAGAATATCCATGGCCGAAGTGGCCGCCCTGTGTGCGGGATGCCCTATTGAAGAAATGGTGAGACAGATTTCCGGTGTCCTTCCGGGCGCCAAAGTGATGGCGATCAAGCAGGTTGTAGAGGGTCGCATGGAAACGCTGAGTCATCTTAGAAAAGTCGTGTACGGGCTTTCCGGCCTCGTCATGGCCGTAGGGGCTCTGGTGGTTCTGGTGACCATGATGGGCAGCGTGAGGGAACGCACTTCCGAATTCGGCATCTTTCGCGCGATCGGTTACAAAAAGAGCCAGATGATGCAGATCGTTCTGTTCGAGGCGTCGATCATTTCTGTATTGGCCGGTGTGTTGGGATATATCCTAGGCCTCGGCGGTACTCGGCTCGCCATACCGTTCTTTACGGAGAGTCACCACGTACCGCTGCACTTTGACCCGATGTTGGCCGGGGGAGTTCTGGCGCTGGCGCTGGTTCTGGGTCTGGTTTCGAGCACCTATCCGGCCCTTCAAGCCGCTCGGATGGATCCCAACGAAGCACTGAGAGCATTGTAGGAGATGGACTATGAACACGATGCAAGCGGAGAATCTCATCAAGCAATACGGTGTCGGAGAAACAACGGTTACGGCTGTTAGAGGAATCAGCTTCGGCATGGAAGAAGGCGACTTTGTTGCGATTATGGGTGAATCGGGGTCCGGCAAATCAACGCTTTTGACCATGCTGGGCGCTCTGAATACACCCACTGAAGGACGTTATCTGGTGGACGATATAGATGTGTACGCACTGGGTTCGGAACAAAGGGCGGAGTTCAGAAGGGAATTTCTAGGATTCGTATTCCAGAGCTTCTATCTGATTCCGTATCTGTCCTTGATCGAAAACGCAATGTTGCCCCTGGCCACGGTCCGAATGAGCGCCAAGGATAAGCGGAGCATGGCTCAAGCGGCGCTCGATCGAGTAGGTTTGGCGGACAAGGCAACCCGATTGCCAAATCAGATTTCCGGGGGCGAGCAGGAGCGGGCGGCCATTGCGAGAGCTATTGTGAACGAGCCTCCCATCCTGCTCGCGGACGAGCCTACCGGAAATCTGGATACCAAGACCAGTCAGGAGATCATGCGGCTGTTCCAGGGCCTCAACCGCGAGGGAGTGACCATCGTTATGGTTACGCACAGTCTCGATGCGGCCGAATATGCGGACCGATTTCTCAGAATTTCCGATGGGCTGCTGATAGAGGACGAACGTCATGTGAAAACGTACGGAATGCCCGGAGAGCAGCAGTATCAGGAACATAAACCAATGGCGGGATTGGGACGCATTTGAAAGTGGATTGGTTCTCTTCCGGTCCAAAAGGCTGGAAGGGAATTCATCCAAAGGCTGAAAATCATTCTTTAACGACCGGGGGACCCCGCTACAGTGGGATCCCCCGTTTCCATTTGCGTTGCTCTGTCCTATGGACCGGTCCGGACCAAGCGAGCGAGCAAGGCGGCGACCTCCCTTCCACAGACGAAAGAGCGTGGCTTTTGGGATGCACAACTTGACGAAAGAGGCTGATTCGTGCTTTGTTCCTGCCGTAATCATTCAAAACGGAGGAAGGCCGATGCGCCTAGTCCGAACAGAGTCCCTGATAGCCTCAATTTTACTGGTATGCGTTGTGCTGTTCCTTGCATCGGAGGCGCCGGGTGACGATCTAATGGAAGCGCCTTTTTTCAAGGAATACTCGAAGGCCGTGCACTCCTACAACCGGGGGCAACTGGCCCAGGCGGAATCCCACCTTACCGCTTCACTCGAGGATTATCCGAACGGTTTGCTGGCCTGGAACCTGCTGGCTGAAGTGTATCAGAGAATGGGTAAGTACCAAGAGGCGCTGGAAGCCTATAAACACGTGGACCGGCTCTACCCGAAATGGCCGAATACGGGGCGTCGGATGGCCTATTTGTACGAGCAGACGAAGGACCCCCAATCGGCTCGGAAATTATATCTCGAACTGCTCGAGGCGGAGCCGAAGGATGTGGAACTGTGGCAGCGCTTGACCGACCTCCTGCTTCGAAGCAACCAGGAAGCCGAGGCCATACATACCTTGGAAAAGGCCGTCAAAAACGTCCAATCCAAAACACTCGTACGATTGCTCGCCACACTGTATTTCAATCGAAAGGATTATGAAAAAGCCGAGTCCTTATTTCAGGAACTGGTTCAAGAGGAACCTCGAGAAGCCTCGGATTTCTATTGTCTGGGCATTATTGCACACGATCGGGGAAATCAAGCCGATGCTCTGAATCGGTTTCGTGAGGCATTGGCTCTGCGTCCGGACCATTTCGACGCTTGTTACAACTTGGGCGTTCTATTGAAACAGAGCAAGCAGTACCCGGAAGCCTTGGCTACGTTTGAAGCGTGCACGAAAATCGACCCGGAGAGTAAGGACGTCTATCGACAATTGGGAAGGATCTATGAAGAACATATCATGGATATGGACCAGGCGGACGCCTATTTCGAAAAGGCGGGAGGAAGGACGCCCTAGCGAACGGCTATTTACGTCAGGCATCAGGACAATCGAACGATCTCTAAAACCGCTTTGATTTCTTCTCCGATAATCTGCAGGATCCATCCTCCGTGTTGTTGTATGGTCTTGACCATTTCTCCCGACTGTTAATCGATCATTTCGAACAAACGGTTCAGTTGCGGCAGGCGGGCTTCTTGGGGAGACGGACTGCCGGGCGGCCTTCAGGGGGTTCAATAGGGTCGGAACCTGAGGTGAACATAGAAGAGGGGGAACTCCTCAAAAGGGAGTTCCCCCACAATGTCATTCAGCGGCGGATTGCGTTTTCAGTTTGCTGAAAATATTCCAGGTTCGAAGCAGTTCAACAGCCCAGTTCAACTGAGTATCCTGACTCTCTTTATCCGGTTCCGGTATTTCCTTGATCTCTTCTTGAGGAACTTCTTCCTGCTGAGGTTCCTCAGGTACTGTCTGGATGTCTTGTTCAATCTCGGGTTCTTCTGAATTTTCGAGATGGCGAAACAGATCTTTTTCCCGTAAGAAGCGTTTATCGTTCTCTTTCTTTTGGGGTTGCGGCGCCATCTCCACCTTCACATCCGGCGTAATGCCCTTCGCCTGGATCGAGCGCTCGCTGGGAGTGTAGTACAGAGCCGTGGTCAGGCGAAGGCCCGATTCATCCTCCAAAGGAATGATGGTCTGAACGGAACCTTTGCCGAATGTCTGCATACCCAGAATAATGGCCCTGTGATGATCTTGCAGAGCTCCGGCAACGATCTCGGAGGCACTGGCGCTTCCTTCGTTGACGAGAACGACCATGGGCAGATCCTTAGGAACAAGGATATCCTCGTCGGAATAAAATCGCATGTTCTGGTTTTGCATACGTCCTTTGGTAAAAACGATCAGCCCTTCGGTGAGAAAAGCGTCGCTGACTTTTACAGCCTGATCCAAAAGCCCTCCTGGATTGTTTCGCAGGTCGAGGATCAGCCCTTTGTACGGTTTTTTCCCGATGGAAAGTGACTCCAAAGCTTCTTTCATTTTGTCGATGGTCCGATCCTGAAAAGCCAATATTCGAACATAAGCGATATCGTCAATCGCCTTCCATTTCACACTCTGGATCCGAATAATGTCGCGTTCAATGGGAATGTCGAGCAGTTTGGGCTCGCCTTCCCTTAGGACGGTGAGGACCACTTTTTCTCCCCTTGGACCTCGGATCAGTTTGACCGCATCGAGCAGGCTCATGTCTTTGGTTACTTTTCCATCGATTTTGATGATTTTGTCACCTGCTTTGATTCCGGCTCGGTAAGCAGGTGTATCCTCGATGGGGGAAACCACCGTCAAAATGCCTTCCTTTAACGTGATTTCGATACCTATGCCCCCGAATTCACCTTTGGTTTCAATGTGTAGCTCTTTGTACTCTTCCGGTGAAAGAAAGGCAGAATGAGGGTCCAAGACCTTCACCATACCCCGAATGGCGCCATAGATCAGCTTTTCCGAATCTTCCTCTTCCACGTATTTCTTTTCGATTTCGTTAAGGACGGAAGTGAAGACTTTAAGCTTTTCGTAGGTGGTGTCCGATCCGGCGTTTGAAACGGATAGCGGCTGAAGAGTGAAGGAAAGGAGAATGGCTGCTATGGCTACCGTCAGCGGCGCAATCAGTTTCCAATAGTTCTTCGAATTCATGGTTGTTTTCGCACCTTTCTATTTGGAATGAAAATGCGGACTCCCGTATTTCGGGGGAACGCGTTTCTTTCGATGGACACGGACAGAGCGGGCAGGGCCTCCTTTAGCGTCGCCGGAGACCGGGATCCCGACAGGGGTATAGGATCCGCCGAGACGCCGGGATTCTCAATCCAGTAGTCCCATGGCCACACGTAGTTGCGATAAGGCTACGTTGTAGCGATACAACGCACCGTAGTAGTTATCTTTGGCTTGAGACAGGAGCGTTTGAGCATCCAATACTTCCGTGTTGGTAGTGACCTGCTCCTTGTATCTCTCGACGCTCATGCGATGGTTTTCTTCAGCCTGCTCGATGGAGGATAGCGCCACCGGCACGTTTTCCTCGGACTCGCGCAGGTTCAAGTACGATTCTTTGACTCGAAGAGCGATCAGTTCTCGCAGCTGTCGTTCGCTCTCTTCAGCCTGTCTGACTCTAACCCGGTTTTCAGACACGGAGTGAACGGTCCTGCCCCATTCCCAAAAGGTCCAATCCAATCCTGCAGTTAGCGACCAGACCTCCTCAACCTCGAAATCCGAACCGTCGACCTTCCACGTATCCCCCATTTTTTCGTAGGCAAAGGTCAATCCGAGGTTGGGGTAGTAGCCGGACTGGGCCAAGGTGACATTTTTTTGGGCGAATTCCGTATTGAGACGGGCGGCCTTCAGCTCGGGCCGATTCTGATACGCCTGTTCAAAGGCGTAATCCAGAGTGTACGGTACGGGTGTGTAGCCCATGATGTCTACCACCTCTGTGTTCATATCCACTGGAAAACGGAGCAGATTGTTCAGCTCCGCTCGCCGGATTTCAACGAGATTTCTTGCTCGAATCAAGTTCTGCCGCGCATTGGCTGCTTCAACTTGGGCCTTGAGGTAGTCGTTTTTCGGGGTCATCCCGACATCGAAAAAGTCTTTGGCCACTTTGGCCTGGGCCTCGAAACCCACAACCGCGTCTTCGGCGACGATGGTTCCTTTTTCCGCCAGGAGCAGATTGAAATAAGCCACCTTGGTCTGCAGTATCAGATTCAGTTTGGTGGTTTCAAGGTCCACGTGCGCGGCATCGATACCCAGTTTGGCCAGCTCGTAGGAGGTCACTAAAGCAAATCCGGTGAACACGGGTTGGTTGAATTCCGTCCTCCAATTCCAGTTGTTGATGGTTCCGATGGCAAGATCTTCGGGGATGCCCTGGAAGCGGATGCTCTGGAGTACGGGTGTTTTGTTCAGCCGAGTGTAGCTGTAAGTCGTATTGGCCTTGAACAGGAATTCCGAACGCGCCTGGTCTTTTCGCTCGACGGCGGCGCTGATCTCGTCTCTTGCGATAAGCATGTCGGAATTTATGTCGAGAACGATCCGGATGCAATCCTCCAACGAAAGGGGCTGATTCGCAGGTCCTTCATTGTTGGTCTCTTCTCCGGAAACCGGACTCGCGAGAACCAGGAGCGCAACCATCATCATCAACGGCCACCGCCGTTTTATTTCGGATAACATAATCCTACCATCTAGTTCCGTTTTTTTAATGATCTCCGCTGAACGGCTGTTTCAGTCACATTGAAATGCAGGCCATGGATAATCTATCCGGCTCCAAGTTCGGTCTGATCCATTTTCATTGAAAAAACCGTAAGTAAGGAGCCCTTTTTCGTCGCCCCGATTATGGACAACGATTCCCTGGAGGTCAAGTGATTTTGTGGGTGAACGGTATGCGCCTGGAGTTACAACCCCATCACGGTGAGAGAATCAAAGCAGGCCGCTGATATGTATCGTACCCGACTCCGAACCGATATGGTATGTGTAATTGGAATCCGGAAGTCTTGACTTGGATTTGCCGTCCGTTTCCCGAAGTATTCCGCACCTGAAGAGCCCGGAAGGTGGGATGCTGCGACAACGATATGTGCAATTGTTCTTGACAAAAGACGATGACCGAATATATTCAGTCTTTTTACCTTCGTCAACGACTCGGACGGATAAACTCGCATGATTATCCAGACTTCCGGTTTTCCCTTTGAGGGGAAAGAGTTCACCCTTGAAGAGCCTCCTTCCCGCGCGAGCGCGGGGTTGAAGCACGGACCGGTTACCGGTCGTATCCGGGTGGAGAAGTCCGGTGACTATTTTATGGTGCGGGGTGAAATAGAGACCACAGTAACCCTTCGATGCGACCGTTGTCTGGAAGGCTATTCGCACCCCGTGCACTCGGAAGTCTACGCCGTCCTGGTTTCGGCGGACCTTTTGCGGGAAGTGGGTGCGGAGTCTGTTGAACTTACTTCGCAGGAGCTGGACATTACCTCGTACGAGGGGGAAGCGTTTGACCTGGAGCCCATCATTCAGGAACAGATCATACTTTCGATCCCGCTGAGACACGTGTGTAGCGAATCATGCCTGGGAATCTGTCCGAAATGCGGGGCCAATCGTAACCGGACGCCCTGCGACTGTTCGGATAACGGTCCTGAGAGTCCGTTTTCCGCGTTGAGGAAATTGAAGATCTAGCATAGCAAATTTCGGAGGCTGGTCATGGCCGTACCTAAACACAAGAAGTCGAAATCGCGGCGGAATATGCGCCGTTCCCACGATAAGTTATCCTCACCTTCACTGTCTTTATGCGCTCAGTGCGCGGAGCCCAAAAGGCCCCACCGGGCCTGTCCGAGTTGCGGCACTTATCGCGGGCGAGCTTATATCGAGACGGAAGACTAAGCTGAATCAGAGCCTTATCTCCGCCGGGTGAGATCGTGAGCCATTCAATGAGCCGGAATGACATCCGTATCGCCGTAGACGCCATGGGCGGTGACCTTGCGCCGGAGGCTCCGATTCACGGCGCAGTCTGGGCGGCCAGAGAGTACGGCTGTCCCGTGATCTTGGTCGGACGAGAGGAGATTATTCGCAAAGTACTGAGCGAGACGGAAGACGTCCCCGCTACGCTCATCGAGATATGTGACGCCCCGGACATCATCGAAATGGACGAGCCCGCTGCAGCCGCTTTCAAGAAGAAGAAGGGTTCCTCCATACGGGTGGCTTTCAATCTGGTCAAACAGGGCGAAGTACATGGAGTGGTGAGTGCGGGAAATTCCGGGGCCATCATGACGGGTGCGGCTCTGGTATTGGGTCGAACCCTCGGTGTCGATCGTCCTGCTATTGCGGGTGTTTTTCCATCCCTTTCGGGTCCCATTGTGGTCATCGATGTGGGAGCCAACGTGAATTGCAAGCCGCGGAATCTTTTCCAATTCGCCATAATGGGAGACATCTATGCAAAGAGCATTCTGCACATCGAAGACCCTGCTGTAGGGCTGCTCAGCATAGGGGAGGAAAGTTCCAAAGGGAACGAACTGGTCAAACACGTCCATGAGCTGTTGCGTAACACCCACTTGAATTTCATCGGCAACGTAGAAGGACGAGACATCTTTTCGGGTAAGGCGCAAGTGATTATCTGCGACGGTTTTGTGGGCAATGTTTGTTTGAAGCTCACTGAAGGTCTCGGGCAGGTGTTTAAAATCATGCTGGTGGAAGAAGCCAAGAAAGAATGGATGAGCCGGTTGGGATTCTTCTTTGCGCGGGGCGCTTTCAAGCGGATGGGCCGAAAAATGGATTACACCGAGTACGGCGGTGCTCCTCTACTGGGCGTTAACGGAGCTGGGATCATATGCCACGGTTCCTCTCCGGCCAAAGCCATCAAGAACGCCGTGAAAATGGCCAGAGAAGTGGTTCGGAACAAGGTAAACGAGCATCTGGCGAAGGGACTCGCCCGGTTTTCTCAAGAAGAGATAAGTTCACAGCCCGAATAAAGGGAGGGGATTTCTTAGGAGCGTCGAATGGATTATTTTCTTACTGAAGAACAGCAGATGATTCGGGACCTCGCCCGACAGATCGCCGAGACCAAAGTGATTCCAGTGAGAGCCGAACTGGATGAAAATGAGATTTTTCCACACGACGTCATGAAAGATCTCGCCCAGTCGGATTTGTTCGGAATTGTAATTCCGGAAGAATATGGCGGACTCGGCATGGGGTGCCTGGAAAACTGTCTGGCCGTGGAAGAGCTTAGCAGAGCCTGCTGCGGGGTGGCGACTACGTTTGCTGCAAGCGGACTCGGCGCGTACCCGATTTTGCTGAACGGATCCGAAGAACAAAAACAAACCTATCTCCCCCGCATCGCTTCGGGCGAATCTCTGGCCGCCTTTGGTCTTACCGAGTCCAACGCAGGCAGCGACGTGGGCGGCATACAGACTACCGCGATGCCGGATGGGGATGAATACGTAATCAATGGCACGAAACAATGGATTACGAATGGGGGCGAAGCGGAGATTTATACGGTGGTTGCGGTTACGGACAAGAGCAAGGGACCCCGAGGCGCTACCGCATTCGTCATAGAAAAAGGGGATCCTGGATTTAGTTTTGGTAAAAAAGAGCGGAAGATGGGGATCCGGGCGTCAACCACGCGAGAACTCATCTTCGAGGACTGCCGTATTTCCAAAGACCGGGTGATCCGCAAACCCGGCACCGGGTTTCTCGTCACCATGAAGACCTTCGACAACTCACGTCCCGGTGTGGGAGCCCAGGCGGTAGGTCTGGCTCAAGGCGCTTTGGACGAGGCGGTGAAATACGCCAAGACTCGAATCCAGTTCCAAGTCCCCATTATCAGTTTTCAAGCGGTTCAACACATGCTGGCCGACATGGCGATCTCCGTGGAAGCGGCGCGGGCTCTGGTCTACAGCGTTGCGCGTTACATGGACAGCGGCCCGAAGGATGCGTCCAAGGAGAGCGCCATGGCGAAAGTGTTTCCCACAGACGTGGCCATGAAGGTGACCACCGACGCGGTGCAGATATTGGGAGGCAGCGGGTACATGCGGGAATATCCCGTTGAAAAAATGATGCGGGACGCCAAGATACTACAAATCTATGAAGGCACGAACCAGATCCAGCGGAACATCATTGGGCAAGCCCTGAACAAAGAATATACGCGGAAGAAATAGGGAAGATCCATGAACGTGATCGTCTGTCTGAAACAGGTGCCTGACAGCAAAAACATCAAGATCGATCCGGTCACGAATACGCTGCAACGTCAGGGAGTGGAGAGCATCGTCAACCCCTTCGACTTGTATGCGCTGGAAGCCGCCCTTCGGATCAAAGACGAGTTCCACGGCAAGGTTTCCGTGATTTCAATGGGGCCTCCTCAAGCGGAAAATGCCTTGAGAGAAGCGATATCCTATGGCGCGGACGAAGCCGTTCTTCTGAGTGACCGGAATTTTGCCGGCGCCGATACACTCGCCACATCGAGAACCCTGGCGGCCGGTATCGCGAAAATGGGTGTCTTTGATCTCGTTATTTGTGGAAAACAAGCCATCGACGGAGACACAGCTCAGGTGGGCCCGGGTTTGGCGCAGAACCTGAAGGCGCCTCATGTGGCTTTCGTGAAGAAGATTCAAGGAATTGAAAACGGCAGGATGGTTGTCCACCGGATGATGGATGACGGGTACGATGTGGTTGAGATAACGCTGCCTGCTCTGATTACCGTAGTGAAGGAAATCGGAGAGCCCAGAGTGCCTTCTTTTAAGGCGAAAATGCGCGCCAAGAAAATCGGGATTCCGATCTGGGATTGCGAAGAAATCGGCCTTAGCGAAAGCGTGGTGGGCCTCAAAGGATCGCCCACATGGGTTGAACGCATTTTCGCACCGGAACCGCGTGGCGACCGGGAACTTCTCGAAGGAGAACCGAAGGTTCAGGTAACCCGTCTGATCCAACATTTGAAAGAAGATCAGGTGATCAAGCTTTCATGACCGGACTCGCAAGACACTGACAAACCACGTGAATCCGTTTTGGCCGCAGTGGATGGGTTGACACCCGGCTCTCCGGAAGGTAAAAGACCGTCCCAAACTATCCCATAAGAGTATTTGAACGGACTATTGACACAACGCGATGAGTATATCGATTGATCAGGAAAAATGTACGGCCTGCGAGAGCTGCGTAGAAGCTTGCCCTTTTGGCGTGATTGAGATCGTAGATGGAACCGCCGTGGTTGGGGACGGGTGCAACCTCTGTGGTGCATGTGAAGATGTCTGTGCCTTCGAGGCGATAACGATTTTTCACAAGACCCGTACCAACCAAGGGACCGAAGCATATCGGGGCATTTGGGTCGTCGGCGAACAGCGCGATGGGCAGGTGGCGGGTGTGTCGTTCGAATTGCTGGGGGAAGGCCGAAAACTTGCCGAGAAGCTGAACGAAGAGCTGTGTGCGGTGGTGTTGGGGCGCGACATGGAATCCGCTGCGCAGGAGATGATCCGATACGGCGCAGATCGTGTGTATCTCATGAACCATGCGGATCTCCTGCACTACCACGAGGATATATACGCTCGATCCATTGCTGGTCTGGTACGCGAACAGCAGCCGTCGATACTGCTCCTGGGAGCCACCGCCATCGGTCGCTCCCTGGCTCCCCGACTGGCGACCATGCTCGAGACCGGGTTGACCGCGGACTGCACCGGCCTTGACATTCGCGCCGAAGATAGGGCGCTTCTCCAGACCCGGCCGGCTTTCGGTGGAAACATCATGGCCACCATCGTGTGCGCCGACCGGCGGCCTCAAATGGCCACTGTTCGGCCCAAAGTGATGAAACGTGCGCCCAGGGAAGAAGGACGCCGGGGAGAGATTATACCGGTTGATGGAGTACCGGGGGACCAACGTGGGCTCATCCGCGTGCTGGAAGTTGTCAAGGACGTCGATGATCGTATCAACTTGTCTGAGGCGGATGTTATTGTTACGGGGGGGCGTGGGCTTCGGGAATCCAAGAATTTCGATCTGCTGAGGGAGTTGGCGGAACTCCTGAACGGGGCCGTGGGCGCTACCCGGGGCGCCGTGGACTCGGGATGGATCGGTTATGCGCACCAGGTAGGGCAAACCGGAAGGACCGTATGCCCCAAACTGTATATCGCTTGCGGCGTTTCGGGAGCCGTTCAACACCTGGTGGGGATGCAGTCGTCTGACGTAATCGTAGCCATCAACAAGGATCCCGAGGCTCCGATCTTTCGTGTGGCGGACTACGGCATTGTGGGCGATTTGTTCCAAGTCGTGCCTGAGATGATCGGTCAGATTAAAAGAGAACTGGGCCAGTGAGTAAGGCTTTCCGAGACGATTGGGGGAACGTCGCAATGATTGCGTCGGTGGTTGCCCCCACAGAGCTGACCTTGAAAATGTGACGGAGCGTTTGTACGCCTCGCCTGTCGAGATCTGAATAGCAATGAAGGTCGTGCCGGCCGGGCGCCCATCGGCTGTACTGGTCAGTGACGAATGAGAGAAACCTTCGCTGAGTTGGGAAAAACGTCTGCAGCTTTGCGAAAGAGGAGTTCCGGTTTGGAGAGTACAGGTCGAATCAGTCTGGTTACCGGCGGATCCAGAGGTATCGGGAGAGCCATAACCTTGAAACTCGCGAGGCCCGGAGATACCGTTCTCATCAACCATTACGACAAAGACGACGAAGCTGCTCGGGTTACGGCCTCCGAGGTGGAACGTCTCGGAGCTACGCCGCATGTGTACTATTTCAGCGTTGCGAACGCGGAAGAGGTGGACCGCTATGTGGAAGAAATGCTTGAGGCGTTCGGGCGCATCGATGTGCTGGTGAACAATGCCGGGATCACCATGGATTCCCTCTTCGTACGGATGAAAGAGGAACAATGGGATTTGGTGCTCGATGTGAACCTCAAGGGTGTGTTCAACTGCAGCAAAGCGGTGAGTCGCGCCATGATGAAGCAGCGGCAAGGTAAGATTGTGAACATCGCGTCTGTTGCGGGCGCCATGGGTAATGTAGGCCAGGCCAATTATGCCGCTTCGAAAGCCGGGATCATGGGGTTCACGAAGACCATTGCCAAGGAACTGGCTGGGAGAAACATCAATGTAAACGCCGTGGCTCCCGGCTTTATCGATACGGAAATGACGGCGAACTTGCCGGAAAAAGTCAAACAGGCCTTCTTGCAGTCCATTCCCATGGGTCGCATGGGGGCTCCGGAAGAGGTAGCCGACCTTGTGGAATTTCTTTGTTCGGATCGATCAAAGTATATCACGGGTCAGATTATCCACGTGAACGGCGGCCTGTACTAATCGGCCCGTACCTGAGCCGGTGGGAATTCGCCTCCTCGGTCGGGTTTTGTTAGAGACGGGAAACCAATTTTAATTCGGAGGGAAATGCAATGTCTTCCATTGCACAGCAAGTAAAAGACATCATCTGTGAACAATTAGGCGTAGATGCGGCGGACGTAGTGGACGACGCTTCCTTTGTGGACGACTTGGGCGCCGACTCCCTGGATCTGGTGGAACTCATTATGGCGATGGAAGAAGCGTTCGATGTCGAAATTGCCGATGAAGAAGCCGAAAAACTCCGCACGGTGAAAGATGCCGTTGCCTACGTCGAGGCACACAAGTCCTAAGCTGGGATTCCCTGAAAGGAAGTAGTTCGTGGGTAAGCGAGTCGTCATTACAGGATATGGACTGGTGTCGCCTTTGGGTATCGGGGTCGAGGAAAACTGGGATCATCTGTGCAAGGGATCCAGTGGCGTCGGGCCCATCACGCTGTTCGATGCTGACGGTTTTCGGACGAAAATTGCCGCAGAAGTCAAAGGGTTCAACCCGGAAGACTTCATGGACAAGAAGTCTGTCCGGCGTGTGGACAGATTTATACACTTTGCCATTGCAGCGGCGCGGATGGCCCTCGACCATTCGGACCTCGAAATCGGCAAAACCAATCCTGAAAGGGTAGGTACATACATCGGTACCGGACTCGGAGGATTGCAGTCCCTCGAATACTTCCACACGGTGCTGCAGGAAAAAGGGCCTCAAAAAATCAGCCCGTTTTTCATTCCTATGCTCATAGGCAACATGGCTCCGGGGCAGATTTCGATTATGTTCGGAACCAAAGGGCCGAATCTGAGTGTTTCAACAGCATGTGCGGCAGGCTCCCATGCCATAGGGGAGTCTTACAAGCTTATCCAGGCCGGTTTGGCGGATGTCATGATTTGCGGCGGGAGCGAGGCCGTGATCACACCGTTGGCGCTGGGTGGATTTTGCGCCATGCGCGCGATTTCCGAGCGGAACGACGAGCCGGAAAAGGCGTCCCGGCCCTTTGAAAAAAACCGGGATGGATTTGTCATGGGCGAGGGAAGCGGCACTGTGATTCTCGAGTCTCTGGAACACGCTCAAAATCGAGGAGCCCGGATACGGGCCGAATTGATCGGCTACGGTTTGGGTAGTGATGCGTATCACATGACAGCCCCGGCACCACAGGGCGAGGGAGCGGGTCGGTGTATGAAGCTGGCTCTTGAATCCGCCGACCTGGCGCCGGAAATGGTCGACTACGTCAACGCGCACGGGACCTCTACGGATCTGAACGACCTGTCCGAGAGCCAGGCCATTCACTCGGTTTTCGGCTCTCACGCGAAGACCATGCCTGTCAGTTCGACAAAATCCATGACAGGACACCTACTCGGCGCCGCAGGGGGCGTAGAGGCCATCTTCAGCGTCTTGACCCTGGAAAGAGAGGTTATTCCTCCGACCATCAATTACGAGGAGCCGGACCCGGAAATCGCCCTCGATGTAGTGCCCAATAAGGCTAGAAATGCCCGTGTGAACGTGATAATGAGTAATTCGTTCGGATTTGGGGGCACCAATGCGTGCCTGATTTTCAAACGATGGGACGATTAGCCCGGAATCTTCATGAAATCTTTCGCCTTTAAAGGGCGTTTTATTGTGCCTGATAGTCGCGTTATCGGGTCTCTCGGACATATGCACAGCCATGCACCTGCCGCCTACCGTGCGATAATCGCGCTTCGTCAGTTCCCGGGCTGGAGTCCCCGCCCAACGGTTTGGTTGAGGGGGAGCGCGATGCATACGAAACTTGTCGATCGGCCGAATTGAGCGGCGTTTTGTGTTCCTGTAAGGCCGGGCCCCAAAGCAGTTCCATTTCGGAATCTCTGAGGAAACGGGCTTATGAACAAACTTCAAGGGATTTCAGTTTTACGGACGGGCGCGAGAAATGCTATCAACAGATAATAAGCCGTGCGGTACATGGCTGAATGAATACAAGAAGCGGGATTCGATGATGGAGCATTTGAAACAGGTCGATCCTGAGATTGCGCATGCTATCCGGATGGAAGTAAAGCGCCAGTCTGAAAAGATTGTGCTGATCGCATCCGAGAACTATGTCAGCCGGGCCGTAATCGAGGCGCAAAGTTCCCTCCTGACGAACAAATATGCCGAAGGATATCCGGGGCGTCGATTTTATGGCGGGTGCGAATACGTGGATATGGTGGAGACTTGGGCCATCGAAAGGGCCAAAGCCCTTTTTCATGCGGACCATGCCAACGTCCAGCCTCACGCGGGATCCCAGGCCAATATGGCGGTCTTCTTCTCCGTCCTGAAGATCGGGGATACCATCATGGGAATGGATCTGAGTCACGGCGGACACCTGACGCACGGCAGCCCTGCCAGCTTTTCGGGTCGGCTGTACAAGGTCGTTTCCTATGGAGTGGATCCGGATACGTATCGGATCGATATGGACCAGGTGGAAAAGGTGGCTCGTGAACATCGCCCGAGAATCATCATAGCCGGAGGCAGCTCATACCCGCGAATCATCGACTTCGAGGGCTTCGCCCGTATCGCCGGAGAGGTGGGAGCCATGTTTATGGTGGATATGGCCCATTTCGCCGGTCTGGTCGCCGGAGGCGCCTTTCCATCGCCCGTACCCCATGCCGATTTCGTGACCTCTACAACGCATAAAACCCTGCGGGGACCGAGGGGCGGCTTCGTCCTCTCTACTGCGGCGTACGCCAAAAAATTGGACCGGCACATGTTCCCCGGCATGCAGGGAGGCCCCTTGATGCACACCATCGCCGCCAAAGCCGTGGCTTTCAAAGAGGCCATGCAGCCCGATTTTGCGGCCTATTCACTGCAGGTTGTCAGAAATGCCAAGATCTTGGCCGAGGCTCTGGCGGGTAAGGGATTGAAAATCATCACCGGTGGTACCGACTGTCATCTGATGCTGGTCGACCTTTCCGACGTTGGGATGACGGGCGCTGCGGCGGATGAGGTCCTGGATCGAGCCGGTATTACCCTCAACAAGAACGTTATTCCTTTCGAACAAAGGGGCCCCAACGAGACCAGCGGTATTCGCATCGGCACGCCGGCGGTTACGACACGAGGCATGAAAGAAGACCAAATGAGATGGATAGCCGACCGAATCGTGGATGTGCTATCCTATCCGGACGACGAAAAACGAATTCTGAAAAGCGCTGAAAACGTCAAGCAATTTTGTGCTGAGTTTCCCATACCCGGAACGGAGGGGGTCTGAACTTCCCGGGCGTCTTTCCGTTCCGGAAAACGCGCTTACCTTTAACCTCGGCCGGCAGCGAGCGTCGATGGAAATTAGGGACGCGATCTGCTCGTTTCGCCGTCGGCGCCCACCGGAGATCTTAGACGAACGGTAATCTGACATCTTCTTTTGGCTTACCATCCCACGGAGTACCTCCAACGTGAAATGCCCCTATTGCGGTGGAACAGACAATAAAGTCATCGACTCCAGACTGAGCAAGGAGGGAACGGCTATCCGCAGGCGACGTGATTGCGCCGGTTGCGGCCGCAGATTCACTACCTACGAACGGGTGGAAGAGATTCTACCCATGGTTGTGAAGAAGGATAATCGCAGGGAGCCGTTCAGCCGGAGCAAAATCTACGACGGTATCAGGAAGGCGGTCCAAAAACGGCCCGTGAGCGTCGAAAAAATTGAGGCCTTTCTGGAAGAGATCGAAAGAGGCTACCAGGAAAGCTCGAAGAAGGAGGTTCCCAGCCGGGAAATCGGAGAGAAGGTCATTGCGAAGCTCAAAGAGTGGGACGAAGTCGCCTATGTCCGATTCGCTTCCGTTTACAGACAGTTTGCAGACGTCAACGAGTTTATGTCGGAACTCGAGGATCTGATCAAAGAGCGGAAGAAAAAGACCAATGACTGGGACTCCGAAAACGGATAAGGAATATATGCACTTGGCGTTGCACCTCGCCAGGAAAGCATGGGGACGCACATCTCCGAATCCCATGGTGGGCGCCGTGGTGGTCCGGGAGCATTCGATCGTCGGCCGTGCCTACCATGCCAAAGCCGGTGAACCGCATGCGGAGCGGATCGCACTCGAGGAAGCGCGAGAAGCGGCGCGTGGAGGGACACTCTATGTAACCCTCGAACCCTGCAATCACCACGGGAGAACGCCTCCGTGCACGCAGGCGGTTCTGGAAAGCGGTGTCCGACGGGTGGTTATAGGGCAGATGGACCCAAACCCGGCTGTACGGGGCGGCGGCGGAGCATTTTTACGAGCCCGGGGACTCGAGGTAACAACCGGTGTATTGGAACGCGAGTGCGCGCATCTGAACGAAGCGTTCACCACATACGTAACACACGGCCGGCCGTTTTTGGCGATCAAGATGGCCGCTTCTTTGGACGGGAAGATCGCCACTTCCACGGGGGACTCGCAATGGGTCACCAACGAGCGCTCCCGAAAATTCGTGCACAAGCTGCGAGCCGGAGCGGACGCCATAATGGTGGGCACAGGCACCGTTCGGGCCGACAATCCGCAATTGACGTGTCGACGCAAGTACGGATCCGATCCGATACGGGTGATTCTGGATAGCGGTTTGAACATCCGTTCCGATCGGAGAGTGTTCAATTCAGATTCCGACGCCGGATTGATGGTGTTTACCCGCCAAGGAGCGGCCGCTGAAAAAATCCGCGAAATCGAGGCCGCCGGCGCGGAGGTGATCCAGGTGAAGGCCTCCGGCGATTGGGTTTCCTTTCCCGAGGTGATCAACGAGTTGGCTCGGCGGCAAGTGACCTCCGTTCTGGTAGAAGGGGGAAGTCGGGTGGCCGCATCGGCCCTTCGATCGGGCCTTGCCGACAAGATGTACCTGTTCTATGCACCAAAAATCATCGGGGGGAAAGACGCCCCCGGTATGTTCGGGGATATCGGCATCCGGCGGATCTCGGATTGCGTAAAGCTATACCGCATTAAACACCGCCGCTTCGGGGACGATCTGCTGGTTGAAGGGTATCTCCGGAAACCGCTGCCCGCTTGATGGGAAACTCGGCCTGTTTTACAATGCTTCAACATGGACGTAACCGGATCCTGACGAACCGGCGAGGCGTTTAAGTAACAGAGAGGAACGATTCTCATGTTCACCGGATTGGTGGAATGCATGGGTCGGGTGAACCGGCTGCTTCACAAGAGCGGCGACGCAAGACTGGTAGTCGAGGCTCCCGCCTTCGTGGATGTGATTCTGGGGGAAAGCATTTCCATCAACGGCGTATGCCTGACCGTTGCGTCCATGAAGGGGGGCCGATACGAATTCGATGTCTCCGAGGAGACCCTTAGCCGCAGCAATCTGGGAGTCCTGAAGCAAGGCGACCCGGTGAATCTCGAAAGAGCGTTGCGGCTTTCGGATCGGCTCGGAGGACACCTCGTATCGGGCCACATTGATGCGGTTGGTGCGATCTTGATAAAAAGACCG
>Ga0068714_10001479_pt1 | contig 34229 bp, 36 predicted proteins | sample MTBNYHSulfiMetaG_FD_62988 | JGI IMG/M metagenome (GOLD analysis project Ga0068714, IMG submission 62988) | Enrichment culture microbial communities from rom New York Harbor, USA that are MTBE-degrading - MTBE-NYH (New York Harbor Sulfidogenic)... | ecosystem: Environmental > Aquatic > Marine >...
TACATCCTGTGGAAGGACAGCTTCACCGTGCCGATGGTGATCGACCTGCTGAACAAGCGCTTCCACAACTACTGCGCCATGCACCCGGACCGCGGCGAGGCCGACGAGCTGCACAACGTCGACTTCATGGACATCCTGAAGCGCGGCGAGGCGATCCTCGACATCACGCCGCTGGGCTCCGGCGGCAAGGTGAAGGGTATCGAGGTCGACCTCAGCCCCGTGGACAACCACGAGGTCATCGCCAACCCGCAGCGCTACACCTACCCGGCGTGCGCCATCACGCAGCGCTTCGCGGCGCTCATGACGCTGGCCGACTTCCCCTGCTTCCTGACGCCCGAGTGCACGACGGCGACCATCATGACCAACGCCGTCGCCCTCGCGCCGGACAAGCCGGGTGCGCCGGTGCGCGCCTGCAAGGACTGCGCGACCTGCACGTTGATCAAGAGGAACGTCCCGATGGCGACCGGCATCGGCACCGGGGCCAAGGGCTACTGCCAGTGGCACCTCGCCGTCTGAGGCAGGAGGCGCTTGCTTCAGACTGACCGGAGCAGGACGGGTGACGGGCGGGGGCCCCGCGAGAGCGACGGCCCCCGCCCCGGCCCCGCTGTCATCCACCGAGTAGAGGAGGTGGTACTGTGCCGCAACCGACTCTTGCCAAGCGCTGCATCGCGGAGCTGATCGGGACCTTCGTCCTGGTGTTCCTGGGCACGGGTTCCGTGCTCGCCGTCGTCATCTTCCTTGGGGGCGTGGACCCGGGCGGTCTCTTCCTCATCGGCTTCGCGTTCGGCGTCGCCGTCCTGACCATGATCTACACGTTCGGCCACATCTCCGGCACCCACATCAACCCGGCGGTCAGCATCTCGCTCTGGGCGACCGGACGGCTGCCGGCCAAGGACATGGTCGCCTACATCGTGTCGCAGCTGATCGGCGCCTTCCTGGCCAGCGTGGTCCTCATCATCATCCTGGGCACGCGGGCGGTCGACGCCGGCATGGGCGGCACCGCGCCCGGGACTGACATCAGCTACATCCAGGCGATCGTCTCCGAGGCCGTGGCGACGTTCTTCCTCGTCCTCACGATCTGGGGTGTCGCGGTCGACAAGCGGGCTCCCGCCGGATGGGCGGGCATGGCCATCGGTCTCGTGGTCGCCGCCGACATCTGGGTCACCGGTGCGTGGACTGGCGCGTCGATGAACCCGGCGCGTTCCTTCGGCCCGATCCTCGCCCTGACCTTCTGGGGCGGTGAGTACAGCTGGAGCGACTTCTGGATCTACGTCATCGGCCCGGTGATCGGCGGCGTGGTCGCGGCGGTGGTCTACGATTTCGTCTCCGACGTGAAGAAGATGGACTGACCTGCGTCCGGGGACGACCCTCGTGCCGCCAAGGTCGGCAGCGCACCAGCAGTCCGGTGGCCGGGGGCGGCCGCGCAGCGGCCGCCCCCGGCCACCATGCCTCGCCGCCGGTCCCCGTTCGTGGGGCCGCGGCAGCCCGCGGCCGACGCGGCCCCGTCACGCGAGGAAGGTGAGGTGAGCACGCCGACCGACATCACCCTGCTGGGGATCTCCGGCAGTCCGCGCCGCAAGGCGACGCACTACGCCGTCAACGAGGCCCTGGAGTACGCCGCCGGCCGCTACGGCGTGGCCGTCGACTACTTCACCGTCCACAAGAAGGAGATCGGGTTCTGCCGCCACTGCGACTACTGCGTGCGCAAGCGGCAGGGCTGCGTGATCGACGACGGCATGGCCGAGCTCTACCCGAAGCTGCTGGCCGCCGACGCCTGGCTGCTCGGCAGCCCCGTCTACCAGGGGCAGGTCAGCGGCCAGCTCAAGGCGGTGCTCGACCGCTGCCGCGCGCCCGTCGCGAGGGACCAGCACGCGTTCCGCGACAAGGTCGGGGCCGGCCTCTGCATCGGCGGCGACCGCAGCGGCGGCCAGGAGCCGGCGCTGCTCTCGCTCATCGGGTTCTTCATCATCAACGAGATGGTCCCGGTCGGGGGCGGCTCGTTCGGGGCCAACCTGGGCGCCGCCGTGTGGTCGCGGGACAAGGGCGCCGAGGGCGTCAAGGCCGACGAGGAGGGGACGGCGGCCGCGCACCGCGTCGTCGACCGCCTCGTGCGCATGGCGCGCCTGCTCCGCGGCGCGACGCCCACGGGGGGATCGCCCCCATGAACCTGACGCGCGCGCCGCGCGACGCGGCGCCGCATGGAGGGTCGCGATGACACTGAAGGTGGCGTGGGGCATCACCGGCTCGGGCGACCTCATGCCGGAGACCGTGGCCGCCATGGCGGCGGTGAGCGAGACGCAGGACGTCGAGATCACGGCCGTGCTCTCGAAGGCCGCCGTCAAGGTGCTGCGCTGGTACAAGCTCACGGACGAGGTCGAGCGCCTCAGCCGCAAGGTGATCGTCGAGGAGGACGCCAACTCGCCCTTCATCGTCGGCCCCATGCAGATCGGGCGCTACGACTGCTTCCTCGTCGCGCCGGTCACGGCGAACACGACCGCGAAGGTGGCCCACGGCATCGCCGACACGATCGTCACCAACGCCGTCGCCCAGGTCGGCAAGACGGACATCCCCATCTTCATGCTGCCGGTCGACCAGCGGCCCGGGACGACGGTCACGACGCGGCCGGGAGGAGAGAAGCTGACCCTCACGATACGGGCGCTCGACGTCGAGAACGCCGAGCGGCTGCGGACGATCGAGGGCCTGCGCGTGCTCGGCGGCGTACACGAGATCGCCGAGGCCCTGCGCACCTGCCCCGAGCTCCCGCGCGACTGACGATGAAGGTCACGGTCGCCACCGGCAGCCGGCTCCATCTCGGGTTCACCAACCTGAGCGACGACCTCGGCCGCTGCTTCGGCAGCCTCGGGGTCGCGATCGACCGGCCCGGCACGACCGTGGTCGTCGAGGAGGGCGCGGGCGCCGACGACCTCGGCGACGACGCCGAGCGCGTGCGCGCCTGGCGCCGCCGCTTCTGCGACCGCTTCGGTGTCGAGCCTGAGGTGTCGATCACCGTCCGCCAGTGCATCCCCCGTCACGCGGGGCTGGGCTCGGGCACCCAGCTCGCGCTGGCCGTCGGCAGGGGGCTCGCGACGGTCTGCGGGCTCGACCTGCGCGCGCGCGACATCGCCGCGGCGCTCGGCCGCGGCCGGCGCTCGGGCGTCGGGCTCGCCGCCTTCGCCAGCGGCGGCTTCGTCGTGGACGCCGGTCACCGCAAGGGGGAGGCCGGCGAGGCGGCGGGGCCGACCATCGTCTGGCGCCGCGACTTCCCGTCGGACTGGTGCTTCGTCGTCGTCGTGCCCGACGTGGCGCGCGGCTTCCACGGCCGCAGCGAGGAGGGGATCTTCTCGGCCCTCTCGCCCTCGGTGCGCGTCTCGGAGGAGATCTGCCGCATCACCCAGCTTCAATTGCTCCCGGCGCTGGTCGAGCACGACCTCGGCGAGTTCGGTCGTGCGCTCACGGCGATCGACCGCAAGACCGGGCGCTACTTCGCCGACGTGCAGCACGGCCTCTACACCGACGCCGTCGCCAGCGAGACCATCGAGGCGCTGCTGCGCGCCGGGGCGGCCGGCGCCGGGCAGAGCTCGTGGGGCCCCGCGGTCTACGGACTCGTCGAGGAGCAGTCCGCCGGTCGTCTCGAGGAGGCGGTGCGCGCCTACCTCGACGGGCGCGGCGCCGGCGCGTCGGTCTTCGTCGGCCGCGGGCGCAACACCGAGGCGCGTGTCGACGTCGAGAGGCGTGCGCCGTGAGCGCCCGCGTCGCGCGTCACGCGCCCGCGGCGCCCCGGGGCGGGCCGAGCCGCTCGACCAGCGTGCCCAGCGCGCGCTCGGCGTCCGAGCCCGGGGCCACCTTGCCGACGACGCGGAGGTTCTCGGCGAGGGCGGCGAGGACCGCGCCGGCGTCCCGATGCCCGAGTCGTGTCGCCAGCACGAGACTCTCGAGGAGCAGGCCGTCGGCGCGGTTGAGGAGGGGCGCGTCCCCGGCGGCGCGGGTCTGCCGCGGGAGCGCGGTGACGCGCGTGCCCTCGTCGGTCGCCGCGGTCTCGCGGACGACGAGCTCGACCGTGGCGGCGGCGCCCCGCAGGACGGGCGCGCGCACGGTCGCCGCCTCGTCGAACTCGAGCCGCTCGGGCTCGAACAGCACCGTGAAGAGCGTCCGCACGTCGCGCGGGAAGGCGACCACCAGCTCGCGGCTCGCGAGCACGTTCTCGAGGGTGCGCGAGCCCGCGTACATCGCGAGCTCGAGGTGGGCGTGGTCGTCGGTCCAGGTCCCGAACGGTGCCGCGTGAGGGGTGTGGCCGGAGAAGGTGCAGACGACGACCTCGTAGATCCAGCCCTTGCGCAGGGGGAGCGCGTGCAGCGCGTCCATGTGTCGAGCCTCCCGTGGCGTGGCTGGCCCGGTGCCGGCGGTGGACGGACGACCAGAGAGGAGTATACCGGCCGGCCCCCGCGGCGCGGCGTCGGTGGGGGTCCCGCGAGTCGAGGAGAGGTGTGAGGAGATGAAGAAGATCCTGGTGCAACTCGACGGCGACCGGGCGCCGAGTGTGTTCGACGCCATCACCGCCTACGACGCCGGCGTCGACGTGATCCTCCAGCACGGTGGCGTCGACCCGGTCGAGGTCCGCGACCTCGTGTACGGAGCGATGTTCACGCGCGGGCCGGCCGACCTCAAGAACACGGCCGTGTTCATCGGCGGCATCGACGTGCGTAAGGGCGAATCCATGCTGCAGGAGGCCACGCAGTCGTTCTTCGGTCCGCTGCGCGTGTCGGTCATGCTCGACGCCAACGGCTGCAACACCACGGCGACGGCCGCGGTGGTCAAGATCATCTCGACGACGCCGGTGGAGGGTCGCCGGGTCGTCGTCCTCGCGGGGACGGGGCCGGTCGGCCAGCGCGCCGCGGCGCTGCTCGCCAGGGAGGGTGCCGACGTCGTCCTGACCTCGCGCACGCTCGACCGGGCGCGGACGGCGTGCGCGACGCTCGAGGAGCGCTTCGGGGTCACGCTGACGCCGGCCGCCGCCGGCGATCTGGAGGGCACGCGGCGGGCCCTCGAAGGGGCGCACGCCGTGGTGTGCACCGGCGTCGAGGGCGTGTCGCTGCTGCCCGAGGACCTCTGGCGGGGGCACGAGTCGCTCGCCGTGCTCGGCGACGTGAACGCCGTGCCGCCGCTCGGCATCGACGGGAGCAAGCCGACCTGGGACGGCGAGGAGGTCGACGGCAAGAAGGTCTTCGGCGCGCTCGCCATCGGCGACCTCAAGATGAAGATCCACAAGCGCTGCATCCAGCGTCTGTTCGAGCAGAACGACCTCGTGCTCGACGTCGAGGCGATCGAGGAGCTCGCGAAGGAGCTGAGCTGAGCGGCGATCTCGTCCTCATCGGGGTGAGCACCCGCGCCATGGCGGAGTCGGCGGCGCGGGTCGGCGCACGCGTCGTCGCGGTCGACTTCTTCGGCGACCGCGACCAGGCGCGCGCCGCGGAGAGCCACGCCGTCGACCGGGACCTCGGGCTGCCCGCGACGGCGGCGGGCCTCGTGCGGGCGGCGCGCCGGCTCGGCGGCGACGCCGCGATCTACGGCGCGAACCTCGAGAACCACCCGGCGGCCATCGCCCGGCTCGCGCGCACGCACGAGGTGCTGGGCAACCCGGCCGAGGTCGTGCGCGAGGTGCGCGACTGGAGGGCCCTGCGGCGCTACTGCCAGGAGGCCGGCATCGCGCACCCGACCACGCTCCTCGCCGGCGAGGAGTCGTCGGCGAGGGAGAAGGGTGGCGCGTGGCTGCGCAAGCGCGTGCGCAGCGGCGGGGGCCACGGGGTGCGCCCTTGGGACGGCGCGGCGCTCGACCGCGCGCATCTGCTGCAGGAGGAGGTCGCGGGCCGCGCCGCGTCGGCGGCCTTCGTCGCCGACGGCCACGCGGCCCGGCTCTTCGCCCTGACCGAGCAGCTCACCGGGAACCACGCCCTCGGGGCGCGCGGCCACGCCTGGTGCGGCAACATCCTGCCGTTCGCCGCCGCGGGAGCTTCACGGCCCGACGACGCCGCGACGATGCCCGACCCCGGCGGGAGCGCGGACGAGCGCCTCGTCGCCGCGGTCGCGCGGGTGGCCGGCCTGCTCACGGCGCGCTTCGGGCTGCGGGGCGTGAACGGGCTCGATCTCGTGATGCGCGAGACCCGGGACGGCGTGGCCGTCCCGCTCCTCGTCGAGGTCAACCCGCGCTTCACGGCGTCGATGGAGCTCGCCGAGCGGGCCTGGGGCGTGAACGTGTTCACGGCGCACCTCGAGGCCTGCGCCGGCCGCCTGCCGGGGGCGTCCCCGGCGGCCGGCGCGGGGCTCCCCGCGGACCTCGCGCGGCCGCCCGCGGGGGGCTTCGTCGGCAAGGCGATCGTCTTCGCCCGGCGGTCCTCGGTCGCCCCCGAGACCGGGGCCTGGCTCGAGGAGACGCTCGAGGACGCCGCCGGGGCGTCCGTCACGGCGGCGATCCGCGACGTGCCGGCCGGCGGCCGGCGCATCCGAGCGCGGCACCCCGTGTGCACGGTCTTCGCCGCCGGGGAGCCCACGCGCGACGCCTGCCTCGAGCGTCTCCATGAGGCTGCGGCTACAATGTACGGGAGGCTGCGGCACGGCGGCCGGCGAGAGGAGGTGCGCCGTGAGCGAACGACTCACGCTGATCAGCGGACGCACGCGTAAGCAGGCGATCGGCATGCACAAGGGCAAGGACTCGCCCGAGTATCACGCGGCGACCGAGCTCGTCGAGATGAACCCCGAGGACATGGCCCGGCTCGGCGTGGCCGACGGCGGGCGGCTGACGCTGCGCACCGAGGTCGGCGAGATCGCGATGACGGTGCAGGCGGGGACGCTGCCGGCCGGGCTCGTCTTCGTGCCGATGGGGACCGCCGTCAACGGTCTCGTCGGCGCGGAGACGCTCGGGACGGGTATGCCGTCGTTCAAGGGCCTCACCGTAGAGGTCGAGGTCGTCGAGGCAGGGCCGGCCGGCGCGGAGGGTCCGCGGTCATGAGCACCGTCGTCGAACACGTCGCCTGTCCGTTCTGCGGCTGCGTCTGCGACGACCTCACGGTCGAGGTCGAGGGCGCGCGCATCGTCAAGGTCAAGCGCGCCTGCTCGAGCGGACAGGGCGTCTTCATGGAGTACGACCCGAGCCCGCGCACGGCGCGGGTCCGGGGGGAGGAGGCCGACTGGGACGCCGCGGTGGCCGAAGCGGCCGCGATCCTGAGGGAGGCGGACAGCCCGCTGATCTACGGCCTGAGCTCGGCCGCCAGCGAGGCGCAACGCAAGGCGGTCGAGCTGGCCGACCGCATCGGCGCGGTCATCGACTCGACCTCGTCGGTCTGTCACGGGCCGACGGGGCTCGCCATGCAGGCCGTCGGCGAGCCCACCTGCACGCTGGGCGAGATCCGCGACCGCGCCGACCTGCTCGTCTTCTGGGGCTGCAACCCCGACCAGTCGCACCTGCGGCACTTCGCCCGCTACTCGCTGAACGCCAAGGGCGCGCTGACGCCGAACGGTCGCGCCGACCGCACCATGTACGTGGTCGACGTGCGCGAGACGGGCACGGCGAAGAAGGCCGATCACTTCCTCCAGGTCGCCCCGGGCCACGACTTCGAGGTGCTCACCGCCCTGCGCCTGCTCGTACAGGGCGGCGAGCCCGAAGGCGACCCGATCGGCGGGGTGCCCCGGGCGGAACTCGAGGAGCTGGTCGAGCGCCTCAAGAGCTGCCGCTACGGGGTCTTCTTCATGGGCATGGGCCTCACGATGACGGCGGCGCGGCAGCACAACGTCGCCGAGCTCTTCACGCTCGTCGCCGAGCTCAACGAGTTCGCCAAGTGCTCGGTGATCCCCATGCGCGGCCACGGTAACGTGACCGGCGCCGACCAGGTCCTGACCTGGACGAGCGGGTACCCGTTCGCGGTGAGCTACGCGCGCGGCTACCCGCAGTTCATGCCGGGCGAGTTCACCGCCGTCGACGTGCTGGTGCGCGGGGCGGCCGACGCGGCCGTGATCCTCGCCTCCGACCCGGGGGCGCACTTCCCGCGGCCGGCGGCGGCGCACCTCGAGGCCATCCCCACGATCGTCTTCGACCACGGGCCGAGCGTGAGCGCGGCGCACGCCACGGTGCTGTTCCCGACGGCGGCCTACGGCGTCGACGCCGCCGGCACGGTGTACCGCATGGACAACGTGCCCATCCCCCTGAGCAAGGTCATCGAGACGGGGCGCCCCACGGACGAGGAGATCCTGGGGCGCCTGATCGAGGCGGTGAGGACATGATGCTCGGCATCCTCGGCGGTCGGGTCTACGACCCGCGCAACGGCCGCGACGGGCAGGTCGCCGACATCTGGGTGAAGGACGGCCGCGTGGTCGCGGCCGACGAGGTCGACCGCGACCGGGCGGAGCTCGTCGACGCCGCCGGCCTCGTGGTGATGCCCGGCGGCGTCGAGGTCCACAGCCACCTCGTCGGAGCCAAGGTGAACGCCGGCCGCAAGCTGCGCCCCGAGGACCACCGCGGGCACGAGCGCGCGCGTGTCGGGGACCTGCGCTCGGGCGCCGGCGGCACCGTTCCCAGCACCTACCTGAGCGGCTACCTCTACTCGGAGATGGGCTACACCACCATCATGGAGGCCGCGACCGCGCCGCTCGTCGCGCGCCACACCCACGAGGAGCTCGAGGACATGCCCAACCTCGACAAGGGCGTGTTCATCACGATGGGCAACAACCACTTCATCATGAAGGCGATCAGCGAGGGTCGCCCGGACATGGCGCGCGACTACGTCGCCTGGCTGCTCAAGGCGAGCCGGGGGTACGCGATCAAGATCGTGAACCCGGGGGGCGTCGAGAACTGGAAGTGGGGCACGAACGTCCGCGAGCTCGACGACGCGGTCATCGGCTACGAGGGCGTGACGCCGCGCCGCATCCTCGAGACCCTCGCCCGGGTCAACGACGAGCTGGGCCTGCCGCACGTGCCGCACATCCACGGCATCAACCTCGGGCGCAGCACGAGCGCGCGGACCACGGTCGAGACGATGAGGACCCTGAAGGGCGTGCCGGCGCACTACTGCCATCTGCAGTTCCTGAGCTACGGCGAAGGCCCGCAGCACATCCACAGCTGCGAGGCTCCGTCGGTGGCCGAGGTCGTCAACGCCGACCCGTCGATGACCGTCGACGTCGGGCAGATCGTCTTCGGCCAGGCGACGACGATGACCTCCGACGGTCCCCTCCAGCACATGCTGCACCAGACCGCCGGCGGGCGATGGATGAACGACGACGTCGAGAGCGAGTCGGGCGGGGGTATCGTGCCCATCGTCTACAAGCGCACCAACCCCGTCAACGCGACGATGTGGCGCACCGGCCTGGAACTCTTCCTGCTCGTCGAGGACCCGTGGCGCGTCTTCCTCACCACCGACCACCCCAACGCGGGCTGCTTCACGAGCTACCCGCAGGTCATCAAGCTGCTCATGGACCGGGGCTACCGGCGCGAGAGGTTCGGCGGCATCCACCGGCGGGCGCGCAGGGGCGCGCTGCTGCCCGAGCTCGAGCGGGAGTACTCGCTGTACGAGATCGCCGTCATCACGCGCGCGGGTCCGGCCCGCGCCCTCGGCCTCGACAAGAAGGGGCACCTCGGGGTCGGCGCCGACGCCGACATCGCCGTCTACTCCGAGCAGGAGGACAAGGAGGCGATGTTCGCGAGGCCGCGCTACGTCTTCAAGGACGGCGTGCTCGTGGCGCGCGACGGCGCCGTCGTCGCCGAGGTGCCGGGGCGCACGTTCTACGTCGACGCCCCGTACGACCCGGCCATCGAGGGCGAGATCCGCGCGTACTTCGAGAACGCCTACACGGTCGCCTACGAGAACTACGCCGTGGTGACCGGCGAGGTGGCGCACACCGAGCCGGTCGCCTGCGGCTGAGGAGGTCTGGCCATGAGCGTGGAGGACCCGGGCTGCCGGGTGCGCCGCGACGTGCAGCGCGAGCGCCCCGCCGTGACGGTGGCGCTGAGCCGCGCGGGGGTCACCGACCTGCGGCGGATCATCTCGATCAAAGACAGGGAGAAGGCCGAGCTCTTCTACGCGACCCTCGACCTCTTCGCCGACCTGAGCCCCGAGCAGACAGGCGTGCACATGTCGCGCTTCAGCGAGGTCGTCGAGGAGCTCGCCGAGGGGCTCACCCGCACGCCGTTCCCCGACATCGAGTCGCTCGCCCGGCGCATGGCGGAGCAGGTCGTCGAGACGCAGGAGGCGCTGCGCGCCGAGGTCCGCATCAAGGCGCAGTCGCCGATCGTGCGGACCACCCCGGTCACGCGGCGCCCTACCGAGGAACTCTACACGCTGGTCGGCATCGCCGCGGCCACGCGCGACCACACGAGGCTGCTGGTCGGCGTCGAGGTCAACGGGCTCACCGCGTGCCCGTGCGCGCAGGGGATGGTGCGCGAGCACTCGATCGACCTGCTGCGCGAGGACGGTTACGAGGAGACGGAGGCCGAGCGCATCGTCGATCGCCTGCCGATCGCCTCGCACAACCAGCGCGGCCGCGGGACGCTCCTCATCGGCTCGGAGCGGCGTCTGCGCGCCGAGGAGCTCGTCGACATCGCCGAGAGCTCCATGAGCTCCGAGATCTACGAGCTCCTCAAGCGCCCCGACGAGCTCTACGTGGTCGAGAAGGCGCACCGCAACCCGCGCTTCGTCGAGGACGTCGTGCGCGAGATGCTCCGCCAGGTGGTCGCCCGCCACCCCGACCTGCCGGGGGACGCCTTCGTGCTCGCCCGGCAGGAGAACTTCGAGGGCATCCACGACCACAACGCGTTCGCCGAGCGGTTCGGGAGGCTGGACGAGATCCGCCCCGAGCTCGCCGGACGGGCGTTCGCCCTGCGGCACACGTCCCTCGACGAGTGGCTCGCCGCCTGAGGGGGGCGCCGGGGTGGCCGAGTACCTCTTCGTGACGGGACGGCTGGCCGCGGGCGCCCTGCGCGCGACCCTCGACCGCCTCGAGCTCGAGGGCGGGTACGAGCTCGCCGTCCTGAACGGCGCCGTCGCCGCCCTCATGCGCACCGAGTGGATCGCGCGCCGCCTGCCCGACGCCCGCGGCTGCGCCCAGGTGATGATCCCCGGCCTCTGTCGCGGCGACCTCGGCGCCCTCGAGCGACAGCTGGGTGTGCCCGTCGCGCGCGGGCCGAAGGACCTGAAGGACCTCCCGCGCGTCTTCGGCCGGGAGGTCGTCCTCGAGGGCTACGGCGAGTACCGCACGCGGATCCTCGCCGAGATCGTCGAGGCCTGGCAGATGGACTTCGCCGACATCCTGGCCCAGGCCGAGTACTACGGTGCGAGCGGCGCCGACGTGATCGACCTCGGGTGCCCCCCGATGGAGAGCTTCCCCGGGGTCGGCGAGGTCGTGCGCGGGCTCAGAGACCGCGGGTTCGCGGTCAGCATCGACACCTTCGACCCGGGGACGACCCGCGAGGCGGACGCCGCCGGCATCGACCTCCTCCTGAGCGTGAACTCGCAGAACCTCGACCTGCTGCCCGAGCTGAGCTGCAAAGTGGTCGTGATCCCCGACTTCGGCGAGGGCCTCGACTCGCTCGAGCGCAACCGCGAGGCGGTCGAGGCGGCCGGTGTCCCGTACGTCCTGGACCCGATCCTCGACCCGCTGAGCTTCGGCTTCACGGCGTCGCTCGAGCGCTACCGCGAGACGCGCCGCCGGCACCCGGAGGCCGAGCTGCTCATGGGGCTCGGCAACCTCACCGAGCTGACCGACGCCGACAGCGTGGGGGTCAACGCCGTCATGGCCGGCGTGGTCGCCGAGCTCGGCATCGACTACGTGCTGACGACCGAGGTCATCAGCTGGGCGCGTGGCGCCGTGCGCGAGCTCGACGTCGCGCGCCGGCTCATGCACTACGCGGTGACGCAGCACGTGCTGCCGAAGTCGGTCGAGGAGCGCCTGCTGGCGCTCAAGGACCCGCCGTTCGACGCCTACACCGAGGACGAGCTGCGCGCGATGCAGCACGAGGTGCGCGACCGCAACCTCCGGATCTTCGCCGACCGTGAGCGGGTCCACGTGTTCAACCGCGAGCTCTTCGTCTCCGGGACCGAGCCCGACGAGCTCTTCGCCGCGCTCGGCGAGGTCGACGCCGGCCACGCCTTCTACCTCGGGCGCGAGCTCGAGCGCGCCTGTCTCGCGGTCCGTCTCGGCAAACGCTACACGCAGGAGTCCCCGCTGCGCTGGGGGTACCTGAGCGAGCCGGCGCCGGAGGAGGCGCCGTGAGCCGCGTCCTCGGCATCGACCCCGGCACCCTGAGCTTCGACGTCTGCGGGCGCGACGGCGACGAGGTCTTCCTCGACGCGACGATGGCGACGACGGAGGTCGGCGCCGACCCGATGGGTCTCGTCGACGTGCTGCGCGCGGCGCAGCCGGTGGACCTGATCGTGGGCCCGTCCGGCTACGGTCTCCCGTGGATCCACGCGGCGGACGTCGGTGCGGAGGAGCTCGACCTCCTCCTGCTCGCCGGCGACGGGGAGGGCGCGCACGGGAGCATCGTCCGCGGGATGGGGAGGCTGCTCATCGCGCTGCGCGACAGCGGACTGCCGGTCTGCTTCGCCCCCGGCGTCGTGCACCTGCCGACGGTGCCCGCGCATCGCAAGGCGAACCGCATCGACATGGGTACGGCGGACAAGCTCTGCGCCGCGGCGCTCGGCGTGTGGGACCAGGCGCGGCGGCTGGAGATCCCCTGTGCGGAGGCTTCGCTGCTGTACGTCGAGCTCGGGGGCGCCTTCACCGCCGTCCTCGCCGTGAGCGGCGGCGCCGTCGTCGACGGCTCGGGCGGCACCTCGGGGGCGATGGGGTTCCGCGCCCTCGGGGCCATGGACGGCGAGCTCGCCTACCTGCTCGGCGGCTTCGCCAAGGACGTGCTGGCGAGCGGCGGCGCGGCCTGGGTCGCCGGGCGGCCGGAGGCGGCGGCCGACGAGATCGTCGCCGCGGCGGCCGCCGGCGACGAACGCGCGGCCGCCGCCCTCGAGGCGTTCGGCGAGGACCTGCTCAGGCGGGTCGCGGGGCACGTCGCCGTGAGCGGCGAGCCCCGCGAGATCGTGCTCTCGGGGCGCCTCGCCCGCGTGCCCGCGCTGCGCGACGCGGTGGCCGGGCGCCTCGAGCGCTTCGCCCCGGTGGTCCCGGCGGGCGGCTGCGCCGAGGTCGCGAGCGAGGCCGCGCAGGGCGCCGCCCTGATCGCCCAGGGGCTGCTCGGGGGCGGCGCCGAAGAGGCGCTCGTCGACGCGCTCCGGCTGCGCGAGGCCGCCGGGTCCGCCCTCGACCACCTGTACATCTCCGAGGCCGACGCCCTGCGGCGCCGGCACCCGCAGTCGCGGCGCGCGTCGTCGCCCGTGGCGAGAGGAGGAAGCTCGTGAGGCGCGTGAACGGAGTCGAGATAGAGGACACCTTCGCCGAGGCGTTCGCGATGTGGGGCACGCGGCTCGTCGTGACCGCCGACAGCCTCGAGTGGGCGCGCACGGCGGCGAGCGCCGCGACCGGGTTCGCGACCTCGATCATCGGCTGCGGCTGCGAGGCCGGGGTCAACGAGCTCGGCGCCGGGGACGGCACGCCCGACGGGCGGCCCGGCCTCGCCGTCCTGGTCTTCACGATGTCGCGCAAGGACATGGAGAAGCAGCTCCTGCTGCGCGTCGGGCAGACGATCATGACCTGCACGACCACCGCCTGCTACGACGGCCTTCCACGCGGCGAGGAGCGGCTCAAGATCGGCGGCAAGCTGCGGTACTTCGGCGACACCTTCCAGCGCAGCAAGCTGCTCGAGGGCCGCCGGCTCTGGCGCGTCCCCGTCATGGACGGGGAGTTCGTGGTCGAGGAGAGCTTCGGGGTCTCGAAGGGCGTCGGCGGGGGCAACTTCTTCATCATGGCCGCCGACCTCGAGCACGCGCTGGCGGCCGCCGAGGCGGCGGTCGCGGCGATGCGCGCCGTGCCGGGCGCGATCATGCCCTTCCCCGGCGGCATCGTGCGCAGCGGCAGCAAGGTGTCCTCGCGCTACAAGGGCCAGAACGTCTCCAGCAACACGCCCTACTGCCCGACGCTGCGCGGCTTCGAGAAGTCGGAGCTGCGGGAGGGCGAGAACGCCGTCCTCGAGATCGTGATCGACGGCCTGACCGAGAAGGCCGTCGCCGAGGCGACGCGGGCCGGGGTCGCCGCCGCCTGCCGCGACGGCGTCCTGCGCATCTCGGCCGGCAACTACGGCGGCTCGCTCGGGCAGTTCAAGTTCGCCCTCCACGACCTGCTGCCGGGGTGAGCCGGGCGCGGATCGTGCGATCGCGACGAAGGGAGAGGAGGGAGCGTCGATGATGTGCATCGCCTGCGCGGCCGCCGCGCTCGACCGCGGCGGGGTGACGCTGACGCGCAAGGAGAGCAGCCCGATCCCGGTCGAGGCGGACAGCATCTGCCCGGACCGGTTCGCCGCCCTCGGGCCCAGCGACATCGCCCGCCTGCCGGCCTTCTACGGGCGGCGCCAGGTGACGCTCGGCGACCTCTTCGAGATCGAGGGCACCGGGGCCATGGACATCACCGTGACCGGCGACCTCGCCGCGGTCAAGAAGATCGGTCACGGCATGACGATGGGCCGCGTCACGGTGCACGGCCCGGTCGGGCAGCACACCGGCGCCTTCATGGGCGGCGGCGAGCTCGTCGTGCTCGGCGACGCCGGCGACTGGCTGGGCGCCTACATGGCCGGCGGACGCCTCGTCGTGCACGGCGACGCCGGCCACTACGCCGGGGGCGCCTACTCCGGCGACACGAAGGGCATGCGCGGCGGCACGATCGTCGTCAGGGGGAGCGTGGGCCGTGAGGCCGGCGCGCACATGCGCCGCGGCCTCCTCGTCGTGCTCGGCGACGCGGGCGAGTTCGCCGCCGCGAAGATGCTCGCCGGCTCGTTCTTCGTGCGCGGTCGCCTGGGCCGCCGCGCCGGCGCCGGCATGAAGCGCGGCACGGTGGTCGCGTTCGGCGAGCCGGCCGCGTCGCTGCCCACCTTCCGCTACACGTGCACGTACCGTCCGGTGTTCATGCGCTACTATCTCCGCCGGCTCGTCGAGCTCGGGCTCGTCGCCGAGGGCGAGCTCGAAGGCGAGGTCTTCCGCCGCTACATCGGCGACCTGACCAACGGCGGCAGGGGGGAGGTGCTGGTCCGTGCTGAGTCTGAATGAGCGTGCGGCGGCGCTGTTCGCCCAGGCGGAGGCCGCCGCCGAGGCCCTCCAGGTCACGATCGCGCGCCTTCCCAACGGCGCGGCCGTCCTCGACGCCGGGGTGGAGGCCCCGGGGTCGCTCGCGGCCGGGCGCCTCTTCGCCGAGGCCTGCCTCGGCGGCCTCGGCGACGTGCGCTTCCGCATGCTCGATCTCGAGGGCCTCACCCTCCCCGGCGTCGAGGTCGCCGTGAGCCACCCGGCGACCGCCTGCATGGCCTCGCAGTACGCCGGGTGGGCGGTGAACGTGCCCGCGACCGAGAGCTCGAAGAAGTACTTCGCCATGGGCTCGGGCCCCGCCCGCGTGCTCTACGCCGGCGAGCCGCTCTTCGACCACCTCGAGTACCGCGACCCCGGGGCCACGGTCGCCGTGCTCGCCCTCGAGTCGCGCACCCTGCCCACGGCGGCCGTGGCCGAGTGGGTGGCCGGCAAGTGCGGGGTCGCGCCCGACCACGTGCTCCTCCTCGTGGCGCCGACCGCCAGTCTCGCGGGCTCGGTGCAGATCGCGGCGCGCATCGTCGAGACCGGCCTGCACAAGCTGCACGAGGTCGGCTTCGACCTCGGCGCCGTGCGCTCCGGGTTCGGCGCCTGCCCGCTCGCCCCGGTGGCGGCCGACGACCTCACCGCCATCGGGCGCACCAACGACGGGGTGCTCTACGGCGGGCGCGCGTGGTACACCGTCGAGACCGACGACGCCGCCGTCGAGGCCGTCATCGAGGACCTGCCGTCGTCGGCGTCGCGTGACTACGGCGCCCCGTTCGGCGAGCTCTTCGCGCGCTACGAGGGCGACTTCTACAAGATCGATCCCCTGCTCTTCAGCCCGGCGGAGGTCGCGCTCACGAACATGCGCAGCGGCAGGACGTTCAGGGCGGGCGGGGTGAACGCCGCCGTGCTCGCGGCCTCGCTCCTCGGGTGAGGGTCGCGGTCCTCGGCCAGCGCAGGGGCTGGCACACCGAGAGCCTGCTCGCGGCGCTCGAGCGGCGCGGCGTGGCCGCCGAGTGCTGCGCCGTCACCCAGCTGACGGCGCGGGTCGGCGGCTCTCCTCTGCTCACGGCGTCGGGCGTGCCGCTCGACGCCCAGGACGTGGTCTTCGTGCGCGCCATCCCCTCCGGGTCGCTCGAGCAGGTCATCTTCCGCATGGACGCCCTGCGCCGTCTCGAGCAGGCGGGGGTGCGCGTCGTGAACCCGCCGGCGTCGATCGAGTACGGGGTCGACAAGTACTACACCTCGACCCTCCTCGAAGCCGCCGGTCTGCCCACGCCGCGCACCGTCGTCGCCGAGCGCTTCGACGACGCCCTGGCCGGGTTCGACGAGCTCGGCGGCGACGTCGTCGTCAAGCCGCTGTTCGGCTCGGAGGGCAAGGGGATGGTCCGCGTCAGCGACCCCGACAGCGCCTACCGCGCCTTCCGCGCCCTCGAGCTGGGCCGCTACGTCTACTGCGTCCAGGAGTTCGTGGCCCACGACGGCGCCGACGTGCGCGCCTTCGTGATCGGCGACGAGGTCGTCGCGGCGATGCTGCGCCGCGCCGGCCACTGGAAGACCAACGCCGCGCAGGGCGGCAAGGGCCGGCCGCACCCTGTGGACGACCGGCTGCGGGAGCTCAGCCTGCGGGCGACGCGGCTCGTGGGCGCGGAGTACGCCGGGGTCGACCTCCTGCCGCGCGAGGGGGGCGACTACACGGTCCTCGAGGTGAACAGCATCCCCGGCTGGCGGGCCCTCGAGGCGGCGACCGGGGTCGACGCCGCGCAGCTGGTCGTCGACCACGTGCTGGCACGGACGGCGTGAGCGCGTCGTGGGCGGCGGCGTGACGGGCTCGGGACCGGCGGCCGCCGTGCCGGCGCCGCGGAGGGCGGCCGCGCGGGTCGAGACGAGCGTCACCCCGCGCGTCGGCGAGCCCGCGGCGCGCGAGGGGTGCGCCGAGGCATGAGACCGCTCACCGGCGCCGAGGTCGCGCGCGCGGCCACGCTGGCCTGCCTGCTCGAGGCCGGCGTCGCGAAGCCGGGCAACGTGTCCCCGGCGGCCGGCTTCGCCGACACGACCTACGAGGACTTCGTGGCCAGCGCCCACGCGATCGGGCCGGCGTTCGCCGGGGCGGGCCGGGCCGGCGTGGGGGAGACCGTGCTCGAGGCCGTGCGCGCCACGCGGCGGACGGTCGCCACGAACACGAACCTCGGCATGGTCCTCCTGCTCGCGCCGCTGGCCAGGGCGGCGGCGGGCGACGGCGCGGCGCAGGGGCTGCGCCGCGCCGTCGCCCGCGTCCTCGCCGGCCTCACGGTCGAGGATGCGCGCCTTGCCTACGAGGCGATCCGCCGCGCCGGTGCGGGCGGACTGGGCCGGGTCGAGCGCGCCGACGTCTCCGGCGCGGCCGTGTCGCTGACCTTGCGCGAGGCGATGGCGCTGGCCGCCGGGCGCGACTCCGTCGCCCGCGAGTACGCGACCGGGTTCGCGGTGACCTTCGGCCTGGCTCTTCCCGCCCTCCGCGCGGCGTGGCGGGAGGGCGCGGCGCCCGTGGAGGCGGACCGCCTGCGGGCCGCCGTGCTGTCCTGCTTCCTGAGCGTGCTCGCCGAGGTCCCCGACACGCTGATCGCGCGCAAGAGGGGGCCCGACGCGGCGGCGCGGGTGTCGGCGCGCGCCGCCGAGGTGCTCGGCGCGCTGCGCCGCGGCGGGGCGGCCGCGGGCCGCGAGCTGGCGGCCTTCGACGCCGAGCTGCGCGACCCGCGGCACACGCTCAACCCGGGCACGACCGCCGACCTGGTCGCGGCCGCGCTCTTCGTGGTGCTCGCCGAGGGCGAAGTGCCCGATGCGGTGGCCTCGGCCGCAGCCGAGCCGTCGCGCGGCGGGTGGTGAGGTGCCCCGTCGGCGCGACGGGGGTCGTGTCGTGCGGCCTCGTTCGCGATAGGCTACGCGCGACGGCGCGGCCGGCCGGGCCGCGTCACGGTACGGGCAGGCGGGGAGGCGGTGCCAGGAGATGCCTGACTACGTCGCCGTCGCGGGCTGGGACATCGGCGGCGTGCACATCAAGGCCGCGCGCGCCCTCGTCCACGGCGGGGTCCTGATCGAACCGCGCGCGGCCGTCCGTCCGTTCGACGTGTGGCGCACCCCCGACGACCTCGCCCAGATGCTGAGGGCGATTGCCGACCAGCTCGGCGTCTCCGACGGCGACCCGATGGCCGTCACCATGACCGCGGAGCTCTCCGACGCCTTCCCGACCAAGCGCGAGGGCGTCCTCCACGTGCTCGAGTCGGTGCGCCGCGCCTTCCCGCGCAGCCGGCCCCAGGCGCTCGGCGTGCGCGGCGAGCTCGCCGCGCTCGACGACGCCTTCGCGCGGCCGCTCGACTTCGCCGCCACCAACTGGGTGGCGGCGGCGCTGCTCGCCGCGCGCTACGAGCGCGACTGCGTCCTCGTCGACGTCGGCACCACGACGACCGACGTGATCCCGGTTCGCGACGGCCGCCTCGCCTGCGAGGGTCGCAACGACACGGCGCGTCTCGCCGCCGGCGAGCTGCTGTACACCGGCGTCGTCCACACCAACCCCAACACGCTGGCCGGGATGGTGCCGCTCAGGGGCCGCTGGTGCCGCGTCGCCGGCGAGCGCTTCGCCGTCATGGGCGACGTCTACCTCGCCCTCGGCAGGATCGCCGAGAACGTCTACACCTGCCCGACCCCGGACGGGCGCGAGAAGTCGCGTGCCGCGGCGCTCGTGCGCCTCGCCCGCGTCGTCGGAGCCGACCGCGAGCAGCTGGACGAAGAGGAGCTGCTCAAGCTCGCCGTCTTCTTCGCCGAGCGGCAGACGCAGGCGGTCGGCGACGGCCTCGTCCAGGTGCTGTCGCGCCAGGAGTACGGGTACGGCCTGCCGGTCGTCACCGCCGGTGTGGGTGCCTTCGTGGCCGGCGCCGCCGCGCGCCGTCTGCACCTCGAGGTCCTCGACGGCAGGGTCCTGTGGGGCGGCGCCGGGGCGGCTCTGCCGGCCGTCGCCGCCGCCGAGCTCATCGCCGCGCGCCTCACCAGGGGCGCGACGTGGTCGATGCCCGCGTGAGGGGCGTTCCGCGGGGGCGTCGCGGTCGCGGCGCGCCCCCGGCCCGGCCGTGAGCCCTGCGCCCTCCACGGCGATTGAGGGCTTCGCCGTCGAGACGCACGACGGCCTCGTGTTCACGGTCAAGGGTCTCGTCCACCCCCCGGACCGCCGGATCGCCTACGTGCGCTACGTGCCCGACCCCGGCGGCGACAGGGTCCGCGGCGGCCGGCGGTACCGCAAGCTGCGGACCTTCGCCGAGCAGCTCGCGGCTCTCGAACGCGTGCGCGACGTCTATCTGCGCCGGGACGCGTGCGCCGGGGCCGTGCTGCAGAGCGTGCCGGCGGAGGCGGCGGCACGGGTCCACGACCCGCGCCGCCGCCTCGCCGACCTCGCCGCGGCGGGCCCCTCGGGTGCTCTCGAGGAGGCCGCGCTGCGCCTGAGCCTCCTGCTGGCCGAGACGGCTGCCGTCCCCGCGTCTGCCCTGGGCGTCACCGGCTCGCTGCTCGTCGGCCTCCAGACGCCCGCGTCGGATCTCGATCTGGTCGTGTACGGGGGGGAGGCCTGCCGCGCCGTGCGCGCGGCGCTGGGCGGTCTGCTCGACGCTGCGTCGGGCCCCGTGCGGCGGCCGGGGGAGGCGGGTCTCGCGGCGATCCACGCCGAGCATCGTCGCGAGACCCCGCTCGCGGCCGCCGACTTCGCGCGGCTGCAGGCGGCGAAGGCGAACGAGGGCCGGTTCGAAGGGCGCGAGTTCTTCGTGCGCTTCGTGCGCCGCGCCGACGAGGCCGGCGAGCGCTACGGGGACGTGACGTACGAGCCCGTCGGCGCGGCGACCGTGGAGGCCCGGGTGCGCGACGCCGGCGAGGCGATCTTCACGCCGTGCCGCTACGGGGTCGAGGGCGCGCGCCTCGTCGAGGGCGCTCGCGCCGGCGCCGGCGCGCAGGAGGCCGCGGTCCGGGCGAGCATCGGGGAGCTGCGCGAGATCGTCTCCTTCCGCGGGCGGTTTGCCGACCAGGCGCGAGCCGGCGAGCGCGTGCGGGCGCGGGGGACGCTCGAGCGCGTCGCCCCGCGCCGCGGCGCCCCGTACGCGCGCCTCGTCGTCGGCGCCGCCGGCGACCACCTCGCGAGCCTGCCCGGCTGAGGCGCGCAGGCCGGCCCGGCCGTCCGCGTGCTACCATGGGGCGTCCGTACCCGACCCGAGAAGGACGATGTTCGACGCCCTCAGCGAGCGCCTCCAGAACGTCTTCAGCGGCCTGCGCGGCCACGGCAAGCTGTCCACCGAGGACATCGACGCCGCCATGCGCGAGATCCGTCTCGCACTGCTCGAGGCCGACGTCAACTTCAAGGTGGTGCGCGACTTCGTCGCCCAGGTGAAGGAGCGCGCCCTCGGCGCCGAGGTCATGGAGAGCCTCACGCCGGCGCAGCAGGTCGTGAAGATCGTGAACGAGGAGCTCACGGGCCTGATGGGCGCCGGCGACTCGCGGCTCGCCTTCGCGAGCAAGCCGCCGACGGTGATCCTGCTCGCCGGTCTGCAGGGCTCGGGCAAGACGACGACCGCGGCCAAGCTCGCCCAGCTGCTGAAGAAGGAGGGCAAGCGGCCGGTGCTCGTGGCCGCCGACATCCACCGGCCGGCGGCCATCGACCAGCTCGTCACGCTCGCCGGCCGCGTGCAGGTGCCGGTCCACGCCCCGGGCGCCGACGTCGACCCGGTCGAGATCGCCCGCGGCGGCGTCGCCCTCGCGCGCGAGAAGGGCGACGTGGCCGTCATCGACACCGCCGGCCGGCTGCACGTCGACGAAGAGCTCATGGACGAGCTCGTGCGCGTGCGCGACGCGGTCAAGCCGCACGACGTCCTTCTCGTCGTCGACGCCATGACCGGGCAGGACGCGGTCAACGCCGCCGAGGCCTTCCGCGAGCGCGTCGACATCGACGGCGTCGTGCTCACCAAGCTCGACGGCGACGCGCGCGGCGGCGCCGCACTCAGCGTGCGCGCCGTCACCGGCAAGCCCATCAAGTTCGCCTCGACCGGCGAGAAGCTGGGCGACTTCGACGTCTTCCACCCCGACCGCATGGCGAGCCGCATCCTCGGCATGGGCGACGTGCTCTCCCTGATCGAGCGCGCCGAGGCGACCGTCGACGAGCAGAAGGCCCTCGAGATGGAGGCGCGCCTGCGGCGCGCGGAGTTCACCTTCGACGACTTCCTCGACAACATCAAGCAGGTGCGCAAGATGGGCTCGCTCTCGAGTATCATCGGCATGCTGCCGGGCGCCTCGGCGATGAAGCAGCTCAAGAACGTCCAGGTCGACGACAGTCAGCTCGACCGCATCGAGGCGATGATCTTCTCGATGACGCCGCAGGAGCGCCGGCACCCCGACGTCATCGACGGCAGCCGGCGCCAGCGCATCGCCCGCGGCAGCGGCGTGCGGGTGCAGGACGTCAATCAGCTCGTCAAGCAGTACCGCGAGATGCAGAAGATGGTCCGCATGTTCTCGTCGGGCAAGATGAAGGGGTTCAAGCTCCCCGGCATGGGGGGCTGACCGGCCGTTTCTTGCACCTCCTCCGGAGGTTGCGTAGAGTGCAGCGACCGCCCGCGAGGTCAGGCGGTGCAGCACGCGATGATTCCCCGAGGGGGTGAGTGAGACAAGTGGCAGTGAAGATGAGACTGAGTCGGGTCGGCAGCGTGAAGAACCCGATCTACCGCGTCGTCGTCGTCGATTCGCGCGCGCGCCGCGACGGGCGCGCCATCGAGACGATCGGCCAGTACAACCCGCGCACGGAGCCGTCGTTCATCGAGATCGACGAGGCCAAGGCCAAGGCGTGGCTGGCCAAGGGTGTGCAGCCCAGCCGCACGGTCAAGCGGCTGCTGGCCATCAAGGGCATCGGCGCCTGAGGTGCGCGACCGTCCGTCGGAGGAGAGTGGCGGGATGTTGAAGGACCTTCTCGAGTACCTGGCCAGGTCGCTCGTCGACAGCCCGGACGAGGTCCACGTGCAGATGACGGAGACGGACACGACCGTCGTGCTCGAACTGACGGTGGCGAAGGACGACGTCGGCAAGGTCATCGGCAAGCAGGGGCGCATCGCGCGCGCCCTGCGCACGATCGTCAAGGCGAGCGCCGTCCGCGACGGCAAGCGCGCCATCGTGGAGATCGTCGACTGAGAGGCGCCGCCGTGCCCGCGCTCTGGGCCTGTGGCAGGCTGGGCAAGGCTCATGGCCTCGACGGTGAGCTGTATCTGGACCTCGAGCCCGGCGGGCTCGAGGTCCTCGTGCGTGCGGGCGAGTTCTACCTGGGCGCGGCGGGGGGCGCCGGCGACGTCACGCCGTGCGCGCTCACGCGCGTCGGCGGGACCGACCGGCGCCCCCTCGTCCGCCTCGACCTGGCGGCGACGCGCGAGGAGGCGCGGGCCCTCACCGGGCGCGAGCTCTGGGGCGCGGGCGGCGCGCTGGCCGATCGCCCGCACTACGTCGTCGGCGAGCTCACCGGCCTCGAGGTGCGCTACGAAGGCCGGCGCGTGGGCGTGATCGCCGACGTGGTCCCGGCTCCGGCGCAGGAGCTGCTCGTCGTGCGCCGCGACGACGGCGGCGAGCTGCTGCTGCCGCTGGTCGACGAGCTCGTCGCCGTCGACGTCGAGGCCGGCACGGCCGTCGTGCGTGCCGGCCTGCTCGCCGACGAGCTGCCGCCGGCCGACGAGTCTGCGCCTGCGGATGACGAGACGACGACGGGCGCCGCCGCGCCCGGCGAGCAGTCCCCTGCGAGCGGCAAGGAGGCCTGAGCGTGCGCATCGACGTCTTCACCCTCTTCCCGGCCGCCTTCGAGTGGTACGCGACCCAGGTGCACGTGCGCAGGGCGCTCGACCTGGGTCACGAGCTCGCCTTCACCAACTACCGCGACCACACGCCGCTCGCGCACCTGCAGGTCGACGACACCCCGTACGGCGGCGGCGCCGGCATGGTGCTGCGCGTCGACGTCGTCGCCGCCGCCCTCGAGGCGCGGTTCGGCGGCGACGCGGCGGCCGTGCGCGAGACCCGCCGCGTCGTCGAGCTCACGCCCAAGGGGCGCCAGTTCGACGACGGCCTCGCCGAGGAGCTCGCCGGCGGCGACCTCGTCCTGCTCTGCGGGCGGTACGAGGGCATCGACGAGCGCGTCGCCCACTTCGTCAGCGACCGGGTCTCCATCGGCCCCTACGTGCTCTCCGGCGGCGAGGTCGCGGCGATGGCCGTCACCGACGCCGTCCTGCGCAAGCTGCCCGCGGTCATCTCGAACCCGGAGAGCGTCGTCGACGAGTCGTTCGCGCCGGGGCTCGAGGGCGGCACCGAGTACCCGCAGTACACGCGGCCGGCCGAGTTCAGGGGCTGGACGGTGCCCGAGGTGCTCGTCTCCGGCGACCACGGCGCCGTCGCGCGCTGGCGCGCCGCGCAGGTGCGCCGCTCCGGCGCCGGCGACTGAGGCGGCGCGCGCCCCGCGAGGGCGTCTCAGCGCTTCGGCTCTACCCAGTGCGGCTTGGAGTCGCGCCCGGGGGGGCGCTCGAAGTGGCCCGGGTTGAAGGGCTCGTCCCGCCCCGGGCGTGCGATGGGCGCGAAGACCTGGGCGGCGTCGCGCCCCCCGCAGGCGGGGCAGACCGCCCGCTCCTCGCGCTCGGCGAAGGGGCAGACGATCTCGAAGCGCTCGCCGCAGGTAGTGCAGCGAAATTCGTACGTGGGCACGCGGCCTCCCGGTGGGTCGCCGTGACCGCTCAAGGGTAGCGCGTCCGCGGCGGTTTTGCGCCCCCCGGGGCCTTCTGCTACAGTATCCGCCGATTTTCCGCTGGGAAAGAGGTCCCCGTTGAGCATCATCGAGAGCATCGAGCGCGAGCAGCTGCGCGCCGACATCCCCGCCTTCAAGGCCGGCGACACCGTCAAGGTGCACTTCCGCGTCATCGAGGGCAACCGGCAGCGCGTGCAGGTGTTCCAGGGGATCGTCATCAAGCGCCAGGGCGAGGGCGTCCGCGAGACCTTCACCGTGCGCAAGCAGTCGTTCGGGGTCGGCGTCGAGCGCACGTTCCCGCTCCACTCGCCCAAGATCGACAAGATCGAGGTCACGGCCATCGGCGACGTCCGCCGCGCCAAGCTGTACTACCTGCGGCAGAAGGTCGGCAAGAAGGCCCGCGTCCGCGAGAAGCAACGCTGACGCGCCACGGACGTGAGCGACACGTCCGGTAGCCGCGCCAGTCGCGGCACCAGCCTCTTCGAGTACATCCTCATCGCCGTCGTCGCGGTGGCGATCGCGCTGCTCGTCCAGGCGTTCCTCGTGAAGCCCTACCGCATCCCGTCGCCCTCGATGGTCGACACCCTGCGGCCCGGCGACCGCGTGCTCGTCAACAGGGTCGTCTACCACCTCGACGAGGTGAAGCACGGCGACATCGTCGTCTTCCGCTACCCGCTCGACACCAGCGTCGTCTTCATCAAGCGCGTGGTCGGCCTGCCCGGCGACGAGCTCGTCGCCCGGGACGGCCGGCTCTGGCGCAACGGAGAGGAGCTCGTCGAGCCCTACGTCCACACGACCAACGGTCGCACCGACCCCACCGAGCCGGCGGGGGCGGTCGAGGGCACGACGATGAGCGACCCGTGGTCGCTCGCCGAGCCGTACACGGTCCCGCCCGGCACGTACTTCATGATGGGCGACAACCGCACCGACTCCGACGACAGCCGGGTGTGGGGTCCCGTGCCCGAGGCGAACCTCATCGGCGAAGGCTTCTTCATCTACTGGCCCTTCGACCGCTTCGGCGCGATCTGACCGGGGCGGACGCGGGGACCCGGGTCGGTCGGACGGGCTGCGGGAGGCACGGCGGTCGTGAACGCGCGCAGCGGACGATGGTCGTGAACGCGCGCAGGGGACGGTGGTCGTGAACGCGCGCGGCGGACGACGGTCGTGAACGCGCGCGGCGGACGACGGTCGTGAACGCGCGCTTCGCCTTCGACCTCGAGCAGGGCGGCGGCCTCGTGGCCGGCGCCGACGAAGCCGGGCGCGGCTCGCTCGCCGGCCCCCTCGTGGCCGCCGCCGTGAGCTTCGACTACGCGTCCCTCACCGACGGCGACTTCGAGGTCCTCGAGCGCCTCAACGACTCCAAGCAGCTCACGAGGGAGGCGCGCGCGGAGCTCTACGCGGCGATCGTCGGCCGCGCGCGCCAGATCGCCGTCGTCGCGGTCTCGGCGGCGACCATCGACGAGCGCGGCCTGCACCGCTGCAACGTCAGGGCGCTGGGCGCCGCCCTCGAGGCGCTCCGTCCCAGCCCGGACGTCGCCTTCACCGACGGGTTCGCCGTGCCCGACTGCGCCGTGGCGCACGTGGCGCTGATCGGCGGCGACACCCGCTCCGCGGCCGTCGCCGCCGCCTCGGTCGTCGCCAAGGTGACGCGCGACCGCGTGATGCTGCGCCTCGACGAGGACTACCCTGTGTACGGTTTCGCCCGCCACGTGGGCTACGCGACCGTCGAGCACCAGGCGATGATCACGCGGCACGGCGTCTGCCACCTCCACCGGCGTTCTTTCGACGCGGTGAGCTACCGGCAGCTGGGGCTCGACGTCTGACCGCCGCCCCGCGCGGCGCGCCGCCGCGGCCGGCGTGACGAGTCGTCATCCCGCGGACCGTATCGTCTCCATCCCACTTCGCGCGCGCTCCCGCTAGGCTCGAGCTCCTGACCATCGCGGAGCCGCGCCGAGGGCGCGGAGGAGGGAGCCATGAGCGGGTCCGGGCCGGCGCCCGCGGGCGCCCCGCCGTCGTTCGGGGCGCGCCGGCTGCGCTTCGGGCGCGAGGCCGAGGAGGCGGCGGCCGCGTACCTGCGGGCGCGCGGGTGGCGCCTGCTGGGCCAGAACGTGCGCGTCGGCCGCGGCGAGCTCGACCTCATCGTGCGCCGCGGCGCGGTGCTGGCCTTCGTCGAGGTCAAGGCGCGCCGTTCGCGACGCTGCGGCGCGCCCGAAGACGCGGTGTCGCCGCGCAAGCGCCGCCAGGTCGCCCGCCTCGCCGAGCTCTGGCTGGCCGCGCGCCCGTGGGCCTTGCGGGGGGTCGGCGAGGTGCGCTTCGACGTCGTCGCCGTCGACGCCCTGCGGCGGCCGGCCGTGGTGCGTCATCTGCCGGCGGCGTTCACCTGCGACGGGTAGCGGCGTGCTCGCGCACGTCACGAGCGAGACGCTCTTCGGCCTGCAGGGGCGCGCCGTCGAGGTCGAGGCCGACGTGGTCGCGGCGGCCCCCACCTTCAGCATCGTGGGCCTGCCCGACGCGGCCGTGCAGGAGAGCCGCGAGCGCGTGCGGGCGGCGATCGTCAACAGCGGCTTCGAGTTCCCGTCGCGCCGCATCACCGTCAACCTGGCGCCGGCCGACCTGCGCAAGGAGGGTCCGCGGTTCGACCTGCCGATCGCCCTCGCCTTCCTCCTCGCCACGGGCCAGGCGCGGCGCGACGGGAGCGGCGAGGTCGCGGCCGTCGGCGAGCTGGGGCTCGACGGCGCCGTCCGCCCGGTGTCGGGCGTCCTCGTCGTCGTCGAGAGCCTGCGGCGCCGCGGCGTCGGCCGCGTGCTCGTGCCGGCGGCCAACGCGGCCGAGGCGGCGCTGGTCGAGGGCGTGGGCGTCGTCCCCGTGGCACGCCTGCGCGACGCGGTCGCGGGCCTCGGCGGCGGCGGCGTGGCCGCCGCGCGGCCCGACGTCGGCTCCCTGCTCGGCGACGCGCCGGCCGGCGACGCCGACTTCGCCGACGTCGCCGGCCAGGCCGTGGTCAAGCGCGCCCTCGAGATCGCCGCCGCCGGCGGCCACAACGTGCTCATGGTAGGGCCGCCGGGCGCCGGCAAGACGATGCTGGCGCGCCGGCTGCCGACGATCATGCCGGGGCTGAGCGTCGCCGAGGCGATCGCCGTGACCCGCGTGCACAGCGTGGCCGGCCTGCTGCCGTCGCGCACGCCGCTCGTCGCGCGGCGGCCCTTCCGCGCGCCGCACCACAGCATCTCCGTGGCGGGACTCGTCGGTGGCGGCTCGTCGCCGCGGCCGGGGGAGGTGAGTCTCGCGCACCACGGGGTCCTCTTCCTCGACGAGTTCCCCGAGTTCCGGGTCTCGGCGCTCGAGGCGCTGCGCCAGCCCCTCGAAGACGGTGAGGTCACCATCTCCCGCGCCCTCACGTCGGTCACCTACCCGGCGCGCATCACCCTCGTCGCCGCCATGAACCCGTGCCCGTGCGGCTTCCTCGGGGACAGGGAGCGTCACTGCACCTGCCCGGGCTACCGGCTCGAGCAGTACCGCTCGCGGCTCAGCGGGCCGCTGCTCGACCGTATCGACCTGCGCCTCGAGGTCGCCCGCGTGCCGCCGCGCGAGTATCGCCTCGGCGGGCGCGGCGAGAGCTCCGCCGCGGTGAGGGCCAGGGTCGAGCAGGCGCGGCACCGGCAGCGGGAGCGTCTCGGGGGCGACGCGACGGCGGTCAACGGCCACATGAGCGCGCGGCAGCTGCGGCGCCTCTGCCGGCTCGAGCCCGCCGCCGTCGAGCTGCTCGACCGCGCCTACGACCGTCTCCGCCTCAGCGCCAGGGCCTGCGACCGGGTGGTCAAGGTGGCGCGGACCATCGCCGATCTCGAGGGCGCCGGCGGCGTCGCGGCGCCGCACGTCGCGGAGGCGCTGTCGTACAGGGTCGAGCATGAGCGCCGCTAGCGACCGCGGCGGCCGCGGGGCGAGGGCGGTCTGGCTGGCGCGCGTGGCGTCGACCCGTCCCGGTGTGGTGCAGCGCGTGGCGCGCAGCTTCGGGTCGCTCGACGCGGCGCTCGACGCCTCGCTCTCGTCGCTGCGCACCCTGCTGGCGCCGCGGTCGGCGGGCGCGCCCGACGAGGCGCCGCGGGAGGCCTCGCGCTACGCGGCCGCGCTCGCGGCTCAGGCCCAGGCGCCCGCGTCGTGCTCGACCGCCGGGCGCCTGCTCGTGACCTACGACGACGAGCTCTACCCGCCGGGCCTGCGCAGCCTGTTCGACCCGCCACCGGTCCTCTTCGTCGCCGGCGCCGACCCGCGCCCTCGCCTGCGCGCGCTGGCGCGGGCGCCCGCGGTCGCCGTCGTCGGCACCCGGGCGCCGTCGTCGTACGGGCTCGAGATGGCGCGGCTCCTCGGGGGCGACCTCGCGCGCGCCGGCGTCGTCGTGGTCAGCGGCGTGGCGCTGGGCGTCGACGTGGCTGCGCAGCTCGCGGCACTCGCGGCGGTCCCGCTCGACCCGGTCGGCGACACCGAGGGCGTGCCGCGAAGTGTCGGCGTGCTGGGCAGCGGCCTCGATATCGTCCACCCGCGCAGCAACGCCGCCGCCTTCCGCGCGCTGCGCGAGCACGGCCTGCTGGTCAGCGAGTTCTGGCCCGGTACGCCGCCGTCGGTCTGGCGCTTCCCGGCGCGCAACCGGCTCATCGCGGGTCTGAGCCGGGCCGTGGTCGTGGTCGAGGGGTCGCGGCGCAGCGGCTCGCGCATCACCGCGGAGCTCGCCCTCGATGCGGGGCGCGAGGTGCTCGCCGTCCCGGGGGAGGCCGGCCGCCGCCTCAGCGAGGCGCCGCACCACCTGCTGCGGCACGGCGCGCAGCTGTGCGAGGCCGCCGACGACGTTCTGGTCGCACTCGGGCTCGAGCGCCTGTCCGCTCGAGCGCCGGCGGACGCCGGCGGAGCGGCGCCCGGTGACTGCGCGAGCGGGCCCGAGGCGACGGACGGCGATGGGCCTGGCGCCGAGGCCCGTGCCGTCCTCGCGACGCTGCGCGACGCCCCCGGCACGGCCGAGGAGGTCGCGGCGCGGGCCGGCCTGGCGCCGCGCGCGGCGAGCGCCGCGCTCAGCGCGCTCGAGGTCGAAGGCCTCGCCGAGCGCGCCGACGGCGGCGTCTACCGCCTCGCGCGCTGAGCGTCGCGGCGACGCCGGCGGAGGCGCCCTCGCGATCTGCGCGTCTCGCCCGAGGGTGCGCGCGCGGCGCTCGCCTCGGGCGCCGGGTGCGCCGCGCACCCCCGTGGTCTTTCGGCGCCCTGCATCGGCGGGGGCCGGGGCGCCGTGCGGCAGGACTCACCGCGCACCCCGCGAAGAGTGAGGCGCCCGCCGCCGTCCGGCGGCGGGCGTGGGTCTGAGCGGAGGAGGCGTGCGTGGAGCAACGGGCCGTGACCCGGGCGGTGGCGAGAGAGGCCGACGCCGGGCAGGGGGACGGCGCCGCCGCCGATCCCCGCGGCCACGTCGACGCGTACCTGAGGACGCTCGCCGCGCGGGGCATGACCGGGGCGACGCTGCGCTCCTACGCCTCCGATCTGGCACAGCTCCTGGAGTGGCTCGAGGGGCGCGGCGCGACCGTCGCACAGCTCGACCGGCGGCTGGCCCGCGCCTACTCCTCCCATCTCGGGCGCCGCGGCTACGCGGCCTCGAGCCTCGCGCGCAAGCTGTCCTCGCTGCGGGGCTTCGCGCGGTACCTGAGCGAGCACGACGTGCTCGCCGCCGACCCGACGCACCTGCTGCCGGGGCCGCGGCGCGGGCGCCGGCTGCCGCGCGTGCTGCGCCTCGACGAGGTCGAGGCGCTCCTGCGCGCGGCGGGCGGCGCCGACCCGGCGTCGCTGCGCGACCGGGTCGCGTTCGAACTGCTGTACGGCTGCGGGCTGCGCAGCCAGGAGCTCGTCTCCCTGACGCTCGACGACGTCCGCCCCGGCGAGGCACAGCTGGTCGTGCGCGGCAAGGGCGGCAAGATGCGCGTCGTACCGATGGGAGAGGAGGCCGCGGCAGCCCTGCGCCGTTACCTGGAGCGGGGGCGCGGGGCCCTCGCCGGCGGCCGTCGCGCCGCACGAAGCGCCGCCGGGGGCGCGGGACGCGCCCCGCGGGACGGCGGCGCCGGCAGCGCCCGGAGCGCACCCCCCGGCGCTCCTTCAGGCGCTGCGCCCGCGACGGCCGTCGCCGGACCGGCTCCGCGCCACCTGCTCCTCTCGAGGAACGGGCGCCCGCTGCTGACTTCTGACATCCGCAGGCTGGTTGTAAAATACTGTGCGCTCGCGGGCGTGGAGCCCGCGTCGCCGCACATGCTGCGTCACGCGTACGCGACGCACATGCTCGAGAGGGGTGCCGACCTCCGCGCGATCCAGGAGTTGCTGGGCCACGCCTCGGTGGCGACGACGCAGGTCTACACGCACGTGAGCGGCGCGCATCTGCGGCGGGTCTACGATCTGCACCACCCGCGGGCGTAGGGGAGCGATGCAGAGCGGCGGAGAGCGATCGGAGAGCGGCCCGAAGGCATGAGCAGACTCGAAGAACACCAGGTGCGCGAGCTCTGGTCGCGCTACAAGCACCACGGCGACCAGGGCGCTCGCGACCGCCTCATCCTCGCCTACGCGCCGCTCGTCAAGTACGTCGCCGGCCGCATGAGCAACGGTCTGCCGGCGCACATCGAGGAGTCCGACCTGATCAGCTACGGGCTTCTCGGGCTCATCGGCGCCATCGAGCGCTTCGACCCGGCGCGCGAGATCAAGTTCGAGACCTACGCCGTCTCGCGCATCAAGGGCTCCATCATCGACGAGCTCCGCTCGCTCGACTGGGTGCCGCGCTCGGTGCGCAGCAAGGCGCGCGAGATCGAGAAGGCCTGCGCGGTGCTCGAGAACCGGCTGCACCGCGCCCCGACCGACCAGGAGATCGCCGAGCACATCGGGGTGAGCCTCGACGAGTTCCAGCTCACGCTGTCGCAGATCGCCAACGCCTCGATCGTCGCGCTCGACGAGCTCTGGGCGATCTCGGGCTCCGACGGCGACCAGTCGGCGCTCATCGACACCCTCGAGGACCCGAAGAGCAACGACCCGTCGCGCATGCTCGACCTGACCGAGATGAAGTCGCGCCTGGCGGCGGCGATCGACGCCCTGCCCAAGCGCGAGAAGATCGTCATCGCGCTCTACTACTACGAGAACCTCACGCTGCGCGAGATCGGCGAGGTCCTCGGCGTCACCGAGTCGCGCGTCTCGCAGCTGCACACGAAGGCGATCCTGCGTCTCAAAGGACGCCTGCGCGACGAGATCGAGCCGACCTCGATCGGCTGAGCGCCGCGCCGGCGGCGGCGGCCGGGTCGGCCGCCCGCCTCGCGCGTGGCGCCTCGCTCACTCCTCCGGCACGTCCTCGGCGACGCTCTCCGCGGTCTGTCCGTGGAGCAGCGCGTCCACGTCGGCCGCCGGCTCGACGACGTCGCGCTCGACGAGCTCCTGGACCACGCCCCACACGACGGCCGCCACGGGGACGGCGAGGAAGGCGCCGACGATGCCGCCCACGCTGCCGCCGGCGAGCATGGCGAGCAGCACGACGACGGGGTGGAGGCGCACCGCGCGCCCGAGCACGAACGGCGCCAGCAGGTTGCTCTCGAGCTGCTGCACGCCGAGGTAGATGAGGCCCACGATGAGCGCCGTCACCCAGCCCTCGCTGACCAGGGCGACGAGGACGGCGACGACGCCGGCGGCGATCGCCCCGACGAGGGGGAAGAAGGGCGCGACGAAGGTGAGCGCCATCAGGGGCAGGACGAGGGGGACGTCGAGGACGACGAGGGCGATGCCGATCGCCGTGGCCTCGATCGCGCCGTTGATGGCCGAGCCGGCGATGTAGCCGCTGAGCACGTGCCAGGCTCGGCGCCCCGCGGCGTAGGTGGCCTCGCGGTGGCGCCCGGGGAGCATGTGCACGCTCCAGGCCCACATGCGGTCGCCTCCCGCGAGGAAGAACGCCGCCAGCACGAGCGTGACGAACGCCCCCGTCAGGATGCCGATCACCGTGGTGGCCCCGGAGGCGAACACCCCGATGTTGGCCTCGAGGAACTGCGCGACGTGGTCGACGACCTGGTCGACGGACCCGGGGGAGAGGCTGAGCGGACCCTCGACGAGCCAGTCGCGCACCTCGCGGATCCCGTCGACGATCGCCGTGTCGAGCGAGCCGAGCTCGTTGAGGAGGCGTGGCGTGGAGAGGGCGACGGCGCCGGCGAACACGGCGAGCGCGGCGAGGAAGACGAGCGCGCTCGCCAGCCGCCGGTGCAGGCCCACGTGCTCCAGGCGGCGCCGCAGCGGCACGAGCGGGACGATGCCGAGGATCGCGAGCAGCACCGGCACGATGACGATCTGCAGCCGCTGGAAGACGAGGCCGAGGACGACGAGGGCCGCGACGACGATGAGGAAGCGCAGGCTGAAGAGCGCGACGCGCCCGAGGCGCTCCGGGTGCGCCGCGGCCGACCCGCGCCGCCCGCGCCGCGGCGTGTCGCCTCTGTCAACGTGCTCGCTCATGCGTGCGGCCCCCGTTCGCCGCGGGCGTGGACGGCGCCGCCTGCCGGCGCCCGCGGCCGCTGCCCCTATCGAAGCACACAGGGTCGTCTCCGCGCCAGTCCCCGGCCTCCACCGCCGACTGACGCCGTTGGGCGCCTGTGATAGAATTCCGCGCCGCTGTCCACCACGACCCGGAGAGACCACGGCTCGCGGCGGTGCCCCCCAGGGGAATCCGCGAGACCCTCGCCGGCACACAGATGGGCGCGCCGCCAGGCCGCCCGGCGAACCGATCAGAAGGAGGCACACCTTGCCTGCAGCCACCGAGCACAGGGCGAGCATGAAAGACCTGCTCGTCGCCGGCGTCCACTTCGGCCATCAGACCCGCCGCTGGAACCCCAAGATGAAGCCCTACATCTTCGGCGAGCGCGGGGGCATCTACATCATCGACCTGCAGAAGACGACCGTCCTCCTCGACGACGCCTGCGCCTTCCTCAAGGACACCGCCGGGCGCGGCGGCTACGTGCTCTTCGTGGGCACCAAGAAGCAGTGCCAGGAGACCATCAAGGAGCAGTCCGAGCGTGTCGGCATGCCGTACGTCAACAACCGCTGGCTGGGCGGCCTGCTGACCAACTTCAGCACGCTCAACAAGCGCATCAAGCGCCTCCACGAGCTCCGTCAGCTGGCCGAGGACGGCTCGCTCGACCTGCTTCCCACCCGCGAGGCGATGAACCTGCGCGCCGACCTGCGCAAGCTCGAGCAGAACCTCGGCGGCGTGGCCGGCATGGACCGCCTGCCGGCGGCCGTGTTCGTCGTCGACCCGCGCAAGGAGCAGATCGTCGTGCGCGAGGCGCGCAAGCTCAAGATCCCGATCGTCGGGCTCGTCGACACCAACTGCGACCCCGACGAGATCGACTACCTGATCCCCGGCAACGACGACGCGATCCGCAGCTGCAACCTGGTCCTGCGCGTCGTCGCCGACGCCGTCGCCGAGGGCCGCCAGCTCGTCGCCGAGGCCGAGCTCAAGGCGGCGCGCGAGGCCGAGGCCAAGGCCGAGGCCGAGCGCAAAGCGCGTGAGGCGGCGATGAAGGCCGAGGCCGAGCGCAAGGCGGCGGAGGAGGCGGCCGCGGCCGCAGCCGAGGCGGCCAAGGCCGCGGCCGAGAAGCCCGCCGCCGGCGCGCCTGCCGCGACGCCCGAGACCCCCAAGGCTGAGGCCAAGGGTGAGACCGCCGCGAGCACCGCGGCCAAGTCTCAGGCGGCGCCTGAGGCCAAGGCCGAGACGGCCGCCGAGAAGCCTGCGTCCGAGAGCGCGGCGGCCAAGCCGAAGGCTGAGAAGAAGCCCGCCGCGGCCGAGCCGAAGGTCGAGAAGAAGGCTGCCGCGGAGCCCAAGGCCGAGCCCAAGGTCAAGGCGGACGAGCAGCCCCAGGCCAAGGCCGACGAGCAGCCCGCCGAGGCGAAGCCCGCCAAGAAGGCGGCGCCGAAGGCAGCCAAGAAGGACGCGGAGCCCGAGGCGGCGGCCCAGAGCGAGCAGCCCGAGGCCGAGCCCGAGAAGGCCGCCGAGCCCGAGAAGGCCGCCGAGCCCGAGGCCGACGCCTGAGCACGACCGACGACGCACGACCGTCGCGCGCGGCTCCGGGCCGCGCGCGACGTGACGAGACGAGACACCAGCGAGGGAGAGACACCAGTGGCTGACATCAGCGCTGCAACCGTGAAGGAGCTCCGCGAGAAGAGCGGCGCCGGCATGATGGACTGCAAGAAGGCCCTGCAGGCCACCG
>Ga0068714_10001481_pt1 | contig 34207 bp, 23 predicted proteins | sample MTBNYHSulfiMetaG_FD_62988 | JGI IMG/M metagenome (GOLD analysis project Ga0068714, IMG submission 62988) | Enrichment culture microbial communities from rom New York Harbor, USA that are MTBE-degrading - MTBE-NYH (New York Harbor Sulfidogenic)... | ecosystem: Environmental > Aquatic > Marine >...
CTTCTTTTCTTCGTGGTGAATATTAATTTTCTGATTTAGCGGTAAATAAATTCGCGTTGCTTCGCGTCCATTCGCGGTTAAATAATTCTTTTATCTTTTCTTCTTCGTGCCCTTCTTACCTTCGTGGTGAAATCTCTTTATTTTCTAAAACTTCGTGAGCTTCTTAAAGCCTCAAAAATTAATCGATTTTTGTAAAAAAAATTGCTTAATTTTCCCTGAAAATCCCGTCTTTTTTACCGAAATCCGTCATTTTTTGCCAAAAAATGACCGGAAATGCGCAAGTTATGCCAGTTTTTGCCCACTTTTAACCAAAATTTGCCCGTTTTTACCACCACAAAAACGCTTTTTTGTTAAATTAGGCAATCTGTCCGCCGTTAAATTGATCCATTACCTTTTACGGATTTATCTGGTTCAGCCAATCCAGCCAGGCCTGCGAATTATACCCTAAGTCCTTACCTGTCAAGGCTGTAAGTGACTGCCTCGCCCGAAAGCACAGGGCGAATTCTTTACTGTCCAGTGCCCCGATTAAGCTGCGGATCGCCCGTTGGTCCTGGTAATTGCCCAGCCCCCCCGCCGCCGCAGTTTTTACCTGGACATCAGTATCATCGTTAAGCATAACTACCAGATATGACAAGCTCTTATCGTCATTCCGCGTAGCCAGAATTTTTACACTTTCCATGCGTACCAGGGGGCTTCGATCCTTAACCGCAGCCTCCAGCACCTTAGCCAGATATTCTTCCTGATCGATTTTCGCCAACACCCGCAGCGCCGTCGCCCGGACCAGATCATCCGGATCTCCTTGCGCCATAATGCTTAACATCTTGGGCGTTACCTTCCAGTCAGCTGATTCACCCCGGCCCAGCTCTTCCACCCCCTCGCGTCTTAGGTCCGGATCAGAGCTGCTGAGCTTATCAATCAGCTCCTGGCGTTTCTGCTGCTCGTTCTGTGGCAACAACTTGATAATTAAAGAGGTTACGGGATTTTGGCCATCGGAGGCCGGTCTCTGGCAACCCGCCGGAAAAGCAAAAACCACCAAGCCCGACCAGAATATCAATCGGCAGGTGATGTTGAAATATGTTCGCATGGTCAAATCTTAACTTACTGGTGCACAATAAAATATGATGAAATATTTTCGCATGGCACAATATAAACTATAAAAACAAGTTGTTATTCTATCAATTTTCGGGATAAGAACCACAATATTAAAATATGGCGGTTACGGCTTTTTAATCAGCGGTTCGAAAGTTTCCACCTCCCCGCCGGTCGCCGGCATCATGAATCGCCAGATGGGCAGATTACTCTCAATTTTAAGCTCATCCAGCAGCGACCGGAAGAATTCCGTCCAGGCGGAAGGTTCCGCCGCTAAACCGGCGTCGCCAAAGGGCAAGGCGGCGAAGACGATAACCTCACCAGCACCCACCCGCCGGGTGTAAGCGGCGGGGGCGCCGTCTTCGTAGGTAAAGAGCACCTGGGCATCCGCCGGCGGCTGAACGGCAGCAGCGATCACCCGGCCGAGAAACGGCTGCAAAGGCAAAGAGTCTATCTTGCCAAATCTTGCCAGACCTTGCGGGGTGGGAAGGAGGCGGCGGGCGGGTCTTTCGTCGGACCAGGCGCCGCCCAACAAAGATTCTCGTATCTCACCCAGCGGGCCGGTTTCAAAATCATATTCCAAAGCCTGCGGGTCGAGCACCACCAGCGTGGCACCCTGGCGGACCTTTTCGGTCAGTAACTGAGCAAAAGGTTTTGAACCACAGGATAACTGCGGGACGATAATCAATTGTACCCCGTCCAGTGACTGCTGATTACGTCTTACCTGATTTTCCCCCACAAAGGTAAACCATGCGCCCAATTGCTCGCCCAATAGGGCATGCAAGGTATAATGCCCGCTTAGGCAGCGATCGTCAACCGCCGCCCGGGCGTCGTCGCTGAAAATCACCGCGATCCGTGACTTTTCGGGTATGTCAAGAGCGGGCAAATCCTTCCATAATCTGCAAAGTCTGAGCATTTCCTGATAAAATTGCGGATGCAAAAACCGGGAAAAGGTTTTCAGGCCGGTGAACCAGTCCAGATGGGTTGCCCCTGCCTTGGCGGCCTGGCTGACCCATTCACGGAGATTGCCCGGCGAGGGCAGCATACCGTGATATCGAAACCCCGCCAGAATCGCTTTTGAGGGCAAACCCGCCCCCAGGTCGGTAATCAACTTCATGGTAAAGCCGACGTGATAAAGCGCCCGCTCCCGGCCCATCCAGGAAAGCGTCGCGGTGGGATAGGGGTCCGCGCAAAACCAGTCGGTAATATCACGCAGGAGCGACTGATCGACGAAATCCAGGCCGCTGGTGGCGTTGCGATTATAGACCTCGTACTTTTTGCCCGGGGCATATTTCTGGACCATCTGGTATTCACCCAGGCCGTTCTTGCGCAAATTTTCATTTAACATCCGCCACAGGGCGATACGTGCCAAGGCAGCGGGATGCTCGTCTTTCAAAGTTTCAGGCAGGGGCGTCCCAAAACGTTCCTTGAGGGCTTTGACCACCTTTTCCGTTAATTCGGGATACTTGCCAATATCTGCCGTGGTGTTTAAGGGTTCGTCCTTACCCAGCACGGCCCAAAGCCAGTCGCAGCGGCCATAATCCTGGAGCAATTGCCGGGTGGGGAGATCATATTCATAATCCGGGAGCCACGGCTGACCTCGCTGCGAGATAAGATACAAAAACACCATGCCATATTTTTGATGCAACTGCCGCATTTTCTCCAGTCCCAGCTCATCCAGCGCCCTTCGCAGGAAAGGCCCATTAATCCCGGCGGCGGCGTGTTCCCGCATATAATTGTCTATCTCCCGCAACCACATCTCGTCGGTATATTGCCTGCCGAAGTGCTTCTGTGCCTCCCCGCGAAATAAGAGATCGTAGCACCAGGAGTTGACGTCTCGCACTATTTTCCGGTCGGTAAGCACCTGCTGGTAAACACTGTTGGGCCGAGGAATATCCAGCCCCCAGTCTGCCGACAGATTCCTGCCGCTGGTTGGTTCGATAACGATCTCGTCGATATACAGCTTTAAATCCGTTACCCATGAGGTAACGATAAAACAACGGGCCTTGCGAAAGCCTTCGGGCACGGCCAGCGTGAAATTAAGGATGTTCCAGTCGTGAGCGGGCCAAAGAGGAAATTGAAAATCCGGCCCCGTGGAATTACCGTCCGCGAGAAAGGTTATCTTCAGCCAGGCGGCACAACGGGGTTTCTGACCGTCCTGGCCGGCGGGAATGATGAGGCAATCATCAGTTTTATAACGGATTTTTAACGCCAGAGCCTTAGCGTTTATCGGCTCGGCTAGATTAGCATAAAAAGAGGTGGAGACCCTTGGTTTCAAGGTGGTGATAAGCACGCCATTAGGCTCGCCGATCTTTTCGACTTTGATATCACTATCGTTCCAATTCCATCCCGTGGTACCGTGGTTAAATGAACCGTTAGGTAAGAGATTTTGGCCGCAGGAGGGCAAAACCATCAGGCTAATGCCGGCAAAAATCATCAGCCCGATGAAGGAAGTTTTCCGGCAACGGCCAAAACTTTCCGAGATGATAGAGGTAGGCATAGCGATATTTCTCCTCTCGTAAAAAAAGTGGTAATCGTATTATCGAGCCAGAAGTTTTTGGGCGGCGGCGATGACATTCTCGGCGGTAATACCGAATTTTTGATAGCAGACCGCTTCGGGTGCCGAGGCGCCAAAGCCGGACATGCCAATGAATATACCTTTATCACCCAGCCATTTATTCCAACCCTGTTCGATGCCGGCCTCGATCGCGATGCGTGCCTTGATCGACGGGGGTAAGACGCTGTCCCGGTAATCCTGATCCTGCTTTTCGAAGATTTCCCAACTGGGCATGGAGATAACCTGGGCCTGGATCGATTGGTGGGCTAACTGCTGGGCAGCTTTCAGGGCAATGGTCACCTCAGAGCCGCTAGCCAGCAGCAGGACATGGGGATTTTCCACGGTGGTCAGGGCGTAGGCGCCTTTGGATAAATTAGTGGCTGGGGCGTATTGCCGCTGATCCAGCGTAGGCAGCGCCTGGCGGCTAAGAATAATCGCCACCGGCCCCTCTTTATGGGTGAGTGCATATCTCCAGGCCTGGGCGGCCTCATTGGCGTCGGCGGGGCGGATAACCGTCAGGTTCGGAATCGCCCGCAAAGCCGCAAGATGCTCCACCGGCTGATGGGTCGGGCCATCCTCACCCACCCCGATACTATCATGGGTAAAGACAAAAATACTGTTGTAGCCGGACATTGCCGCCATTCGGATAGCCGGCCGCATATAATCGCTGAATACCAGGAAAGTCCCGCCGTAGGCCCGCAGCAGAACGCCTGCCGATATGCCATTGATAATCGCGCCCATAGCGTGCTCCCGGACGCCGAAGCGAAGGTATCGGCCGGAGGGATTATTTTTCTGGAAGTCCGCTGCGCCGCTGAAACGGGTAAGATTCGAGGGGGTAAGATCGGCACTGCCGCCGAGGACCATGTCCAGGCAGGGCATCAGTTTATCGAGCGTTATCGCGGAGGCCTTGCGGGTGGCCATGGAAGAGCCGGTTTCGAAATGGGGCAAAAGCTCATCGATATTAACCCCCAGATTGCCCTGCCGCAGATCCTGGAGTTGGCGGGCTAATTCCGGGTGGGCCTGGGCGTATCGGTTGAGTTTCCTATCCCATCGCTGCTGCAATTTCCTGCCCTTATCAACCGCCTGACCCATATAATCGGCAACCGCTTGAGGAACAACAAAAGACTGGTTCGGATCCCAGCCAAAATTCTGTTTGATAAGTTGGATTTCCTCCCGGCCGAGGGGCGCTCCGTGAGCGGTGTGGGTATCCTGAAAGTGGGGGCTGCCGAAGGCGATGTGGCTTCGCATCTGGATCAGGCTGGGTCTGCCTTTGGCGGCCCTGGCCCTCTTAATCGCTCGGTCAATCGCCGGGCGATCGTTGCCGTCACCTGTCAGAACCTGCACATTCCAGTTGTAGGCGCGGAAGCGTTTGGCGCGATCTTCCGTGAAAGAAAGCTGCGTATCGCCATCGATGGTGATGTGATTGTCATCGTAAATGAGGACAAGGTTATCCAATCCCAGGTGTCCGGCCAGCGAGCAGGCTTCGGAGCTGACCCCTTCCTGGAGGCAGCCGTCACCGCAGATAACATATATTTTGTAGTCGAAGATATCAAATCCATCGCGATTGAATTTGGCTGCCAGATATTTTTGGGCGATCGCCATGCCCACAGCATTACCAATGCCCTGGCCCAAGGGACCCGTGGTAACTTCCACGCCGGGGGTATGACCATATTCCGGATGACCGGGGGTTTTACTGGACCACTGGCGGAAATTCTTCAAGTCTTCCAGCGATAAATCATAACCAAACAGGTGCAGCAGGGAGTAAAGCAACATGCTGCCATGACCAGCGGAAAGTACGAACCGGTCGCGGTTTAGCCATTTGGGATTTTGGGGGCTAAAACGCAAAAACTTACACCAGAGGGTATAAGCCGCGGAAGCCATACCCATCGGCATACCGGGATGTCCGCTATTGGCGGCCTGGACGGCGTCCAGGGAAAGAAATCGGATGGTCTGGACGCATAACTCATCCAGTTTCGTCTGATCGGCGTTCAAAGTTACTGTCATAATTCATCTATCTCCTGCGGTGGTCGTGTTTTCAATATCCTCAATCTCGATTTCCCCATTATACGGAGAAAAAAACAATAGCTTTAAAGTACTTATAATGCAAGCCAAAACCATCGCTTCGTATTGTTGAGGACCTTAGGCCCACTGGTTATAAGGCAATTTCACCCGATGACGAACAGGTAAATCAGGTCTAAATTCCAAACCGGCGACAAATCTCGTAAATGTCTTATATTAAAGTAGTTATGGAATAATATGGCTATTTTGTTCCGTTCTCTTTCGCCCAAAATGATATAAACCCGAAAATAAACCTATAAGATTGGCGGAAAAGCATTTGACAAAAATCTCAATAAATCTATAATTCGATGTTCTGTAATTTTGTAATAAAGAGTAAGAGGTATTTCGTTCGAGCGAGGATAATATTTAGTATGCAGGCAACGCAGCAAAAGACAACTTTGGCCCGCACCGGCCAGGTAAAATCCACCTGGTATCTGGTGGATGCGAGCGATCAGACGCTCGGTCGAATGGCCGCCAAGATAGCGGTGATCCTGATGGGCAAACATCGCTCGGATTATACACCCCACGTTGACACCGGCGATTTTGTCGTGGTTACCAACGCCCAGAAAATAAAACTTTCCGGGAAGAAACCGGTCACTAAGACATACGATTATTACACTTATTATACCGGCGGTCATAAGATCATCACCCTGGCGGAAATGATGAAAAAGAAGCCCGAAAAAGTTATAATGGAAGCGGTGCGGCGAATGCTGCCGAAATCGAAGCTGGGCGGTCACATGTTGAAGAAATTGAAAGTATATCGCGGCAGTGAGCATCCACACGCGGCCCAGCAGCCCAAGCCGCTGGTTTAAACGCCAGTTAATAATCGTCCCAGAAACGAGGATTAAAAATTGACACCAGAACAAAGCCAGCAAACACCCTTAATCAATCCAGAGAAATTCGCGGCGGCATCTTCACCAGAAGCACCTTCCAAGCCGACAGCAGCTGCCCCGAAAGAAAATATGCCCACCGCAGAGCAATTGAGTCCGGGCCAATACTGCTGGGGAGTGGGACGTCGTAAAAGCTCCGTGGCCCGCGTGCGAATACGGCCCGGCAGCGGTAAGATCACGGTAAACGAGCGGGAAATGGAAAATTATTTTACCGCTATCCGAGACCGCAGGAGTGTACGTGCCCCGCTGACGGCGTGTGAGTGCATTGATAAATACGATGTCTATATCAGGACAAACGGCGGCGGCACCACCGGCCAATCGGAAGCTGTCAAGCTGGGTATAGCCCGGGCCCTGGTCATTGCCAATCCGGCAACCTTCGAAATTCTGCGCGACGGGGGCTATTTAACCCGGGACAGCCGAATGGTCGAGCGCAAGAAATACGGCCGGAAAAAGGCGCGAAAGAAATTCCAGTTCTCCAAGCGTTAAGCAATTGCCCCACCAACAACCGGCTGCTGTCTATTCGGGTATCATGTTGTACGTCAACTCGTCACCAACAGATGAGTGTTAAATAATCTAACCTTTAAGAAAACTAAGACAATGAGTGTGGTAAAAGTTGCGATTATCGGAGCTACCGGCTACACCGCCCGCGAAACGATCGAGATACTGCTGCGGCACCGGCAGGCTAAAATCACGTATCTGACCGCGTTGCCGGAAGAATGCGGGCATATTACCGAGGTTTTTCCCCGCCTCCGGGGCCGGCTGGATCTGCCGGTTGAACCAATCGACCTGAATAAATTGTCGCAATCGGCTGATGTGGCTTTATGCTGTCTGCCACACAAGATATCCATGCAATTTGTGCCGCAGCTTCTTTCGGCCGGCGTCAAGGTGATAGATTACAGCGCCGATTATCGTCTGCGCGACGTCCTGCTGTATCAGAAGGTTTACCAGGTAGAGCACACCGATCCGAATAACATTGCCCAAGCGGCTTTCGGCCTGCCGGAACTGTTTCGGCCCCATCTGGCCGGCGCCCGGCTGATTGCCAATCCGGGCTGCTACCCTACCGCGGCCGCCCTGGCGCTGGCACCCTTGGTGAAGGAAAAACTGATCGCCCTGGACGACATCGTGGTTAACGCCGTATCCGGCGCCACCGGGGCAGGTCGCAAAGCCTCATCATCTTTTCATTTTCCGGAAATGAACGAAAACTTTTTTGCCTATGCGGTGGGCACGCATCGCCATCAGCCGGAAATCGAGCAGATTCTTGCCGACGTGGGCGGCAGCCGGGTGAAGGTGCTCTTCCAACCCCATGTGGTCAGCATCGATCGCGGAATCGCCGAGACTATCTATTGCCATCCGATCGCCTCGGTTGATCCGGCCCAGTTGGTCGAGCTCTACCGACAATATTACGCCAATGAGCCTTTTATCCGCTGGTTTAAAAGCCCCCCGGCGTTAAAAAATGTTGTCCAGACTAATTTTTGTGATTTGTACGCCAGCTTGATTCGGGGCAAAATTGTGGTTTTTTCCGCGATTGACAATCTCGTCAAGGGCGCTGCCGGCCAGGCTATTCAGAATTTGAACATTATCTGTGATCTGCCGGAAACCATGGGTTTGCTATAAACAGAGCCCAGTTAAAAATAATTTTATCTCGCTATCTGCAATATTGAATGCCTAACACCCGATTCAGGTTGAACCAATACCGAAAAATTCATGGAGAACACCCATGGCCGATCGTACCCTAACCAGCCCAAAAGGATTTCGTACCAGCGCCGTCAAAGCCGGTATCAAAAGCAGCGGGAATTGGGACCTCGGCTTGCTAGCGGCCCAAAATCCCTGTAGTGCCGCCGCGGTCTTTACAACCAATAAAGTGGTGGCTGCGCCCATAGTTGTAACTCGAGAGCATATCGCCGACGGCGGGGCCCAGGCGATTTTTGTTAACGCCGGCAACGCTAATGCCTGCACGGCAGACCGCGGTCTGCGGGACGCCCGAACCATTTGCCGTTTAGTAGCCCGTCACTTGCAGATTAAGCCGGCCGATGTGCTGGTCTGCTCGACCGGAATAATCGGCAGGTTTTTGCCTATGACGAAGATTCGTGATGGAATCGATCGTGCCGCGGCGGGCTTGAGTGATTCGGCGGCTTCATCCCGCGGGCTGGCCCGTGCGATAATGACCACCGACACGAAACCGAAATCCGCCTTTCAGCAGATCAGGCTCGGCTCAAAGGTGGTTAAAATCGCCGCTATCGCCAAAGGCTCCGGCATGATCGCGCCCAATATGGCCACGATGCTGGTATTTATCACCACCGATGCCGCCATCAGCTCTACCCTGCTGCGGCGTGCCTTGCGGGAGGCAGCTAGTCGTACTTTCAACAAGGTGAACATCGACAATCATCCCAGCACCAACGATTGTGCTATAGCGTTAGCCTCGTCCTTGGCGGGTAATAAGATTATTAGCCGGGCCGGGCGTGATTACCAGCTTTTCGCACAGTCGTTATGGCAAGTGTGTGATGACCTGGCCCGGCAGATGGCCGCCGATGGTGAAGGCGCCACCTGCGCCGTGACGGTAAAACTTTCCGGCGCCGCCAGCGGCGCCGACGCGAAAGCCGCCCTGCGGGCCATCGTGGCCAGCCCGCTGGTCCGCTGCGCCTTCAACGGGGCCGATCCCAATTGGGGCAGAATCGTAAGCGCCGTGGGCTTCAGCGGGGCTGACTGCCGGCTCGACAAAATCTCCTGCCGAATCGCGGGCACGTGGGTTTTTCGCCGGGGTCGGCCATGTAACTTTGAGGCTCCGGCTCTTAGCCGAAAAATGAAACAAAAGCACTGGCTCGTCGAAGTTGACCTGGGATTAGGCAAGTTTGCCGATTTTTGTTATACCTGCGATTTATCAAAGGAATATGTCCGCATCAACGCTGATTATCACACATGAGTACTTTCGTACTTTTTTCTTGCGCAGCATCAGCCCTAATGAACCGACAGGGCCTTTAGGATAATTCGGTAGCATTTTAGCAAGGTTCAATGAGTATTTCAAACTTATAATTTATTACCGTTACAGGATAAGGCCCTGTTTGAATGCAAATCTTGGCAAAATAATCCGCGAAAGTTAACATACATGATGGTAAATTTCTTACCCTTTCCACCTGGATTTTACCAATATACTAACGATTTCCCCGGCTATCTTTAATGGTTTTGCAACGTCCGATAAACTGCCTGGCTGACAAAAACATTGTCAAACTTTAAAAAATGGCGCCCGCTCAAACCCGCCTTGTCGTCCCAGATCCTTGAACAATATCCCGGTGAGGTCGTACCAAAATTTTGACTGCATATTTTCATTAAATATCAGTATTGTTTGGACCGAAACCTGCTTTAGTAGTCGTTTAAAGAAATTGATGTTTTCCAATAGTATTTTACGGAAGATAATTTTTTTTTAGTAAGGGGTCGGGGAGTGTTATATAGTGGATCAAACCCAACCGCAGAAAAGCGTCACGGAGAAGCGGGCCGACCTTAATAAACTCCTGCGTCAGGCCAACGTGCCGACCTTACCCATAGTCGCCCAGAAGCTGGTTGAATTATGCAAAGACGACCGGGCTAATTTTGCCCATTTTGCCCGGATAATCGAATCGGATCAGGGGCTGGCTTCGCGTATTCTTCGCGTGGTTAATTCGGCTTATTATGGTTTAAGACAGAAAGTTACTTCTCTGGACCGGGCGATATCTGTTTTAGGCTTGAAGTACATCAAATCCATCTCTCTGGGATTTCACCTGGCCTCCGCCTTGAATAAGTTCGCCTCCGTTGGTTTTGATATGGCGGAATTCTGGCGGCAGAGTCTGTTGCGCGGGGTAATCGCCCGCCGGCTGGCCGGAACCTACTGCCCCGCCCGCCAGGATGAAGCCTTTCTGGTGGGGCTGCTGCAGGACTGCGGCATTCCCTTCCTGGTGCAGGCACTGGGTGAAAAATATGCCCGCCTGTGGAGTAATAGTCAGACATCCCAGGCAGGCCTGTTCAAATTAGAAAAGGAAGTATTCGAGTATGATCATTTAGCCGCTGCCAGTATTATTACCGCACAATGGTCTTTGCCGGAACTGCTGGCCCTGCCCATTCGCACCCACCATCGTCGCAGTCAATCACAGCCCAGTCTGGCGGAAGAGGTGCAGTTGTGCCAGATCGCTTATTTCGTCGGCACTTTGTCACTGAATAATCCCGCAAGCCTCTGTGATGAGGATCTTACTTTCCTGAATTATTGTCACAATGCCTTCGGCCTGAGCCGCTCTGATATGCTGAAACTGCTCGAGCAATCGCAGCAGGAATTTATCAGCATCTCCCAGATGTTCTCCGAAGTGCTGAAAAACCAGACGGATGTTACCGAATTGCTTTCTCAGTGCCGCGATCTTCTCAGTGATTTAGCCGGTGAAGCGAATCGCAAGATCATCGACCTACAATCAGAAATTGAACGCCTCGAATCGCAATGTCAGGCACTGTCCCACAGTGCTGAATTTTATCGCCAGCGCTCTCAGGTGGACAGCCTTACCGGTCTAGCCACCCGCAATTCTTTGGAGAGCTTTCTGGAACAAGCCTGCACCAGCATCAGAAATGATCAAATCTCCCTGACCTTGCTTTTTATCGATATTGACAACTTTAACCTTATTAATGAGCGTTATGGACATGTTATTGGCGACCAGGTTTTACAGTTGCTTGCCCAGTTCCTGCAGCGGTTCTTCGGCAGCAAATGCCATGTCTGCCGTTATGGCGGCGATGAGATCATCGCCACTTTACAGGGCCTGGAGGCCCGGCAGGCAACTAAGCTAACCGAGGGTTTGCTTCATCAGATCCGCCAACTGAAGATCCCTGTTATCCTAGCTGATGATAGTGACATACCCGTACTAACCTGCAGTATCGGCATGGTCTTTTGTGAACCCGGTTCAATCATTGCCCCAGCGAGGATTCTGGAATTAGCGGACAACCAGATGTATCAAGCCAAACGAAGCGGTAAAAACAACTTCCGTTTCCAGATAATTCCCGCCTTATCATCAACCGCCCGCAAAAATTGACTTTCTATTCTCTATCTCAGCGTAATAATGAATGACTTATTCGACGCAAACCACGCTGTTCAGGGTCCCGTAGGAATTAAGGACGTTCTCTTCGGCATCCCTGTCGCTGAGCCAGATTCCGTCCGATAAAAATTTATACTCATACCGGCCGGGAGCCAGGTTTAACTTTGTTCTAAACGATCCGTCCTTATTCTTAGTCATTCGCTGGCTATCAGGTTGCCAATTATTGAAGTCTCCCGCCAATTTCACGGATTTGGCCTTTGGCGCCAAATCGCACACAAACGTCACTTCACCTTTCTTTTTTCCTTTGATTACCATATCATCTCTCCAATCGCTTATAAACTCTCCCGCACCGACAGATGGATATAAACACCATTCTAAACCCCGGTGCACTGCTCGCATTGATTTGTTATAAAAAAGTTAACAACGACACGGCCTTCTTCTTTATCCTTAGCCCATTTTTTTAATTAAGTCAAGCTTTTTCTCTTTTCTTATCCCATTAATATTAATAATGTTATGTTTTCCTTTGTTCCATGGTTTTTATCCTAAAACAAAACCTGCCCGGCCCATATTATCCTCTCACTGCTCGCCCGCTGGGCATACCAGTTTATAAAACAAATTATCGTTAACATGTAAAAATAATCAAACTGGTTTATTAAATGAATTATTGCCGCTCTTGCCCGACTTGATTATAAATAACGTTCACAGGGAATATTTAGCTAAAAAACGATCCTTTATTACGGATGGGCCTTTGGGCAAGATCAATATCATCAAATGACTAAGGAAAAAATTACTCAACGGAAGAAACCCACGGAAGTTTTATCGTCAGCGGGTGAATCTACGGTTAAAACTGCCCCCAAAACGCTCTTTGCTACTCTCTTTCAACTGGGGCCGGGCATCATCATCACCGGCTCGATTGTCGGCTCCGGTGAGCTGATCGCCACTACCAAAGTAGGCGCTGAAGCGGGATTTTACCTGCTCTGGCTGATAATCATCGGCTGCGTAATCAAGGTCTTTACCCAGATAGAGCTGGGCCGATTCACCATCCTTACCGGTCGAACCTCCCTGCAGGCGATGGATAGCCTGCCCGGCCCACGCTACAAGGCTAACTGGCTTATCTGGTACTGGGTAGTCCTGATCGCCCTGACCCTCTCCCAACAGGGCGGGATCGTCGGGGGGATCGGGCAAACCCTCTTGATTAATCAGCCGCTGACCAAACATGGCGCCGAATATAATCACATCCAGGATAATCTCATCAAGGCCAAAGTTGAACAGTCACAACTTAAAAGCCGCCAGGGTGATTCTCCTGAAGTTGCCCAGCTCCAGGGCAAAATCGATACCCTATCCGCCCGCATCGCCCGGATCAAGGAACCGCCCGACGCCTACCTGTGGGCCGGGATCATCTCACTGGCCACTTCCCTCCTGCTGTACATCGGTCGATATCGCTTTATTCAAATAGCGAGCACTTTCCTGGTGGCAAGCTTCACCGCGGTAACCATAACCACGGTTTTCATCCTGCAGACCAAACCCGACTGGGCGGTAACCGGCCGGGAATTTGCTACAGGGCTCAGCTTTCGCCTGCCGGCCGCTGTCAAATTCGCCGCCGCCAATCCCATCGCCACCGCCCTTGCCACCTTTGGTATCATCGGCGTCGGAGCGGCGGAACTCATCGCTTACCCTTACTGGTGCCTGGAAAAAGGCTACGCCCGCTATACCGGCCCACGTGAGAATTCCGCCGCCTGGCTGAGCCGGGCCCGCGGCTGGCTGGGCGTCCTCCAGACCGACGCCTGGCTGAGCATGATTGTCTATACCTTCGCGACGATTGCCTTTTATCTGCTGGGCGCCGCGGTGCTGGGCCGTGCTAATTTGAATCCCGAAAAGGCAGACATGATCCGCAGCCTTACAGAGATGTATGTCCCGGTTTTCGGCCCCTGGACCGAAAAGGTCTTCCTCTTCGGGGCGTTCGCAGTCCTCTATTCCACCTTCTTCGTCGCCGCCGCCGCTTATGGCCGAATGATTACCGACGCCCTGCAGATTTTCCATGTCATATCACCCTCCCAACCAACCAAAGAAAAATCCATCCGAATTATCAGCGTTACCTGGCCGCTGGTCGCTTTTGTTGTATATGTGTTTTTCCGGGCACCCGTCGCCATGGTGCTTATCTGCGGCCTGGCGCAATCCATCATGCTGCCCATGCTCGGCGCTACCGCCCTTTACTGCCGTTATCAATTAAACATTGAAAAACTCACCCCGTCAAAAATCTGGGACTTTTTCCTGTGGCTGTCCTTCATCGGCCTGCTGATTGCCGGCCTCTGGGCCGTGATAAGCATTTTTTAGACCTTGAAAAAAATGGATTTGTACAAAAACCGGGCCAAATAACGTTTCTCACGATATAATACACAGATTCCAGAGATTTGGTGACTGACTTTTATTGAAGGAGAGTGTTATGAATATGGAAACGGTTAAGGAGCTGATGCGGCAGGCGGGCTGGGGATTTCTGGCGACCAGCGACGGCGAAAAGGTAGGGGTGCGGCCGATGGGCGGCTGGGCCTGGTTCGGCAGTCAGCTTTGGTGCGCGACCGCAGCAGACTCGGACAAAGTCGCCCAACTGCGCAAGGTTCCCTACGCGGAATATTGCTTTTGCGACGCCGAGGGCAGGCACACCCGGATTGCAGGAAAATGTACCATCAGTACGGATAATGCCGAAAAATTAAAATTGTTCCAGGCAGTTCCGCAACTGAAGAATTATATCTCGGACCCCGCTTCCCCCGAGTATGAGGTGATCAAGCTTACGCCCCAGCGGGTGCGGATAATGGCTGGTACCGATCTGCAATATGAGGAAATCAAGATCAACTGAAAAGTCTCACTGCGCGTCGATAAGAAGAAGAAATCCAAAACGATTGAACGGCCTTTCCGCCAGCCGGCGTTGAAAGCGAGGCAGTGGTTTTAAAAAACGCAATGAAAGGGATTATACGATGGAAGAAGTCCTGCAAGTGTCTTATCGTGTTGTGCTTACCGTCTGCCAGTTTCTGGCGATGGTGGTGATATCGCTGGGGATCGTCAAGGCGATGATAATATTTCTGCGGGACGCCTTGTCGCCGGGCCGGTCGATAGCGGCAATCAAGCAAAGCCGTATGGAGCTGGGACATTCATTCTCACTGGGGCTGGGCTTTTTGATCGGTGGGAGCATCCTGAAAACGACCCTGACGCCGAGCTGGTCCGATATCGGGCAGTTAGGGGCAATCATCGCCATCCGGACGGGGTTGAATTATTTCCTTCTCAAGGAAATCTCCGACAATCCACCCGGCGCCGACAATCGTCAAAAAATCGCGAAAAATGTATAGCTGTTGGAAAATGCCAACTAAAAGCAGGCAGTCGAGTAACTTCGGGTTTAAAATTTATCGGCCAGGTGCTTTCGGCAGGTGGAGTCGAAGTTGTCGAAGAAGATGGTAAGCCATTTTTCGATGTTCATTATCCGCCAAAGCAGCCAGGAGTGATCCGCAATCCCCTTGCAGTGCTCCTGGAGCAGCGCCTGTGCCTTGTCCGGTCGAAACAAATGGTGTTCGCGGAAAGAAGCGTTGGAGAACAACTGGTGGGCATAATCCCGCAAAGGTCCGCGCAGCCAATGAGAAAACGGGGTGGGAAAGCCCATCTTATCCCGCCGATCAATAATCTCCTCCGGCAGGATGCCCCGCATGGCGCGGCGTAAAATGTACTTGCTGTGTGGGCCGCGGATTTTGAAATGATAAGGCAAAGACCCGACAAACTCGATTAAACGGTAATCCAGAAAAGGCATACGGGATTCCAGCGAAAAGGCCATACTGGTGCGATCACCGTATTGCAACAGCAAGGGCAAATTGTCCCGCCGGAGGTCCCAGTAAAGGATGTTATTTAAATCGTCGTAATAGCGCTGGTTACGGGGCTGATATGCCGCCAGGGCCTGCGATAAAAATCCGGGATCAGTCAATTCGCGGATAAGCCCGTCACCCGTACCCCTAATCACACCCGGTAGAATTCGCAGGAACTTTTTGGCCTGCCGCGGCAGCAGCCAGCCGGCCTGATGGCGCAAGGCCCAAATGCAGCCCTGGGCATAGCTAACGCCCCTAAGCTGGGCAATTGCGCGAATATCCGACATATACTGCCGCAAACTGGTCCGCGCCGGCCCAAGATTAAAGAGCCGCTTAAATACCGAGGCCAGATAATAATCAAAGTAATGATAATACCCGCCGATCAACTCATCGGCGCCCTGGCCTTCGAGCACCACCTTGACGTGATTTTTGGCCAGCTCCATCACGTGCCACTGGGAAAAGACCCCCGGTCCGGAGCAGGGTTCGTCATGGTACCAACTGAAGCGCTCAATAAAATCGATATATTGGGCGGGCTGAGGACTGATGTAATGGGCGTCGGTATCAAAGGCCGTGGCCGCTGTGCGGGCAAAGTGCCCCTCGGAAAATTCCGGCTGCGGATATTCCGCGGTAAAAGTACTCAGCCGGAAGGGAAGGCTTCGCCGGGCCAGGGCGGTTACCGAAGATGAATCCATCCCGCCGGAAAGACACACCCCCACCGGTACGTCGGCACGAAAGCGAAGCTTAATGGCATCGGCCAGTAGATCGCGAAATCGCTCCACCGCCTGTGCTTCATCGGCACAGGCAGTGTCGGCAAGAGTTATATTTTCCCTGGGGATGTCCCAATATTGCCATTTCCTTATCCCTCCGCTGGTGATCTCTAGAGAGCACCCAGGCGGCAACTGTTTTACTGCGGCAAAAAGGCTCTCATCCCTGTCATTTAATATGCCGTGGATAATAAAGCGGGCCAGATAAGGCTCGTTAATCAACCGTTTTTCCCCCGGCAGCACGGATAGTATAGCCTTTATTTCCGAGGCAAAGACAAAACGCGAACTATCGAGGTAATAATAAAACGGCTTAACACCCATCCGATCACGACTGCAAAAAAGCACCCCCTTTCGAACATCCCAGATGGCGAAGGCCCACATACCATTGAATCGACCAAGACAGTCATAGCCCCATTGTTCATAAGCCTTCAGGATAACTTCCGTATCGCTGCTGGTGGCAAAGGTATAACCCAGTCGGCTAAGCTCCTCGCGAAGCTCACGATAATTGTATATTTCACCATTGTAAGTTATCCAGTAATTCTGCTCGCCGCTGGACATTGGCTGGGCGGCTGCCGTAGATAGATCAATAATTGTAAGCCGCCGGTGCCCCAGGGCCAATCTGGCCTGATTGTCCTGGGTAGCCGGTTCTTTGGTCCGCTGGCGGCACTGGCCCTTTTGGTCAAAAAAAGCGAATCCCCAGTCGTCCGGCCCGCGATGATGCTGCAGATGGGTCATTCTGATTATCTGGGCTGGATCAATCGGCTCATCGGTGAAATGGTAGATGCCTGCTATACCGCACATCTGGGTTTTTCCGGTTTATGTTATCTTTCGTCAAAATTCTGATAAAAGAGGTTTTGTTTTTGCAATGAATCGAATACCTCGAGAAATCTCTGCTGCTGGGAGGCCAGCTCGAACTGCTCGATGAATTTACCCTCGGGGTTTACGGAAATACCCTTATTTCCATGTTGCTCCCACAGGGCAAGCAACTGCCGGGCGATAGCGTCCACGTCGTCCGGCGGGGCAAAAAACCCCAACCCGCTGCGGCGGACCAGCTCGGTTGACTCTCCCGGCGGCTGCAGGGAAAGGATCGGCTTGCCGGTAGCCATATACATATAGATTTTACTGGGCACACACCAGTGATAATCGCAGTTTTTTATTCCATATAAGGTAATAACCAGTAAATCCGCCTGTTGGGCTATTCTCTGGGCCTGAGCCGGCGGCAACGGGCCTAGTTGAGAAACATTATTTTCCAGTTGAAGTTTGCCGGCCCAGCGATCGATCTGCGGGTATGACTGGCCTACGAATACCAGCCGCACCGCCGAGGCGAAAGCGGGTGACTCCTGAGCAGCGAGAGAAATAGCCGCCATAAGATAATGCGGCGACATATAATCGAGCCGAAGGTTCTCGCAGAAGTTAGCACCCAGCAGAAATTTCTGGCCTATCTGACGGATCCGGCGAAAGGTTTTTTCAATAGCACCTTGGGCGGTTATGTCAATGCCGCGCAATTGGCCGATATAAGCGATAGTAAAAGTACGATTGGCTGGATCGACGCCGGTGGTAATCGATGGTTCATTTGGCCGGCGTATGCCTGGGCGGTTATTAAAACCGTGACGGATAGTGGTAATCTTATCTGCTATCCCAGGCCCGTATTTTTCCGCCAGGATCCGCTGGTATTCATCGGTGACAGTTATAATCCGGTCCGCGGCTTCGATAGTAAGTTTTTCCCCTTTCCTGGCGCTGCATCGCTGGAGAAAATTACTATAGGGCCAGGGCATAGCACTATACCAGGCATCCCGCAGTTCAACAACCAGCGGCAGGCGATGGGTTCGGGCGATTTCACCGGCGACGGTAAGAAGGGAAAAAGGCGGACCGCTGGCAAAGACTATAGGGCAAGGATATTTTTGCACCAGCGTTTGGCAGGCGGCAAAGGTTGCCCGGCATAACCGGCTGTGCGGATCGGGGCCGGGCAGTATCTTCCACCAGGGCCGGCGGGGCCAGCGGCTTTCGGCAAGCTGGGCGGGAATTTCTCCCCTGTCACTGATGCGGTAGACAAGCATTTGCGGAGAATACTCTTCCATAGCAGGCACTTTACCGGTAGTGACTACTATCACCCGCCAGTCGGCTTCTGCCAGGGCGGCAGTAAAATTCTCCGCTCGAATCCCGGCAGCAGTGGTGCCGGGCTGAAAGTATTTTGTCAGATATAAAACCGTTTTAACTGGTTGTGATTTATACATATACGTTTACCAGGGTAATTTCTGCTTATCCGACATTTATTTCTATCAATTAACTATATATCATCACCATCTCCTCATATATCGATTAAATCAGCAATTTTACGGTTAAAAATACGACCTTTTACACTCAAATGTGGAAAAAACATGGGGAAGGTGATAAAAGAATGAAATTGATTCATCCGAGCAGATGGGTAGAATCAAATTTTTCTAACAACCAGCTTAACGGAAAAACTGTACGGGAGAGTTTCGATGATAACCAATAAATATGTGCGGGCGATATTCCCCGGATCGTTCGATCCCATTACTAACGGTCATATCGATGTTATCCGTCGTAGTATCAATATGTTCGATGAGCTGATCGTGGCGGTCGGCGACAACCCTCAGAAGGAATATCTCTTTACCGGCGAAGAGCGGGTGGAAATGATCCACCAACTCCTAAAAGATCAGCCGGATGTAAAGGTGGAAAAATTTACGGGACTGACCGTGGACTTCGCCAAGGCCAAAAAGGCCCAGGTAATCCTAAGAGGCCTGCGAAACCTGACCGACGTGCAATATGAATTTCAATTGGCCTTGACCAACCGGCTGCTGGGCGGCATAGAAACGGTATTTATCATGACCGGCGAGCAATACGGCTTTACCAGTTCAACACTGATTCGAGAGATCGGCCGGTATGGCGGGGACGTTTCCGGCTTAATCCCGCCGGCGGTTTATAAAAAGCTGAAAGGTAAGTTAAAAGATAAAAAATTAGCCCGGAAAGGGCCTAAAACATAAAAAGATGTACACCGTGGCGGTAGAGATAGTTTTTCCGGCAGGACATTACCTGCAATTATCCGGCATGAAGGAGCCCCTGCACCAACACGACTGGCGGGTGCGGGCCCAGGTGGGCGCCCAAATGCTTAACCAATACGAGTTGCTGATGGATTTCCATCACTTGCAAAGGCTGCTGCTGAAAATCACCGAGCCAATCAGCAGGGCCGGCGTTCTCAACGAGCTGGATTACTTCAAAACCAACCCCATAAACCCCTCGGCGGAACGGGTGGCGGAATTCATCTACCAGCAACTGGAACAGCTCCTGCCCCAGGGGGTAACACTTATGGAAGTTACGGTATGGGAAACTGACGATTGCCGGGCCAGCTTCCGCCGGGAAAAATGCTGATACAATCAAATCGCAGCCCTTTACTGTCGATAGAAAAATTGACCGGCGTAAGCCGATAAGGCACCGTTATCAAGATCATGGTAATAAAATACATTATCGGACTTGGGGGAGGTCTTGACGATACCCTGCGTATGTTCTATGATAATGTAAGTAGCCGATAAGTATAAAAGAGTTAAGCATAGATGGCGGCTTTTTACGTATTATAAGTTGTAACCATCTGTTTATCAGGAAGTTACGTTATGAGATGCCAATTGTGCGATAAACATGCCTCCGTTCATCTGACGGAAATAATCAACGGAGAAAAAATCGAGCGGCATCTTTGCGATGAATGTGCGGAAAAAGAGGGGATCACCATAAAATCCAATGTGCCCATCAGTGAATTGCTAAGCTCACTGGCCACCGCCCAGCAGGAGGCGCGGACTGCAGGTGATTTACACTGCCCGCAGTGCGACATCTCCTGGAGCCAGTTTCGCAAGAGTGGGCTTTTGGGCTGCCCCCATGACTACGAAGCCTTTGGCAAACCCATGCTCAGCCTGATCAAACGGGCCCAGGAAGGTGCGTTCAAACATATAGGCAGAATCCCGCATAACACCAGCAGCGAAATAAAAGACCAAATACGTCTGCTGCGGCTGCGGCAGGATTTGCAGCATGCCGTGGAACACGAGGAGTATGAGACCGCGGCCAACATCCGCGATGAGATCAGCAAGCTTAGCTCTAATTAATCCATGAAACTTTCAGAAATATATAACCGAGTTGGAGAATGGATGGACGACAGCGGTCCTTTGGGGGATATTGTCATTTCCTGCCGCATTCGTCTGGCCCGCAATATCGCGGGTTTCCAATTTTTTTCCCACGCTGACGCGGAACAACAAGCGGAAGTGCTCAGTTTTATTCGCGATAAAGTGATGGCCGGCGAGCTTAAAAAAGATCTCTGGTATATAGACATGTCAGAGATATCCGCCCTGGAACGGGAAATGCTTACCGAAAGACACGTGATCTCGAAGCAACTGGCGCAAAGTCATGGGGCGCGGGCGGTAGCCTTAAGTCACGATGAGTCGCTGGCGATGATGATCAACGAAGAGGATCATCTTCGGCTGCAGGTGCTGGCCAGCGGATTACAATTACGGGAGAATTACGTCCGGATCAATCGTGTCGATACCCTGTTGGAAGGCTCCCTGGAATTTGCCTTTTCGCCGGATTATGGTTATCTAACCGCCTGTCCGACCAACGTGGGGACGGGTATCCGGGTATCGGTAATGCTGCATCTGCCCGCCCTGAAACTCCTGGGGCAGATCGACAAAGTCTTCCGCGCCGCCAAAGACATGCACTTGGCGATCCGCGGCCTTTATGGCGAGGGTACGGAACCAGCGGGCGATTTGTATCAGCTTTCCAATCAGATCACCCTGGGAAAAACGGAAGAACAGATCATCGATGAATTTATCCGTCGAACCGTTGAGCCGGTAGTGGAATACGAGCGGCTGGCCCGCAAAAAACTGCTTAAGGACCGTTTCACCGTTTTGAGCGACAAAATATATCGCGCAATGGGTTTACTGGGCCATGCCCGGATGATAAGTTCGGAAGAGGCTATGCACTTACTTAGTTTCGTTCGCCTGGGGATTAACCTGGAGCTTATAAAAAACATCCGCCTTCGAGACGTTAATGATATATTTCTGCTGACTCAGCCGGCCCATTTGCAGGCCTTAAGCGGCAAAAGCCTTGACGCCGGCGCCCGGGATGAAGCCCGAGCGGAATTCATACGCGACCGGCTCAGCAGAAACTGACCATCTGAAATTACCGCTTTCCTAAATTTTCCCGCCGCAGAGTACTTTCGTACTTTTTTCTTGAGCAACATCGGTCCTGATGAACCGACAGACTTCGGCGAGCTCTCTTCGAGCCTGAGCCTCAGACTTCGGCGAGCTCAGTCGAGCCGAGCCGAAGGCAGTCGAGCCGGGCCTTGGGGCACATTTGATAGTTTTTTTGCAAGGTTCGAGAGTTTTATCGAACTTGTAATTTATTACCATTACCTGGTAAGGCCCTGTTTTAGTGCGAACTTTGGAAAAGTAATCTGCGAAAGTTAACACCGCAGATACGCCATTTTAATTTTATCCTCCGATAAATCAATTTTCTCCCCAGATTACCTATCATACCCTTTTGCCCGTTCGTGATAATCCTTACAACTACACCGCAGAATGGTTCCGTTTATCGGGTTTATTCAATGCCTAAGGGAAATATGCGGTTTGGTGGGATTGGAGGGGCTAAAAACCACTCCGGCAGTATGGCCAGAGCTGCTGGCTGGTTAAGCACCCCCGGTGCAGGGTCGATAGGGAGGGTATCAAAGGACAAAAAGAGCTTTTATCAATCAACGAGTCGATAGAAAAACAAAGGAGGAAAAAGAGGATGGACAGCTTGTTAGAGCTACTGGGCAAGGGGCTATCCCCATTGATGGATTTGGCACTTCCCCACAATCAGATATTAACTAGTGAAGATGTTCATCTGCTGAAAACAGCCATGAATGATGAACCCCTTCATCTGGCTAATAAGCTGAGGCTGGGCATTCACTATGCCCAAAGCGGGGCGACGGACAAGGCGGCGGCCAGTTTCCGGGAGCTGCTGGCAAAACATCCCCATCATATCGATACCTACCTGGCATGGGCGGCGACGTACAGTTCTCTCGGGGAGCTGGATGCGGCCATCACCCCGCTGCGGCAGGCGCGAGAGAAAAATCCGAAAGATGGGCGGATATCCTTCGGGCTGGGGCACTGTCTGGAACAGCAGGGTAAAATGGAAGAGGCCCAAAAATTTTATCGGGAAGGACTGGATTGCCCAGTGGCTTTACCCCAGATCAGGCAGCGTCTGGCAGCTATCGCCTTAGAGCGGCAGGATTATTCCACGGTAATAGAACATTGTCAGGCCCTTCAACATGAACACCCGGAAGATGTCTGGGCATACATGGTGCTGGGGCAATTATATCTGATAACCAAACAATTCGAGCAGGCAATCTCCAGCTTCGAACGTGCTCTTACCATCGAGCCGGATAATTTTGAAATGTACGACGACCAGGTTGAAACCCTAGCCCATGATGGTCAAATTACCGCAGCGATAGATCGCCTGCAGGAAATAGTGGAAAAGCAGGGCGAATTTCCCGATTCCTTCGTACGCCTGGGCGATCTATACAGCCAAATCGGTGATGATAATACCGCGGTCCAGAATTACCAGCGGGCCCTGCAACTTCATCCGGGATACCTGGAGGCGGCGGTAAAACTGGGAACCCAGCATCTGCGAATGGGCAGGTTCTATGACGCGGCGACGCGGTTCAATAAAGCTATCGAGATTAACGAGCGGCTGATCAGCGGTTATGTGGGCCTGGGTATCGCCCAACACTGCGCCGGGAAAAACGACCAGGCTGACGATACCCTGGATTTGGCAGCCACCCTGCAGCCCAATACCAATTTGCTTTTTGCCGAGGTTTGCCGGCTGCAACGGAAAATCGCTCTAAATCGGAAAGAAACCCCCGGCTTTGACACCACGGCCATCGACGCCAAAATCGACGAGGGTGAATCCAACGATCTGCTTAATCTGCAGCTGGAGAAATTTGAAAACGCCCTGCAGGAAGAGCCCAACCACGCTCAGCGTCATTATCAATATGGAATTCTTCTGTGGGGCAGGGGCGAAACCAGCCAGGCGATGGAACATTTCGAGCGGGCGGTCGGCTCCCATCCCTGCTACTTCAATGCTCGGATCAAGCTGGGCCTGACCCTGCGCGAAAAAGGCAAAAGGCAGCAGGCCATGGAGCATTTGATCGGGGCATGGCATCCGCAGCGCGACAGTATCGATTTCCATTATAAACTGGCCCTGATGTACTGTGATAAAATCAAGTTCGCCCTGGCGATGGAATGTCTGGAAGCCCAACACGCTGGTAAAAATGCGGAATTCGGCGAGCTCCGTCGAGCCGAAATGCCCTACGTCAGCAATCTGACCTTGGCACTGCAGAATATGGATTTGGTGGACCGGGCGTTAGCCACCTGGCGATCATTGTGTGAGCTCGACCCCCAAAGCACCATGGCCTTTCAGGCGCAACGGTCGGTAATGCACCTAAACCCATATATCTTATAATTCCGTTAACAGGTTATATATGAATGATTTATTACCCTCTCTAATAAACATATATAACGAATGATATATTGGTGGGGTAATCAGGTCGGCAAGCTGCTCAATATGCCTGCAGGATTTATAAATTATGGAAATTGACATAAGTGGCAATTTGATGGTATCTTATACCAACAAACGGCCTGGGGCCGGCAATGCAAGAGAATAAAACTGCCGTTCGATCGGCCGATTATATTGAAAAGGGCAGGTACCTGCCAAAATCAAACGGGAGCATTTATGAGAGGGCCTATGCTACGGGGGATATTAATATTGCTTCTTTTACTGGCCTTGCTTTCTGGGTGGGCAACCGGCCAGGATAAGACAAATTATTTCTATCCCGACGATGCTCTATCGCTGTTTATTATCGCGCGGGGGCTCTGGGCGCCAGTCGAGCTGCAATCGCTGGGATATACCCAGGAAATGATCCCACCGCAGGAGGCGGAAAAAAGCTTGCGCCAGGCGGGTCTCTTTCTCGAAGCAGCCATCACCATGGATGGGAGTCTGGCTATTGGCTGGCATGATTTGACGCTGCTGCTCTGCTGCGACGCTATTAATGATCCCGGCCGGGCCACGGAGGCGCTGTATCGCTATAGCAATCTACAGCCTGAAGATGGGGAAATGATCGAAGTCTGGTTAAAATATCAGATCAATTCCATAAATGATCGCGCCCGGCGGGAATATTTTCTCCAGCAGCAGGTGGCGGCATTGGGCGATTATCCGGTTATTCGCAGCGACGCCCTTACCCAATTAGGTATTTTCAGTCTGGAAAAAGGTGACATCGAAGGCAGCCGGGGCTATTTCGAGCAGGCGATAATGACCTCACCCTATAACGATGACGCCTTAGTCCGCCTGCTGGAACTGCCTTTGCCGAAAATAGAGCAACCTGGCGGCACGATTGACCCCCAGGCAGCAGCAGCTATAGCCCAGTCGATGCAAATGTCCCGGCAGGTCCAAAAAACCCTCCGCTGGCGATTACGTTTGCGCAATAACCCTTACGATCTCGCCGCGAATTTGGACTTAATCAATGCCCTGGAAAATATGGGATATTACCGACTGGCTCAGAAATATTATGCTCATGCTTATACCTTGATGGCCCGACAAAATGGTGACGAGCAAAACCAGACTCTCAAGAAAGACCTTCGCTTTCGCCAGTTGGCGGGGGCGTATATCACCAAGCAGTACTTCAATTGTATTCAGATCGCTGAAGATGCCCTTAAGGAATCTGATCCCGATGATTTGCTGATAAACTCTCTCCTGGCCAAATCGATGCAGCAATTGGGCATGAATCCCGATGCCGATGCAATTTTGCAAAGGATTAAAATCCGGGCCATGGAAAAGATAAGCCCATCGGAAGGCAAAGATTATGAACTGCAGGAGGAACTGGCCTGGTTTTTCTGTTTTATCAATCCCGAACCCCAGGAAGCCTTGAAATACGCTAATAATGCCTTTGCCGCTCGCCCAGAGGATTCGCGGACTAAAAGTATTCTCGCCTATTCCCAGGCGATGAACAGCCAATACGAGCAGGCGCAAGGGCTACTGCAGGGCGTAGATCCCAATGATGCGATAGCAGCCCTTACGCAAGCTCAAATCATGCTCAGTCGAGGAGAAAATGAGCAGGCACTGCAGCGATTACAGGCGGTCGATAAGGCCCATGCCGGCATCCTGGCGGAACTGGTGGAACAAAAAATCCAGCAAATAAAATCCGCAGAAAACCCGCCGGAAAATCCACCCACTGCTGCGGCGGTCAGCCCCGCGGAGCAAATCAATCCGCAAAATGATTTATTGGAATCCGCCTTCGCTTCGGAGTTCGACGATAAGGAATTGTCGATACCCGACGCTCCGGAAAAATTCATACAATGTTACTTAAGACTTAAAGAAAAAAAGGATATCTTCACCTACGGTGAGAACATCATTGTGCAGATTTATCTGTCAAACCTGAGTGATATCCCCCTGCTGTTGGGTGCGGGCAGCTTTCTTGATCCCCATATCCTCTTGACAGCAGAGGTCACCGCGGTATCCGCAGTCGCGCCGCCGACATCGGTAAATGAGGTAACCACTGCAGCAGGTGATAAAGTTATACCTTTGGCCCATCGTTATCTGATGGGACATCGTCTGCTGCCGCCGGGCCGGAGCAACTTGGCCGTGGAAATTATCAATATCGGCGCCTTACAGAAGATACTTGACAGTCATCCCCAGCAATCATATCGGATAATCATACGGGGCTGCCTGGATCCCGTTGCTGATGGTAAAGGCGGGCTGATGGGGGCTATCGCCGCTATTCAGCCGAAACCTCTGGTCATTACCCGCAGCGCATTTGTGCCCTCACGTGAACGAATTAATATGCTCTTACAGCAACTGCGAACCGGCTCCGCTGATGAACGAATCAAAGCGACCAAACTTCTGGCAGGGCTGCTCCAGGAGAATCAACTGTCGCAAAAAGAGCAAATGGAATATCAGCGGCAGGCGTTTGATCTAGGAACAATCCAGCAATCAATCAGTGAAAATCTGGAAAATGAAGACTTTCGGGTTCGGGCCTGGAGCGCGTATGCGCTGCGCTTGGCGACACTGCCGGCAGGCGCAAAAGAACTGCAAAAACTGGGTGATTTGCTCAGCGATCCCCACTGGTTTGCCCGCTTCATGGCGATCCAATCCCTGATGCCGACTACCGATCTGGATGAATACCTGCGTTGGGCGGCGGCGGTTGACAAAAGTGACATAATCAAACGCCAGGCCCAACTGCTGCAGGGCGCCGGCTGGCAGGTAACCGAAATGCCACCTATCGAACTACCCGCCCCGACGCCGGAATCATCGCCCAGTCCTCAGGGCGATGCGGCAAAAAGCGGTACGAAATAAAAAAACCGTAAGGAATCATCGGCTTAAATCGGAGTGAAACATGATCAAAGTCAGCCCAACTAATACGGATGGTATCCTGGTTACGATAAACGAGGCGGAACTGGACGATTTGTTGGAAAAAGAATGGCTGTTAACCAATCAACGGGGCAGTTATGCCTCCGGCACGGTTCTCGGCTGTAATACGCGGCGCTATCACGGATTATTGGTAGCGGCCCTCGAACCGCCGGTCAAAAGGGTAGTGACCCTTTCCAGCCTGCTGGAAAAGGTTCGCATCAACGGAACGGATTTCGAACTGAGCAACTTCGAGTTTTCCGACAAGCTGCACCCGCAGGGTTACAAGCTTTTGAGAGAGTTTCGCCGGGATTGCGGGGTGCACTTTAAATATGAACTGCCCACCGTTCAGGTGGAAAAATCCCTTTATCTGGCCTATGAGCAGGATGTGCTGATGGTCTGTTACAATTTTCAGGGCCAGGCGGCGGATCAGGTAACGTTTACTATAACTCCCATGGTGGCTCTGCGAGATTTTCATGCCATGCAGTCCTCCTCTACCAGCCTGGAGGTTAAACAAAATAGCGATATAGTTACCGCTCACGTGCTTGATCCCCACGGACCAGCGGTCCACTTTTTATGCCGCCAGGGTCGGTTTCAGCGGGGCGCCGACTGGTGGTACTCCATGCGCTATCGCCAGGAAGCCAGACGCGGCCAGCAGGATTATGAAGATGTCTGGGTGCCGGGCAGCTTCCAGGTAGAGCTGACCTTGCCGGGCAGAATTACTCTGGTAGTCCACGCCACGGCAGGCCTAGAAAGACCCGGACCGATAGACGATGATGTTGATAATCTGATCGCCCAGTTGCAACAGCGACAAGAAGAGATTATTACCCTGGCCCAGCCGCAGGATGAGCAGGAGAGGATGCTGGCCAAAGCCGCGGATCAATTTATTGTCCGGCGAAAAATAAAGGAAACGCACTCTTCAACCAGTATCCTTGCCGGCTATCATTGGTTTGCCGACTGGGGCCGCGATACCTTTATATCGCTGCCGGGATTGCTGGTGGGCACCGGCCGGTTTGCCGAAGCCCGCGAGGTGCTCAGCACCTTCGGCGCGGTACTCGATGGTGGAATGATCCCCAATCGCTTCGATGATTATGGGGGACCGCCTCACTATAATAGTGTTGACGCTTCGCTGTGGTTTATCAATGCCGCTTATCAGTACCTGTTGGCCACGGAAGATAAAACGACCTTCAACGAGCATTTCCACCCGATTATCGCCCAGATTCTCCAGGCCTTTCATGATGGAACAAGCTTTAATATCCACGCTGATGAGGACGGGCTCATCACCGCAGGTGATTCCCAGACTCAGCTTACCTGGATGGACGCTCGCTGTAATGGCGTTTCCTTTACCCCGCGTTACGGCAAGGCGGTGGAGGTAAACGCCCTTTGGATTAACGCCTTGCGAATAATGGCTCAGACCGGCACCGACCAAGGCCGGCAACAATCATTCATGGCCCAGGCAGAAAAGGCCCAACAAAGCTTTAGTCGGCTGTTTTGGAATCCGCAAAATGGATGCCTCAACGATTGCATCCTGCCGGACGGGACCGTCGATATGGCGATTCGGCCCAACCAGATTTTCGCGGTTTCTTTGCCCTTTTCCTGCCTTGAGCACCACCAGCAAACATCCGTTGTGCAGGTAATCCAGGAGCAACTGCTGACGCCTTATGGCCTGCGCAGCCTCAGCCCCCTGGACAGTCGCTACCAGGGCCAATATCATGGTGATCAATTCCAGCGGGATTCCGCTTATCATCAGGGCTCGGTGTGGGCTTATCTGATGGGGCCTTTCGTGGAGGCATATTTGAAAGTCAATGGCCATAGCAGCCAAGCCAAGGAACAGGCTCGGCAGTTTATCGCCCCGCTGCTGCAGCATCTAGGCGAAGATGGATGCCTGGGCAATGTCTCCGAAATATTTGACGGCGATTTTCCCTTTCGACCCAAAGGATGTATCGCCCAGGCGTGGAGCGTAGCGGAACTTTTACGGATCAAGCAATTGCTGCGTTAAAATCGCAGTATTTCCCTCATCAACACAACCGCTTATTGCCCGTCTTTTTTTTAAACAATGTTGATTAAATCAGCTTGCCAATATCGCCTTGAGGTCTTCTTGAGCTGAGCTGATGGGCATAATATTAAACTTTTCCGCCAGGACCTGCAAAACCGCCGGACTGACAAAGGCGGGCAGGCTCGGTCCCAACCGGATATTTTTTATCCCCAGATACAGCAGGGTAAGTAAAATACATACCGCCTTCTGCTCAAACCAGGAGAGAATCAGCGAAAGCGGCAGGTGGTTTACATCCGTATCAAAAGCTTTTGCCAAAGCAAGAGCGATCTGAATAGCGGAATAGGCATCATTACACTGACCGACATCCAATAAACGGGGGATACCGTCAATCGCGCCGAAATCCAGCTTATTAAAGCGGTATTTGCCGCACGCCAAGGTCAAAATCACGCAATCGTCCGGCACCGCCTGGGCAAATTCGGTGTAATAATTGCGGCCCGGTTTAGCCCCGTCACAACCGCCGATGAGGAAGAAATGGCGGATCTTGCCGGTTTTTACCGCCCCGATTACTTTATCCGCTACGCTCATCACGGCATTTCGGGCAAAACCGATGGTAATGTACTTTTCCGGGGCGTTCTCGGCAAAACCAGGCGCCGCCAGTGCCGCGTCGATAACCGCTGTAAAATCACGATTGTCGATATGGCGAACGCCGGGCCAGCCTACCAGTCCGCAGGTGAAAATCCGCTCTTTATAGGAATCGGCTGGTTTCTGGATACAATTAGTGGTCATCAAAATGGCTCCGGGAAATTCGGCAAATTCTTTATGCTGATCCTGCCAGGCCCCGCCGTAGTTACCCACCAAATGCTTATATTTCTTTAGCCCCGGATACGACAGACACGGCAGCATCTCACCGTGGGTATATACATTGATGTTCTTACTTTCCGTTTGTTTGAGCAATTCTTCCAGGTCCTTCAGGTCGTGACCGGATACCACAATCGCCTTGCCCGCCAGCGGGGTAACGCGGACTTTTGTCGGCTCAGGATGACCATAGACGGTGGTATTGGCCTTATCCAGCATCTCCATCACTTTCAAATTCAGCTCACCAACTTTCAAAACCGTTGCCGTTAATTCATTTATATCGGCAGGATTATCCGCCAGATAGTCCAGGATGCGGTGAAACTCGGCGAACACCCCGTCATCGGTTACGGAAAGTATCTGGGCATGATCGGCATAAGAAGCCGTGCCTTTCAGTCCGTAGAGGATTAATTCCTGCAGACCGGTTATATCGGGCCCCTGCTCTTCCTTACGCTGGGCGATGCCATGTTCCAGCCCCTGCTTTACCAGGCCCGCCTGATCCGCCGCCGGGATGAACGCAGCGGGACCAACCAATTTCTCCGGCTTGCGTCCTGCAGCATGGGCAGCAGTTTCATAAAGCTTTTTCGCCTGGTCCCGGATTGCCGCCGCCTTCTGAATCATTTTAGCGATCCTCCCCGCGTCGAAATTCACATTGGTCACGGTGGCAAAAAGGACTTCCATGACAAAAACATCCACATCCCGGCTGACAGCACCCAGTTGGGCCGCACGATGGGCGTATTGGGCAATGCCCTTGGTCGCATAAATCAGCAGGTCCTGCAGGATAGCTGTTTCCCCGTCTTTACCGCATACTCCGCGGACGGTGCATCCTTCCCCCTTGGCGGTCTGTTCGCACTGATAGCAAAACATGGTAATATCTCTCCTATTTTGAGAATCTAATAAACCAGAAAACAGATATAACAATCTTTATTTTAGGCTGTTATTGATGGAAGTCAATTTTGGGGGGCAGGTTTATCCGTCGGGGGTGGCGATTTTTCCTGATTTGACTGTGGTGCCGACGCCGCAGACGGTGCCGGAGTGGTAGCCGGCGCTGTGGTTGGTTCGGCCGGTTGCGATGGTGCCGGCGAGGTAGCCGGCGCTGGGACGGGTTCAGTTGGTTTTGCCGACGGCTGTTCCTGCAGAAGAGCGCGGAATTGCTGCAAGGCCTGTTGACGCTGCTGCAGCGGGGCCGTTAGAGGATAATTCTTCAGTCTGTTATCAAGCTCCGCCAACAGTTGGATAACTTGGGGATCTTCCTTGCCGTTCTCTGCCGCCAGGAGTTTTTCTTGCCGCCCAATCAGTTCCAGCGCGATTTGGCGGCGCCGCTGGTCCCATTCCGCCTGCTGCGGGGCTGAGAATTTCGGCAGGTGCGGCATTATAAGCGCCGCGATGATTTTGGCCATTCGCAACAGTTGTTTTTCATCCTGCGTGTTTAATGCATCATAGCTTTGACCGATAGTCTTAAGCGACTCCTCCAGGTTAGGGGCTTCCTGGGCTAGATCCTGTATAACCAGGGTAGCTATCTGCAGTAATTCATCATCATCACTGGGCAATGCCAGGGAAAGTATTTTTTTTCGATAGACGAGCTTGTCATCCAGACTGATTTCCAGGGCCAATATCCTTTGCAGTGACCTGGCCGCCAGCAACGGCTGGTTTTCCCGCTCGTCGATCCGGGCTTGCTCGCTATAGAGCAGTTTTTCGTATTCCGGCGGCACTTTTTGTCCCGCTGATTTAGCCTGGGTTATTTTGTCCGCCAGGCAGGCAAGGGCCAACTTTTGGAGATCGGACTCTTTACCGCCGGCATTTTGCAGATCATAACACCACTGGCGAACCTGGCTCATGGGCAAAGTCGAAAGGATCTTTTTAAAACTCTCCTGCAGGGCATCGACAACATATCCGACGTCTTCCTTGGCCAGACAGGCTCTAAGCTGGGCCAGATTCTCTTCCCCACCGTAACTGTTAATAACATCAATAACCGCAAAGCGGACGGATGGATCGCCATCTTCTAAAAGATTTTTGGAGCTATTTATCAGCAAAGCCAGGGTGTCTTTGCCATGCAATTCTTTTAGCGTGCTTATCGCCTGACTGCGGACCGTAGGCTCTTCGTCGTTGAGGGCATTTTTCAGAATGTCACCGAAGTGGGTCTGAGCAATTTGTCGGTATGCCGAGCGGGAGGAAATTTTTTTCATCGCCAGGATCATTTCCCGCCGGATAATGACGGACTTGGGCCATTTCCCATAGCACTGAGCCAGGTTGACAGCGATCTCCTCCACCTGCTGGGCACTTAGTTCACTATTTTCTGCCCCACTGATTTTTCCCAAGGCCCGCACCGCTGCTGCCACCACCTCCATCTGGTCGGCGCCGAGCAGGGCCAATAAGTCTTGCCGGGCAGGAGCAAACTCAAAGGTGCCCAAAGCGGCCAGCAAAGCCGCCTGTGCTTGAGGGTTGCTTTCCTTTTTTAACTGCACTAGTAAATCCAGCGCGGCAGCCTGGGCCTTTTCTCCCATCCTTTCCAGGGTAACAGCGGTCAATCGCCTGATCTCGCTGTTGGGATCGGGAATAAGCTTCTGCAGCTTTTCCACCAGTGATTTAGCTATGGGATCCTGAGTGGCGGTAGCGGTATTACTCCACTCTTCAATTTGCGTCATCGCCCAGATTCGCAGCTCATTTTCCTGTTGATCCAGATAGCCATACAAAAACTCCAGTTTTTTCTGGGGCTCGGTAATACGACCAATCTCTTTGGTCAGGGCATCGAAATACCTTTTCTGCCACAATTCTATTTTCTGCTGTTGTTGTTTAATTTTCCCCCGGGCATCTAACTGTTGTTCTCGGCTGCGCTGCAGTTGCCAGCGGAGAAATGACTCCTCATCCGTTATAGCCAGCTTGGGCAGAATCTGCTGATTGAAATCGTCGAGATTAAGAGGGCTTGGCAGATATAATACCTTGCCCAGTGCCTCCATGCATCGCTGCGACACCTGCGGCTGGGGATCGGATACCAGTTTCGCCAAATTCAGAACGGCGTTCAAGCTCGGCATTAATTCCAGAGTGGCAATCGCCGCCAGTCGATGGGTTATAACTTCATTGGGATCGCCAGCCATCTGCGCCAGTCGGTCCGTTACCCCATCGTGGCATCGGGCCAGTGCCGCCGAGGCCCAAGAGGACAATTTAATATCATCGCTTTTCAAGGCCTTGAACAGCGGTTCGATAAAAGTCGCGGGAATCATCGCCTGGCCGTTGAGAAAATCCTCTTTGCGGGTGGCGATTGCCCGGCAGATAATCATTTTCGCCGAAGTGTTCTCGCTGTTTTCCAAAACATCGATCAAAGCCTGATGAGCCTGGGGATTACCTAATAAAGCCTGGGCATTGGCCAGCCGTAGTTGCTGCTCGGTAGTATCGGAAAGTACCACTTTTATCATCACATCGATTATGGAAGTACCTTCCGCTGTCTCGCTCTGACCTTGCAGCGCCCCGCCGCCCATTATCATCAGCAAACAGGAGCATAATAACCATTTTTTGGCGGTGTTACCGATACTTGTGGTCATAACTACATATTTTCCAAGTGCTTGCAGCTTTCTGGTAAAGGCCCTTTCCCTATTCATCCCAAGCCGCCCTCTCCCTCAAAGGCCAATAAAGGCGATCAAAATTAGTCTAATCCTTTAATATCTTCCTGTCAATGAAAACCGAGTTAATTGCCGGCTTAATCGCTGCCAAATCATTCGTTGCCCTTTTGCTTCCAGTCAATTATAATTGTTTTTATCTGAATTGGCATAAACACCATAACCTTTATCATAGTATATATAACAACCCGGTCCAAAAAGGGGCCTGTCTCTTACATAATGATCGGTTTTCGTGGAGAAGTTAAATTCTTTTATGGCTAAAAAAATCAAAACAATCCTCTGGTTTGCGGTGGCATTGCTGGCAATAGCCTTTCTGGTCCATCGCACGCCGAAGGATACCTTCCGCCAGGCAATAACCGACTTACGCTGGTCCTGGGCGATCTGGGCCCTTCTGCTTTATCTGGTGGCACAGACCTTTCTTGGGTTCAGATGGGTCTTACTCCTGCGGGTGCATCAGGTATATATCTCACATTTTCAGGCCATCAAGCTGACCTATCTGGGGCTGTTTTACAATAACATGATGCCGGGTTCCGTAGGCGGCGATCTGCTAAAAGGTTGGTATATCACCCGCCACAGTCAGCGGCACCTGCGTCTGGAGGCGGCGGTAACCGTTTTCATCGATCGATTAGTGGGACTGATCGGCATGATTATGGTCGGCTCCATCGCCAGTTTGTTCGTGGGCAGCCAGACCTCTTATCATGGTTTGCAGATACGCTGGATAATCTGGGCCATCCTGGGCATAATGATATTAGTATCGGTCATTTTTCTCAGTCGTCACGTCCGGCGGGTCCTGATGATCAGCCTCCTGCTCAAGAAGCTGCCTTTCGCCAAGCGGCTGCGCCAAATTGATGAAGCTATCCGCATTTACCGCAATCACTTACAGGTTTTACTCCTTAGTTTGCTGCTGACCGCCCTGATCCAGGGGCTGGCGGTGGTAGCGGTCTGGATGCTGACCCAGTCGCTGCATTTCGACCGGGTGACATTATGGGATTGCCTGATTATCATGCCCATTACCTGGGTAATCAGTGCCGCTATCCCGGTGCCGGGTGGTTTGGGTATA
>Ga0068714_10001482_pt1 | contig 34191 bp, 26 predicted proteins | sample MTBNYHSulfiMetaG_FD_62988 | JGI IMG/M metagenome (GOLD analysis project Ga0068714, IMG submission 62988) | Enrichment culture microbial communities from rom New York Harbor, USA that are MTBE-degrading - MTBE-NYH (New York Harbor Sulfidogenic)... | ecosystem: Environmental > Aquatic > Marine >...
AACAAGTCCTTTCGGAAGGGTACTTGGGTCAGGGAACATAGTATTATCTTTCTGGCATGATAATAACATTATTACAGTCGAGAATATCACTGCTACGTACAGAAACCATTTTTTGATTGAATATGTTTTCATGACATGGTAGGGTTAGTTTTGATTAAATGCTTCAAGCAAATTTTGTACCATTTCTTAATTTTCACATTAAAATTACATAATATTCATTTACAATCAAAAAGAAATGTTATGCCCTTTTAATCTTAATTAAAACGGAAACAAAAAAGTGCGCCATTTATTTGGTTATATCGCAGTAAAAGTGTATTTTTAATGTGTGATTTAAATGGCATCAATTATGAAGATAAAATACAACAGAGTTTCCACCATCCAGCAGAGCGGCAACAGGTTTGAACTGGATAATGATACCTATGACCTGACCTTGCTTGATAAAGTTAGCGGGAGCATACCATTTATGGAACGTCCGAAAGGAAAAGAAGTGGTTCAGTTGGTTGAGGCGGGTAAGGTGTCGGATTTGGTCGTTGAGGAATTCTCAAGGCTTGGCAGAAACACTGGCGATGTCATACGGACTTTGGAATGGCTGGAACAAAAGGAAGTGAACGTACATGTTCTCAACAACGGACTACAAAGCAGACCCAATGGCAAAAAGAACCCAATATGGAAAATGATATCCTCAGTTATGTCCAGTCTGTACGAAATGGAACTGGAAAACATCAAAGAACGGACAATGATGGGTAGAATGGTGTACATCCAGAGGGGTGGCAAACTTGGCAGACCCGAAGGGAGCAATGAAAATGAACGTCAGTTCCTCAACAAAGAGAAAAGCAGTGAAATTTTGAAGTACCTGAACAAGAAACGCACTATAAGGGAAATCAGCAAAATCACATCCACCAGTAACAAAACAATCATTAAGGTAAAGCGAATAGGTGAAAAGTATGGTATGCTACACTCAATAGTTTAATCTGTCATCGCCTCAACAGGTGGTTCATATTTCCCGTTAACAAATCTTTGAAGATGCTTGAAGTACTTCGGGTCTATTTCATCGCCAAACAGTTTTCTTATTTTGTGCTGAACGTATTCAAGCAAATTATATTCATGTGCGTACTGTTCAATTACATCCACTTGTGCCGTTGTTGATGTGTTTGGATTATGAAGTATTTCACGCAACGTAAATGAAATTGTATTTCTTGCCATAACGAAATTTGAATGAGGTTTATGGATGTTATACTCCAGCAGTTCAGTTCTACTTGGTAATAGATTCCAGTTAATTAAGTTTATCTCTCGACCCTTTTTCACAGCAATTTCCTTTCGGTGATTAATAAAATCTTTTCGTTTAACCTTATAAAACTTCAACCAAGGTCTGACTTCCTGTTGAAATATAGTCCTAAGGAATTCGGCATTCATTAATAGTTCCATTTTGTCGAGGTCAATGCGATATTTTTTTAATCTCTTATAATTTAACTGAACTTCAAACCTGCCGACACGTTCAGATGAAATGTTGTTCTTATTCCAGAAATCCAATATATATTCTTTATGAGTATGTTTTATTTCTTCGTTTTTTTCATAGTAACGTGCCGATATTCCAGACTTTTTACAACCAATTGACCATCCGGTCCACTTTAATTCCTTTTTCTTAAATGATATTGGAAGAATCTTGATGGAATCGTTTCCTACCTGAATAGTGTGGCTCTTTGTAAACTTGTTCAAAACCTCGTCAAACTTTGTAAGTTCCAAACCATCAAGTGCAATATCGTTTCTTGCCATCCTGACAAATGAAAGGTTGAAAGAACGGACTACCTGTCTCACCATATTAACCCAGTTAAGAGTGTAGAGCAATGAATTGGTGACTTTCACCGAAACTTCCTTGTGTGAATGTGTTCCGTTATTTGAATCAGAAAAAATATCACATACCTCAACACCATGAAGGTAAATTCTGTTAAGGTTACGGAAATTCGGATTTTTATGAACACTTATTTTCTCAACCAGAATATTTTCATTTGAATGGTTGCGGTATGTAGTTTCCATAGGTATCTCGCAGGTACAAACAAATTCTACCCAATCAGAACAAATTGAGTACAGGTTTTTTTCATCACTCTTTGTAGTGACTTTAACTTTCCCATCGGTTGTGGAAGAATAATATTCAGGCAGAGTTGAACCAGTATAAACGGGAAACTGGAAACCATTGTTAACGGCATTTCCATTTCCGTTTTTTGCCGTATTTATAGACGTGTTCATGTTGTAACTTGTGTAACATAAAGTAATTTTTTGCCCCTCATTTTCGAAAGAAATGAGGGGTTGGCATTTTATAAATAGTTGATTTCGGCAAATCAGTTCTGGTTTTAATCGAATTAATCACGATAAGTTTTTCATGTAGGCGGTACAAATAAGAACAGTATTGGCGTTTTATTCCCCGATTATAATATGTAAGTTCCTGATTTCTTGTTACACGTAAAGGAAGGCTAATAAATCTCAATTTGGGCATTTAATGAGGGTTTCAGAAGATTAAAAGGGGTTATAGTACATATAAACCCAAGTTAAAGTACATTGAAGGAAATTGGCTTATGTTTTGGCTTAGAAAGAAAAAAGACCTTGCAAATATTTGATTTACAAGGTCTTATTTTTCATTTGGTCGGGGTGAGAAGACTCGAACTTCCGACCTCCACGTCCCGAACGTGGCACGCTACCAACTGCGCTACACCCCGATTATTTTTATTTTTTTTAAAGAACTTCAGGCCTCTACAGCCTGTTACGCTTCAGCAGGATCCCGAACGTGGTATTCCGCCATCGGCGGCACTACACCCCTTAATCATTCTGCCTTTAACTTTGCATCCTGCCTGAGCAGATCCATCCTCCACGATTCCAGCTGCAAATATACTCATTTTACCCTCTGATAAGAGACATACAATCCAATTTTTAAATATTCTAACCATCAGTTGTATCCTTTACTCATGTGATACTATTGGCAAGCAGAATGCAAGTTCATTTATTCCTCATGAAACCCATATGTTTTCTTAAACACAACCGAGCTTCCAAGTTCAGCGAAGCTAAACAAGAATGAAAATAATTCTTAAACATTTAAGTTCTCCCTCAGCGGGGGACGAGCTCCATGATCATTAAAAACAAAATTATTTACACATGAATAAAATTTAACGTATTCGTATAATAAGCTGAAATCCTGAATAAATATTAACTTTACAGTCATTCAGGAATATGTTCTTATATTCCTGGTCATAATATATATTATGCAAATCCAGGATGAGACAGGTATTTTCAGTGTTTTTTCTTATTCTCTCAGTTCAATTTCTGTTTTCTCAACCCTTTCAAATACAGGAAAACTGGATTGTTTTGATAGATACCGACTGCGGGACCAGTGATTACCGTGCCCTGAATCTTTTATTGTACCAGCCTGAATTACATATTGCGGGAATTATTATATCTGACGGTATCGTTGATCCCGACAACGGTTTTATCAAAATATCAGGTCTCCTGAAAGAAGCAGGCAAAGATACAATCCCGGTAGGGATTGGAAAAATCATTAAGAACATCCACTCCGATGAGAGAAAAAACAACCAGACTTCGCGGTGGAGTAAATATCCTGTCGTCTCAGCACCCAGAAGACCAGCTCAAACACTTGTTTCTGATGTTTTGAACAAATCCGAAAAAAAATCACCTATATCTGTCTTGGACCTTTAAGCAATCTTGGCTGCTTTATCGATCAAAAACCCGAACTGATCCAAAAAATTGACAGGATAATCTGGTATAATGATCAAATGCCCCATCTGAAAGGATTTAATTACGAATTTGACAGCCTCGCTGCAAAAAAAATATTTTCCTCGGATCTGCGTTTCGATATCATTTCAAACCTGGATAGAAAAAATGCTGTTTTTGACACTTTATTATTATCTGGCAATGATGGTTCATCTACAGCTATCTCGAAAAACCTGCATGAATTTTATCAAATGAATGACGGAAAGGATAATTATGACATGAAACAGCTCATTTTATCCGATGAACTGCTATGCGTATATCTTTGCAATCCTTATTTATTTGATATGAATCCTCGTCTGGGTAAAATTCGCCAGCGATATAACACCGATTATAATGTTGAGGCAGTCAGGGAGGTTATCTCTGATATGGTGTATGGCATTTATTACCCTGAGAAAAATATTGTCTTCACAAGATTTCCTGCAGAGAGAAAAATGTTTTCCTATGATGTTCGCCAAATAATGGATTCCGTAATATCCAGGTATGGAGACGATGAGTGGAAGGCATGTATTGTTACAAATGAGTTTCATGGTCACCTGGGTGAGTATTCAATTGTCGGAGCTAAAATGGGTATTAAAGCAAGGGAAATCTTTGGAGTCGGGATGGATATCCTGCAGGTTGTTAGTTATGCAGGATTTGAACCCCCATACAGCTGTCTCAATGATGGTATCCAGGTAAGTACAGGATCAACACTTGGACTGGGACTTATCTCGATAGCTCCGGTGGATGAGATCAGGATTATGGCCGATTTTACGTATAAAGGGAAAACCATAAGATTAAGCCTGAAAGATGAATACCTGGAAAAGGTTGAATCAGATATTTCTGAAGGTATAGTTAAATTTGGACTGATGGATGAAGGTTACTGGAAACTGATCAGGCAGTCAGCACTGAAATACTGGCTGGAATGGGACAGGGACAAGATTTTTAATATTGAGGAAAGCCCATTTAACAATTAAAATCTGATCTTCTTACATAATAGAAAAAATGTTTAAGGATTTAAACATTTTTATTGCATATCTGTTATTTTTCCAGTTGATATAACTTATTGCAAGAATATCAAATTAAACTTAATCACATGCCAATTAATGTACCAAATAATCTCCCGGCGATTGAAGAATTGAAAAATGAGAATATTTTTATCATGGAAGAGAGCCGGGCCATTCATCAGGATATCCGTCCTCTGCGAATTGCTCTATGTAACCTGATGCCAGTGAAAATTGTGGCTGAAACTGATATCATAAGGTTATTATCTAATACTTCACTGCAGATTGAACTGGAACTTTTCTTTATGGATAAACATGAATCCAAACATACACCCAGGGAACATCTGGATGTATTTTACAAAACTTTCAATCAGATAAAGAAACATAAGTTTGACGGATTGATCATCAATGGTGCTCCTGTAGAAATGCTTGATTTTGAGCAAGTGGATTATTGGGATGATTTATGTAACGTTATGGAATGGAGTAAAACAAATGTTACCAATACAATGCATATTTGCTGGGGTTCCCAGGCAGGACTATATTACCATTACGGCATTCAGAAATATCCCTTACCAGAAAAAGTTTTTGGGGTTTTTGAGCATCATATATCCGATCCAAAGATCCCGCTGTTTAGGGGCTTTGATGACAGTTTCCCTGCACCGCATTCGAGATATACAGAAAATCATGTTGAAGATATTAATAACCATCCCGATCTGATCCTTTTAGCTTATTCCTCTAAAGCAGGATCAAATATTGTGATTTCCAGAAATAGCAGGCAGATCTTTATTGCAGGTCATTTTGAATATAATGCCAATACCCTGAAAGCAGAGTATAACCGGGATAAAGCTAAAGGTATACCTATTAAGATCCCTGAAAATTATTTTCTCGATGATGATCCGCAAAAACAACCAGTGGTCCGCTGGCGGGCACATGCCAATTTATTATTCTCAAACTGGTTAAATTATTATGTTTACCAGGAAACCCCTTATGAGTGGTATTAATTTACAATCCTGGTTTCAACCTTCAGTTTTTTCTTCGACAGCAGTTTTCAGTTCCTCGAGCAATTGTATACTATCCACAGGAACCACGCCTGCTCTTTCACATACCTGCCCCCCTGCAATATTTGATATGGCTGCTATCTCAAGAGGTTTTAATCCTGCAGACAAACAAAGGCTTGCAAGACTTATCACGCTGTCCCCTGCACCGGAAACATCAGCAATATCCCTGATATCAGCTGAAATATGATGATATTCTTTATCCTCATTGATCATAATTCCCATTTCTGATAGTGTAACCATGATAATCTGGTGATTTTTCTTTGAGCGCAGAGTTTCCATGGCCCGGGCAATTTCTTCAAGGTCGTGGATATTTATATCTGCTCTTAATCCCTGATTTAATTCTCTGAAATTAGGTTTAAAAAGCGTAACATTTTCATAGATCAGAAAGTTCCTTTTTTTAGGATCAACCAGTACAGGGATATTTATTTCACCAGCCAACTTTATTACTTCATGGATCAAATGCGGAGTAACAACTCCCTTGTCATAATCCTGGAAGATAATTGAATCTATCTTGCCTTCTGCTATCATATTACCTGCAAATTCAATCATTTTCATCTCAGCAGTGGAACTGATATAATCATCTATCTCTTCATCTACCCTTAATAAATGCTGATTCCCGCTGATGATCCTTGTTTTTTGCGATGTTATCCGTTTTTTATCAAATTGTATTCCGACATCAGTGAGATTCTGTATATTCAGTAACTCAATCAATTCCTTACCCCTCTTATCATTCCCGATCACCGAACATATTATCGGGACTGCGCCCATGGCTTTAACATTAAGAGCCACATTGGCTGCCCCACCAAGCCGCTTTTCCGTATGTACATTCCCCAGTATTGGGACAGGAGCTTCAGGTGAGATGCGATCGACACGACCCCATAGGTAGGTATCAATCATCACATCTCCTATAATCATTATCTTAAATGTTTCGAATTTTTTAAAAAGTTCACCGAAGTCAATATTTTCAAACATAGCATTCCTTTATCATTGATTGTGGCAAATATACTATTTTTTAATCCAGGACAAATTGTTCGATCAGACCATCTCAGCGAAATGTCCCAATTATTCAGGTGATCAGATCACCTGAAATTCACAAGAATACTTTTCAGAAAGGATCGACATCCAGGATAATTCTCATTCCACCTAACCATTTATTTCTTTCTGCTTCCCTGATAATATTTTTAAGTAGTACCCTTGCTTTTTTAAATGATGATTGTTTCTCTATTTTAAGAAGTATATCCATAATATAGTAAGTGCTTATCCTTCCCACTAATGGTGATTGGGGACCGTATACACGATTTCCGAATGTAAGCTTAAGTTCATCTGACAGATACCTTGCTCCTTTGACGAGCATGTCATAATTTTTATGCCTCAGCGAGACTTTTATCATCCTAACAAAAGGAGGATACTTAAATAATTTTCTCTCCCTGATCTGTTCAGTAAACATAGATTCAAAATCATTTTCTTTCACAAATTTTATAACAGGATTTGCCGGGTCTGTGGTTTGAATGATTACCTTACCCCTTTCATCCTTTCTGCCTGCCCGCCCGCTAACCTGTGCCATCAGCTGAAAACTTCTTTCATACGCCCTGAAATCAGGATAATTTAACATCTGGTCTGCATCCAATATCCCTACGAGTGAAACATTCTCGAAATCAAGTCCTTTTGAGATCATTTGAGTCCCAACCAGAACATTGATTTCTCCCTTCCCAAAATCATCAAGAAGTTTATCATGAGAATTCCTGCTTTTTATACTGTCAAGATCCAGCCTTGCCACCTTGATCCCAGGGAAAATAAGTGCTATATCGTCTTCAACCCGTTCAGTGCCAAAACCACGGGTTATCATAAGAGAGCTTCCACAATGATCACATTTTTCGGTTATCTTTCGGGTAAACCCGCAATAATGGCAGACAAGGGATTTATTAAATTTATGATAAATAAGACTTACATCACAAATTTTACATTTTGGTATCCATCCGCAGTCCTGACATTCAAGAAACAATGAAAATCCCCTGCGATTCTGAAATAGAATGACCTGCTTACCATTTTTAATTGTTTTATCCATAGCATCTATCAATACCGGGGTAAACACTGATTGCATGGTTTTTCTTTTTCTGGCCGCAATTATATCTGAAATAATTATTTCCGGCAGTTTAATACTCCCGTATCTTTCTTTAAGAACCACTTTCTCATATTTACCGGTCATGCAGTTTGCATATGTCTCAACTGAAGGTGTTGCAGTACCCAGAAGAACCTTTGCCTTGTAAAATGATGCCAGGACAATCGATGAATCACGGGCATTGTACCTGGGAGCAGGTTCAAATTGCTTATATGTATTTTCGTGTTCCTCGTCTACGATAATTAATCCAAGCTTCCTGAAAGGAAGGAAGATGGCTGATCTTACACCCAGGATTATTTTATATTCACCTGCCTGCCGGCCTGACATCCGGTTATATAAAGCAACCCTTTCCGAGTCGGAAAACCTGCTGTGATAAATCCCTGCCTCGTCCCCGAAAACATTATAAAGGCGGTGCATTATCTGGGAGGTAAGGGCAATTTCGGGGAGCAGGTATAAAACCTGTTCACCTCTTTCTATAATCTCTTTAATCAGATGAATATATATTTCTGTTTTGCCACTGGATGTTATACCATGCAATAAAATTACATCTCTGCGCGTGAATTTTTCACGGATGGAATACAAAGCTGATTGCTGGGCCGGACTCAGGGTCTCAGGATCCTTAATCTGATTGTTGTTCCATTTAATTGGAGCTATCAGTTCTTCCTCCCTTATTATGTAATTTTTATTTATTAATGATTTTAGCGTTGCATGGCCGTATTTTGTTACAATTTCGTTTATTGGAATTTTTATCCCTGTTATTTCAGCTCTGTCATTACAAGATAAACCTGCGATTTCTTTCAATGCCTGCTTCTGTTTTAAAGCTCTTGCGAGACTCTCAAGCGCTTTCTCGAATGCAGGACCTGAATTAAGTTCAGGATTCAGGAAGATCAGTGTTCGCGTTTTAATGCTCTTTCCTTCATGCACTTTTTCAATTAAGAAAGCTGAATTATGATCAATAAGATTCCTTATATCAGGAAATATGTTTGCTTTATGATGGATTTTCGATAGCCGCCTGAGGCTTATCCCCGGATTTTCACTTATGGTCTTATAAATTAATTTCAGCTTGTTGTCTGTCAGATTATCCGGATTAAAATTATTATCCGGGAAAACAAGCGATTCACTCTCCATTTTGAGTCCGGATGGCAATGCAGATTTAAAGACTTCCCCGGCCGAGCACATATAGTAATCCGACATCCAATCCCAGAAAAGAAGCTGGATTTCATTTACGATGGCTTTTGCATCCAGCAGGGAAACAATTGTTTTCAGATCAGTAATTCCTGGATTAGTAGTATGAATTTTTCTGATTATTCCAGTATATAACTTCCGGGATCCAAATTGAACTATAACCCTTTGACCAGGTCTGACCTGACCTTCCATTTCACGCGGGACAAAGTATGTGAAATTATGATCTACCGGAAAAGGAAGGATGATATCAGCGAATAATTCAGGCTTTGACATGGAATTGTTTCTGTGAAATAAAGATATTAAAATACAGATTTGTTTGAAAAGAAAATTTCATGCTGATGCGCGAGTAATGAATGTGACCCAATTATCCATTCAACCGATGAACATTGCACTTATATCAGTAATACGGCTTACACAATCATTTTTTTCAATAGATGGACTTTGGGAGTACTGGTCTGGAATAAAAAAGTATAATAACAATCCAAACCGGAAAAAACTCGAGAACCTGTATAACTAAATCAGAGCGATAATATTTCTGCCATCTCAAGAGAATTAGGTTCAATGGATTTATGGGTTTTGATCACCTTGCTGAAAGGGACAAGAACAACCTCATTATCTTTAAATCCCACCATCACGCTTTTCTGATCTTCTATCAAGGCCTCCACTGCATAGTAGCCTAATTTACTGGCCATTACACGGTCATAGGCGGAAGGTGTTCCTCCTCGCTGAATATGCCCCAGAATCGAAACCCTTACATCATACTCTTTAAAATCTTCCTTAACCTTGGCTGCAATGGCCATTGCTCCTCCTTCCTCCTCACCCTCGGCAACGACAATGATATTACTTGCTTTCTTGCGTTTAAAACCTTTCTCAAGAAAATCCTTTAATCCGGCTACCTGATTTTTAATCTCAGGAACAAATATTGCCTCAGCCCCACAGGCAATTCCACTGTCAAGTGCAATAAATCCGGCATCTCTACCCATGACTTCAATAAAAAACAAACGGTTATGACTGCTAGCAGTATCTCTGATCTTATCGATAGCTTCCACTACTGTATTCAAAGCAGTATCATAACCAATGGTATAATCCGTGCCAAAAATATCATTGTCAATCGTGCCCGGTATCCCAATAAATGTTATATCAAAATATTCATCACAGAATTCCCTTGCTCCTGCCAGCGAACCATCACCCCCGATTACAATAACGGCATTTATTCCTTCTCGTTTCAGATTCTCATAGGCTGTCGCCCTGCCTTCTACTGTCCGGAATTCCTCACTTCTTGCTGTCTTCAGTATGGTACCTCCCTTCGAAAGTATATCACTTACACTGTATGCCTTTAACTCTTTAAAATGATTGTGTATCATTCCATTATACCCATGCCGTATTCCCACAACCTCCATTTTATGATAAATAGCAGACCTGGTGACTGCACGTATTGCAGCATTCATTCCCGGAGCATCTCCACCTGAGGTCAAAATTCCGACTTTTTTAATTTTTGCCATAAAGGTTCTTATATTAGGAAATCACTAGATAAAATTAAAACTAAATAAAAAATAACAACTATTATATTCAAATTAATTATTTATTGACCAGTTAATGAATAAACATGTTTATTCATATAATAAAATTAACATATTTTGATAATTCATACATACCACCTTTTTTCAAGATCATTCTATGAACAGGTTCTGGTTAATTTGCCAATCTTTTCGTAAGCTTCTTCGATCTGCCACCGGGGTGTGGAAGTAGCACCACAGATACCAATGCTCCCGGCATTAAGAAACCATTCCTTTTTAATTACCTCAATATGCGTTACAAAATAACATTGCGGGTTTTCCTTTCTGCAGGTCTCAAACAACATCCTGCCGTTTGAGCTGTTAATTCCTGCTATAAAAATAATGATATCATTATTTCTGGCAAACTTTTTCAGACCCGGCTTTCTGTGAGATACATGTCTGCAAATGGTTTTATTTATCATGAGCTGTCCCCCCTGTCCCCGGACACGTCCATTCAATATGCAGGAAACTTCTTTGTAACTATCTGCATCCATGGTGGTTTGAGCATATAAGTGTACCTTATCTGACAGTTGTACTTCATTTGCCTCTTCTACAGAATTTATTACAGTCACGTTATAAGGAACCTGTGTACGTAATCCTCTTACTTCAGGGTGGTTTACTTTACCAAAGATTATGATCTGTTCCTGATTCACCCCAACTTTTTTTATCCTTTCCTGTATTTTTTTTACGATGGGACAAGTCCCGTCAATAATTTCAATATTATTATTCCTGGCAATCTGATAAGTTTCAGGAGGTTCCCCGTGTGCACGGAAAAGTACTTTACAATGATGCAAAAGAGTCAGATCCTCATAATCAATAAATTTTAATCCTTTATCAATCAGTCTTTTAACTTCCAGGTCATTATGAACTATCTGTCCTAAACAGTATAATTCCTCTCCCCTGTCAAGTATATCATCGGCCAGTTTAACAACTCCTAAAACTCCCGAACAAAAACCAGATTTTTCTTCAATGCTTATCTTCATAAAACAGAAAAGTTAAACCTTTCCATCAGTATTTTATTAAACCATTTAACCTGATCATCAATTGTCATATAACTATTATCCAGTACTATGGCATCATCCGCTTTTCGTAACGGACTTTCATTGCGGTTCTGATCGATAAAATCACGTTCACGTATATTTGTTTCCACTTCATCCAATGTGGTCTTAATACCTTTTTCCTTTAGTTCCTTAAATCTTCTCTCCGCCCTGATTAAAGGATCAGCGGTCATAAAAAGTTTTATGTCAGCATTGGGGAAAACAACAGTTCCTATATCCCTTCCATCCATAACTATGGATTTTTTCGTTCCCATCTTTCTCTGCATGCTAACCATCTTTTTTCTGACAAACGGTATTTTACTGATAATACTCACATTTTGTGAAACTTCTATTCCCCTGATCTCCATTTCGACATTTTTATCCATTAAATACATTTCATGTAATCCATTCCGGTTATTCAATCTGAAGTGGATTTTAAGATTTGTTAGTTTATCACGCAACATTTTTTCATCTACCAGTTCATCAATCATGATTTTTTCCCTCAGGGCAAAGAGGGTTACAGCTCTGTACATGGCGCCACTGTCAATATAAACATATTTCAACAATGAGGCCAGAATCTTTGCAAAACTGCTTTTTCCTGATGAAGAAAATCCATCAATGGCAATGATCAGGGAAGGAATTGTATTTGTCATGGATAAAAATAGTGAATTACAAAATTAATAAACCTGGAATTGATTTAAGAGTTTCAGGATCCTATTTATGTAAATAAAATATCAATAATGTATTGATAAAATATTATGTTTCAATAAAGACTCCTTATTCAAATAATCATTAAATTTATTGAATCTAACGGTTAGTTCTATCAAGGATTTGAAATTTTAAAGCAAAAAAATCATCCTAATTTAAAAAGATGAAAAATCGATTCCTATTTTTTTTTATGGTACTGATTATTCCTGCCTGCGGGAATCAATCCGGAAAGAAAGACGATAAAAAACCATCAACAGGGCTAATAGTGCATCAATACTCTCCCGGATCATTTGGTTTTGATCTTGAAATCCTGGAAAACCATCATAAAATCATTTTACTTTCTGATACTTCCGGAAAAGCTCTGGCAGCTGTTAGTCCGGACTGGCAGGGAAGAGTCATGACAAGCTCCTTTAACGGGAAGGACGGAATAAGCCTCGGCTGGATAAATCATGAATTCATTCTTAGTAAAGAAAGCAGACCAGACATGCATCCTTTTGGAGGAGAAGATCGATTTTGGCTGGGTCCTGAAGGCGGACAGTTTTCTTTATTTTTCAAACAGGCTGAAACCATCGAATTATCATCATGGAAAGTTCCTGAAGTAATCGATACCGAACCATTTGAAACTATTGATTATACTAATACTCATGCTCGTTTCAGGAAAAGCCTGAGCCTGGTAAACTTCTCAGGTCACACATTTAACCTTCTGGTTGAACGGGACATTAATCTTCTTACTATGGAGCAGGTCAGTAATATTTTAGGAACCAACCTGACAGGTCTTGAATCAGTTTCTTTTGAAAGCGTTAATACAATAACCAATACAGGCAATAAACCCTGGAATAAAGATATGGGTGCATTATCCATCTGGATCCTTGGCATGTTCCAGGCTTCCGATTCTTCAACAGTGGTCATTCCTTTTAAAAAAGGTGATATCTCAGAATTGGGTCCTGTCGTTAATGATCATTATTTCGTGAAAATCCCACCTGAAAGGCTGATCGTTAAGGACGATATCATATTCTTCAAAGGTGACGGGAAATTCAGGTGTAAACTCGGTGTCAGCCCCAAAAGAGCATTGCCCTTTCTGGGAACCTATGATGCCAGAACCAATGTATTGACTGTTATCAATATCAATCTGCCGGAAAATAATACTGAATATGTGAACTCCTTGCTTGAAATCCGGGATGATCCTTTTTCAGGTGATGTATATAATTCATATAATGATGGCCCGACAAAAAGCGGGGATCAGTACGGATCATACTTTGAGCTGGAAACCTTATCCCCTGCAGCTTTTCTGTCCCCGGGTGAATCAATTACCCATATCCACCGCACCATCCATCTTACGGGTGAAAGAAAAGAACTTGATGAGATCTGTCTGAAGATATTCGGAACAAGTATTGATAAGATCGAAAACGCCTTTCAATAAGATCAGTTTGACTTATATAATTCAGATAAATTAAGGCTTAAGGAGAAATGATTACTGGCTCCGGCAACATGGTATGTTGCTCTTCCGTAAGAGACCTGGAACTTATTGATCTTTATACCGAAACCCCAGGAAAAACCAACCAGTCCAACTTTTTCCGGTATCTTTAATTCCTGTCGTCTTTGATAATTGTAGCCAAGATTAAAATAGAAATTCTCAACAGGTAGAAACTCAACTCCAAGAATAATATGCCTCATTAGCTGATCACCAAAATTTTCGATTTTATTTAACCCTGTTTCAGGCGAATCCTGTCCGCTTTTCTGTCCTGGCCGGCTGTCATACTTCATATCTGGTTTTTGGAGATGCTGAAGCAGAATTGAAAATCTGAAGGGAGCGTGCAATAATTTCCTGGATATACCGGCCTGGATCTCAAATGGCATCCTCTCCCTGTCCCCCTTATAATACCTTACCAGCTGGGCTCCGATATTTTTAACCACGAATGCTGCGGTAAATAATTTATCAGGATTATGATAGCTTATCCCTGCATCAGCCAGAATGCCGAATGAAGTATACTTTTCAAGATGTGAATAAACTGGTTTTAATGTAAAACCGAAAGACAGAAGACTGTCAATATTTCTTGAACATATTAAATTTAAGGCAAACTCAGAGGCTGAAAATGTCCCGGTTTTATAGCCAAACTCGTTGGCTGCGATAAATTCCCCGTAATTTACATAGTGGATGCCTGCAGCAAAAGTACCGTAAGATCCATAGTCCTTTGCATAGGATGCATATCCGTAATTAATGCCTGCAAAATATCTGACATAATTCATTACCAAGTGGTTATTCATATTTGAATTTAAAAGAGAAGGATTATAAAATGGCATATTCAAATCATCACCCGGAACTGCAATTGATTTACCACCGAGTGAAGCTGCACGTGCCGAATTGGGAAGGTTCAAAAAAGCATAAGTACTGTTGCCCCCCACCTGACCATTCAGATCTGAGTATAAAACAATAATGACCGATATCAAGATTATGAGCCGGCGCATGAAGGCTGATTAATTCTTTTCATAAACGTACAAAAAAGAGTCTTAGTGTACAAGGAACCACTGGTCTGTATGACAGAAAATGAACGAAATCATGGATCCTGATCCAGGTATAAAAAAATCATTTCTTCTGCCTTCAAAACCCAATCTCTGAAAAACCGGGTTTTATCAGGGTCTGTTTCTGTAATCTCTGAGAAAGGCTGGAAATCTTCTTTTCTGATTCCAAGGCCGGATCTTTCCAGATCAACAGCATTGCAGTATTGCTCAAAATGATTCTCTGAAGGAACCACCTCAAGCGGTTTTCCTATAAATGCAGCTTCTGCGAGAGTTTCAAAGCCTGCCGTGCAGATTACATGGTTACATGTTATAAGCGAATGAATGAATTTATCAGTACTAAATAAATGTAACTCAAGATTCTGCAGATTGGTTACGGGTAACTCACTGAAATCCGAGAACATCTTTATTTTAATGTCAGGATGTTCCGTGCACCAGTCAATAAGCTTATAATAATAACCCGGGTAAAGGGTATAAATATGGATATGACCATGATTCACAGGCTGAGCTTCCAGGATCTCTTTTCTCAACAATGGAGGAATGATGTACAATCTTTTACCGGCAATATTCTCTGCAGGTGTGAAAGACACAGCCAGTTTTTTGTCAGTTGATATTGAAGTTAAGAATGAATGTATCAGTAAAAGTATCCTTTCTGTCTTCCTGTCTGCGGGCCATCTGAAATCCGGATGTTCAAAAAAGAAATGATGGGAGATCACAAATTTACGGATACCATTTCCTGAAAATATCAGGGCAAGTCCGCCGATAATATCGTAAAAATTTATTACGATATCAGGCTTTATATTCCTGATTATTAATCCAATTCGGATTATTTCCCAGACAAAAAAAGGTATCAGCAAAATGTTTAATATAATAGTCATCCAGAGATTAAGCCCCTGACGGTTTTTTGAAGTCACAAAGAAAGGACTCAGAAAATATGATGTAGTGCTTATTAATCTATCCCGTACAGGGCAACATTTCTTTTTAAAACTGCCTCCCTGAAATACCCTGATCAGTTCATAACCACGGCTCTCAAGGATCATCTTAAGTGCAGCAGCCTGCATTAAATGTCCATTACCTTCCCCCTGTATAATAAATATTACTCTCATAGAGTATAAATTACAAAATTTTATTTACGCCAGCTTATTTTATATCCAAGTAATTCTATTGTTCTTTCAGCTTATGCAGTCAATTTTGTAAGCTAAGTTATGAATATCCAATCTGATTATGCCGGATACTGGTAATCTGCAGCAGATAGTCCCTGCTTCTTGATTCTGATAGTTTTCAGCTGTGACATGAATAAACCGCTCATCACGATAATAATTCCAAGTATTTTCAGTATGGGCATCGGTTCATTAAGCAGGAGATAAGAAGCAATTGCAGTGAAAACAGGAATAAGATTAGTGAAAATATTGGCCTTTGATACACCTAGTTCCCTCACTGCCATTGTGAATATTATAAATGCTACTGAAGATCCAAATATAGCCAGATATAAAACAGATAGCACTGAAATTCGTGAGGGTATGGTGCTAAAGAATTCATCTGCATCAAAAATCAAAAACAGCGGCAGGAATAAAAGGATCCCGAGGGTATTCTGATATGCTGTAATCGTAAATCCGTTATAATGGTGAGCCAGCTTTTTGACCGTTAATCCATACCCCACCGCGGACAATACTGCCAGGAACATTAGCAATACACCTTTTAAACGGGCAGTTATCACTGTATCGCTTGTCAGGATCACTGTCAAAACTCCCATAAATGAGATGAACAGTCCGATCCAGTTAAGAATGGTTAATTTTTCCCTGTAAATGAAGAATGCTGCAACGGGTACAATCAGAGGTATCAGAGAAATAATAACCGCAGCCATGGTTGAAGATACATAAGTGAGTCCGAAGCTTTCACCCAGGAAGTACAAAAAGGGTTCAAACAAAGCAAGTATAAAAATATATTTATAATCCTTTTTTTTAAGTGGTTGCAATTTGTGTAATAACCTTGCAAAAATGAAAAGAAAAACTACTGAAATGATCATTCTTAAAAAAATGATCGTAAAAGGCTTAAACGACTCATAGGCAAATTTGAAAAAAACAAATGTCAATCCCCACATTATCATCGTCAGGATAAGCCCCGAATATAAAATACCAGGTTTGGTACGCATGAGTTTGAATTAAGGTCACAAATATAAAGATTCCTTACAGATCAGGATCAGCCATTCTGTTTTTTATACTTTAAATCAAGTTTATCCTGAAATTAAAATTAAATCTGCCCGTTCGTAAATATATATTCATAAACCTATAGTGAATACATTATTCCTTATTTTTATATTGTTGTTTAACCTTAAAAAAAACTCTTATGAGACTTTTAACAATTATTATATTCCTGGCATTAATTTCTCAGGCTTCATTTTGTCAGGTCAATCCGTCATTAAAATACTGGAACCGGGATACACATTTAATTCCATGGCGATTGCCCCTGCCTGAGGACCTCTCAAAGATTAACCAGATTGATCTGGACAATGACGGCGATCCTGATATCATTGAAATGATAATGCATGATTCAATTCCTCTGTTATGGATTGATGATGACGACGATATGAGATCTGGTGATATTGAAGGGGATATTGATAATGACTGCCTCCTTATTGACAGGAATCATGATGGCATATTCGCGGGCCCAAACGATCTGAGCATTGACTGGGGTGACGAGGATAATGATGGTATTGCTGATATTCAGCTGGTTGTTCAAAACGGGGACAGTGCCAAACGTTATTATTTTGACTGGGACTCAGATTTCATGTATTTCATCGATCTGGAAAAAGACAACAGAAAACACTTCATCAACTGGAATGCCATCCGTATGCAGGCCTGGGAACATAGTGGCCATTCTAATTTCTTCGAGGATTACCAGGGGAATACGCTTTTCCTGAAGATGCACGCTTCTTCATTTCGCATCCAGGATACCCGATACAGTTGGGAAAATCCTTTTATATTTTTTGATACTGATGATGACAATCTATCCGAATGGACAATACGTCTGGTGGATACACCTCATTTCCGTCAGAAAGACAGATCTGATGAGAAATTTAATGCTATCCATAAGGAAATTGATGTTATTTATTCCAAAAAAATCAATGATGTCAGGATATCATGGGATCTGGATAATGATAACGGACAGGGAAATGAATTCGATTTTGATATGAGTTTACGTTTGAATGGTCCTGGCTTTGATTACTCCGACCAGGTACATAAATATAAAAGTTTGCGTGGACTTCCTGATGCTGATAAGTTCTTTTATAATGCCCAATGGCGGCAGACAGAAGAGCTGATCTATCCCGACCATAAAACTGCCTGGGATCTGATCTTTAAAAAAGGTCAATGGAATGAATGCCGAATGGTATTTGATGAAGATGATGATTGTAACCGATGGGAAAGAGTTGAATTCTATGATCCCAGGGATCTTTATCTCATTGGAAGAAACAAAGGAGGATTAGATCATAACGCCCAGGCTGATGCAATGGGTGACAGATGTGAATGGGATATGGATTTTTCCGGAAAAGCACAACTTTATGTCGGGCCATTTGACGGACGCATTCACCTTTACGGTGCTGAATGGGGCGCATGGAGAATTGATCAGACAGCTTATTCATTCCAGGGTTTCGGTGGCATTTACGACCGGTGGAAAGGCAGTCGTCTTCAACGGGAACCATCGGGTTTTGCTACTGTAAAATATTCTGATTCTGATGAAAATGGTTTTATCGACCTGATCGAATATGATCTTGATGGAGACAGGGTAATAGAGGACAGGATTTCCCTTAAAGAATTAAATATTGATGACCGGTGTGAATTAATACAAACTGCAGAGATGCAATATGTTGATTTCCAGAAACTGTTTGAAGACATCACTGATAAATTATGGCAGAGAGCCCAGGATGCAATGACGATTGCCACTAAACATAAAATAAATCCGGGCTGGTACTCCTTTTTCATGAATCCCCGTACTCTAAATGAAAAATATGATTATGGTTACTGGCTTAACTTTTACCTGTACCAGGATTTAAGGCACATGGCCTATTCCCGGAATGACAAAGCCCTCACGCAGATGATTGATAAAGCATATTATTCAGGAAACTGGGGTATCCTTATGAAATAATCACAGGAAGATCTGTTTCGTTTATGCGGCTTTTAACCGTTTCAAATCAGCTTTCTCCAGTTTTTCTTTGGCATATGAAATACCTATTGAGATTTCTTTTTCATTCTTTGAGGGTAATTCATACATAGCGTCAATCATAATGATCTCGCAAATGGACCGAAGTCCTCTTGCTCCGAGTTTAAATTCGATAGCTTTATCGACTATGTATTCAAGGACATTTTCATCCCAGGTAAGATGAATATTATCCATTTCGAAAAGCTTTTCATATTGTCTGGTAATTGCATTCTTTGGTTCAGTCAGGATCCTGCGCAGTGTATCCCTGTCAAGAGGCATTAAAAAGGATAGAATTGGCAATCGTCCGATAATTTCAGGTATCAGTCCGTATGCTTTCAGATCCTGGGGAGCAATATACTGTAAAAGATTTTTCTGGTCAATCTGGCCTTTTGATTTATCCGCTTTATAACCAACTACCTGAGTATTTAAACGTTGTGCGATCTTTTTCTCAATACCATCAAAGGCTCCCCCACAGATAAACAGTATATTCTTGGTATTAACCGGGATCATTTTCTGATCAGGATGTTTTCTCCCACCCTGTGGCGGAACATTTACAATTGATCCTTCAAGAAGCTTTAAAAGGCCCTGCTGAACACCTTCTCCTGAAACATCTCTTGTAATAGACGGATTATCCCCTTTTCTGGCTATTTTATCGATCTCATCAATAAAAACTATACCTTTCTCCGCTGCTTCCACATTATAATCAGCGACCTGGAGAAGCCGTGTCAGTATACTTTCAATATCTTCTCCCACATAGCCCGCTTCTGTCAGGATAGTTGCATCCACGATGGTAAAAGGAACATGCAGCATTTTTGCAATTGTTCTTGCCAGCAGGGTTTTCCCCGTACCTGTTTCTCCGACAAGAATGATATTTGATTTTTCTATTTCAACATCTTTTTCATCCTTTACCGAAGTTTGAATAAGCCTTTTATAATGATTGTAAACAGCAACAGCCAAATATTTCTTGGCTTCCTCCTGCCCAATGACATACAGATCAAGAAATGATTTCATTTCTTTGGGCTTAAGAAGCTTGATACCCTTCAGGTCAAATTCTCCCTTCTTCCCGATTTCTTCCTGCGCAATAATATACGCCTGTTCAATACACCTATCGCATATATGTGCCGATATACCAGCAATCAAAAGACTGGTATCCTTTTTTTCACGACCACAAAACGAGCATCTGTCCATTTTTTTACTTTTTAAAAGAATCCCGGATAAGGATCTCATCAATCATTCCGTAGTTTTTTGCTTCTTCGGCAGTCATCCAGTAATCCCTGTCAGAATCTTTTTCAACCTTCTTGAACGCATTTCCAGTATGCTCAGCGATAATATTATACAGTTCTTTTCTTAATTTAAGGATTTCACGTGTAGTAATCTCAATATCACTGGCTTGTCCCTGGGCACCTCCAACAGGTTGATGTATCATTATCCTTGAGTGCTTTAATCCTGAACGTTTACCTTTTGTGCCTGCACAAAGCAGGACCGCTCCCATTGATGCAGCCATTCCTGTGCATATTGTAGCTACATCAGACGAAATATACTGCATTGTATCGTAAATTCCAAGACCGGCATGAACAGAACCTCCTGGTGTATTGAAATAAATCTGGATATCCTTTGCCGGATCATTGGATTCAAGGAAAAGCAGTTGTGCCTGAATAATATTGGCAACATAATCATCGATAGGTGTTCCAAGGAATATGATCCTGTCCATCATAAGACGGGAAAAAACATCCATCGTAGCAATATTCAGCTGACGTTCTTCGATGATGGTCGGTGAAATGTAACTTCCATAAACAGAAGTGAAGTTGTCAAGCATCAGGCTGCTTATCCCCTGATGTTTTATTGCATACTTACGAAATTCATCCTTTGATTTCATCCCATTAAAATTTAATTAATACATTTATTTATCAATTCCCTTGATGACGGGAGAATTTTCAGAATAAATCGTTGATAATAACTGGTTCCATTAAAATAATCAAAAATCTACCGGGCATTAATTTAAATAGATTATTTCTCAAACAGCTTCCTGAACTTTTCCCTTGTAACCTCTTTCTTATCAAGCTTAACAGATTCTTTCATGAATTTCATGACTCTTTCTTCATATTTCTGATCCCGTAACCTCCTCGCTTCATCCTTACGATTGAGCTGTCCGCGGGCATATTCAACTATATGTTCATCCTGAACATTATACAACCCATACTGATAAAACTGGTTTCTCGCCATCTGTACGGCAAATTCAAATAATTCTTCATCAGAAACACTGATCTCATTTTCACGTATTAACTGATCCTTGATCAGCTGCCACTGGAATTCTTCATTATAATCATTGAATTCCTGTTCAAGCTGTTCAGCCGTCAATTTTTCATTCGTCGCTAATAACCATCTTTTTAAAAATTCAACAGGCAAGGTTAATTTGGCTTTATTAATAAGGTATTTCTTAGCATCACTAGCGAAGCGGTAATTTGATTCATATTCGTAATTTCTCCTGAGTTCCTCAATAAGTTTTTCCCTGAATTCGGTTTCTGATTTAACAATTCCTTCACCAAATGTTTTATCAAAAAGAGCCTGATCAACAGGATGATCTTCAAATTTAAGTACTTCCTTAATATCAATTTGGAACAGACCATTAATATCTGCTGTTTTGGTTTTGTCTGTTTTGAATAACCCGGCTAAATCGGTTTCATTCGGGAATGCTTTTCTGACATCAAAAACTATCTGGTCACCTGGTTTTGCATCTATGAAAAGCTTTTTTACTGAATCGTCATTAATAACTTTTATCGAAAAACCGGTATCTTCAACGGAAATCATCTCTTCAGGTAATTCATCATTATGATCTGCAGGTTTCAGATTTCCTTTGACCAGTTCATCACCTGTTACTTTCTCAACCGGAATAAATTCACCTAATTTTTTTCTGATATCACCAAGATATTCCTCAACTGCAGGTTCTTCAACTTTAATAATATAAAAAGCTATTTTATCTTTTAAGCTGATATTCAGCGAAAAATCGGGAACCAGCCCAAGGTCAAAAGAAAATTCAAATTCCGAATCCCTGTCAAAATCAATCTGTTTCTCATTATCTATATGAGGAAGAGGTTCCCCAAGTATTCTTAATTTTTCATCTCTGATATAATTCATCAGACTTTCTGATACTATTTTGTTAATCTCATCTGCAAGAATTGGTTTGTAGTACAATTTTTTAATAATACCCATCGGAACCATTCCAGGTCTGAATCCATCCAATTTTGCTTTTTTCTTATAGTCCTTCAATACTTCTTCAACTCTCTGAAGGTAATCCTCTTCAACTATTTTAACAGATACAACAGCATTCAGATCATCAAGATCATCTTTTGTAATATTCATTATAGATCGATTAAATAATTATAACATTTTTCTCATGATAAACCGGGTTCATGAGATTTGACTAGATGATTAAATAAATCATCCTGAATTAAACCTTAAATGTGCGGATGGAGGGACTCGAACCCCCAAACCTTTCGGTACCAGATCCTAAGTCTGGCGCGTCTGCCAGTTCCGCCACACCCGCTGAAAAATTTTTCGCAAAGTTATTCAAATTTTCCAGAATTACTTCAAGTATATATTTTCCTATGGAAATATGTTATTTGAATTTCAGGAATTTACTCCAACAAAACGAAGGTAAGAATACCAGCTAGAAATATTCACAAGGGAATGTAAATCCTGGTTTCCTAGATAGCACCAGCAGATTTTTCAGCATAATACAATGAGATTATCAGGACAGATATACAGAAAATTCAGATTATGGGACGCAGTTCAAAATTCTTACCAAGATATAATTTTCTGACCTGCTCATCTTCAGCAAGTTCAATAGCTGTCCCCGATTTCAGTATTTCACCTTCAAACAGCAGATAAGCACGGTCTGTAATGGAAAGAGTTTCATGAACATTGTGATCAGTTATCACGATACCAATATTCTTTTCCCTCAGCTTTGAAACAATGGATTGAATATCTTCCACCGCGATAGGATCAATACCGGCAAAAGGTTCATCAAGGAGAATAAAATATGGATTTAAAGAAAGTGCCCTGGCTATTTCAGTTCTTCGCCGTTCCCCTCCGGATAGCTGGATCCCGAGACTTCTACGTATTTTCTGAAGGCCGAACTCATTTAAAAGGGTCTCAAGTCTTTCCTTTTGCTCATCCTTAGTCATATCCGACATTTCCAGGATTGCCCTGATATTATCCTCAACACTTAATTTCCTGAATACAGAGGCCTCCTGGGCTAAGTAACCGATACCTTTTTTTGCTCTCCTGTATACCGGCTCATGTGTAATGTCTTCATCATCAATATAAATATTTCCTTCATTGGGAGTAATAAGCCCTACAATCATGTAAAATGAAGTCGTTTTTCCTGCACCGTTTGGTCCCAGGAGTCCGACAATTTCCCCCTTTTCAACTTCAATTGAAACTCCTTTCACCACTGTTCGTGATCGATATTTCTTAACCAGATTTCTAGTATATAATTTCATGAACTAAAAACGTAATTAATCAGGAATTATTCTCTTCATCCTCCTTCATTCTTCGTCTTACCACACCAGCTGAAATATAAATACTTATCTCGTAAAGTATCAGCAAAGGAATCGAAACCAGGATCTGACTGAATACATCCGGAGGTGTAATGATTGATGCTAATATTAAAACAACAACAATTGAATGTTTGCGATATTTCCTCATGAACTGCGGGGTTATCAAACCTATTTTTGATAAAAAGTAAACCACAATGGGTAATTCAAAAATTACACCTGCTGCAAGTACTACTGAAGAAACTGTTGATACATAGGAAATCAGATTAATCTTATTGTCAACATCAGAACTTACACTATAGCCCCCAAGAAAATTAATTGTGAACGGAACAATCAGGAAATATCCAAATGCAACTCCTAATAGAAATAATAAAGAGCTGATTACCACAGCTCCACGAGCATATTTTCTTTCTTTTGAATGCAATGCGGGAGATACAAAATTCCAGAATTGTAAAAAAACATAAGGAAATGCCATGATTAATCCTGCAATTAGCGAAACTGTGATATGAGTCATAAACTGACCCTGTAATTTAACTGAAATGATCTCAAATTGAGTTGAATTGAGGCATAGCTTTGGTACATCAAGCCGCTCTGAAAGTGAACATAACATTCTGTTTGTCCAAAATTCAGGTGATTTTGGAGCAAGTATGATCTTATCAAAAATTATATCCTTGAAAATAAAAGCCAGGATAGCACAAACTATCATCCCTGCTATCGCACGTATCAAATGCCATCTTAATTCCTCAAGATGTTCCAGAAAGGACATCTCACCCTGAATCTTTTTCCCCATCTGAATAATTTAGCCGAAAATATTTTTTGAAGCCACAAAGTAACTAAAAATATATTGCATTTTAAATTTACATGCTTTTGACAATTAATATATATAAAAAATACATTGTTTTTTTACTTAAAAAAATATAAATTTATTAGATAAGAACTATAATTAAATATTTTAATCCAATCAGGATTATATATTCTGTCAGATTCAGTAAACCGGGAAGTGAATAGCTATATTCAAATAAAATATTTTTCTTTTTTTTGGGTTTATGTAATGATTGAACGGAGGGATCCATGAGTACAGATGTGAAATATAACCTACGCGAAAACCTTAAGAAATACTTCGGATTTGACAGCTTCAAAGACCCACAGGAACAAATCATACTTAATGTCCTCGATGGAAAGGACACATTCGTATTAATGCCCACCGGCGGAGGCAAATCACTCTGTTATCAGTTACCTGCAATAGTTATGGAAGGAACTGCAATAATCATTTCCCCTTTGATCGCATTGATGAAGAACCAGGTAGATTCCATGCGCAGTTTCAGCACAGAGGATGTTGTCGCTCACTTTTTAAATTCCTCACTAACCAAAGTTCAGATTACCAATGTAAAAAATGACGTACTTAAAGGAAAAACAAAATTACTCTACGTAGCTCCTGAATCCCTTAACAAAGTTGAGAATGTTGATTTTCTAAAAAATGTCAGGATTTCATTCTATGCCGTCGATGAAGCACATTGTATCTCAGAATGGGGACATGATTTCAGGCCGGAATACAGGAGAATCCGTCCCATCATTAATAAGATCGGTATAGCTCCCATCATTGCTCTGACTGCAACTGCAACTCCGAAAGTTCAGCATGACATCCAGAAAAACCTGGAAATGTTAGATGCTACAGTTTTCAAATCTTCCTTCAGAAGGCATAATCTCTATTATGAAGTCCGTCCGAAAATAAATGCCAGTAAGGAAATCATTAAATTTATTCACAACAATAAAGGTAAATCAGGAATCATCTATTGCCTCAGCAGAAAAAAAGTTGAAGAACTTTCAGAGATCCTGAAAGTTAATGGTATTAAGGCATTGCCTTATCATGCCGGGATGGATGCTGCTACACGCAGCCTTAATCAGGATAAATTTCTGATGGAAGAGGTTGATATTATTGTCGCAACCATTGCTTTCGGTATGGGTATTGATAAACCCGATGTCAGATTTGTAATTCATTATGATATTCCCAAGAGCCTTGAAGGATATTACCAGGAAACAGGTCGTGCAGGAAGGGATGGCGGAGAAGGAAAATGTATTACGTTTTACAGGTATAAGGATATTCAGAAATTAGAAAAATTCATGCAGGGTAAGCCAGTCGCCGAACAGGAGATCGGAAAACAACTTCTTCTTGAAACAGTCGCTTATGCGGAATCTTCTGTATGCAGGCCAAAAGTTCTGCTGAATTATTTCGGGGAACAAATGGAAGAAACCTGTAGTAATTGCGATAATTGTCTTAATCCCAAGGAGGAATTCGAAGGAAGTGAATACATTGTCAAAGTATTAAATACCATTCTTGAAGTCAAAGAAAGATTTAAAGCCGAGCATATAGCAGAAATCCTCGTCGGTAAAGCCAGCTCCGGGATAAAAGCATATAGTCATCATAAGCTGGATATTTTTGGGAGCGGTAAGGACAAAGACATTAAATTCTGGAGTGCCGTGTTGAGACAAGCATTAATTGCCCGCCTGATAAATAAAGACATTGAAAACTACGGTCTTCTTAAACTAAGTAATTCAGGACGTGAATTTTTAAAGAATCCTTATTCATTTATGTTAACCCAGGACCATGATTATGAGGCAAGACAGGAAATGGAAACTGAAGGAGCCGGGGGCGGAGGCGGAACAGTCGACACTGAATTATTTAATATCCTGAAAGATCTTCGCAAAAAAATTGCTAAAAGTCATCAATTACCTCCTTTTGTTATTTTCCAGGATCCTTCTCTGGAAGACATGGCCATTCAATATCCTATTACACTTGAAGAACTTCAGAACTGTATTGGCGTTGGTGCAGGTAAGGCACAGCGCTACGGAAAAGAGTTCATCGAACTGATAAAAACATATGTTGATGAGAAGGAAATAGTCAGACCACAGGATATGGTAGTGAAATCGATCATAAACAAATCGGGGCTGAAAGTTTATATTATTCAAAGTATTGACAGAAAGATATCTCTCGATGATATCGCAGAAGCAAAAAATATGGAGATCCCGAATCTTCTTACAGAAATTGAAGCAATCATTAATAGTGGCACCAAGCTTAATCTAAATTATTATATCAATCAGGTAATTGACGAAGAAAGACAGGAAGAAATATTTAATTATTTTAAAGAAGCTGAGACAGAATCAGTTGAAGAAGCATTGAAAGAACTTGGAGAAGATGATTACACTGAAGAAGAAATCCGGCTGATGCGTATTAGATTCATGACCGAGATGGGACATTAACAATTTCATTCTTTTTTATCTTTTTAATATTTCCTGACATCAAAAGCATCACGGAGTCCGTTTCCAATGCTTGTAAATGCAAGTACCATTAACATAATGGCTAGTCCAGGTATAAATGCGAGGTATGCTTTATTTGCGAGGATATACCCGTAATGTTCCTTAACCATACCACCCCAGGAAGGTACGGGAGGTTGTACTCCAATGCCCAGGAAACTTAATCCTGCTTCCATCAGGATAGCCGAAGCAAAATTGGCCGCTGAAATAATGATTACCGGCGCTATGATGTTGGGTATAATATGTCTTATGAGAATCCTGAAATCTCCATATCCAAGAACCCTTGCTGCTTCAATATATTCCTTTTCCCTTACACCTAAAACCTGCCCCCGCACAATCCTGGCTACCTCTGTCCACATTGTTAATCCTATAGCGACAAACACCTGCCAGAAACCCTTCCCCAGTACCATCGTCAATCCAATGACCAGCAATAATGTCGGAACAGACCAGATGACATTAATAAACCACATGACAATACTATCTATCCATCCCCTGTAATATCCGGCAATGGCTCCCATTAACACTCCTATTATAAGTGAAATACTGACTGCAATTAAACCGACTAGAAGTGATATCCTGGCACCCAGAATCAACCGGCTTAAGAGATCCCTGCCAAAACGGTCAGTTCCCAACAAATATTTTCTTTTTATGATGGACTCTTTTGTTGCCCGCTCTCTCAATGTTTCCATTGAAACCAGGACTTCCTCTCCTGATATAAGAAAGAAACTCACAGAATCACTCTCATTATCATATCTGATCCCCCTTGACAGATCAAGCTTATAATAAACAGAGGCTAAAGAATATATCCTGTAATGTTCCTCCAGATCAGGTAATTCAGTATATTCCCTTAATATGATATTATCCTCCTTAAATGTATATGATATAAATGGTACTTCAGTAAAACCGGAAGATCTTCCTTTGATTAAAGTGGCCAGAAAACCTTCATCAATCTTATCATCGGATTCATCGATCTTAAACATGGAAACTTTAAATCCAGGGCTTTTACCCGCAAGTTCAAGAATCTGGGTATTTGCGTAAGGTGACTTATCAGGGCATAAATGATATCCCAGTGCCGCCACAATTAATACCAATAAAATTATTATCAATCCTGCTGCAGAAAGGGGATTTTTAAAGTACTTCTTCCATGCTGTTCCTGAGAGTCCGGAATATTGATTCAAATATTGATTTTCCTTCCCTTCCATTTATATGAAGTAAAATTGCCAATGATACCGATAAATCCAACATAAAGAAAATAAACTAACTGTGATATTGCAAAATATTTTAAAATATTCCTTTGGCCTGTAAAATCTGTAACTAACCGGAGAAAAGCATAATCAATTGCAGATTTAAAAAGAAACATTATCCCCCATAATATAAGAACCCCGGGTACAAATAACCCATAGATCAATGTTGCAAGAAGGAGAAAATTAACCATGAATACCAGAATTGCTGTAATAATGATACTTCGGTCTTTATAATACCTGGCCTTTGATGTCCACCGTATTCTTTGAGATAAAAAGGATCTCAGATCCGGCATCGGGAATATCTTTACCACTGCATCCCTGGATTTAAGAAAAGCAAGTTTACGGGGATATGTCTTTTTCAGGTTTAAGAGTATAAAAATATCATCACCGGAAGTAATTGCATTGTTCATCGAAGGAAGGTTTTCGAGATAAAGATCCCTCGGAATTGCCAGATTAGCCCCATTGGTCAAAATAGGATCTCTGTTTCCAAATGAAGCAGCACCGGCAGCAAAAAGACTCATAAATTCAAGTGCCTGGAATTTTGAAATGAACGACTTTCCGGGCTCCATGATAACAGGAGCAGATATCAACACCGGCAAATCCTTTTTATAACACCTGACAATTGAGGTGATCCAAGTTTTACATGGTAGACAATCAGCATCTGTAAAAAGCAGCAGTTCTGCATCCGATCTTCTTGCTCCATACTCCAGTGCAGCTCTTTTACCGAATTTATCCGGCGGAAGTCTGAGCAATTCGGCATTTTTAAAATCCTTCATTTCAGCATTCAAAAACCGGCACGATTCATCCGTTGAATGGTCATCAACGAAAAAAATGTTCCATCTTCCTGGAGTAAAATCCTGACATTTTAAACTTTGCATTAAAGAAGAGATATTTCCTGCCTCATTCCTGAAGGGGATGATTACTGAAACAGTAGTGTCAACCTTTCCGGCAGACTGGTATGGAGGAAGATTTCTCCATCCGTGTATGTAACTCAATATTAGATATCCATAGGATAAAATTAACAGCCCTGAAAAAAAATAAATAACGATCATGCATTGTCATTTTATTTTTTCCGGATATAATCGCCTATCAGGCTCAACATTTTTTCCAGCACAATTGGTTTGGTAATATAATCGCTGCAACCCGCATCGATACATATTTTTCTGTCCTCATCCATAGCATTTGCAGTCTGAGCAATAACGGTCAACCCGGGGCGGATTTTTTTTATCTCTCTGGTGGCTTCATAGCCATTTAATATCGGGATCTGAATGTCCATCAGAACAAGATTGATCTCCGGATGATCCCTGACCGCTTCTATGGCTTTTATTCCGTTATCGGCGTGTAATATTTTAATCCTGGTTTGCGATAAAGATTTCTCTAAAAGTCTGTAACTTAAATAATTGTCTTCCACCACAAGAATACACAGATCACTCCAGTCATAGGAATCAGGTGATTTTTCCTGCCTTTTAATGTAAGAAACAGGCTTATCAACAGGTTTGTACGGCAGAGTGAAGTAAAACACAGATCCTTCATTGAGTCTGGACTCTACCCATATTTTTCCTCCCATTCGTTGAATAAAACCCTTGCATATGGTCAGGCCGAGACCGGAACCTCCGTAAAGCCTGGTCAGCGACTGATCTACCTGAATAAATCTGTCAAAAACAGTACCGATCTTGTCTTCCGGGATTCCAATACCAGTATCCCTTACAAAACAACGAATGAATTGATTCTCTGGTTTATAATATCCAGCTTCGATCAATCCATCCTGAGTAAATTTAATCGCATTCCCTATAAGATTGGTAAAAACCTGTTTTATTTTATTCTTATCCCCTATAATAAAAGATTCTTCATCTTTAAGCGCCTTTGAGGCTTTAAATTTTATCAGATTTTTCTTTCTGGTCATTTTTTCCGAAAAAACGAAAGATTTCAGTTCACTTAAAAGCTCATTCAATGAAAACTCAAATTCGTTCAAATCAACCTGATTCGACTCAATCTTTGAAATATCAATAATATCGTTAACCAGATTCAGAAGGATTTCTCCGTTGGCATTAATTATTGAATAGTACTCCTGTCTTTCTTCATCCTTCAGATTCCCTTTTCGCAGAAGTAACTGCGAAATCCCGATAATCCCATTCATAGGCGTACGGATTTCATGAGACATATTAGCTAGAAAGGCAGTTTTCAGTTTATCTGCTTCTTCAGCCTTAACTTTTGATGAGATCAGTTCAAGTTCAAGCTGTTTTCGATGCAGGGCCAATGATGCCTGATAAACAAAGGTTTCTATCAGAGGAATATCCTTGTCTTCTATATTATTGGTGGCAATTGCAATGCTTCCAAATAATTTTCCTGCCCTGCTGAGTGTTATTCTGTAGATCTTCTGAATCTCAAGCATCTCCTCAATATTATGGGCTATCGGTTTTGAAAGTTTTTTATAGGTCAGTCCATATAATCCATCTGTTAATTCATGCAAATGTTCTCCATCTTGTATCAGTTTCTCTATTTCTTTCGCCGATAATTTTGTTGAATACCTGTCTATTGAAAATCCGGTTTTATTGAAAATATTTTCAACCACTTCATCACTTTCTGAAAAATATTCAGAAGTCAATGCCAGTTCAGTTTCATTAAAGCTCGATAAAATAACAATCCCTGTACCGATAAATTCTTTCAATTTTGACCCTGAATATTTATAAATGTTATCAGCTGAACTAATACTTAAAAAGTCAAGTGCGGTATTGTTAAGAAATAACAATTTATTCTGATATTCCTTTTCGCGTCTCTCAGATATTTTTCTTGGAGTGATATCCACCATGACTCCCCGCAGACCCATCCATTCGTCATAAATATAAAGGTTACTTGTAAAGATCAATGCCGTAACCTCCTTTTTATTCCTGGTCAAGATACGATACTCCGCTCCCTTCAGATCGTTGCCCATTTTTGTATTTTCAAAATCTTTCCTGGCTCTCTCAAGATCTTCAGGAGCAATAAGATCAAGAAAGTATAATCCGGTATTAAGATCTTCCTGTGTATATTTATATTTTTCAAAGGCCCATTGATTAAGAAATGTCAATTTCATATAAGCGTCGGTTTCAAAGACCACCTCAGGTAAAAGAGTCAGAAGATCCTTGAATTTTTCTTCATTTCTGATAAGGGTTTTTTCAGCAACCTTTTGTTCCGTAATATCCATCAAAATCCCTGTAATTCCTATTATTTCCCCGGATTCATTGACAACAGGAGTATTTCTGGTTTCTGAATATCTCTTCCCGTTAATGGTCTTCTCAATTTCAAAAAAGCTCAATGATTTACCTTCCTCATAAACCTGTCTATCTCTTTTCAGATGATCATCCGCTATATTTTTCTCATAGAGATCATAATCTGAAAATCCGATGATTTCTTCTTTGCTTTTATTATAATACTGCAGAAAAGCTTGATTCACCATAACATATTTTCCATCTGCATCTTTCAGCCACACAAGATGAGGAATATTATCAAGAATGGCTTTTTGTTGTGTTTTTGATTTTTGGAGTTCATCTTCAAAGGTCTTACGGCTGGTAATATCCAACGCAAAACCCGCTATTCCTGTTATTTTTTGTTCAGCTGAGATTAATGGAAACTTATTAATCTCGTACCATCTTGAACCGTCTTTTTCCAGAAGGATGTTACTATAATGTAAATGCTTCCCTGACCGGATCACTTCTGCATCCTGGGCTTTATAAATATCTGCCTGCTTTTCAGGGAAAAGATCATAATCTGTTAAACCGATGCATTCCTTAACTGATTTCTTAAAGATCATTGCAAAATTTTTATTAACTGAAATATATTTACCTTCATGATCTTTAATCCAAATTATAAGAGAGATATGGTTGAAAAACGCCTTGAAAAAATCTAATTCTGCTTTTTGTTCTGTTGATTTCATCGATAATGTATTAATACCGGTTAATTAATTCTCATTTAAATTAATTAGAGATAAATCATTATTTTCTTCAAAATTATATAATTCATGCTTAAGAATGGATAATCCCAACAATCGTTGCAGAAAGCAGAGAAGCAAGGGTTCCTCCAAGAAGGGCTTTCATCCCGAATTTTGCAAGCAGGACACGTTTACCGGGAGCAAGTGCCCCTATCCCTCCAATCTGAATGCCGACAGATGCAAAATTGGCAAAACCACACAATATGTAGGTAGCCATTATAATGGATTTTGGATCCGTAAAAACACCACCGGCCTTGAGGGAGGATAAACTGATATAACCCATAAATTCAGTCATGATCAGCTTCTCTCCCAATAAAGATCCGACAAGTGTTATATCATGAAAATTAATTCCTATAATCCACATAAGTGGGGAAAACAGGTATCCAAGAATAACCTGTAGTGATAAATGAGTATATCTTCCATCTGAAATGTCCGAAATCCATACATTCAGATGGGTCCAATTACCAATCTTAAGGAATATATAGTTTATCATGGCAAGGAATGCCAGGAACACTAACAACATTGTTGCTACATTCACTGCCAGTTTTAATCCTTCAAATGTGCCAATATTTATGGCATCAAGAACATTTTTTCCAATTCTGTCCTCGGATACTTTAACATCTTTAGTAATTTCTTCTGTCTGAGGTACGAGAATCTTGGAAATTATTACCACTCCCGGGGCTGCCATTACAGAGGCAGCAATTAAATGTTTTGCGAATAAAAGTCGTTGAACGGGATCATTCCCTCCCAGAAAATTAATATACACTGCAAGTACTCCTCCTGCCATGGTTGCCAATCCTGCCGTCATTATCATCAATATCTCAGACCTGTTCATTTTCTCAAGGTATGGCCTGACCATTAACGGAGCTTCTATCTGCCCTACAAAAATATTTGCTGCTACAACCAGGCTTTCTGCACCAGAAAGCTTCAACAGCCTTATCATGATCCATGCCATGAAGAGCACTACCTTCTGAATAATACCGAAATAGAACATCACAGATGTGAGTGCCGCAAAAAAGATAATAGTGGGCAGGATATTTATTGCAAATGTCTGAAGGGGAGCTTCAATTACTCCACTGGAATAAGATTTGAAAAGAAACCTTGTCCCTTCATTTGTAAAGTCCAGAACTTTAATGAATAATTTACCTCCGAACTCAAAAACAGATTGAATGAATGGAACCTGTAAAACTCCAATAGCAAGCAGCACCTGCAGGCCAAGACCAATCCCTACAACTTTCCATGAAATGGCTTTCCGGTTTTCGCTAAAAATATAAGCCAGGAGAATGATTACCAACATTCCCAGCAATCCCCTGATAAGAACAAGGATATCGAACTTATAGGGATTTTTTTCCGGGATGAGATTTGATGTATCTATATTTGAAGTATCTGATAATGTTTCTGAAGCTGATTTTACCAGAAGTAAAGCTGAATCAATGTTTTCTGTAACCGGGTGATCCGGATCAAAAATAGTATCTACAAAAACCTTCTCGGAGTTATAGGCAAAAATTGAGTAATTTCCAGAAAAGAGAATTATGATAAAGTAAAAGATAAGCTTTTTCGTAATGTTCATTGAAAGGATTATATCTTTTTTCTGCGATTAATTTCATCACGAATCATCGAAGCTTTTTCGTAATCCTCATTTCCAATTGCCTCATCAAGCATTTCATTTAATTCCTCGATCGAATAGGATTTATATTCACTCGAAGGAACTGTTGATGATTTTGATTTGAAATTTTCTGTAGCTGCTGTACGTGTCTGGCCTTCAGGTTCTTTATCAAAATCCAATACAATTCCCGCTTTAGCAATTATTTCTTCAGTTGTATATATCGGGCATTTAAATCTCAGTGCAAGGGCAATTCCGTCAGAAGTCCTGGCATCTATCGTAACCCTTTCTTTTCCGTTTTCACAAATCAACTGAGAATAAAAGACTCCTTCTTCAAGCTTATAAATAATAACCTCCCTGATGATGATGCCGAAT
>Ga0068714_10001485_pt1 | contig 34100 bp, 30 predicted proteins | sample MTBNYHSulfiMetaG_FD_62988 | JGI IMG/M metagenome (GOLD analysis project Ga0068714, IMG submission 62988) | Enrichment culture microbial communities from rom New York Harbor, USA that are MTBE-degrading - MTBE-NYH (New York Harbor Sulfidogenic)... | ecosystem: Environmental > Aquatic > Marine >...
TTCGCAGACGATGATAAATAATAATACGGTGGTTTATAATGAGGGGGCGGGGATATACCGCAAAGCGGGCGAGGCGGTACAGATAAGAAGTTGTATCCTCTGGGGTCAGGATGCCAACGATCTTATAGACTGTCCCGCCTGGTACAGTTGCATTGAAGATAGCAGCCATGTATATAATCCCAGCGATCCCAACAGCGTGAACCGGTACAATATTTGTGCTGATCCATGTTTATTTGACCATAATGAAGATGACTATCATATCAATTGGGATTCTCCCTGTATCAACGCCGGTGACCCGAATTATGAATAAAACTTCGGCCAGAAAGATATCGACGATGAGTATAGAAAAATAGGTGACTATGTGGATATGGGAGCGGATGAAAACTGCGATCAGGGCATCGAGCGGGATAGCGACATCAACGAAGATGAGATAGTCAATCTGCTGGACTTTGCCCAACTGTCGGATGCCTGGCTAAGCGACGATCCGAACGACGAAAACTGGGACGAGAAATGTGATATCAATAAAGACGGCGTAATTGACCTGGCCGACTTGGTTCAGTTCGCCGATGAATGGCTTTGGATTTCCTGCTGGAAGATGGCGGAACTGCCGGAAGAAAGCATGATGATGGGCATGGGAATGGATGAAGGTATGAAAGACAGCATGAAAATGGTTGCTTCGGAACCGGAGGCCATCTCGCCCAGCCAGGCCCAGGAACTCCTGAAAGAATTAATCAACTGGATGGAATCCGCCTATAACGAAGACGAAGAACTGCAAAAGCAGTACAGCGAAGAGGAATGGAAAGGAATATTGGAATATCTGGAAGAGATTCTCGATGCGCTAGGTGATAACGCTACAGATGAAGACAGCTAAAATCTGGTTGAAAATGTCAGTTGTTGTCCCTGATGTCGGGGGCGACCTGCTGGGCGGCGAATTAAAAGATTGGACGCAGGAAGATTACCTGGAGTTCATAAAAATAGTGGAAAGCCTGGATAGTCGCTAAGCGGTAGGCTGTTGATAAAAACGCCAGCAAAAGGCCGGTACCGAACGACCGGCCCTTTTTTTATTAGTATCCAATTACGCCAATTACGAAAGGACATAATGAAGAGGGGGGAAGATATACCGTCGGGGCAGTGGGTCGCGGCAGTACAGGCAGATTCCCATGGAAGAGAGATCCACGGCGCAGGATACTTCAGCGGCGGTCTGGATTTCAGACCAGGCGCGTTTCATACCGTCGGACCATCTGATATCGTCGAACAGCAGTAAGGCGTTGTTTGTTGAATGCTCACCAATCATCTGAAAATAATCCAGGGTCGGCTGATATTGGTGATGGCCGTCGATAAAGGAGCAATCGACGGGGTTGGTTTGGCTGAGGGTGTTAGGCAGGGTTTGCGAGAACAACCCCTCGACATAGATAATATTTTCCAGGGCAAGTTTTTGATGTACTTCTCTAGCTAGGCGCAGGCGGTAGGGAGAAGCCTCCAGGGTAGTCAGCTTGCCGCCCTGGGCATTGAATTTAAGGGCAGCGGCCAGGTAGGCGGAGGAAATACCCAGGTTAGTACCCAGCTCAATTACATTGAGCGGCTTAAACTCGCGCAGAAGAAGGTACATTAAAAGCAAAGGCCTGGGTGGTTTGCTTACGCCGCAGGCGGCTTGAATAGAGACATTTTCATCGTAGAGGCCGCCCGGTCCCAGGCTGCCATCGACAAGGGGGGGCTGTCGCTGGGATAACAATTGTCGCTGTTGCTCAATTTTGGCGATAAAATCTCGCTCATCCTGCGGCAGGGGTTGCTTAAGTTGTTTAAAGACGCCGGCAAGCTGTCGGCCCGGTGAATAGCTGATATGGGACAGTCGTTGTAAGACATACCAATCAGACATCCGAAGCGCCAGATGATATCCCGCTTTGGCAAGGGGTCGGATGACAGGGATTTTCTTGAGGTATTCATTCATTCGCGGTTCCCTGGAGGTTGTGGGTGAGAAGAAAGCTGCTGTTTTATGGAGCGTGCGGCCTGGGCGGGGTCGGGCTGGGCGATGACCGCCTGGCAGAGGGCGACGGCGGTAGCGCCGGCGGCAATGGCCTGGGCAGCGTTCTGGGCGGTAATGCCGCCGATAGCGATAAGCGGGCGGTCACAAATAGTTTTTATCTGTTGAATCAATTCCGGGCCGGTGTGGGCCAACTGTGGTTTGGTGGGGCTGGGGAAGATACAGCCGACAGCAAGGTAATCGGCGCCGCCATCCAAAGCGGCCTGGGCTTCAGCGAGGCTGTGCGTGCTGCAGCCGATGACCTGGTGCGAAGCGAGGATCCTGCGGGCCTGGTCGATGGGCAGATCGTCCCGGCCAAGATGCAGGCCGTCCGCGTCGGCAAGGGCCGCCAGGTCGGGTCGGTCGTTCATAATAAAAAGTGCGTCCGCCTGCCGGCAAAGCCGGGAAATTTTCCGGGCCAGGGCGAGCAGGTCTTTGTCGGATTTGTCTTTTTCCCGCAGTTGGATACAATCGGCTCCGCCGGCGAGGACCGCTTCGGCGGTGGCCAGGATGGGTTGGGAGCAGAGGCATTCGGTGAGCAAAACGTATAAGCGAATCTCAAATAGGCGTGCGGAGATGTCGGCCCGGCTGATAATGAGCTTTTCCAGTTGATAGGCCCGGTAGCGAAGGGCCTGGAGCTGGGCGGCGAAGGGGGGTGAATCGATCTTGCTGTATTCCTCGAGGCAGCGGAGTGCCTCGGTGAGCCGTTTGGCGGCGGCCTGGGCGACGGCGAAGGCATTTTGCCGGAGGTTTTCACTGGGGGTAGTGATGGCAGTGCCGACGTCGCCGAGGATGTCGCGGGCGGCTAAAAGGTCGCGGTGGGGCAGTTGATTGAGGCAGGCGGCTAAGTCATGGCGAAGATTTTTGGCGAGACTGGTGAGGTGCGAGTCGTTGAGGTGGAAGCGGACGAACTCCTCCATGACCCGCAGGGCCTCGCGGGCCCGGTTGAAATTGGCGTCCAGAATTCTCAGGTTTGTTTTATCCATAATGAGTTATTATAGCGGTTACGACTGAAAACAAAAGCTTGAATATATTTGCCCGGCGGGTTATGATAGTATAATGTAAGGGTAGATGAGCGCTTATCTTAACCCTGAGTCCAATGGTCAACTGTCGATAAAAAAGTTAAAGCCGGTAACGGTAATTTTGTAAATTAAAACCATTTTATGGAGCAAGTCATGTTTGAAACACTGGATAAAATAATGATGGCAGGAATCGGGGCGCTGTCCATGACGCGGGAAAAGGCGGAAGAGATTTTCGACGAGCTGGTCAACCAGGGTAAGGCGGCTAAGGAAGGGCGGAGCAAGTTCGTACAAAAGATGCTGGATAGCGCGGAGAAGTCGCGAGCGGAGTTTGAAAAGGTGCTGTCCAAGCAGATCGACAAGGCAGTGGAGCGGCTGAATCTGGCGACGCATGAGGATATAAAGCGGCTGGAGAAAAAGCTCGATAAACTGCACGGCAAGGAGTAGCCGGTTTTGCCCATACCTAAATTACATCTGAAAAACCGGATGGAACACCTGCGTCGCTACCGGCACATCATATCGGTGTTGATGAGGTACGGGCTGGGCGAGGCGGCAGACGCACTGCACAGCCGGCTGGCGTTCAATCTGGGAGAGCGTAAGACGGAGGAGCAGGTAAAAGAAGAGGCTAAAGGCAGGAGCCGGCCGGCGCGGGTGCGGATGGCACTGGAAGAACTGGGGCCGACGTTTATCAAAATGGGGCAACTGCTGAGCACTCGGCCTGATCTGGTGCCGCATAATTATATTGTGGAGCTGGAGCACCTGCAGGATCGAGTGGCGCCGGTAGATGCGGAACTGATTTGCGCGGAGATAGAAAAAGAGCTGGGGGGCAAGCTGGAAGATATTTTTGCCAGCTTCGAGCGTGAGCCTCTTGCCGCGGGCAGTATCGCCCAGGTGCATCGGGCGGTGACCCACGAAGGTCAGCAGGTGGTGGTAAAGGTCCGCCGGCCGGGGATTGTCAAGACGATCCGGACGGAATGCGAAATCCTGCAGGAGCTGGCGGGGCTGTTAAAGGAAACGATCTTTAAACGCGAGCCCATCGACCCGCAGAAAATCGTCAGGGAGTTTGTCGAGGCGGTCAGCCGGGAGGTGGACCTGGACAACGAGAGGCGGAATCAACTGCGTTTTGCCTATAGCTTTGCCAGTGATGAGTCGGTACATGTGCCGCAGGTGTACGAGGAGTACTCATGCAGCGGGGTGCTGACGATGGAGTATATCGAGGGAATCCGGCCCAGCGATCACGCGGCGATAGAGGCAGAAGGTCTAAATCGCAAGATAATCGCCCGGCGGGGGGCGAGGTTTGTCCTGCGGCAGATTTTCGAGTTCGGCTTTTTTCATTCCGATCCCCATCCGGGTAATTTCTTTTTGCTGCCGGAGAACGTGCTGGTGCCGCTCGATTTCGGACAGGTGGCGTATCTATCGACGAGGGATATCAGGCTGTTAAACGAAATGGTGCTGGCAATCGTGGATAATGATACCGAAAGAATGGTGCGGGCCTTTGAGCGGGCAGAGATGATCAGCGAAAAGACGGATACGGAGCAGTTGCTGCGCGAAGGCGAGCAATTACTGGCGACCTATCAGAACCTGCCGCTCAAGGAAATACCATTCAGTAAGCTGCTGATCCAGGCATTTGATCTGATTCGCAAAAATTATATTCAGCCGCCGGCGCAATTCACGCTGATGCTAAAAAGTCTGATGACCATAGAATCATTTGCCACCGATCTGGATCCGGAGTTTAAAATTATCCAGCAGATAAAGCCCTATGCCCGGCAATTCAGTCTGCAGGGGATAGAGCCGAAACAAATGCTGCGTAATCTGCAAAGGGCGATGCAGGGTGCGGGCCAGTTGGCGGTTCGCCTGCCGGAGGAGATTGATTCGATATTAAATAAATTCCGGCAAGGCAAGTTTCAGGTGCGGGTGCACCATGAGCATCTGGAAAACCTGGCTAAGACGCTGGATAAAAGCTCCAACCGAATCAGCTTTTCGCTGATTATCGCGGCCCTGCTGGTGGCGTCCAGTATGCTGGTAACACAGGAGGGCAAGGTACTGGGGCTGTTCAGTCTGCAGACGCTGGGGATCCTGGGTTACATAATAGCGGCGGTGATGGGGCTTTGGCTGCTCATTTCCATAATTCACAGCAGACGGTTTTAAAAGGGTGCGGATTTTCACAAGTTACGATGATTAAATACGCGAAAAATATTATATTTCAACGGTGGGAGATCTCCAGTCGTATTGTTATATAAGTCATTATATAGCAGCAGGATATGAGTCGCAAGGCGAATATTTCGACGGCAATAAATATCTTTGGTGATTAATTGGAGCATATTTGTCTTGACCGGAGCGAAAAAAATGTCAATTTAGTTACAAAGAGAGTGTAACCGATCGAGTATATGTTAGCTATTTCTTATAAGGCAGTTCTGCCATTTGTGGGTTTATCTCGGATTGACGCATACAATCTTATTTATGTGGTTTTTCAGTACGAATGCAGGGAAGATAAATGTAATAGTTTACGAAAGGAGATCGATGTGAAAAAGCTTGTAAAATTGATGCTGGCATTGATTGTAGCGGGGATGATTTGTCTGGGTTGTGAGAAGAAAACCGCTCCCACACCAACAACATCGGCGGGAGCACCGGCAGCGGAGCCTAATGCCACGCAATAATCGCGCCGGCGGATTACCTGTGCCAGATTAACAGCCAAGTGACAGGTGATATAGTCTGTTTATTTTTATGCCCAAGGACAAAGGCTATTATATTGCCGAGGCTTTTAAGCCTGCGGCAATATTTTTTTACGCACGCCTGGTGAGCGGCGAAAGATGGAGCATCAACGGGATGAAACCCAAAAAAGGGTTTGGAGACTCGATGGGAGGGCTAGTCTAAATTTCCATTATCTCGTTGGTTTTCATATTCAGCAGGTCGTCGATTTTGCTGATATATTTTTTCGTCAGGTCATCGATATGCTTTTTACCCTCGTCGCGCTGGTCTTCGGTGAGGAATTTTTCCTTTTCCGATTGATCGAATTGTTTGTTGGAGTCGCGGCGGATATTGCGGATACTGACGCGGGCCGACTCAGCCATCTGCTTGACCTGCAGGATTAAGTGCTGGCGCCTTTCACCGGATAAGGGGGGTATTGCCAGCCGAATTACTCTGCCGTCAGAGCTGGGAGTTATGCCCAAAGGAGAGCTTTGGATGGCCTTATCAATATCTTTTATGCCGGCGGCATCGTAGGGTTTGATGACGATAAGGTTGGACTCCGGGACGGAGATATTAGCTAACTGCTTCAAAGGGGTAAGTGAACCATAATAATCGATCTTGATGTTCTCGACCAGGGCAGTGGAGGCCCGGCCGGTACGGATGGTGCGGTATTCCTGGGCGAGAAAATCCACCGCTTTTTCCATTTTTTCTTCCGCGGTTAAGAGTATTTCGTCACTATCCATATTTGTCGCCTCGATTATTTACTGATTAGGGTGCCGATTATTTCTCCCCGGATTATACGAGATATGGTGCCGTTTTTCATAAGATTGCAGACCAGGATATCGATATTGTTATCGCGACACAGCGCAATGGCGGAGTGGTCCATGATCTGCAAATTTTGGTGGAGGACATCGGTGTAGGATAGCTTATCAAATATTTTGGCGTTTGGGTCTTTCAGGGGATCGGCGGAATATACGCCGTCAACCTTGGTGGCTTTTATCAGTACGTCCGCCTGGATTTCCGAGGCTCGCAGGGCAGCGCAGGTATCGGTGGTGAAGAAAGGATTGCCCGTGCCACCCGCCAGAATAATGATGCGGCCTTTTTCCAGGTGGCGAATGGCCCGCAGGCGGATAAAAGGTTCACAAATAGAGGTGATATTAATGGCGGAAAGTACCCGGGTAGGGGCGCCTTTGGTGTCCAGGATGTCTTTTAAAGCAATGGCATTGATAACCGTGGCCAGCATGCCCATCTGATCGGCGGTGGCGCGGTGAATGTGGGTTTGCCGGCTTAAAGCGGCTCCCCGCACAAAATTTCCCGCCCCGACGACGACGGCGGGTTGGACGCCCATTTGCAGCAGTTCGACGATCTGATCGGCTAAGATGTCCAGCGCTTTACTGTCAAAACCGAATTCGTTCGAACCGCTGAAACCTTCTCCGCTGATTTTAAGCAGAATTCTATGGTACTTTAAAACTTTCGCGGTCATGATTTTCGGTTACCCAAGAAAGACTGACAGGTTAGCCGATCTGGATGCGGACGAAGCGTTTGACATTGATGGTGGTGTCGAATTGCTTGCCGATTTCCTCCAACAACTGCAAGACCGTTTTGCTGTCGTCCTTGACAAAAGGCTGCTCCAAAAATACATGCTGTTGGTACCATTTGTGGAGTTTGCCGTCAACGATTTTGGCCACGATGTTTTCCGGCTTGTTTTTGACCTGGTCGGCAGCTATTTCCTTCTCCCGCGCGATAATATCCGGCGGTACATCATTACGGGAAATCGCAATGGGATTAATAGCGGTAACGTGCATGGCAAGGTCGTTAGCCAAAATTTTTACGGTTTCATGGGCGACGGCAGCGGAGGAGGTGGTTTCCAACTGCAGGAGAGTGCCGATTTTGTTATTGAAGTGCACATAGCAGTAAAGTATGCCGGGAGTGTCCAGATCATAGCGGGCGAATTCACCCAGGGTTATTTTTTCGCCGGTCTGGCTAATCAGATCATTAATGATATCAGCAACGACTTTTCCGTCGTTAGTTTTCAACTGAGCCAGGGCCTCGGCTGAGGGCGGCTGGTTGGGGGCGCCGAGCAGAGCGTCAATCAGGGCGTGGGCGGTATGCTGGAATTTTTCGTTTTTGGCGGTAAAATCGGTTTCGCTGCAAAGGGTGGCCAGGGCCGCACATTTGCCGTCGGGTGATATTTTACCTACGATTCTACCCTCTTTAGTTTCCTTGCCGCCGCGTTTTTCGAGGACCGCCAGGCCTTTTTTTCGCAGCAGATCGACCGCTTTTTCCACATCACCGCCGGACTGCGTCAGTGCTATTTTACAATCCATCATTGCCTGACCAGTCTGGTCGCGCAATTGCTTAACCAATGCCGCTGTGATTTCCACCATTTTTAAATAGACTCCTCATTATATGCGACCCAAACGAGAAATTTTTCTCGATTAGCTTGTCGGCTTAGTCATGTTGGGTGACGCTGTGGGCGCTGCATCAGCCCGTTGGGTTGACTGCTGGTTCGTGGTCGGCTGATTTTCCACAATACTTTCCGCGACCCGTGAGGTAGTGATTCGCTGCGATCGGGGGCGCTGATCAGCTTTAGAAGCGGCTTCCGCCTCGGTCGGCCGAGTTTGTTTTCCTGCCAGCACGGCATCGGCTAACTGGCCGATGATGATGTCAATAGAGCGCATAGCGTCGTCATTGCCGGGTATGGGTATATTTACCAGGTCGGGATCGGAATCCGTATCGAGCAGACAAATTGTAGGAATACCCAGCTTGAGTGCTTCGCGGACGGCCAGATATTCCCGCCGGCTGTCGATCACCACTAAAGCGCCGGGCAGGCGCTCCATCGTGCGAATGCCGTCGAGATTGCGTTTAACCTTACGCAGCTCGCGGCGGAGGGTCGATTCCATTTTTTTGCTCTCGGCGGCCATCACACCCTTAGCATCCATCTCTTCCAGCTCGATTAAACGGCCCAGCCGGGAGCGAATCGTGCGAAAATTAGTGAGTGAACCACCCAGCCATCGTTCGGTAACATAGGGCATACCGCAGCGGGTGGCGTGTTTGATGATAGGCTGACGTGCCTGGCGTTTGGTTCCCACAAACAAAACATCTTTCCCCGAGGCGACCATGTTAATCAGGAACTTTTTGGAACGCAGAAGTCCTTTGATGGTCTCCTTGATGTTTATAATGTGGATCGAATTGCGGGAGCAGAAAATGTAGGGTTTCATTTTCGGATTCCAGCGACCGACCCTATGTCCGAAATGTATGCCCGCGTCTATTAAATCGCGGACGAGCGTGTTTTCCAAAACGTGTCCTCCAATAAAAGGTCCCTAAAACTAATATAACCAAAAAACTACCAGTACTTTAGAATCAAATAAAATAAACATTGAATCAGACTATGTCAAGCTAAAAGCAAGATAAAATTCCGTCATTACCGGCGGTTATAGTTAAATTTTGCCGCAAAATAATAGCAGCAGGGGGGTTTTGGGGGGAAAACAGCGGGCTAAAGCTTTGACAAGGGAGTTTTTGAGAGTCTGTATATTTTTCTAAGTTACAGGATTATGGCGGATTATTTAGGAAAACTAAGCTCGCGACAAAAGGCAAATAAGACGTATCATCTGCAATTATAGATACTTATGTTATTTATCACCTGACAGGGGTAAATTTTTCTCATGTTGGCTGGGGTGGGAAGAGCTGTTCTTGAGGATGAATTTCATCCTGGGCAGGTAGATAAGGGCGGAGATGGCGGTAAATATCACCGCGACCCAGATGATAACATCACGGAATATTCCTACCCAGAATACGTCATGCAGACGGGCAATATATAAAATAATGGTTCCGATCATCAGACTCTGCAGGAACATTTTTAACTTTCCCGCCCAAGTCGCGCCAAATTCTCGGCCACGGGCTTCGCTGAGATGGCGGATAATGGTAACAAAAACCTCCCGTGCAATAATGACCGCTACCATCCACCAGGACAAGGCGGTTACTTTCCGACCCAGGTAGGCCAGAAGAATGGCGCCCCCGATGATAAATATCTTGTCAACCATAGGGTCGAATGTTCTGCCGAATTGACTGGTTACCTTCAATCGACGGGCTAACGGGCCATCGATCATGTCGGTCAGGCCAGCAATCAGAAAGAGGATAAAGGCCAAGTCCAGCCGGCTTATATCGGCGCTCGAAAAGGCAGCACCACGGTGGGGGGGTAAATCCACCCAGGCCAGCAGGATGAGGTAACCCACGGTTAATACCAGGCGTGAGGCAGTGAGAAAATTCGGTAATTGTCGTAAAAAAACTAACATTATATTTGGTTGATGATAATTGTCCTTCCGGATTTTGCAAAAATAAAGATATAACACCAGCCGTTTTGCTATGGGTTTATTTTTCCGATCAGGTCATATTGAACGCGGGCGGTGATTAAAGCGAATTTTATCTCGCCTGATTCAATTTTATCCGCATTATCGCCCGCGAGGTAACATTCGCTGTCCATTTCCGGCGCCTGACCGGAATGTCGAGCGAGAAACCAGGATTTTTTCAGGTCCAGCTTTAGCTGGTTTATCTCGGCGTCGCCTATCGGCCTGATTATCAGGGTTTCGATCGTTGTGCCAACGAGACTATCAGCATGGGCGAAGGCGATTTCCCGCTGGGCCAGCATCAGTCGCTCATGCCGCGAAAGTTTCAGCTTCTCGGATATCTGGTCGCGAATTTTGGCGGCGAGCGTTTCTGCTTCCCTGGAGTAGGTAAAGCAGCCCAGGGCCTCAAAACGCTGCTGGTGGATGAAATCGAGCAATTCCGCGAATTCCGCCTCGGTTTCCGACGGAAAACCAACCAACATAGTAGTACGAATAGCGATATTGTCAATTGATTGTCGCAATTTTTTAAGAATTATCTCGGTTTTGCGCCGATTAATCCGGCGATGCATGAGCTTTAGGATGCGATCGTTTATATGCTGGAGCGGGATATCAAGGTAGGGTACAGCCTTTTCGCAGTTGGCTAAGGCTTCGATCAGCTCGTCGGTAATGCTGGCGGGATGGGTGTAAAGAATCCGCAGCCATTTTAAACCGTCAATTTGGTTTAACTGCCGCACCAGTGAGGCAAGGCTTTCGTTATTATGCAGGTCTTTCCCGTAGATGCTGGTCTCCTGCCCGATCAGGTTAAGCTCGACCGCCCCGTCATTGACCAGCTCGCGGGCCTCGTTGATTATCTCCGGCAGGGGCTTACTGCGGTATGGGCCGCGGATCAAAGGGATGGTGCAAAAAGAGCATTGGCGATCGCAGCCCTCGCTTATTCTCAGGTAGCTCCAGCATGGTTCAGTAAGTCGCAGCCGGGCCTTGTCGTCGCTGATGATATGGGAGAATTTTTCCGGGCGAAAGCGTAACGGAATGGGGGCTGGAGGTGAATTTGGGGCGACAAGCCGGCGGGTAATTTCCGCTATTCGATCCCGCTGGGCCAGTTGGATTAAGTCGCTGATATCGGGAAATTGCTCCAGGAGCTTTTGCCCCCAGAATTGGGCCAGGCACCCCGCGACCACAACATGCCCAATTTTGCCGGCGAGTTTTTCCTCGATTGCCTGGGCGATATTTTCCAGAGCTTCCTGCCGGGCGTCGGCGATAAAGCCGCAGGTATTGATAATTTTTACCTCGGCAGGCTCGTCGCTGTTCACCAGAACAAAACCGCCCTCCGCCAGGAGGCCCAGCATTTTTTCGCTGTCCACCAGGTTTTTGGCGCAGCCCAGGCTGATAAAACTGACTCGAACAGGAAGAGGATGGTTTTTTGAATTCACCGGGTGAGATAATACCTAAAATACTTAATTACAAACTTTTGAATTTCACAATTTGTTTATTATACTTACGCGGTTCACTCGCATCAAGTTTGTAATTCGCCAGCGGACTTCTGGTATTATTGATCTGGCTCGTTCTGGGCGGGATCGTCGGAGGGTTCTAAATCATCCTCTATGGGCAAGGTGTGGTTTTGAGAGTTGACGGAGCTGTCGTCAGATGTAGCCGTTTCGCCGTCGTTTTCAAGCTCATCTTCCTCCAGGTCACGGTAGCCTGCTTCGGCGTCGAGCTGCATTTGCCGGCGAATCGCCTCGTATTCATGCGGGGTAATCAGCACTTCGCGGGCCTGGGAGCCTTTGTACTCGCCCACGATACCCGCCAGTGCCATCTGATCGATCAGCCGGGAGGCACGGGAATAGCCTATGGTTAGCCGCCGCTGCAGGAGCGAGACGCTGCCTCTCTTGGTCTCCAGTACGATGCGGACCGCCTCGTCGAAAAGCTCGTCTTTTTCCAAAATCTGGTCATCGACCTGGCCCAGTTGGACCAGTTCCGGATGGTAGTGCGGCTGGACGTTTTGCTTGAGGTAATTAGTAAGTCGTAGAATCTCGTCTTCGTCAATAAAAGTTCCCTGGGCACGGACCAGGTCGCTGGTGCCCGGCCTGAGGAACAGCATATCACCCTGGCCCAAAAGGGCCTCGGCCCCGTTTTGGTCGAGGACAATTCGGCTGTCCATCCGGGCGGCGACGCGGAAGCTGATGCGACTGGGCAGATTGCTCTTGATTAAGCCGGTAACCACCGTAGCCTGGGGCCGTTGGGTCGCCAGGACAATATGGATGCCGACGGCCCGGCTCTTTTGGGCCAGGCGGATAATATAGGCCTCAGCTTCCTTGGCGGAGGTCATCATCAGATCCGCCAATTCGTCTATAACCAGGATCAGATAGGGCAGCTTTAAGGGTATCTTAAACTTTTCTTCGTCATTACTGGGGGCAAAACGCTCATAAATCTCTTCTTTGGTTAAAGTGTTATAGCCGATGATATTTCTTACCCGTGCCTCAGCCAGCAGCGAGTAGCGCTCGTCCATCTTGACGCAAAGCCATTCCAGAATCTGTTCGGCGCGTTTCATCTCGGTTACGATGGGACACATCAAATGAGCCAGGTCACGAAAGGAGTTCATCTCCACCATTTTGGGATCGACCAGGATCAGCTTGACCATATCCGGCCGTTGCGTCATAAGGATGCTGACGATAATACTGTTCAGGCAGACACTCTTGCCGGAACCCGTCGTGCCCGCGATCAAAAGATGCGGTAAAGTGGTCAAATCGACCACCAGCGTTTCGCTGGAGGCGTCTTTGCCCAGAAACAGCGGGATCTGCATTTTAGCGGCTTTGTCTTTGGCTACCTGTAAAAGCTCTTTTATTCTGACTTTTTCTTTTTCGTTATTGGGCACCTCGATTCCGATGGTGTGCTTTCCGGGAATGGGGGCTACGACGCGGACGGCGCCCGCCCCTAATGAACGGGCCAGGTCATTGGACAGATTGGAGATTTGCGCTACTTTTATGCCGGGCGCCAGTTGCAGCTCGAACATGGTAATGACCGGCCCGGTTTCCGCCTCGACCACCTTGGCTTCGATATTGAATTCACTTAAAGTGGTTTCCAGGAGTCTGCCTTTTTCCCGGACTACCTTTTCCTGCAGGGCGGTATAGCCGTGCTGGGGTTCGGCGAGCAGATCAAGCGGTGGATAGACATAATCGCTGAAGACTTCATCAGATTCGCCGGCAATGGCGGAGCCGGCTACTTTGGTGGTTTTTCCCAGCATCTGGGCCAGGGCGGAGGAAACCGCTCGCACCGAGGAGCGGCTGGTAGAGGGCGACTTTACCGGAATATCATCGCTATTTTGAGGAACTACGTCAACGACCGTGTTACTATCGACGTAATTATCGATGTTGTTTTGCCGTAATCCATCCTTCTGTTCGTCTTCATCGAGGCTGGCAGGGCTAGCGGTGGTAGAATCGCTGCGTCCGGCGGCAAGGGCGGTTATTTTGTTGATTAAACTGTCGGGCTGCTCAGATTTTGGAGAAGACTTTATCCGTGCCCCCGCTAGTGCGGGCCGAGTTCGGACCAGCAGCAATTCGATAGTTTGGAGTACAAATCGCAGAATAATGAGGATAAAGTTATCCGCCGCCAGTAACAACCCTACCAGAATGGTTGAGGCTATGATAAGACTGGCCCCGGTTATCGCGGTCTTGGCTAGTAAAAAATGGCCGAAGGCGATGCCCAGTACCCCGCCATTGCCGATGGTCAGGGAGTTGGCATTACCGGGATTGAACATAAAGATACCGGCGGATAAGCCCGCCCCGGTCAGGATAACTCCTGCGGCCCGCAGCCATTTCTGGTCGATGGGTTTCTGGCGACAGTAAAGCAGCAGCGAAATCACCAGTGCGATTAAAATTGGCAAAACTGCCGGCCCCAGGTAATATTGGCAATTATACGCTAGAAATGCACCGACCGGGCCGCACAGATTATGGGTAACCCGCATACCGGCTACGTCGGGGTTGGGCCAGTCGCTGATATCAAAGCTGAACAGGCTTAGGGCTATAAAGATGCAAAAACCCAGACCAAGGCAGGCCAGGGCGATTCGATTTATTTTTCCACTTCCGGTTGTTGAAGACATAATTTTCTTTTGTCCATGCTATGAATAAAGCGGCAATAAGGTTTTAATTGCCGGAAATCAAATACCCATACCCATCTACTAATTATCGGGCGAATCGGCGTTGTAACTGCAAATATTGGCTGCTTTGTCCTGGTATCCGGCTGCCGTTGTAATGTTATGTAAGACAAGAAGATAGGTTAATTTACCGGACGGGATGGTTCTGTATGGATAGTTTTTCCGCGGTTTTGATAATCAGAGCGGCTAATTTGCTTTTGGAGATGTTCGGATGGCTTTGCCATCGGCCACTGCGAGTGGTGAGCAGTTGGGCGTCGCAGCGGTCCGCCCCTAAGGAGGCGGGGCTGTTCAGGATAACGGCATCAAGGTTTTTGAGCCGCATTTTCCGCCGGGCGTTCAGCCGGCCGGCCCGGTCCTGCAGGGCAAAGCCGATCAGGATTTGATCGCGTTTCTCCCGGCCCAGACCGGCAAGTATGTCCGTTGTCCGCTCCAGGGTAAGAGTAAACTTACGCTTGGTTTTGGAAATTTTGTATTTCACAGGTTTAGCCGGCTTATAATCGCAGACGGCAGCGGTCATAATTACACAGTTACAGAGGGGAAAATTTTTCCGCACCGCCTGGTCCATTTCACCGCTGGAGACCACTTGGATAAGCCTGACGCTGCGAGGGCAGGGCAAATCCACTGGCCCAGAGACCAGGGTAACCTGGTGACCGCGGCTTCGGGCGGCGGCGGCGCAGGCATAGCCCATCTTACCGCTGGAACCGTTGCTGATAAAGCGGACCGAATCGAGATATTCACGGGTGGGGCCGGCGGTTATTAAAAAACGCATGATTAATGCCGTAATAAAATATGATTAAATGCCGTTAAATATTAATTGTCGGTAGATTATTTTTTCAGCAGCTCGACAATTCGAGCGAAAATATCCTGCGGTTCGCTCATTCGGCCGATGGCTTCCTCACCGCAGGCTAATCTTCCGGTCTCCGGCCCAATGAAATGACAGCCTGACTTACGCAGGGTCTCGATATTTCGCTGGGTGATGGGGTTGTTCCACATGCGGTGATTCATGGCGGGGGCCAGGAGAATGTCGCTTTCGGCGCTCGCCAGAACGGTGCTGAGCAGGTCGTCACAGATGCCGGCAGCCATCTTGCCGATAATATTAAGGGTTGCGGGGGCCACGACAATCAGATCAGCCTGCGTAGTTAGGCTGATATGCTGGACCTCGTAAGCCTGGGGATCGGTCCAAAGGTCGGTATAGACCTTTTGGCCGCTGAGCGTGCTGAAGGTAAGCGGAGTGATAAAACGCTGGGCATGTTCCGTCATTACTACGGAGACCTTCGCCCCATGCTGGACGAGCTGCGAGCAAAGCATCGCCGATTTATAGGCGGCGATACCGCCCGTAATGCCCAGAAGTATTTCATATTTATCTAATTCGGCTGCCACTGTTATTCAGATTCGATTGTTAAATTATGGATATTTATCTTAATCTTCCTGCACTAATGTTTTAGCGGTGGTTCGCACTTCTTTATCCAGGATAGCCTGGTCCGGGGGGTTCAGGTTGGAAGATTTGTCGTAATCGATGATGATTTTATCTTCCGCGATCTCCTGGATGGCGACTTCGATTAGGGTTTTATTGGCGGAATCGACCAGCGGACGTGCACCTTCGATCAGTTCCTTCAGTCGTCGCTGGATAAGGGCGGTGAGCCGGAAGGGACCGCCGATTTTTTTTACCAGTTCGTCACCTTTTAAGGCTTCAATCATTGATTCTCATCTCCTTATATTATGGTACCTGGGAAATTATCTTTACTACCTCAGCTATTGCCTCGCTCAGATCGTCGTTAATGACGGTATATTTAAAATTTTCGCACTGGTTGGCCTGGGTAATCTCAGCGTCGGATTTCGCCAGGCGGCGGGCGATAGTTTCCGGATCATCCCGCCGGCGGTCGTATAATCGTTTTTGCAACTCCTCTCGGCTGGGCGGCAAAATAAGGATGCCGATCGCCGCGGGAAACCGCTGAAAAACCTGGGCTGCTCCCTGTACGTCGATTTCCAGGACGACGCTTTGCCCTTTTTCCAGGATTTGGAGCACATCCTTGGCCGGAGTGCCGTAATAATTTCCAAAAACCTGGGCGTATTCCAGAAATTCGCCCGCTTTTATTTTAGCCTGAAATTCCTTTTCGCTGATAAAATAATAATCTTTGCCGTTTACCTCGCTGGCACCGGGTTTCCGCGTCGTGACGGAAACACTCAATTTTGCCCCGGTGCGTTTTATGACTTCGCGACTGAGGGTGCTTTTGCCGGAGCCGCTGGGCCCGCTGATTACAAAAAGTCTGCCGTTTTTGGGCAAATTCGTCTTGTCATTCATTTAGTTTTGATAAACTATTCCACGTTTTGCACTTGTTCTCTCAGCCGATCGATGGCTACCTTGATCTCCACAATATGATGGCTGATTTGGGCATTGTTAGCCTTGCTGGCGATGGTATTTGCCTCCCGCAGCATCTCCTGGGAGAGAAAATCGAGCCTTCTTCCCGCCTGCTCATCCCTCTGGCAGGTTTCCTCAAACTGCTTGAGGTGGGATTCCAGCCGGGATACTTCCTCATTTATATCACAACGTTCGGCGAAGATAGCTACTTCTTTGATAAGCAACTCCTCATCGACGGATAAATTAGCCTCGGAAAGCATCTCATTTACCCGCTGCTGGATGCGTTTGCGGTACTGGTCCACTACGTTGCGGGACAAGCCGCTGAGGGCGTCAAGATTCTGACGGATTTCCTGACATTTCTGCTGGAGATCCGCCAGGATTTCCTTGCCTTCCTCCGCCCGCATTTTTCGCAGACGCTGTAAGGCGCTTTGCGTCAGTTTTTGGGTGATTTCCATGAATTTCTCATGCTTTTCTTCACTGTATTCCCGTAGCTGGCATATCCCGGGCAGTTGCAGCAGGCTGGCCAGGTCGATATGAATGGCGTTTTTATTTTTTCCGTGGAGGGTAATAATCTGTTCCAGGTGCGACATATATACCTGGACCGCCGCCTGATTAACCTCAAAAGCGTTGCTCTCACCGGTATAGCGCATGTGCAGGGAGTAAGATACCGAGCCACGGGAAAGCTCCTGCCGAATCATTCGGTCCACCTCCGGCTCAACAAAGGACAAGGCGTCGGAGATTTTAAACGAGGTCTTCAGGAAGCGGTTATTCAAAGTCTTGATCTCGACAACGAAGCTGATACCGCTCTCTTCATATTGAGCGTCACCAAAGCCAGTCATACTGTGCAACATAAGATATCCTTTTGAGAAATTGTGTCCCCATCAGGTTCTATCGCCCTTCAAATAGGCTATTGACTATTAACCGGTATGCCAGTGGAGTCGGTTTCACCGCTTGGGGCTGGTGGTGTAGAGCTTTCGGGCTGCGCCGGGGCTTGCTGTTCATCAGCGGCAGTGGGGGGGACAGCGGTATTGGTTTGACCAGGCGGTGTAGATGAGGGAAGGGCGGTTATACCTTCTCTTGTGCGATCCGCTTCCACAATGGGCTGATAATGCATACTGAGAACCATGGAAAGCAGCAAAAAGATCGCCACGATAACGATGGTCGCCCAGGTAAAGACATCGCCCGTCTTACTGCCGAAAGCACTTTGGCCGCCCGCCCCGCCAAACGCCGCGGAGAGTCCTCCGCCCCGGCCCTTCTGCAATAATACGATAATAATTAAAAGAACACTGACGATGATAAAAAACAATGCCAGTGCTTGAACCCAAAATGCAATGGCTGCCAACATCGACATCTGCATAATCTTCTTCCTATAATACTATTGCTAAAAAACCACTACCTAACAATATCTAATCCTTGTTTTGCCGCGGCTTTAAACCATACGGCAACCGCACGCGATATTATCATAACTCATGTAAATATAATTATTTATGCTCTAAGTCACATCCAGCTTTAATGATTCCCACAAAGTCATCAACTTTCAGGCTTGCCCCCCCGACCAACGCCCCGTCAACGTCTTTTTGCCCCATCAATTCCGCGGCATTGGCAGGCTTAACGCTTCCGCCATATTGTATCCGAGTTTTCCGGGCAATGCCATCATCAAATATATCCGCCAGAATCCCTCGGACGAAGGCGTGGGCATCCTGGGCCTGCTGGGCGGTGGCGGTTTTTCCGGTTCCAATCGCCCAGACCGGCTCATACGCGATGGTCAGCCGGGCCATCGCCTCTTTTTTGACGTCAACGAGACCCTGGCGAAGCTGCCGTTCGATTACGGTTTCCGTCTGGCTGGCTTGCCGCTCCTCCAGCAGTTCACCGATGCATAGAATAGGCTCCAGACCCGCCGAGAGGGCGGCGCAAAGCTTTTTATTGATAAGCTGATCACTTTCGCCGATTACATGCCTTCTTTCCGAATGCCCGATTATCACGTATCGGCAGCCGACGTCCTTGAGCATTTCCGTGCTGATTTCACCGGTAAAAGCCCCGTTTTTTTCGTAAAATACATCCTGGGCCCCCAACGCTATGGAACTGCCTGCCAGAGCAGCCGCTACCGTAGTTAGATAGATGCTGGGCGGGCAGACCGCTACATCCGCGTAAGATTCCAATTTGTCCTTTTTTAGGGCGGCTGCCAGGCTTTTGGCTAGTGCCCCTGCTGTAGAGCTGTCAAGATTCATCTTCCAATTGCCGGCAATGAATTTTTTTCGCATCAATCCCATTCCTTATGGTATTTGTTTTCCGATAATAGCGAATAATTTTCCGGCCTGCCGCATCAATTCGCCGAACATTTCCTCGGTAAGAGCCTGCGGTCCGTCGCACAGGGCTTTTTCCGGACAGTTATGCACCTCGACGATTATGCCGTCCGCCCCGGCTGCTATACCTGCCAGGGCTAGCTGCCTTACCATGTCGCGCCGTCCCGAAGCGTGGGAGGGGTCAACGATTACCGGCAGATGTGAATCGATCTTGGCCAAGGCGATAGCCCCCACATCAAGGGTAAAGCGCATCTCGGTTTCAAAACCCTGGCTGCCCCGCTCGCAAAGCACCACCTGACTGTTGCCCTCGTTGAGGATATATTCCGCGCTCATTAACCAATCTTTTACCGTGGCGCTGGCTCCGCGTTTGAGCAGGACCGGTTTTTGGCTTTTGCCCACTTCGGTGAGCAGGACAAAGTTTTGCATGTTCCGCGCCCCGATCTGGAGCATGTCGGCGTACTGACATACCAGATCAACATTGCGGGGGTCGGTAACCTCGGTGACCACCGGCAGGTCAAACTCCCGGCCGCACTCCTGCAGGATTTTAAGCCCGTCCAGCCCCAAACCCTGGAAGCTGTACGGGCTGGTCCGCGGTTTATAAGCCCCGCCGCGGAGCATATTAGCCCCGCATTTTTTCACGAATTGGGTGATCTCAAAGCAACTTTGACGATTTTCCACGGCGCATGGCCCGGCTATCATACCACAGCCGCCCCTGCCGATTTTTACCTTCCCAACGGTAATTTGCGCATCCTGCGGGTGGAAATCCCGGCTGGCCAATTTATACGGCCGCATAATCGGAACCACGTTTTCCACTCCCGGTATGCTGCGAAGCTGCTCCGGGTAGGCAGCGTTTTCCTCGCCGATGGCCCCGATGATGGTGCGAAACTCGCCCTTGGAAACGTGCGCCTTCAGACCCAGTTGCTCGATCCGCTCGACGACCTGGGTGACGGTTTCTTCGGTTGCTCCTGATTTTAAAATGACCAGCATTTAATATCCATCCATAAAATAGCTGTTATTACTGGATTATAATATTTCCGTAGCCCGCGGATAGCTGCCCAGAACACTTAATTGCAGGCAATGTTTTTTCATCTCTTCGATGGCCTGGGCGATTTTGCTGTCGGTATAATGTCCCTGGCAGTCGGTGAAGAAGTAGTATTCCATCTGGCGTTTTTTACTGGGCCGGGACTCGATATTGGTCAGATTGATATTTTTATCCCGAAAGGCCTGCAGGACGTCCACCAGTGCCCCGGCTTTATGGGCGGTGCTGAAGACCAGGGAGGTCTTGTCATCGCCGGTCGGTCGAGCGGGCTCCCGACCGATAACGAAGAAGCGGGTGACGTTATTGGCGAAATCCTCAATATTTTCACAGATCACCTTCAGCCCGTAAAGCTCCGCTGCGACTACCGAGCCGATGGCCGCGGAGTTTTCTTCCTTGGCGGAATGCTGAGCCGCCTGAGCGGTGGAGCCGATCGACATCATAGCCGCATGGGGCAACGTGGTGGAAATCCAATTGCGGCACTGGGCAAAGACCTCCGGCTTGGAATATATCTTATTAATCTCGTCCAGCCGGCAGTTGGCCAACAGGTTATGATGGATGGCCAGCAGTACCTCCGCGCAGATCGACACGTTGGAATCGATTAAAGAGTCCAGGGTCTCGATTATCCCGCCGGCTATGGAGTTTTCCACCGGCACGATTCCCAGATCGCAGTGCTGATGGCTGATCTCATCGAAAACGCCGCGAATATCGGTTACCGGCTCGTATTCGACGCATTGGCCGAACTTGAGCATAGCGGCGTTGTGGGAGAAGCTGCCCTCCGGCCCCAGGTAGGCGATGCGGAGCGGACGTTCCAGGAAAAACGACCCGCTCATCAATTCCCGATACATAGCGGTCAGGCAACGGTCCGGCAGAGGTCCTTTATTATGAGCCTTAACCTTTTCTAACACCGCTCGTTCCCGGTCCGGGGCGTAAATGGGCGGGGCGTTTTTCTCCGTCTGCTTGATTTTTCCTACCTCGATGACCACCTTTGCCCGTTCATTCAGCAGGCGGACGATCTCCTCATCGAGTTTGTCAATCTTCAGACGTAATTGTTCGAGGTTATCCATTTTCCGTTGTCTGTGATCGCGGCCAAGTGCTTTTTATTTCATAACCTGTAGATATAACAATAAATTACAAACGCATTTTTCTATCAGGAAAATGTGGCTTCGTCAATGGAAAAATATCCGCGATTTCTGGCACTTCAAATTTACCCGTTTTCCCGCCGGTTTCAGGGCTTTGGGTGAAAGGTTGTGGCAACCGGCCCGCCGGGCGTCAACCGGCAGGTAATCGCCCCGCGGTTATAGGTGTGAAAGATAGTTCTTTCCGGCAGCAGCCGGCGAAGCTCCTGAGGGTAGCCTTCCTTTATAAAGCCGCAGCTATTAAGACAAAATTCCGGGTCAATCGATTCGACGAATTCCGGCAGGATCGAACTGATCGAGCCGTGGTGGGGCAGCAGTAAGATATCCGCTTTCAGGCCCGATGCGGTTTCCATCTTCATCAGTTGTTCCTGGACAGATGACCCGATATCGCCGCAGAGCAGGATAGCCCCGTTATTATCGCTTATTTTTAACACCAGGCAGGAGTCATTGTCACTGAGATGGTTCGGCTCAGCGTTTGGCACCGGCCAGAGCAGCTCAAGACGGTAACGGTTTTTTTCGCCTTTGTCAGGGGAAGCGATATTAAAGCCACGGGCTACGAAGCGAACGGGCTGGCCTATCTCTTCCAGAAGGTCCAGCAGCATCTTTGCCGGACCGGTTTCTTTGTGGGCAAACCAATTATTGAGATATACGCAGCCGACCGGAAAAAGCCGGCACAAATCAACCGCACCGCAAAAGTGATCGATATTCGGATGCGAGATGAACAGCCCCTCGATCCTACCGATCCCCCGACTTCGCAGGTATGGCGCTACTACATTCTCGGCTACGTTATAATCGGACAGGCTCCCTATATCGTAGCAGAAAACCCTGCCATCGGGCAATTCCACCACCGTCGCGCAGCCGTGCCCCACCGCCAGGACGTCAAGAGCGGTATCACGGCTGCGGTGCAGTTTGTTAAAGGTGATAAAAATGGAAAATAAAATGACCCAGATAATTAAACCAGTCCAGATGCTCCTGCCGACGCCCAGGCTTTTTCTTGTCGACCAGCCAGCCAGAATAAGCAGCGTATAAAAAATCGCGATAAGCCAAAACGCCGGCCTAGCGGTTATAACGCAGCTATACGGCAGGAGGGCTATTTGCTGGTTGACCCAGATGGTTAGCTGACCCAGGGTATTCAGCGGCTCTGTCAGCCAAACTGACAGACTCGGCAGAACCAGTCCTACAAGCAGTTTGAAAAAACCAGCCAGCATGGTGAGAAAGACCAGTGGATAGGTAGCCATCGAAGCGGGAATACCCGCTAGGGCGATCCGGTTAAAGTGATAGGCGGTTAAGGGCAGCGTCACCACCCAGGCAGTTATCGCGACGCATAACAGGCCCCAAAGCCCGTTCAATGGAAATCGCCGCCATAGGGAAGGACGATCATCGGGCAGTATTCGAAGGTTAAGCTGATCCTTACTGAACAATCGGCCTTGGTATAAAGGTTGGGCAAAAATGAATAACCCCATAACCGCGACGAAGGACAGTTGAAAACTCGCGCTAAACAGCTCCAGTGGCTGAGTTAATAGTATTACCATTGCGGCCAAGGCCAGAAGGTTCAGGGGGCTGGTCTTCCGGCGGAAAATGTATGCCAGGCAGAATATGGAACTGATGATGGCCGCCCGGATAACAGGTGCTCGGGGCGGCACTATAAGAAGGAATACCACCAAAGCTGACAGCGACAGCAGCCCCTGCAGTCGGCGGGGAAACCTCAGCCACCAGCATATCCACCACACGAACCCGACGAACAGCCCGATATGCAGGCCGGAGACGCTCAGAAAATGCATCGCCCCGGTTCGCATAAAGACGTCATTTAAACCGGCGTCAATTTCCTGCCGCTGGCCCAGAAGTAGCGCGCTGAGAAACTCACCTGCCTGCCGCCGGTCGGGTGTCGGACCATCATCATCAGCCCCGTTATCTTCGAAAATCGCGGTCCGGGCTGCTACTTGAATACGCCGGCGAAGTGAGTAAACCAGCCGCTTATCGGGGCTGGAATCCTTTAGGAGGGTAATAGCTTCAGCATTGTTGATCCGGCAGGCCACTAGATTGCGCGACCCCCGGTGGCTGTCCCGGCGGTCATACTGGCCGGGATTGTTCGGCCCGGCCCGGAGCGATATCCAACAGTCAACCTGAACTTCCTGCCCCAGCCGCAGGTGGGGGGCGGGCTGGTTGACCACCGCCTGCATAAGGCCGCTGGCCTTACGCCAGCCTTCGGTGGTGAGCACTGATCGGCAATCCAGGACAAAAATAGTCCTTGGCTCATGCATAAAATCGAATTGGGCAAAGGTTCCGGTTGTTTTGGCGATATATGGGTCAGTGTAAATCACCCCCCGCAGCGTCGCCAGCCGCGGCTGCTCACTGTCGCAGTAGGCGATAATATGATTTTTGGGGTAATAAAAATATACCAGGTTGTAGCGCAAACCCCCCAGGCTGGCAAATCCGATAAATAAACTAATTGAAAGGACCAGATGTTTTTTATCGTTGCCGGCACTTTGCCGACCATAAAGCAACGCCGCCGTTGCTCCCAAAACGCTGCAGACCAGCAAAACGATAAAAAACTCCGCGGCCAGAATATTCAAATAACGAGCAGCGATAATCCCCGTCATTACCGCAATCGCCCAGGGCACCAAAGGCGCTGGCAACGAGGGAGAATTGTCCACTCTATCAAAAGAAGCACTTCTCATGTTTCAGCGAGATTGGTTATTTACCGCCCGCGGTGATTTGCCGGCGATTTTGCATATAGGGCTGCAGACTCTTGGGAATATTGACGCTGCCGTCCGCGTTTTGATTGAGCTCCAGTAAGGGTATCAAGATTCGCGGCGAGGCGATCACCGTATTATTCATAGTATAGCAGAAATGGATTTTGCGGTTTTTGTCCCGGTAACGCAGATTCAACCTGCGGGCCTGGAAGTCCAGCAGGTTGCTTGCCGAGTGGGTCTCGCAGTACCCGCCTCGACTGGGCATCCAGGTCTCGATGTCGTACATCCGGTATTTGGCCAGACCCATATCGCCGGTGCAGATTTCCATTACCCGGTAGGGCAGCTCCAGTGCCTGGAGTACTTCCTCCGCGTTGGCGACAATATGCTGATGCCATTTTTCCACTTCCTCCAGATCCGCCCGGCAGATAATTACTTGCTCGACCTTTTCGAACTGGTGGATGCGATATAATCCATAGGTGTCTTTCCCCGCCGCCCCTGCTTCCCGCCGAAAGCATAGCGACTGCGCCACCAGTTTTTGCGGTAGCTGCCCCTCGTCAAGAATCTCGTTCATATATAAGCTGGTAGCGGGCACCTCCGCGGTGCCCACCAGATAAAGATCATCTTCTGGTATGTTATAGACCTGGCTTTTGCCTTCGGGGAACCAGCCGGTTCCCGTGAAGGTCTCCTCCCGGGTGAGCACGGGCACTGTAAGGGGCTCAAAACCTTTTGCCGCCATCATATCGTGGGCCAGCCGCAGCACCGCCTGATGCAGCAAGGCCCCGTCGCCGAGAAGGACGTAATTACGGCTGCCGCTGAGCTTCACGCCCCGCTCGATATCGATTATCCCCAGCTTGGTTCCCAGTTGGACATGATCCAGGGATTCAAAGTCGAATTTCCTCACCTCGCCGCTGCGTCTTACCTCGACGTTACCGGAGGCGTCCGGTCCGACGGGCGTATTGGGATGGGGCGGCTGCGGCATCAGCATCAGCATCTCGGCCAGCTTCGGCTCAAGCTCGGTCAGGGCATTTTGGCACTCTTTTTCCTGCTCTTTGAGCCGGCTCATCTCATCAATGAGCTTTTGCCTTTCAGCGGGGTCTTTAGTGGCGGCAATAACCTTGCCGAATTGATTCTTTTTAGTAGCGATATCCTGCAGATCTTGTTTATTCCGCAGCACCTGCCGGTCGATTTCGAGGAGTTTATCGACCTCGACGTTGGCATGTTTGTTGATAACCGCCCGGCGGTACAAATCCGGATTTTCTCTTAGGTGCTTAATATCAATCATGTCAGGGAAGATAACCGGGATGTTTTACAAAATCAATAGCATATTTACTATTTATCTTGAGCGTCATTTTCGGGCGTTTCATCCTGTTTCAAGTGGGAGTGAAATTATTCGCTACTAAATAAAAGCTAAGAGATGACGTGATTATCGTACCGGGCGTTATCAGGTGGATGACTATCGGCAGGGGAAGATGGCGGGGTATAGTTGAGGATGAAATCACGGATTTTATGTCGCTTGGCCCCGCTTAAACTATGGCCGAAGAGGGGCAGGTTTTTCAGGATTTCTTGGTTGCTGGTGCCGAACCGATGTTTGAGATAAACCGCGACCATCATGCCGGTGCGGGCCACGCCCTGCTTGCAGTGGACCAGGATCGGCTGATAGTCCGAGCAGAGAGCGATCTGCAAAAAACGCTGGATCTTCTCCGGGTCGGGAGGTCGACCTGGCCTCATGGGGATGTTGATGAAGTTCAAATTATTCTGCCGGCAAAATTCTTTTTCCTCCTCGTACCACCTGCCGGCGGCGCATTCTTCCTGCGAGGCTAGATTGATAACCGTGCGGACCGAGGTTCGGCGGGCGACTAAACGCAGGCTGACGGCATTCAGGGCGCCGCTGCGGTAAAGTTTACCTTTTTCCACAATCGAGAAATGATAAAATAATTTATGCCGGTATATGGCGATACCGATAAATATCGGCACTATTAATAAACTTAGCTTAAAAATGAAATCCAGCAGCATAAATTTCCCATCCTGTAGGCGTTCACGTTCGCCAAGGTCTTTTTCGTAATCTACGGGTCAGGCGTTTATTGGTTTTTTTCAGCACGCGGGTGATCCATTCGCGGCGGTTGGCCGTTAACAGCGGGTTTTCCCGCAGATAAGCATGAAAAAAACGCAATCGGTCGGTCCGGCTGATGGTGGGCTCCAGAATCATATTCAATTGCACTAAATTCTTTAATCTTTTACGCTGGGGCAGATGTCGGTATTGTACCGTTCGCTCATTGTCCAGGAACACGAAGCGGAACTTGGCGGTATCCGAGGCATCAATAAGAATGTTTCCCCAGCGCAAATCGCCATGCGAAATTCCGCGGGCGTGCATTTTTCCGATTAACCGGCCCAGTTGGCGGATGATTTTTTGCCGCTGGGCTAATGTCGCCGGCGCCTTAAGCAAAAGGGATGTTTCCTGAAAGTACTGGCGTAATTTGAGGGGATGAGGGACGGCGCGGGAGACAATAAAATTACAGGGACCTTTTCTGCCGACGACCACAATGCCCGCAGCGGCAAAACCGTTCGCCTGCAGCAGCAAATCCCCGCGGAGAGCGCGTTCCGCGCGACTTCCGAGAAAGAATTCCTTGACCGGCTCAAACCAGTTGCGCGGGAGAAAGGTTTTATGAAAGTAGCCCGCTTGCTGGTATTCGAAACGATATATCCTGGTGTTGGCAGAGCTGACCACGGGCGTTACGCTATTGTCGCCGGGCTGGGGACCGAGGCAGCATCTCTCCAGAAATAACGCATCGGGCGTTTCCCGGGGAATAACCAGATAAAAATCCCGGAAATTATAACGGGTATAATTCTCAAACAAATTGCGATGACAGCGGAACATAGATTTATTTTATCGGTCGAGGGTAATGTTGTTTTGCAGGCGATAGTCCGGTCCGGTAGTGAAGGTAACCTGCAGGACGATTCGCTTTAGGTTGTCGGGCAGGCGGGGCAGCAGCAGGGGGATTTTGTAGGTGCGGCTGGAGCTGTCCCAGTGCTGCTGATTGACGTTCAGGTGGGAAAGATCGATTTCCTGGATGCCATCATCAGGAAAACGCTGACCGCGCGGGTCGGGAAAGGCGGGGCGATATTTGAAGATTTCAAAGCGGAAGACGCCCAGGGTCTTGATGGGATCGCCGAACTGATCTTTAATCTCGACATAAGCGATGATTCGGCCGGGCTTGCCGGCGGATTCGTCAGGCTCGATGATCTGGGTAAACGAGGGCTGAAGGCGAACCTGGGTGGGGAAAAAATCCTCGGAACCGGATGAGCCGCTCCAGGAGCGAAAATTCTGGCAGCCCGTAAGTAGGAAGGCACCGGCGAGGAAGATGGCAGTGGTGGATCGGTACGCAGGCATAATTATACCTTCGAAAAATAAAAATTTATCCAGCCCGAACATTCTACAAATAATATAAGAAAAAATCCAGCATAAACGTTTGCCGGACGGTTTTATGTGATGCCGGCTGCCCTGACGGGCCGGTTCCCTTCGGAAAATTATGGGCCGTATTTCTTTTCCAGCCTGCTGTAGATATGGGAAACGCCGCTGCCAAGAAAGCCGTTTTCCGCGTTGGCGTGGCTGGAAGAGACCTGGACGAGATCGGTAATGTTTTTAAGGATATTGGCCTGACGCTGAGCGTAGATGAATTCCCGGCGGGCCAAGTCAGGCTCATCCCGGCGATCGAAGATTTCGGTGCGGGTCACGTGATACTGCAGGTGAAACATCGCTTCACCGTAGGCGAAACGGCGTTCATCCTCGAGCAGACGCGCCTGCTCAGTTTTATCGGCGCAATGCATGAGGGAGGCGTCGAGATGCGAGCGGGCCTGATCGACAGCGGCGATAACCTCGACCATATCCGGACCGTCGTTGAGCAGGGGGTGATATTCTTCGTAATGCAGATGATCGAGTGGAAAGATTTCACCGGTTTTTCCGTCCAGGCCGAGCCGCAGCGAATAATTTTTGCCATCAACGTCAATAAAGTGCTTGAGGGGCTTGATACTCCGGCTGGCAAATTCCAGTTGTTCATAGAATTTTCTGGTGGTATCAGTAGTTGTGGGATAAAAGCGTTTGAAGTACTCATCGATCAGATCGCCGGCTTTCGTATCAACATTCCAGAGCAGGCGGGCCAGGAGATACTGGTTAAGGTTCCAGGTCCCCAGCAGTCGTGTAGGGGTATGCATATAGTCGAAATGCCGGGTGCCGGTGCGATAGAACCAGGGGATATCAGTGGCCATGTTCCGGTAGAATACCACCGGCAGGGATTTGAGGGAGCTGACGTTGTAATATTCGGTAATAGCGATGGAGCCGGTATAGAAACGGCCGGGTCCGGTCGTCCACCCTTGGTATTCCTGGAGCAGGCGCTGGTTGACTTCGGTGCAGGCGGGATCGGCGAAGTTATGAGCGTAGCAGCGCTGGATGGGGACATATCGCAGGGCGAAATTGTCATAGTCGAAGTCAGCAGGCAGGGGTTTGGTGGGCGGAGAAAGGGTTTCCAGATAAGCCGAGGCGGTAAGCAGGAAAGGGCGGTGAAGACGCCCTTCCCGGCGAGCTTTTTTTATTTCCTGCTGGATAGCGTAAATAATCTGGAAGACGCGGTCAGTGTAGCTACCCTGTTTCTGACAGTTTTCACACTGGCACCATTTGCCAACGTCGAGCATGCTGAAACGGGCTATATCGGTATAGCGGAATTCACCGTCGATGAGGTTTTGGGCCATATTTTTGGCCAGCTCACTCGTGGCGTCGGAATTAGAGGTGCAGTAGTTGTCGCCGCCTTCCTGGTTAATGTTGTTGCTGCGTTTGCCGTCTTTCAGACAGTACCATTCGGGATGGGCCTCGAAGTTGGTCAGCTTGCCGTCGGAGTTGGTATCGCCGATGTATTCGTCGGAGGAGGCGTAGGGGTCCCGCGGTTTGTTTTCATCACCCTGGAACTTGGGGTGATTGTAGGGGTATTCGCCGTTGGGATTTAGACAGCAAAACTGAATCCGGTGCGCGCCGTAGGTAAGCTTAATGCCGAGTTTTTTCAGCCGGTGGATGTTCTTATCGACAGTGGTCCAGACATTTATGTGATTTCTCGCCATCCAGAGGAAGAAATCTTCGTTGCCGCGGTCTTCCCAGGCCCAGTATCCGCGGGTGATATAAGAGGGATTTTCAATAATACTAAGGTCTCGCGGCAGGGGGGCGGATTTATCGGGATAAACAGTGCCCTGCTCGCCCAGGCCGTAGAAGCAGATGCCTAATTGTTCCAGGTATGCGTATGCGCCATAAAGCGAGCCACTGCGGTCTTTGCCGGCGATGATGGTGATAATGCGATTGTTATCGGGGATGGTTTTGATCAGGAATGATTCGTCGCTGGCAAGCCGGGAGATTTCGGGTAAATTGTACGAGGCGATCAGGGGATTGGATTGTGAACTACCTATCAGGATGAGATTTCCCTCAGGTGGGAGTTTATCGGCTGATTGTAATTTTATATCATTATCGCTCAGGTCGGCGCAGCGGGGGAGGAATTTGGCCAGTTCCAGGGCGGCGAAGCATTCGGTGCAGGCGCGATCATCGGCGAGATTATCATCCCACCAGTTGATTTTTTCCTCGCTTTGGGCGGCCTCATTTATACTGGGGAAAGAACCATTGCTCGCGATAATGGTAAGAGCAGGGCCGGCAAGCACCTCGGCGGAGCCTAAAGAGAATAACATTACAAGGACGGCAAAAATTGCGGTTAATCGTTTTTCGGTTCGACAGTTCATTTAGAGACCTCCAATAGTAAGGAACAGCTAGTTTATTGACAAAAATTATTTTATCAGCACTATGATATCGGCGCGGCAAATATCTTTATCTTCTTTTCATCTCTTCCACCGCTTCTATTACCGCCTGAGCCATGTATGATATCTGCTCATCATTAAAATTATACAGTGGTAGATGCGTAAATCGGCGATTGAATGCTTCTTCCGCCACCGGACAACCGCGTTCGATCGCCTTCGTATCATATCCTAATTGCCGCATGATGCTGAATTTGTATAGCGGGGCAAAGTGCGGAATTTGCACCACTCCCTTCGCAGCCAGCTTTTTTTTCAAAAGCTGAATGTCACCGCCGACCTTTTCCGGATCGATCTGCAGCAAATAAAGATGATAAGTAGACTTGTGTTTTTTATCACCCAGTTTTTGGGGAATAATCCCTTCGACTTTTTCGAACCGCCGTGTCAGATACGTCGTCGCCTTTCGCCGCTGGGCGATGATTTTCTCCAGCCGGTTTATCTGACTTATCAGGCACAGCGCCTGCACCTCGGTCGCCGAGTAATTTCCCGTCGCGAAGCAACCATCTTTGCTTTTTAGCGTACATACATCATACAGCCAGTTGGGGATCTTTCGGCTCATATCCAACCCCACGAAACGCGCCTTGGCGAAATCTTTCCCGTAAGCGGTATTGCTTACCAGCATGCCGCCTTCACCCATGGCGGTTATATTTTTTACCTCATGAAAACTATACGCTCCGAAATGGCCGATGGTCCCCAGTTTTTTACCTGCGTATTGGCCGCCGAACCCGTGCGCCCCGTCTTCAATTACCGTGATATTATGTTGCCTCGCCAGTCTCATTATCGACGCCATATCCGCCGGATAACCGCCCAGGTGCACCGGAATGATTACCTTCGTCCGCGGCGTTATCTTCCGCGCCACATCCTGCGGATCGATATTGAGTGTCTGGCGATCCACGTCCGCCAGCACCACTTTCGCCCCGATGGTCAAAGGATAGCTGATCGTCGAGATAAACGTAATGGCGGGCGCTATTACTTCGTCACCCGCTTTCAGACCCGCGAATTTGTACGCCACCTCAAAGCAGGATGTAGCGTTGGTCATGAAACAGGCGTATTTCACCTTGAGATATTTCGCCACTTTTTCTTCCAATTGTCTGACCTTGCTGCCCAGGGTCAGTTTTCCCGCCGGCCGGCTGAGTTGAATAAGTTTATCCAGCTCCTGAACAACTTGTCGGAATTGCCGCTGGTATTTTTTCTCATTTTCTTTCGCCGGCTGATAAAGGAACCGAATAATCTCCTCCGCTTCCTGCCCCATGATGTTTTCGCCCACTGCCGCCCAGGAAACGTAGGCGTTGCCAGTATCGTAGCGAAAATCCACCGCTGCCTTTTTTTTGCTTTTCTTGGGTTTTCTCATTTGTAAATAGTCTTTCTCTAAATATTGGGTTAGTTTTTTCCCCTAGCCGGGAATCCACGCCGATTGCTGTCGGGATTCCCGCTAGCCGATTCACCCTTGATTGCCACGCTAATTTTTTGGCGGGTGCGATCAATCCAATAGCAGCTTCTCCGGCGTAAAGGGCACTTCTTTATACACACCATCCGCCTTTGATTCCAGCTCAGTTATTATTTTGCTGGCATTACTGACGATGTCGTCCACTATTTCTTCGCCCAATTTTGCCGTCGCCTTTTCCGGATGGCCCATCACCCCCACTTGAATCTCCTGCCGCTGGCTGTATCGCCCAATGACAAACTCACTATCCACGATTTTTTCCGCGTGCTGATAGTTGTCGGGATGCTCGATCATCAGTCCCAGCAGCTTCGGTGAATCCGTCTGCATCTCTTCCATCCGCACCAGCCCCGGCTCCATGGCCATCACCATCGCCGTCTCCAGCCAGCCCGCGTGCCAGTCGCCTTCCCGCACCGCCTTACGCCACCCGACGTTCTCGCTGTTTAACTTCCATACCGGCAGCAGTGCTATCATCACCTTTTTAAAAACCGGATTGCTCCGCAGCAATAGTTTCAAAGCACTATCCAGCGCCCGGGTGTTCTCGCTGCCCCCGTGGCACAGCAGCAGGTAAAAATTGCGAAATCCCTGACCAGCCAGCGATACCAGCATATCGCTTACCACCAGTGACATCGTAGCCGGCGAGATATTTATCGTCCCCGGACATGCACCACCGGAAAACGACTCATACATCGTCGGCGCCGCCAGCATATCAATCTTCGCTCCGATCCGCCGGGCCAGATGACCCGCGATCAGGGCGTCCGTCCGCAGCGGCAGATGATAGCCGTGCTGTTCGATAACTCCTAGCGGAATAATAATCGATTTCTTGCGCGACAGATACTCCCGCACCATTTTTACGGTCATATCTTCCATCGCCGGAAACGGATTTTTCAGTTTGTCCACCATCTCTTAACCTTTGGTTATTTTTTAATCATACTCAATCAGCTTGACATTTTACATTAACCAATCCCGTAAACGGCGGAACATCGACCAACCGGCCTTTAACGCTCTCACCTTCATCCTCGTAAACTTCCAGCGCGGTGGTAACCCTGGCCTCGCCTTCCATATCACAGCCTATTTGTCCACTTTCCCGGTTAACGTTGATAGTGGCGATGTGGCTGTTATAGTGACTGCGGGCGTAATCGCAGATAAATTCCGTCCGCCGGAATATCAGGTCATATTTTTTCAATCCTTCACGAATGCCGGCGAAAATCTCCTCCCATTCCGCCCGGTTAACTGTGGCGACCCGCTGCTCGTGCGTCATTATCTGTCCGAAGAACCGCGAATCCACGCCCCGCCGTGCCTGCAGCACCGCCACTTTTATCGCCGCCTCCACGTTCGTCTTGGGCGCTTCATCCCAGAACATGGTATTATCCCAGAGAAAATCACCATAGGAATGGAAAGTTGTCGAAGTGCGATCCTTCGCGTCCAGCCGCGACCGAATAGTGAAAAAGTGCGGATCGTCCGGCACGTCCGCCATATTATAGCCCCGGTGATTGTATGGCCCGGGAATCTCCAGTGCCGGCTTCTTCTCCGGCACATCGAACCATCCCGTATCCAGCGGCAGCGACATACTGATATAGGTAATGCCTCTTTCTTTCAGATAGGGCAGGGCGTTTCTGCCCAGCTCACTGAAGTGGCAGTTTTCCACCCGGCTGGGCCGAATCCCCCATTTCGCTAAGTATCCGTCATAGCGGCGGAAGTTTTCCGACAGCTGCTCATCGTTCAGCGGCTTTCGCCCCGCGTGATCGAACCACATCAGCTTGTCGTAGGTGAATCCATGCACCCCGAACTCTGCCAGAGCGTTTTCGTACAGCCATTTCATCTTTTTCGAGTCCGCGTAATCTTCCTCGTGCATCACCCGGTCGATATCCTCCATGTACACCTCCAGGTGCGGCAGCCATCCGTAGCGGTTCATGGTATCCACAAACCCGAAGTGATTGTACGATCCGCTGCAGTCGTCGATTAGCGCCGTGGCGAACGGCGGCATCGCGTAGATAACGAACGGCTTTCGCGCCGCCCACACGATCGATTTCCAGAACACGTCATCCAGCCCGCAGGCGTGTCCCAGGTGTTTCTTGATCCACAGCTTTACTGACGCGGTAAACAGCACCGCCTTACCTTTGGCGTACCTGCTGATTGCGATCGCCGGCCGGTTGTTTTCCGTCTGCAGCGGGCAGATCCTGCTTAATCCATACTGCGGACTCTCGATCGGCCAGAATTCCACCGGATTATCCAGCGGCGCCTCGTCGTCCAGTTCGCGGGTCCCCGTGATGTAATGATCGAGACCGACCGTTTTAATCTGGCTGCAAAGCAACGGCTTCTTGCCTACGCTGATATTGAATATCTCGTAAAATGCCCCGCTGAAACTCCCCAGATCGCCGTCGAAGCTTACCAGCCCCATCCCATCTTTTACCGCGTCGCGGATAACTTGGGCCCCGCTTTCGCCCAGTTTTTTACCCAGATGGTCCTGCCCCAGGATAAGACAGGCGTACCGGCTGATATCCGCCGAATTTACTGGTCCCGCCTTCAGGTCCCACGTCGCGTAGGGTATCCCCAGATGGCCCAGTGCGCTTAGGATAGCGGGCTTTACCACCTGGTAGGATTGCGCATCTGAACTATCCACCAGCAGGAGTACCGCCCCGTTGCCCTGGGCCTGCTTGGGCGACTCGCCCAGCCATTTCTCGTTCATAACCATCCTCCCAACGGGAAATCCGAAACAATATCGAATTATCGAAAATCGACCTGCCGCGACTGGCATGAGCACGGCGGATAGTGAAGCAATCTTATGTTTAGACCCACGACGTGTCGTGGGGTTATTCTTTTATTATTAACTCCCTGCAGTGCAGGGGGTTTCTTTGCTTCTTGTTATTTATTGTTTATTATTTATTATCTTATAAATCTTGTTAATCCTGTCTATAATTATTCTTTTATTTACGTTAATTAGCGTTATCCTATGAACCGGAGCCGTTCAAGCATTTTATTTCCCTTTTTCCATAATTATTTTATCTCGCAAATTTCAATCTAAAGCGTAACGACCCTGGGAAAGTAAAATGGATATTTTCACCAAA
>Ga0068714_10001489_pt1 | contig 34040 bp, 33 predicted proteins | sample MTBNYHSulfiMetaG_FD_62988 | JGI IMG/M metagenome (GOLD analysis project Ga0068714, IMG submission 62988) | Enrichment culture microbial communities from rom New York Harbor, USA that are MTBE-degrading - MTBE-NYH (New York Harbor Sulfidogenic)... | ecosystem: Environmental > Aquatic > Marine >...
TCGATGATCGTTGTGCAAACGTTCTCTGCCATAGCAAGTCCTCCTTGGGATATGATTCACCAAGGTAGCTTTGCACACTTTCTCCCATATGTCCAGGCCTATGACGTGCGATTGCCCTGGTTCCAGGATATACTTCCAACCTTTTGCGGTTGATTGTATAGTATGGAGGGCAACACATCGACTTGCTGAGAAAGGATGAAAGCCGTGTCCCTGGAAGGATTTGACTGCAAGCAGTGCGGGTTATGCTGCAAGCTGCGAGGCGCTTACCAGAACTATGCCACTGATGAGGATTTCAGACGCTGGGAACTGGAAGGAAGAACAGATATACTTGAATTTGTGACGGTCAATGATCTCGGCTTCGACATGCATGGAGACCCGCGTCGCCTCTACAATGTTTGGATGAAACCCGGCACTGAGGAATATCTGGATGGTTGTCCATTCTTGAAGAAAATCCCGGAACAGGAAAAATACATATGCTCAATCCATGATACCAAACCATGGCACTGCCGCTCCTTCCCTTCGGAAAGGGAATACGCCGAGCGGATCGGCTGCATCGGCTTCAGCGAAGTTGAATAGCTTGAAGTTGCACCTCTATCAATGCATCAAGCTGCAAATTATGCAGTGAGCTTCAGCATGCAAAAAGATATTGGCTAATGTTAGTCTTCGTTTCTCTCAACCCGGTAATCCGGCTTCCGGTGTAGACGGGCTAAGGCCACCACGGCAAAACGGTCTGTTTCAATGGAATACAGCTGCTACAATGATAATTGACCTGTAATGGTGAAGACTCGGGGATGCAGAAATGTAGGGTGGGCTGTGCCCATCTTCAAGTTCGGCGGTGGACACAGCGCACAATTCCACCGCCTATTGTCAAAACAGAAGCAACTGCAACACCGAGCGGAACGCTCCCTGCAGTTGCTTCACACTCAGGTTATAGGGTTTCTGGTCGTAGTAGACGCCGAAGTGCAGATGAACGCCGGTCGCACCAATCACGAATCCAGTGTTGCCCATGTTACCGAGCGGTGTCTGCCAAGGGTTGGTAATGTTTTTCCCTTTATAAATATCATCGGGTACGGATCCTTCAGCCAGGTGGCCGTAAAGAGTCATGTGTCCATTGCCATGGTCTATTTTCACGTAATTGCAGTACCCCTTGCCGTCCCTTGATGTGGAATCTTCACATCGTATACGGTACCGGGCGGGGCAACTGATCGGGTTTCCATCATTGTCATAGCACTGGGTCTGGCCGGTATCCGGCAGGTGGTAGGCAAACGCAGACATGGATTCAATCGAGCCGGCCACACAGGCCAGGACGACGATGGCGACCAAAGATAGGAAGCGCTAGTGCGGCATGAAATCCCCTCCCCCAAAGGTGTGTTGGCTGAACGCGGATAAAACCCTGTTGTGAGCTCGCCGTCCATGATGCAAACTGAGCTCCTCCGGCGATGAATGCAATTCTAGCGACCGGTGTTGCATGAAACCGACATGGCTATGAGCAATTCGTTGCCGATCATGCTACCCTGAGCAGACACTCTGAGCAACGCAAAAAGTGCCAATACGCCGAAAAAAGCCCGAATAACAACGCTGAGGGCGGGCACAGCCCACTCTTCTTTCTAGAGCTGTTAAAATCGCCATCTTGGCCCTGAAATGGGACGCCAATGGAGTTGGGCGGCAGTATTGGGCGAGCTCAGAGTATACCGATTATCTTCAAGAGCGCTCCCATGACTCCCAAAAAAGAGATGCTGATGGCAATGGTGAACATCCGAATGGTGAAGCTGCGCTGTTCTGTATCACGGCGGTCCAGTTTATCGGATAAGCGGTCAATGGAGGCGATCATTTGGTCGAAGCGCTTATCTGCAGAGCCCCTGAAGTCCTTGATCTCTGCATTCATCTGCTCGAAGCGCTTGTCTACAGACCCCTTGAACTCCTTGATCTCTATATTCACTTGCTCGAAGCGCTTGTCTACAGACCCCTTGAGCTCCTTGATCTCTGCATTCATCTGCTCGAAGCGCTTGTCCACAGAGGTTTTAAAGTCCTGGATTCCTGTGTCGACCTGCTCGAAACGACGGTTCATGGTAGCTTCGAGGTGCTTTTGTCCTTCCCGCAGTTCGCTGATCTGGTGCTGCATGAAATCGAAGCGACTCTCAAAGTACTTGGTGGTAGGAATGACGTTGGCCACCAGAAGATCGATGGTCTGAGACCTTACGGAACCTTCCCCGGTTTCTTGCTGAGTCGGTTTTTCTCTTTTGTCTTCCTGATTGCTCACTGTCACTACCTCCGCAGTACCCATGCAGAGACCGTTCAAACGCTCATGAATTGCATCACATTTCCGAACCGAAGTTCCGAAAGCGATTCCAACCAGCCCTCGTGAATAGTTTATTTTGTAGACAATTCTCGTCGAATATCAAGCCCAAATAGCGTTCAAGCTTCCTTCAATCTTCTGCCGAGACCCAGGTATTGAAGCGCGTAATGAAGAATTACGTCGCCAGGCTCCTGTTTGGTCAGCCTTGAGAAGATGATCTTCATAATTCTCGTCATGAAGTGGTGAACTCCATTTCCATAGTCATATCGATGGATTTTGCAGAATGAGTGAGAGCACCACAGCTGATAAAATCCACACCTGTTTCGGCAATTGCCCTGACCCTTTCCAAAAGCACTCCGCCGGAAGCTTCGAGCAACACCCGACCCTTGTTTCGCACGACCGCCTCGCGCAGCATTTCAGGCGTAAAATTGTCCAGCAAAATAATGTCTGCACCTGCTTCCAGAGCGACTTCGAATTGGTCCAGGTTGTCTACTTCTACCTCAATCTTCAAGGTGTGGGGTACGTGCCGTCTGGCTCTCTGGACGGCCTCCCGCACCCCGCCTGCAGCGACAATGTGATTGTCTTTGATCAAAACCCCGTCCGCCAGACCGAAGCGATGATTTGCACCGCCGCCGTGGCGCACTGCCTCTTTTTCCAATTTGCGCCAAAGCGGAGTTGTTTTGCGGGTGTCCAGCAGGCGGCACGAGCTGCCGGACAGCTTCTTGACCATTTGCTTGGTCAGGGTCGCAATACCGCATAATCTTTGCACAAAATTGAGCGCGGTGCGCTCACCCGTGAGCAAGCTTCTCACCGAGCCGTCCAACCCAAAAACAGGAATACCCGGCTGGATCTCTTCGCCGTCCCGGAAAAAGCTTACAATCTGAATGGTCGGATCGAGCAGCTGGAAAATCCGGTGGAAAACTCTGGAGCCCGACAGCACAAACGGTTCTCGGCCGAGCACGACCGCCCGACCGTCTAAATCCTGATCAACCACGGCCTCGGTAGTGACATCCCCGTGCGCCAGGTCTTCCTGAATGGCCAGCCAAAGTAACAGATCCAGTTGCTCCACGGCTATTCCTCCATTGCAGCACTCTCCCGCAAATGATTGATCATATCGTAGTGGCGGCGGAGCTTGTCCACCTTCTCTGCCAATCGCAGCTCTTTTTCCCGCTCTTTTTCAATCACTTCGACAGGAGCCTTGGCCAGAAAGTCCTCGTTGCTAAGCTTCTTTTGTGCAAAACCAAATTCCTTTTCCAGTTTTCCAAGCTCCTTAGCCAAGCGCTTCGATTCGCTTTCAAAATCCAGAATATCCTGTAAGATCACGTGAACTTCGACGCCTTTCGTCACGGTACTGGCGGCAGCACGCGGTTTCTTGTGCTCCCCCACATGCGCAATTCGAAGATTGGCGAGCCTGGCCAGATCGATGATTGTGCCCGCATGGCTCTGCAGCAGGCTTATGCCGCTTGGCTCCTCACACAAACAGACCACGTCGACACGCAAAGAAGGAGGCACATTCATTTCGCCGCGAATGTTTCGAATGGCACTGACCACCTCCATAATCACCTCCATCTGCTCCTCACTTGAGGCGTCCAGACGCTGGTCATCGGGCTGTGGAAAGGTGGCGGTCATAACCGAGCCGGTGGTTTGCGGCAGCTTCTGCCAGAGCTCCTCGGTGACGAACGGCATGATCGGATGGAGGAGAATCAGAATATCTTTCAGAACTTCGGCCGCCAGAGACTGGGCCAGCCTTTTGGCTGCCGGATTTTCGCCGTAAAGGTCCGGTTTGATCATTTCCAGGTACCAGTCGCAGTATTCATGCCAGACGAAATGATAAAGGGTTTGAGCATATTGATTGAAGTGATAGTTTTGGAGGGATTCTTCCACTTCTTGGATCATCCGCTGCAGCCTGCTCAGAATCCAACGGTGCATGAGCCGTTCGGGCCTTCTCGGAATTTCTTCTACCACCTCAAGATCTTGCAGATTCATCAGCACCAGGCGCGAAGCATTCCAGATTTTATTGACAAAATGCCTGTAACCTTCAATCCGTTCCTCAGACAGCTTGACATCCCTGCCCTGGACTGCGAGGGCCGTCAAGGTGAAACGAAGGGCATCGGTTCCGTACTGGTCCATAATGATCAACGGATCGATGACATTCCCCTTGGATTTGCTCATCTTTTGCCCCTGAGCATCCCGCACCAGCGCATGAACATAGACCTCCCGGAAGGGCACCTGCTGCATGAAATGAATGCCCATCATCATCATCCGGGCCACCCAGAAGAAAAGGATGTCAAAGCCGGTCACCAGGACGGAAGTGGGATAGAATTTTTTCAGGTCCGCCGTCGTATCAGGCCAACCGAGTGTGGAGAACGGCCAAAGGGCCGAGCTGAACCAGGTGTCCAGCACATCGGAGTCTTGCTCGAGCTGAGACCCTTTGCACTTGGTGCACTCGGTGGGATCTTGCAGGGAAACAATGATTTCACCGCAATCCCCGCAGTACCAGGCTGGAATGCGGTGCCCCCACCAGATCTGCCTGCTTACGCACCAATCTTCCACATTTTCCAGCCAGCCGAAATAGTCCTTCTCCCACTTGGACGGGATGATCTTCGTTTCGCCTGCGCGGACGGCTGCCATGGCTTTTTCCGCCAGCGGCCGGGTTGCAACAAACCACTGGAGGGATTGCATTGGCTCCACAACACTCTTGCACCGGTAACAATGCCCCACACGATGCTTATAATCTTCGACTTTTACCAGATATCCACCCTTTTCCAGATCTTTCAAGATTCGTTTGCGGCAGGCGTAGCGGTCGAGTCCCGCATAAAGTCCGGCCTCTTCCGTCATGATGCCGTTTTCGGAGATGACCTGAATCAGATCGAGCTGATGCTGGCGGCCGATCTCAAAATCGCTGAAATCATGGGCGGGCGTAATCTTGAGAGCTCCGGTTCCGAATTCACGGTCTACATAAACGTCGGCGATAACGGGCAGACGTCGCTCCAGTAGAGGCAGGACGACATATTGCCCCACATACGAGCTATAACGGGCATCATCCGGATGGACTGCGACGGCTGTATCGCCGAGCATGGTTTCGGGGCGGGTCGTGGCGACTACAAGAGCGCCTTCGCCATTTTCCAGCGGATAGCGAATATGGTACAGGTGTCCGTCGATCTCCTCGCCTTCAACTTCAATATTCGCCAGGGCGGTCATGCAGCGGGGACACCAGTTGATCATTCTTTTGCCGCGGTAAATAAGCCCCTCTTCGTAGAGCTGAACAAAAACCTGCCTCACCGCTCTGGAAAGCCCTTCATCCATGGTAAACCGCTCGCGATCCCAGTCGCAGGAAGCCCCTAAGTGCTTCAGTTGCTTGATAATGATGCCGCCGTATTTTTCTTTCCACTTCCAGACTTGCTGCAGGAAAGACTCCCGACCCAATTCGTAGCGAGATAATTTTTCTTTTGCCAGTTGCCGCTCGACCACGTTCTGCGTGGCTATACCGGCGTGGTCGGTTCCGGGCATCCACAGCACCTCAAAGCCCTTTAACCTCTTATAGCGGCACAGAATATCCTGCAGGGCGTTATTGAGCGCGTGCCCCATGTGCAATTGCCCGGTAACATTGGGGGGCGGGATCACAATACTGAACGGCGGCTTGGAGCTGTTGCCATCTGCATGAAAAAATCCCTCCCGTTCCCAATAAGAGTAGCAATTCGGCTCCACTTCCTGGAATTCGTAAGCTTTAGGCAAGCTGCCTTCCTTCATCTAATCACTCCCTATGCTTTCTCTTTCTCCGAGTCGAGCTGCAGTCGATCAATTTCTTCTCGTAAGATCGTTCGAACGATATCCGGCAACCTTGACTCCACGATCTGGTGCACGGCTTCCAACAGTCGGTCCTCAATCTGGGCAACGAAATCATCCAGGGACGGCTTACCGCTCTGCACTTCCGCCGCGTCCTCAGGCTCCGCGACAGCAGATTCAACGGGAGCGGCAGCTGCCGGGGGGGATTCTGTTTCCACAGAAGTTAAGGCTATCTCTTCAAGCTCCTCTGAGATGTCAGCTTCCTCTACAGGTTTTTCGCTTTCAATCGCCTTGAGGTCGAATTCCAGAGAGTCGTCGTCGGCCTCTTCGTCCTCGAATGACAGCTCGGAGGGTAAGTCACCTTCCAGAAAGCTTTCCTCGTCGGGATCAAGCTCCAGCTCAAGATCCTTCAAATCCAGTTCGGAGAGCTCTGACTGCTCCAGTTCAGACGCAACCGGTTTTACGTCCGAATCATCCGTTTCTTCTTCCAACTCCAAAATGTCTTCCAGCTCGATGATTTCCTCTTCTTCCGGGACATCCAGATTAAATTCCGTCTCATCTGCGGAATCGACGTCGTTCTCTTGCCATTCAAAAGATCGTTTTGGTTTTTTCATATTATTATCTCTCTTCATTTAGAGTCATCGGCCCGCTTTGTTCGGCTCACCCCGGCAGTTTCGGCTTAATCAGATGCCGTGCAGCCATCAAGGCAATGCCGCCAAAGTGGATTAACATGCCGAATGTACCACAAGTTGTCAAAACAGAAATTGTTGTTTGCGTCACAGTATATCTTCCAGCGCCACAGACTGTTGCACCTTGACTCAGCCCGAAAAACCGATCGCCACCCTGGCCAGACGGTTATTGGAGTAGTTATAGGGCAGTTCTGCGTAGATGATTGTCAGCTCTTCGATGCTAATATTAAACTCTTTTTTCAAATAGGCTTTCAATCTGGCCGGCATTTTTTCAGAATCCCGAGCATTCCAGAAGACCACCGTCGTATGATCGACAACCGGCTTATCGGCAATCGCTTCGAGTGTGGGAGCTGTCACCAGGCTATCGGGAAACTGCAGACGAATATTGCCGGCGTTCTGCGGCCGATCGGCAATGATCAGTCGTGGATTGGGGCGGTATGTTCTGATTGTTTCCGCCACCATTGCATACGGAAAATTAAAACCGCTGTAATAGCCAAACGACGGACCCAAAACGACTCGCGCGGGAATGACAGCCAGGATGCTCAAAGCAGCCACGATTGAAGCTGCTATGAAAAGCGTCACCGTTTTTTTGGATTGGCAGTCTATACCCGCATACATCAGGAAGTATAAAGGAAACAGGAAAAGCATGGGCAGCATCCAGCGGTCTTTGAAGTTGCTGACTCCCCAAAACGAAACCATGGCCAGGAGCAGGCAGGATACGATCAGGAAATAGCGATGAATCGGGAAAGAGACCTCCCGAAACGGACGATTATGCAAGGCCTGCACATAACCCCGCGGCAACAAGACCAGGTAGAGGCAGCATAAAGGCGCCACAAACGATATGCAAGCGATCAAAAGCTGCATCGTCCCCTTGCTCATGTACCCCTGGTCCAAGATGTTGAATTTGTGGATAGATGTGGTAGCCGCGTCAAAATGTGAATAGAGCCAGAAAAGGTACGGCAATAAAATGACAAGGGCAATACTCAGGCTCAAGAGCATGCGCCGGTCAGATAGGACTGAGCGCCCTTTGGGAAAACTTAGCAGAGTCAGCAAAACGGCTCCGATAAAGAGAAAAAAATTATACTTCGATAACATACCGAGTCCAACCAACAGCCCGAAGCAGGCATAATCCTTGCCCGCACGGAAATCCAGCAGGCGCAAAACAGAGTAGAAGCACATCGCACTCACGGCGGTGACAAGCACCGAGTGGGTAAGATCCCTTTGAGACTCCCAAGATATTTGCGGAATGAACAAAAGGGAAAGAGCGGTAAGCAGAGCCAACCTGCTATTTTCGAAAAGGAGCCTGGCGCTCAAGAAAACAAAAGCATAAATGGCGGCAAGCAGGCTATTCTTGAGCAAGCTGAGCGCAAATACATTGATGCCGAAAATCTTGAAAGCAATGATCTGCAGCCATGTATAAAGCGGCGGTTTGGATCCGTAAGCTCCCCTCAGCCATTGGGAGAGAAGCGCCTGCTCGGCCTCATCCAGTTCCAGGGAGGAAGAGACGAGGACGCGCGTCGCGATTTGGGCTGCAAAGTATATGAGCAGCCCAAAAAAGAATAATTTTGCTATTAATTGATCAGATAAAGGAGTTCGGAAGATTTTGTCGTTCTCATTGATTTCGGCTGAAAAGCTCAAGCCATCGTCCTCAAACACACCTGGATCGAGCGGGGATCGCAAAGGTTGCACGGAGCAGATGCCTAGGGCAATCGCGTCTCCAAGGCCATCGCGATCTTTTTCTTCAACTCCGTCAAATCGAAGCTTTTCACCACATAAAAATCGGCCGCAATCGATTTCATGTCTTCTTTAAACGTATCGTATGCCGTGGATAATATGACCGGCAGGTCGTAAAAGTGATTGCGAATGTCCTGCAGCAAATCCAGACCGTTGTAATCGACCATTTTTATATCGAGTATCACCAGGTCGGGTTTTTCGTCCTCGATGCGCTCTAGGATTTTATACCCGCTATCTGCGGTAAAAACCTCGTAACCGGCCTCCTTCAATTCCTCGGAATAGAGTAAGCGAATATGTTCTTCATCATCAACAACAAGAATTTTGGGCATCTCGATTCCTCCAGGTTCTTATTCCCATATTTTTACTAAATAAGGCTTGTTTTCTTCAAACACCATGCATTCATTCTCGATGTATTCCTCGGCTTGCTGCAGCGACATTCGCTCGGTCTTCTTTACGAACGACAGCACTTTGCCCAGGTAGAGAGGAAGCAGAGAATCCAGGAGATTCAGGCGTTGCTCCCCTTCCATGGCCAGGTACGCCTTAAAGGCTTCAAACAGAATCCTTGCCCAGGTTTGACCAGGAAAGGAAAAATGCTGCAACCCCAAGCTTTTTATTTCCAGCAGCTTATGGAACTGAGTCTGGTCAAGCACACTTTCCCAGACACCGAGGTAGTCATCGAAGCCCCTCAAGAATCTCTCATGGAGCTGATTCATATTGATTTCAACCGGCACCGGCATTGCGATCTCGTGGGCGTCCGTACCAAAGAGCGCGGTGGGCTTGCTCCACTTGACCAGTCGCCAGAAATCGGAGTACACGGACATCAAATCAAACATCGTGCTTAGAATTTGACGAAAAAGTGCACTCAACTGGGCGTACGGGTCCTTAGCGCGGTGTATTTTCGGGCTGCCCATAAAAGACTGGCAGATAGGCATCCGGGCATTCAGGGCAATGGTGCTCATCCAGATGTCGACGCCGAAATGTTGCACGGACTCAGTCCAGATGGAAGACTCCAGGAAATGCTCAACGAGCTCGCCCTTGAAGCCGAAATCGCCCGCGTCCGGCTGCCTCACCCGGCGACCGTACAAGCAGCGGGTCAGAGGGTAGACGATGGAGCTGGTCAAAGTGGCTTCATACTTATGCCTTACATAAAGCGGACAGACATAGCCGGCACCCTTCAAGACGGGCTGTCCCAGATTTCTGATCCAGTATGGGGCCGCATTCTTGATATCCGCTTCGAGGACAATGACGGCCTGAGCCTCCAATTCGCGTACCTTTTCGAACAGATTGCGCAAATTGTTGCCCTTGCCGCGCTGGTTTTCCGCTGTGGAAAGGTATATTTTCGGCACTTCTCCAGATGCTTTCAGGAAAGCCTCCTTAGTGCCGTCCGTTGAATGATTGTCGCAATTGATGAGAACGCTGCGCAGGTCGCCGAAGAATTCGATCAGTCCTTTTTCCGCCCGCTCAGCCGTGAACGCTATTGTTTCGGCTTCGTTAATAGAGGGGATAGCCACCACGATATCGGCTTTTTTAATCTGCCGGGGGTTCTCCTCGTAAAATGCCATAGTGCTTCCTCCAGCTCTACTTCCCGGGCGTTCCCGCACTGCTTTTCAGATATCTAAAAATATCCGCTTCAGTGGTCAGAACAAAGGAGCTCCTGGGATTGTTGAAATGCTTATAGAAATCCAGCGTTCGATAGAACTCATAAAATTCCACATCCTGCTCAAAAGCTTCAGCATATATTTTGGTGGCCTCAGCGTCGGCTTTTCCCCGAATCTCCTGCGACTTCCGGAAAGCCTCGGAGGTGATTTTAGCCATTTCGCGCTCCATCTGTCCAAGCACTGCAGCCCTCTCACCTTCGCCTTCCGAGCGATATTGGGCAGCAATTCGCTTGCGCTCGGAAATCATTCGGTCGAAGACCTTTTCTTGCACGGAATCCACATAATTGATGCGCTTAATGCGAATGTCCAACAGCTCGATTCCGAACTCCGGCACCAGACGAGAAGCATTGGCCACCATCTCCCGCGTTATCTTTTCACGCCCCTTGATCAGCTTATCACCCTGAGTTTCTCTGAAGGCGCCCAGAAACTGCAAATCGGGCAAGCCCGCTTCCATCAGTTTTGCTCTGGCTTCTTCCCATCCCTCGCTTCGGACCAGCTCCTCCAGATTGTTATTGGAAACCTGATCGCGTACAATGGCATCAATAATCCCATCCAACCGGGTTAAAGCCATAGAAGTCGTTCCCATACGTTTCAGGAATAACAGCGGATCCTTGATGCGCCATCTCGCAGTGGTGTCGACCCAGATGTACTTCTTGTCTTTGGTCGGAATCTGATTGGGGCTCCCATCCCATTTCATCACTCTCTTTTCAAAGTAGTTCGCCTTTTGAATAAACGGTAATTTGAAATGGAGACCCGCCTCGGTGATGGGCGCGCCCACAGGTCTTCCAAGCTGAGTGATGACCACCTGTTTGGTCTCATCCACCACAAACAACACGGTGGCCGCCAAAACTCCCACCCCCAGCAAAATTGCTATAACAGCCGCTCGGGCTCCTTTTGAAATCATTCGGGGTTCCTCTGTTCAACCACTCTATATAAAGAAGTGCCAGCCCAATTCGTCGCTTTCAAACTTTTGAAACCTGCAAAGCCAGCTTCATTTAGCTTCGACGGACTTCGGCTCGGGCATCTTGTTCAAATCGAACAAGGGTAGAAGATTCTTCTGACTTTTATCGATCACAATGAGCCGGTCTACTTTAGCATTGAAATCGCTGAACGATTCCAGATACATTCGGCTCCGCGTGACCTCAGGAGCTTTTTGGTATTCCGTAAGTATATCCAGGAAACGGGCTACCTCTCCCTGGGCCATGTTGACCCTCTCCAGGGCATATCCTTCCGCTTGAGTGATTTTCTGGCGCGCTTCTCCCTTGGCTCTGGGAATCTTTTGATTGTAGACCTGCTGAGCTTCATTGATCATTCGCTCCCTTTCCTGCTGCGCCTCGTTGACCTCGTTGAAAGCTTGCTTGACAGGATCGGGGGGATTGGCGTTCTGCAGCTTGACCATGGTGATCTGCAGTCCGGTCTTGTACTGGTCCATAATCTGCTGAATCTCCCCCGCGGCCAGATCCGCAACCGAAGCTCTCCCCACGGTCAGGACTTCATCCACATAGCGGTTGCCCACAATGCGGCGCATCACCGATTCCGAAATGTCGTCAAGGGTGGCATCCACCTCCTGCACCTGAAACAAATAATCGATGGGGTCCCGCACCTTGTATTGTACGGTCCATTGCAGATCAATGACGTTGAGGTCGCCGCTCAACATGCGCGACTCATCTTCGTAGCCTTTCTCTGAAAAACGCGAGCGAACTCCCGGCTCTATGGTACGATATCCATATTCACGCTGCAGTACACGGCCGGTTATCACTTTGCGTACGGTTTCCACGCCGAAAGGAATCTTGAAATGGAGGCCCGCATCCGCGGTTCGGACGAATTTCCCGAATCTTTGAATGACGGCGGTCTCCTGCGGATCCACGGTGTAATAGGAATTGAGCCCGGTCAACACTAAAACCAGGATCAACCCTATCCCCAAAATGGAGCTCTTGGGGAATTGCGAGAAATCATAGCGGCTTTTTAGACGCCTTAGCACCTCTTCGAGATCCTGAATGTTTCCTTTCCCGGGACCTCTATGGGGTTGCCTGTCCCAATCCATTCCAACTCCTTCAATCGAGCCGTTCCATGCACCCTGTTCCGGCCGCACAGATCGAAATCATCAGCTTCTGGTAAAGGGGAATATGCACGTCATTTTTCTGGTCGGCGGATGGCTTCAAACACATAAGCAAAAAAGACCAGCGCGACGGCCATCAGTATAATCTTTGCTATGCCGGCGGCAGGAAAGAAAAAACGAGCAAGCAGGTAAGCAAAAAACAGGCCAAGAAGGGCCCGAATAACAAGCATTCTTAACTTCATGACAACTATTGTTCCAATGCTGAATTAACTAGCCTCATCCACCACTATTCACCAGCCCCCGAATCGATTCAATTCGAACATCCTAGCGAGCCGCGGCTATGATGTCAAGATTATCCAATATTAGATCACTTGTATGATTTCGCATCACCCTCTTCTCTCTTACCATGGCCGCGGCGGATAATTCCGTAGAAGTTGCTGTTGCGTTGGTGCACTCTGTGGAGGTATAAGAATTCAAGCTAGTGAAAAAGAACGGCAGGTTCATTTGTCTTCCTGATTTTTAGAAAAGTAGAACCCTATGGAACACTTTTTAGTCGCGCTGGATGATACTCCCGGTTCTCTCAAGAGCGTCCATTACATCAACAGAGTACTCATGGGGGTTAGACATATTCAATTGACTCTCTTCCATGTTCTGGACACTGTCTCGCCTAATTTGCTCAAGCGTGAAGAAGTGCAACGGATCGAACGGATTCATGAAGAGCAGCCACATTTGAGCGGTTATTTCTGGACGACTGAAAATGAAGAAAAAATGCTGGAGACTTTTCATGAAGCAAAGCTACTGTTGCTTGAGGGAGGATTTCCCGAAGAGCAAATAAAGACGCATTTCAGCGTACACTCGGCCGATGTGGCGCATGTCATCCTGAGGGAAGCCGAGACCCTCAAGTGCTCTACGATTGTACTGGGCAGGCGCGGACTCGGAAGAGTAAAGGAGTTTTTTCTGGGCAGTGTTTCCAACACGGTCACGAAATTCGCCAGAGAGATGACCGTTTGGGTAGTTGACGGCTGAGGAGCTGAGACTTACAGTGCATTTCACACCTTACGGAGGTTTTTATGCCAAACCATGGTTTCAAGAATATCGCTTTTTGCACCGATTTTTCAGAAAATGCCGATCAGGCTTTCAATATTGCCAAGGACCTGGCCTGGCATTATGACGCCACACTCCATATCGTCCATGTTATGGTGGACTTTGCCCTATCTCCGCCCGTCCACGCAACCTATATGCCAATTGAGTACCAACCCGAATTCGTCGAGCAAATCAAACAGGCATCGGAGGAATCCATTCAAAAGCGCTACATCTCGCAATTAAAAGAAAAGCAACCTTATGAAATCGAGCTTCTCTCCGGTTATGCATCTACGGAGATCATCCGGCTCGTTAAGGAAAAGGATATTGATCTGATAGTCATGGGCTCCCACGGTCTCACCGGGCTTGCACATGTGTTGTTCGGCAGCACGGCGGACCGAGTCGTTCGCAAATCTCCTTGCTCGGTACTTACTGTGCGGCCTCACAGCAAAGAGGAGTAGCCTTCCAACAGATTTCTGCCTTCCGTTTCAACAGGACACGACAAAAATGACGGCAAAACAACCTACCCTGGTGACTGGCGCAGCCGGTTTCATCGGTTTCCATTTGTCCCTCCAGCTGCTTAAGGCCGGCAAGTCGATAATCGGCCTGGATAATCTCAATTCATATTATGACGTCAATCTCAAGCAAGCCCGTCTTAAACAGCTCCAAGAGTTTGCAGAATTTCAATTTTACCGGCTCGACCTTGAAGATCGGCAAGGAATGGAAGCCTTATTCCGGCAGAACGACTTTGCTGTCGTTGTCCATCTCGCCGCCCAGGCCGGCGTAAGATATTCCCTCACTAATCCCCACTCCTATGTGGACAGCAATCTCACCGGGTTCGTCAACATCCTGGAGGGATGCCGACACCTTAAAGTGGAGCACCTGGTGTTCGCCTCTTCAAGCTCCGTTTATGGAGCCAATACCGCAATGCCTTTCTCGGTGCATCAAAACGTCGATCACCCGGTATCGCTTTATGCTGCAACAAAAAAAGCCAATGAGCTTATGGCTCATACATACGCGCACCTCTTTGGACTGCCTTGCACCGGCTTGCGCTTTTTTACCGTGTACGGACCTTGGGGAAGGCCGGATATGGCCCTTTTCCTCTTTACTCGAGCGATACTCGAAGGAAAGCCGATTCAGGTCTTTAATCACGGGAAAATGCGGCGAGACTTCACCTACATCGACGATATTGTGCAAGGAGTGATGCGTGTGACAGAGAGACCTCCAGAGCCGAATTCGGAATGGCGAAGCGACGCCCCGGATCCCGGGACGAGCTACGCCCCTTACCGCATCTACAATATCGGCAATAATCACCCCGTCGAGCTTATGGAGTTCATCTCGGTTATCGAAGAGAAGCTGGGCATCGAGGCCAAGAAAGAGTACCTGCCCATCCAGTCGGGTGACGTCCCCGCAACTTATGCCGACATAGACGACCTGTCCCGAGATTTCGGCTTTCGTCCTCAAACCGGCATAAGAGAAGGGATTGGACGATTCATTGAATGGTACAAGGAATACTATCACGTTTCAGATTGATTGAAACCCGGCTTCAACTCTCCCAGGGATAAAAGAGGTCGAGACGATTGAGCACTTCGCAACCCGTCGAGGTGACGCGCACCATATTCTCCAGGCGAACGCCGCCCAGGCCTGGCAAATAGATTCCCGGTTCCACGGTAATCACCATATTCTCCTCCAGTACCGCGCCCCCTTGTTTCCGCAACCGCGGCTGCTCGTGAACCGCCAGGCCGACACCGTGACCCAAACCATGTCCGAAGTACTCACCATAGCCCGCCTGGTCGATTAGGTCTCTAGCTACAGCATCGACTGCAACAGCGTCCACACCGGCTCTAATGGCACTCTGGGCGGCAAGCTGAGCGTCTCGAACAACCCGGTAGATCTCCTGCAGCTTTGGTTCAGGAATACCGGCAGTCCAAGTTCTCGTCATATCGGAGCAATAGCGGCTGAGCTTGGAGCCAAGATCGAGAATAACCGTATCCCCGGCCAAAATCTTGCGATCGGTCGGTACCGCATGCGGTAATGCGCCGTTGGGACCGCCGGCAACAATCGGCGGAAATGAAACGGCCTCCCCGCCTCCCTCACGGATAGAAACCTCTACTTTCCATGCCAGCTCCCTCTCGGTAAGACCAGGCTCGAGGCTCTCCCAAAGAGCGCTCAATGCAGCTTCCGTCAGGGCCAGGGAGGCTTTGATGCGCTCGATCTCCTCCGCTTCCTTCACCACCCGGAGCTGTTCCACTAAACCATCGACCGCTGCCACGGCTGCTTTTGGAACAGATTTCTTGAGGGCCTCTTCCACTTGCAGGTACAGACTATGGGTGAGATAATGCCCCTCAACGCCAAGCCTTTCCACTGCAAGGCTTTGCAAGAGATCGGGCAACACCTGGCGAAGGCCCTCCTTATAGACCACCAGCTGGAAGTCCGGAGATTCCTGTTTGGCTTCTTCCTGGTAGCGGGAGTCGGTAAACAGGTATTGGCTGTCTTGCGTAATCAGCAGATATCCCGAGCTTTCGACCAGGTTCATGTCTTCCGCTTCGTAACCGCTCAGGTAGTAGCGGTTTTCCGGCACGGCCACCAAAAAGGCATCAAACCCCTCTTTTTTCAACAGCTTGCGAAAATTGATCATTCTATCAGGAAAGGGATTACGCATACTGTGCTATTCTCCTTTCTTCCTTTCTTGACGGCATGTGTCTTCACTCAATAAGCCTCACCGGGGTAGTGAAACCGGGGGGCTTGACGGCAAGTACCGAGCATGCCAGCTGATCCAGGATAGCCTCGGCCGTATTGCCGATGAAAAACCCCGAAATACCCGTTCGGGCGACCGTTCCCATGACCACGAGATCCGCCTGCAGCTCGGCCGCCAATGCAGGTATCATCCTTTTGGGCGGCCCCTTCGGCAAGTGGAATTGAGGGGCAAGGTAGTCATAGGCATCGGCGCCGATCCGGGCACGCAGCTCCTCGCTCAGCAGGTACAGCCCCTTCTTGTGGAGGTCATGTTCTTTCTCAAGATATGCGGAGATGCCCTTGTCCGTGGTTTGGCCCCTGCTGTGCATGACTCCTTCGGCAACCGCCTCCCAGGCATGGACCAGATGCAGGGAAGCAAAGTCGGACAGCGCAAGAGAACCGGCCAAATCAAGAATCTGCGCGTTTAGAGCTTGCTCCACGGCTACGGTTTTCAGCGGGTCAAAATCGACAGCCGCCAAGATACAGCTGTAAGTGGTCTTTTCTGGTGGCTTCATCAGCCATACCGGGCATGGACATTTGCGCAGCAAATGCATGTCGTCACTGCCGAACAGTCTCTTCAAGAAATCGGGATTTTCTACGGGCTTGATCACCAGATCATGTGAGTTGCGCATTACGACACGAATCACTTCCAGGAAAACCGTACCCGTCAGCACCTCGAACTGGATCTTCAAGCGATCCCTGTAGGATCCGACCAGGGATTCGAGCACCCGCATGTGATAAGCGATGGCATCCGCCCGGTAATCGTCCGCCACGGGGGAAATCACCTCGATCATTGTCAGGTCGGCCTGATTGTTCTCCGCCAAAGAGACTGCGCGTGCAACAGCCGACGCCTGATCCGCGGTTGCTTCGGCGACATAAAGGATGTTTCTGAATAGCTTCATGTCATTTTACCTCATCTGATATGAGAGCAAACGGACCAACCTACAAAATGTCCCCAGCAGAACCCAAGTAGAAGATCCGCACATTCTTATTGAACCATCCGCTGGCTCTTGTTCAAAATGACGGGTTGCCTTATAACAACATCGCTGCAAGGCTGAAATAGATCAGCAGGGTGGCAATATCCGTGATTGCCAGGGTAAGGGGGCCCGCTGCAATTTTCAGGTCAAGTTTCAGTTCGTGCAACAATGATGGAATACTTAGTCCGAAAAAACCGGCAGCGCACAATATCAGCAGGATGCTGGAGCCAATAGCCACCGAGGCCGGCACATTTCCTCGCCACAGCCACGAAATCAGGCCGACCGAAAGACCACACGCCGCACCCAGCAGCAGAGTTGTGCCCGCCTCACGCCAGAGCGCCTGCGCGTACCATCGCAGCGTTGGTTGTCTCGAGTGCAGCCCCTGAATCGCCATTGCCATGGACTGCATGCTGACACTTTCGCCCAACCCCAGCACCAGAGTCAGAAAAAATGCCAGGATGAGACTCTCTGCCAGGGTTACTTCGAAAATTCCGGTCAACAACGCACAAGCTGTACCGCTAATGATCGTAGCCAACAGCCATGGAAACCGGAACTGAAACGCCCGGAGCGGAGAAACGTCTCGCACCTGCAAGAGGTGCAGACCGATCGTCTCAAATGCCCTGTCCAGACTTTTCTGATCGGCCACATCAAAGGCTTCATCTGTAAACATTCCGATATCCACCACGCCTAAAATACGCTTTTGTTCATCCACCACCGGAAACGCCAACAATTTGTGCCGTACAAAGAACTCGTAAGCTTCCAACACTGTCGCACTCTGTGGGATTGTTATGACAGGACCGATCATTACTTCGGATATACGCTGCTCCAGTGGGGAAATGAGTAAACGCCGGGTTGGCAGCACCCCAACAACCCTATCGTTGTCGTCGACGACATAAAAGTAGACGATACGATCACCGATTCCTTGCCTTCTGATGTCATCCAAAGTTTGCTGAATGGTAAAATCCTGGTGCAATTTGGCAAAGTCTTTACGTGCCGTGGTAACAACAGGCTGACGTAGGCGGCTTGACCGTTGCGTATTCAAAACAAACTCCCTTCCTCTAAAGTTGAGCTCCGGCATCAGTACCGAATGAAACACGCAACCGGTTGATAGTTACCGCGTTGCTACGTTCGCCGGCGGGTATTTACCGCCATGTGGCCCTAATAAATCGATTTCTTAAAGGAATATTTGGCCCCCTCTATTCCTGTGTCGTTCCCCGGGAGCCTGTCCGAAGATGGCGCCAGAACCTCATTGCCGCGAAGGCGAGAACCACATATGCGCATGTGCTCTAGATTCGCGCATACCCTGGTGTGCAACTTCTGCCCGATTCAATTATGCACCTAGATAAAATAACCCATTCACGGCTTCATCGCCAGAGGTGAAGGCGGACAAAAAGAAACGAGGTGCTGCTAAGCCGGCTCGGTTTTCGTTGCCATGCACGAAGCCCTTTAGCGCTACATCATGGTAAATTTGTCTCGTTCAAAAATGGGCAGGGAGTGCAGGATCTCATTTTGCATCTCATGCACACGCTCATGCCGCCCAAGCTAAAAGTTTTATTGTGGAATCATGGCAGAACAGGTTAGTCGTGGAGCGCTGCACAAAAAAGTTGGGCATTTCGGTTTGAAAGTGCTATTTAATATAACTTTCGATAAAATCCGGCGATGCACAAAGGAGTAACCGAAAATGATGGCCAGGATGCTGGTTCTCCGGTTTCCGAGAGAAATCGTTGACAAACCGATCGTAACCAACCTAGTACGAAATTATAATCTAACCTTCAATATCTTAAAGGCTCAGATATATCCGCGCAAGGAGGGGATGGTGGTCCTGGAGCTGCGCGGCAATCGCGACGACTTCCGCGAGGGTGTCCAGTATCTCAAGGATATCGGCGTAGTCGTTGAATCCATCGCGCAGGCAATCAGGAGAGACGAAGAGAAGTGCTATCAGTGCGGCGCCTGCACGGCGGTATGTCCAACAGGAGCCCTGCATATTGAGCGTCCGGACATGTCGGTCCTATTCGAATCCGAGCGTTGCAGCGCATGCGAGCTGTGCGTGAAAGCCTGCCCTTCCAGGGCAATGATTGTGACTTTTGACAAGAATATCGCCCTGGATTAAGCATGAGCTTGCCGGGCTGAAAATTCTCACCACAATGCAAAACCATCGTCCAAGCTAGGAGGGAAGGATGAATTACAGCGATAAGGTGCTGGATCATTTTATGAATCCAAGAAATGTCGGAGAATTGGAGCATCCGGATGGAGTCGGCCAGGTCGGCAATATCAACTGCGGTGACATCATGCGGATGACCATCAAGGTGGTCGACAATGAAATTGCCGACATAAAATTCAAGACGTTTGGCTGTGGTGCGGCTATTGCCGTCAGTTCAATGGTTACTGAAATGGTCAAGGGCAAGTCGCTGGAAGAGTCCGTCGCAGTGAACCGCGATGATGTGGCCGTTGCGTTGGGCGGTCTTCCGGATAAGAAGCTCCACTGCTCCAATCTCGGCACGGATGCGCTCAAAGCGGCGATCAACGATTACTGGCGACGGACCGGACATCCGGAAAAAGTCGTGCCTTTGGAAGATGAACATCTCGAACATCAAACGGAAGAAGAAAAAAGTGCGTGTTGCGGTAGCAATGAGCGGGGGTGTCGACAGTCTGCGGACGGCGGCTCTTCTGAAAGAACAGGGTAATGATGTTTTTGCCATACACATGCAGCTATTCCCTCAGCCGGGGACCGGAGAGCGGAAAGCTGAGCCCATCCTGGAAGATCGCAAGCTTGACCTGACCCGATTGACTTCCACTCTGGGAATTCCACTGACCATAGTGGACATGCAGGAGGTGTTCAAAGCTCGAGTCATCCTGCCGTTTGTAGAGGCTTACCGGAACGGCCTGACACCCAATCCTTGTGTTGTCTGCAATCCAACTGTCAAATTCGGCTTTCTTCTGCAAGAAGCTAAAAAACTGGGTGCACAGTATTTAGCGACCGGCCATTACGCGCGGCTTGACCGCCCTCAGAGCCCGTCGGGACGCTATCAGCTCAGGCGGGCGCTTGACCCGGGCAAAGATCAGTCCTACTTCCTGTACGGTCTGACCCAGCCACAGCTGGCATGCGCTCTCTTTCCCCTCGGTGATTTTACCAAGCGCGAGGTCATGCGCTGGGCGGAAGAGGAAGGCTACGCTTCGAGTACTCGCAAAGAGAGTCAGGAGATCTGCTTCATTCCTTCGGGCAATTATCAGCAGTTTCTGCTGGAGGATTTTGCTTCCGAATCCTTCCAGACCGGCGGACCCATTGTCGATATGGATGGCAATTATCTGGCCGAGCACAAAGGGATTTTTGCCTTCACCATCGGCCAGCGGCGAGGGCTGGGAATCGCCTCCACGGCTCCCTACTACGTGCTCGCTCTGGACCCTGACACCAACACCGTGCAGGTCGGCCGAGCCCACCAGCTGTACTGCTCCGAATGCAGAATCGAAAAGGTCAATTGGGTTTCAATCGAATCTCCAACCACTCCTCTGCGGGCACACGTCCGCATCCGCAACCAGCACCGGCCTTGCCCCGCCCGGATCGCTCCACTCGGGGGAGGCATCGATGTTATGGTTCATTTTGATGAACCGCAGCGCGCAGTGACCCCGGGTCAGGCTGCTGTTTTCTACAGCCGCGACGTTGTTCTGGGGGGCGGAACCATCACCAGAAAAGAGCGCAAATGAGCCAAACCATCGCCCTGGAGACCCTCGGATGTAAAGTCAATCAGTATGAGTCGTCGTATTTTTTGGAGGTCCTGCGAGAAGCGGGACACCGGCTCGCTTCGTTTCGCGACAGTGCCGACGTTTATATCGTCCACAGCTGCGCCGTGACCTCCAAGGCTGCTTATCAAACCAGGCAGTTGCTTCGCCGGGCGCGCAGGAGAAACCCGGAAGCGCTGGTTATGGCGGTCGGCTGCGACGCTCAGGTGGAATCGGATCGAATTGCCGACGAGCAATTGGCCACGCATATCATCGGCACCAATGAGAAGCCGAATGTATTGCATTGGCTGAGCGTCACGGGAAGTTTTTCGGGGCCGTGCAAAGCGGTGGGAAATGCCAGGGGCGCAACTGCGCTGAAGCCGATGCCCATAACCAGAATGCATTCCGGCCGCGCCAGAGCTTTTCTAAAAGTCCAGGACGGTTGCGATGCATTTTGCTCGTACTGCATAGTGCCTTACAGCCGCGGAAAGAGCAGGAGCCTGCCGGCCGAACCGGTTCATTCCCAGCTCTACCGTTATCTCGATTCCGGCTACCGCGAGATAGTTTTAACCGGCATCCACCTTGGCCAATGGGGTAGAGACCTGAGCCCCCAACAGGATCTAACCGCTCTGTTAAGAATCCTTGACCCGAGTGTGCTTCCGGCACGCATTCGATTGAGCTCCCTGGAACCGATGGAGTGGAACGGCAGATTGCTGGACTGTCTCAGCTCGAGATCCTGGCTTTGCCCTCATTTCCACATCCCCCTGCAGAGCGGAAGCACAGAAATCCTCAAGAAGATGGATCGCCCCTATACCGCTGCCCAGTACCGGGAGCTCATTTTTGCCGTTCGGCAGAGATTTCCGCGGGCCTGCATCGGAGCGGATGTAATGGTGGGGTTTCCAGGGGAAGCGGAACGGCACTTCCGAGAGACCGCAGAGCTTATCACGCAATTGCCTGTCAATTATCTCCATGTCTTTCCATTTTCGCCTCGCCCCGGCACACCGGCCGCCCAACTGACCGGCCGCATCACCGGCGACGCGCTCAAACAGAGAACGAAATTCTTGAGAGATCTCGACAGCCGAAAGCGGCTGGCATTCCGCCGGGACCTTTTGCACAGCTGCGTCGATGTGCTGATCGAAACCGAGGTGAAACCGGGCTGGTGGCGGGGAACATCAGATAACTACATCCAGGTGATGTTCCCCAGCGAGCGCCCGTTGCTTCCGGGCACGGTGGCAATGGTTCACCTCAGCGAGATACACGGAAGCGGGAACACATTCGGCAAGCTGGAAGCTATTCTTTAAACAAAAAGAATTTCACCAGACGAGGATCAGGCGGGTCGGTATTGCTAAAAGGCGCCATCTCCTCCTGGTAAGAGATCAGAAGGGGTGCCAGATAAGCTTCTACGTGGCGGGCGGTGCTCGGATCTTCGATAAATTGATCCATCCATGAGCGGATGGCCTGCCCGATTTTTTCGACACCCAATGATGGGAATAGTTGAGCCCATGTTTGAACCGAGAGCGGCTCGACATCCCATTTGCCGTGCACCTGGAAGCGTGCCGCAGCGGTCCAGAGCATGCTTCCGATAGTAACATCGGTCAAATCGCTCACATACCCTTCTTTCCACAAAACCGTTTGCAGATATTCAGGGTCCGGCGCCAGGGCATCGAAAATCTTCCCCATCGATTCGACTACGTCGATCAGGTGCTCGCCTCTGGCAAGATCCTCACGGCGCCGGAAAAAGTCTTCCCGAGCACCACGAACCGGGTCCGCCTTTCTTAACAGCCGGGGAGTTTTGCCCACCAGCAGTTCAGCCGATTCCATCCATTCAGGATCGAGGCAGTTGAGCTGAGGCGGCCAGTTGGAAATCCATCCGCGTCGGCAAATCGACTGCAAACGAGCCCTCATCCGCATGACACACGTGTGGCCGAGCCGGAAAAGATGTTCCAGAAAGATCTCGCGAAGATTTCTCGATGCGGCTTGAACCGCGTCCTCGCCAAGCAGATCGAGACCCAGGCTGACATAGGCGGCAGCCTTGTCCACCGCCGTGCGGAGAGCCTCCGGTGCATCAGGGGAGAGCTGGTCCGCAACGACAACTTTATTGGCCAGAGCAGTAAGCTCCAGTTGAAGTGCGTTCATCACCGTTGGGTCTTTTATCTCTTGCAAAGCGCGCCCGAGCAAATCACCTTCCGGAACGACAGCAAGAGCGAACGAGGGCCTCGGGCGCGAGCTGTCGTCATCCAGGATGTGCTTTCCACCTTCGACTTTTTCAGACGGCATGGGACTATAGATTTCGAGTGCATCATAGAACTCGGGAATTGACCGATCCTCCAATCGGCCTCGATGAAAACGATAGGCACCCTCCTCGACTTCGACATCGAGGGCCAAGATGACATTGTTCATCAGCTCTTTATAGAAGGCATAATTGACTTCGAAAATAACACCCAGGAATTGTCTGAAGAAATCTTCATATTGTGGATAAAGTGTTTCCCAAAAGTACTGGTCATCGAGTGTATTCTTAGGAAGCTGATCCCGCACTTCGACTAGATCGACGTCTTCGGGCCCCATAACGACTCGAAGCCACTGTTTGAACAGGACGACAAGCAGCTCAAAGTCGGCATGATAGAGCCATTCCAGCAACTTATTCTCATTGGCTCTGGCCAGCCTTTCCAACCAATCTACCGCTCTCCCCGACTGAATCCGATCCTTTTGCCACCATTCCAGATCAAACAGAAAGTTGAGCTGTTCGACTCGGGCCAGGGCCAGAAGCGACAACGCATCTTCGACTCCGATCTCTTTTACGGAAAGGTAGAAATCCTGCTCGGCAAGAGCCGCCACCACCGCCTCAGCGTCCTCTCGCTGCAGGATCAGCTCCAATCTCTTCTTGGCCGGCAAGCGCATTAAATGGATGCTCAGCTCTTGCGGACTGATTCTCTCCAGGCGTCTTTCTGCAAAATCAGCTACTGTTTCAGTCATTTATCACATCCCGTCGTGTTCGTGTGGGTGATTTCAGTGTCCCTTATATTCCTCGAAAAGGAAGTTAAGTCAAGCTGTCGCCGAGTACTAGGAGCTTGTCCGAGAATAACACCATGGAGCCAGGTCAATCTGTGTCCTGGACAACCGGTTGGGGTCATCCCTGGGTCATCCTTTTATTGACTTGCGTTAGCAAGCACCACACATTATAACTCTGTAGTGTGAGAGTGCGTCGGTCAGAGACCGGACGACTTATCGACGTGCCGATACACACCAGTTTGGATTCTGTTAAGGGTTGAAAGCTTCTTTTTTGGCAAAGAAACAGAGTGACGTAAAATTGAAGGTTCTCCAAATCGACCGGTAAAGCAACCACTTAAAGGAGGAGCACAATGCTGCTCATCGAGGATCTGCAGGTAGAGCTTGCAGGCAAGATCATACTCAAGCATATCGACCTGGAAATCAAACCGGGTGAAACGCACGTTTTGTTTGGACCTAATGGGTCCGGCAAGACTTCTCTCCTGATGACCATCATGGGCTATCCACAGTACAAGGTCACGGGAGGGAAAATAATGTTCAAGGGGGAAGACATCACCTACAGTCCGATCAACGAGCGGGCTAAGCTCGGCATAGGCATGTCTTATCAACGCCCTCCAACCATCCATGGCCTGAAAACGCGACAGATGGTGCAAATCTGCGCCTCCGCAAAAGGATCGGAGCAAGTCGATGTTGAAGATCTTGCGCGTCGGGTATATTTTTCAGATTTTCTGGACAGGGACGTGAACGCTGGATTCTCCGGCGGTGAGATCAAACGGTCGGAGCTTCTCCAACTGTTGGCTCAAGACCCGGATTTCATGATGTTTGACGAACCGGAATCGGGGGTCGATCTGGAGAATATTGCCGTGGTCGGCAATACCATCGGCAGCCTTTTGCAGAAAGAATGCGCTCCTTCGAAAACAAAAAGCAGATTGCAGATGAGGCGCGAACGGACCAAAATGGGACTTATCATCACTCATACCGGCCATATTCTCGATTATGTGACGGTGGACAAGGGCCAGGTATTGTTCGGCGGCGTGCTGAGTTGCAGCACGAATCCGCGTGAAATTTTGCGTTGCATTAGTGAAATGGGATACGAGGAATGTGTGCGATGTACGATAGAGACGAACTAAGAGAAAGAGCGAAAAAAGCTGTCGATAAAGCGGCCGCTATCGGTCCGGATGTTGATTTGAGTGAATTCGATCAGGCTCCTGTACCTCACAAGTACCTTGCCGACGAAGATCTATGTGCCCTTCCGGAACCCGAGCAACAGCGCCTGCTGATGGCAGGCCTCGATTTAACCAAAAAGGAGAGGGGCGGCACATACTTCCAGATGGATACTTCGGTGGTCCATTGCGACAGCAAACAGGAAGGGATCGAAGTCATCCCGATAAGGAAAGCCCTGGAAGAGCACGATTGGATTCAAGAGTATTACTGGAAACTGGCCTCCGTCGATACGGATAAGTACACAGCAGCAGCCGAACTGGAACTGCACGACGGGTATGTGATCCGGGCTCTTCCCGGCACCAAAAGTATTTATCCCATACAGGCATGCCTCTACCTGGATAAGGAAGGACTCCAGCAGAACGTCCACAATCTTATCATCGCTGAAGAGGGTTCGGAGCTCCACATCATAACAGGCTGCTCCACATCGCCTCACATGCGCAGGGGAATTCATGTCGGCATTTCGGAGTTTTTTGTCAAAGAGAATGCCAAGCTAAGCTTCACTATGATCCACAACTGGGCCGAAGATATGCTGGTGCGGCCCCGCTCGGTGGCGCAGGTGGAGAAAGGGGGCTTGTTTTTGAACAACTACATTTGCATGAAGCCGGTAAAATCGCTGCAAATGTATCCCACCACCCACTTGATCGGCGAAGACGCGGTGGCCAGATTTTATAGCATTATAGTCGGAAGCCCCGGTTCCGAGTATGACGTAGGCGGGCGCATTTTTCTCAAGAAGCCGGGCAATCGTGCCGAAATAGTGGCGCGCACCATCAGCAACGGAGGAAGAATCATCGCCCGGGGCGATTTGATCGGAGAAGTGCCGGAAATCAAGGCGCACCTCGAATGCCGCGGTCTGATCCTGAATGGCGGCATGATTCATGCCATCCCTGAGCTGAGAGGCTATGTCGATGGTGTGGAGATGTCTCATGAGGCAGCTGTCGGCAAGATCGCCCAGGAGGAGATCACCTACCTCATGTCACGCGGATTGAGCGAAGAAGAAGCCACTTCTACGATCGTGCGCGGTTTTCTTAGTGTAGATATCCCGGGCCTCCCTGCGCAGCTTAAGGCCGAGATAGATCGGGCCATTGAGGCCAGCGAGCACGACGTGATGTAACCCTCTAACGACTTTCTTAACATAAGGGAGTTAACACGATGAAAAAGCTCATAGCATGCTTGACGATTATTGCGCTGTTCATCGGTTTGATCGGACTGCCCGCATATGCTCAGCAGAGCAGCTCCTTTTATTCTTCGGAGCCTGTATCAGCCTACTCGACTCTCGATCCGAATTTTGAATATGATCCGCCGGGCGAATTGATTCTGGCCGATGTGCTTATTTTGCGACCGTTCGGTATTGCGGCATCGGCGGTCGGACTGGTCGGCAGTCTTGTCGCCTTACCTTTTGCCGCTACTTCGTGCAGCGGCGATCGGGTGGTCAGGAAGCTGATTCAGGAGCCTTTTGACTACACCTGGTGCCGTCCGGTCGGCGACGTCGATTATTAGAAGGCATGGAACCCGGCAGAATTGCCTTGACCGGAGGGATTGCCACCGGCAAGAGTACGGTGGCAAATATGTTCGTCCAGCTGGGCGCGGTTGTTCTGGACGCCGATTGGTATGCCAGGCAAGCGGTACGGCCGGGCACCGACTGCTGGCTTAAGCTTCGGGAACTGTTGGGAGAGGATTTCTTTGCCAGGGACGGCGAGCTACAAAGGCGCAAGCTGAGAAACCGCATCCTGGAGGACGATCGGTGTCGACGGGAAATAGATGCCATTTTACATCCCTGCATCATGGAGGCAATGGAGCACGAATGGCAGCGCAGACTGGCCGGCAGTCCGCAAAATCTAATAATATTCGACATTCCCCTGCTTTTTGAAGCAAAGATAGGCCATCGATTCGATACCATAATTCTGGTCTATGCACCGGCCGAAATTCAGATACAACGCCTTGTCAACCGTGACAAGGTTTCCCGCCGACAAGCCGAGCAGACCCTGCTGATGCAGCTGCCCATCGAATCAAAAAAAGAAAAGGCCCATATCATTATCGATAATAGCGCCGGCCTTGAGCATACCAGACGACAGGTAGCCGAAGTCTGGCAAAGACTCTCCACGGTCAAGCGGCAATAGGGCTCCGGTGCAGACCAAAAATCCGGTTGATCCGATTACAGCTCCTTGAATATTTCGATTTTGGCTTTGCGGCGCTGCTGCTCAAGCCAGGACTGCCAGAGCTGGTTTTGCTTTTGTGTCTGAAGTGTCTGTACTATGTTGGGCCGCTCCTTCTCCAACTGCTCTTGCGGCGCGGGTTTCTTCCCGATCAACTGGTACACCAGGAAAAATTCGTTGTTAACATCCAGAGAAGATTCCGGAAACGGATTGGCCTCGCTCAGTTCAAACAGCTTGTTCAATGCCGCGCCCCCAATCTTCAATGAGCGATCCGGTTGGGTGCGTGAGAACCAGTCGCTTTTCTTGATTTCCAGTTGCTTCTCCTTGCCGGCCTGCTCCAGGCTGTTGACTTTTTTTGCTTCCACCAGGAGATCTGCAGCCGCCTTCCTGGCCAGTTCCTGCGACTGCTCGTTCTTGTAGTCCAAATCAATCTTCACCTTTACCTGGTCGAACAAGGGTATCTCCGGAGCCTTTATGCTTTCCACCCTGGCCACCAGGAAGTCTTGCTCGGCTTCCAAAACGCTGCTGATGCCCTTTTCCGGCAGCGTGAACAGATCCTTCATCACATCCGGCGGTGTAGATAGGCCCGGTATCTGACCCTGCTCGGGCAGCCAGTCCTCGGTTTCCCTCAGCGGCAGGTTCTCCTGCTTGGCGCCCTTCTTCAAGTCGCCATCGGCATAAGCCAGATCGGCGAAGCTCCGAGCCTTTTCATAGGCTATGTCCTTCGCCCTTTGGCGCTTAAGATTCAACTCGATTTCAGAGCGCGCCTCCTCCAGCGGGATAGTCCGTGCCGGCCGCACATCTTCAACCTTAATGATATGGAAGCCATACTGGGTGCGCACAACCTCGCTCACTTCGCCCGCCTTGAGAGCGAATGCAGCCTCCGCGAAAGCCGGCACCATTCGATCGCGCGTAAAATAACCAAGGTCTCCGCCTTTCTCCGCATCCGGCGCCTGTGAGTATTTCTTCACCAGCTCGGTAAAATCCGCACCTTTGGACTTGGCCTCGGCCAGAACCTTTTGGGCTTCAGCCTCGACTTTAGCGACTTCTTCTTCCGGAGCCTTTTCATTAACTCGGAAAAGAATATGACGGGCCTTCACTTCGGCTTCTTGTTCGTACTGGGCCTGGTTCTCATTATAGTAATCTGCTATCTCATCAGAGGTAACCTGCACATCTTTCATGTACGAATCCGTCTGGAAGACCACCAGAGAGAACTTTCTCTTCTCGGGTTCTTTGTATTTCTCTTTATGCTTCTCAAAATAGTCCTTCAGCACTTTTTCGTCTGAGGTTACCTGTTCGGTGAAGGTATTCGCGGTCAATTCCGCATAGCTTATCTGGATGGGGCTTTGGCTGAAGCGAAACTCAGCAAGGATTTCATCTTCCGTTACTACAGCCTGCCGCTTGATGAAGCTTTCCACATTCTGCAGACTCAAATCCGCTCTCATCTGCTCTTCGAACACCTCCGGCGAAAGCCGATTTTGTCTCAACACGAACACGTATTGTTCCTGATCGAATCTGCCGTCTCTTTGAAACGCGGGATATTCCAAAATGCGCTGTTGCATTTCCTGTTCGGATGCGGTCAGGCCAAGCTCGCTCGCGGCCTCGCTCAGCACGTACCGATCGATAAGCATATTCAGAGCCTGATGTTTAAGATTGAGCTGGTTGATCAACTCCTCGGAGAATCTGTTGCCAAATTGGCGACGGTACATCTCGACCATCTGACTGTAGGCCTTATCGTATTCCGAGATGGTGATGTACTGGTCGTTGACACGAGCCAGACGGCTGGCATCTCTTTCGGTATAGGAATAACCGCCCCAAAATATGAACACGATCACAATGAGGAAGAGTGCAACTTTGATTAGCCAAGATGTCGCATGTTTTCTGAAAATACTAAGCATAACTGAGACCTGCCTCCTTGCTTGGGGATGAGCCGTCGATCTTACAACGGTTCCGTATGTCGCCGTACAAACAATATATAGATCATGCCGCCCACAACAGGTAAAGACGCAACCAGAAAAAGCCATAGCATCTTTTTCTTGTGACTTGCAAAGCGGCGCTTGGGGATGTCTAGAATCGACCAAAAAGTGGGAATGAGGGGCACTCCGAAAATCACCATCAAGATCAATATCTGCAGGGGCACAGCCTATTCCCTTTTCCTTTTTTCGTGGATACTCTTGATTGCGGACTGTTGCATTTCGAGCTCCCGATCATGGTCCTTTAGCTGATTGATAATGGAATCCAATTCTCCTTCCCAAACCTTTCCCAATTCAAATTTGAGAGATTCTATAAACTTTTGTGTATGTCGCTGCAAGAGTTTCTTGTAACGGCCGTAAAAGCGAAGCGCGAAAAACAAATTGAGCAGGATATAACTGCCCAGTGCCGCCAATCCGACAGGGCTGAAGAGATTACCGATCATTGCAGTCAAAACGCCTGCCAGTGCCGACCAACCGGGATTGGCCAGAAATGCTCGCCAGGCTTCAGGGCCGCCAATGGCGAGCAGCAAAAAAAGGGTGAGCAAAAAATAGGCGATGTACTGCAGACTGCGGAATGCGGCAAAAGAAGGAGCACCGGCTCTCTCAGGCCACAGCTCCAGAAAATAATGCAACCGGCTGCGCAGATCTTCCCAAAGGCCCGATACGTCCAACACGGCTTCCAGCTGTTGCTTGAAAACCGCAGGCAGTCCGCGGCTCAGCACGCGGTGTGCCATACGGTCCTCCACGCGCTCCAGCTGGCGTCGCAGTGAAGAACCGCTCATGCCTTCAAGCAGCAGCTTCGAACCCGATTCCTTGGCGGAGTCTCTTCTAACCCATTCCTGCCAGTCACGGAGCAGAGTCGCCACAACATGGCCGGGACCAACCAGAGCGGTCATACCCCCTATCCAAAACAAGGCATCCTTTTTCAGCTGACCTTTCAACCAGGCATCAAAGGCCTGCTCTCCTATGGCGACCCATTCGGCTCGCTCCTGCTCCAGATCCTCAATGTACTGGCCCAACACCTGCCGCATGGAAGCCAAATTGAGCGTTTCTCTATCGAGGATAGAGAGCAGCTGCTGAACTTCAACATCAAGGTTGGCGGCTTTGATCGCCACAATTTCTTTGACGTCCCGCTGCTGGAAGACTTGCTGGCGAAAGCTCGCAAACTGGTTCCACGGGGCTGTGGCCTGCGCATTTATGATTTGCCCTGCCGACAGCGCATAGATCAACGGATGGGAGACCCCGTTTGCAGTCAAATATTGGCGGAAATTGGCCGTCACCTTAGCCAGTTGTTCGTAGCCGGTTTCCATCGATTGGCCCTCGAACAGGAGATCGGCTTTGTTGAGCACAAAGTAGAAGTTCGGCTTCGCCTTGGGCACCTCGCGCAGGAAGGTGTAAAAACGCTCGTCCGCGTATTTTTCCGGCGAAGTGACCCAGACAAGCACATCCAAGTGCTCCAGAAAACCGATGACGTGCTCGCGATGCAGTTCCAGCAGGCTGTCAAAATCGGGCAGGTCGCAGAGCAGAATTTGTTGGATGGCATCGGCCTGATGGGTTATCTCGCGCCAAGGTACGGAGCTTTTCTGTAAAGTGACGGGCAGAAAGCTTGCCGCATGATGGTAAATCAGCACCTGATCGGTGTGAGGGCGGCGATGACTGGTGGAGGCAATCTCCGAGCCCGCCAGCGCATTCATTATGCTCGATTTGCCGACGCCCGTGCCCCCCAGCAGCCCGGTAGTCAAAAACCCTTCGGCAAGGCTCTCCAGCTTGCTCAATTGCTTGTGCGATTCTGCCAGCAGAGACTCTCTCTCTTCAGCCGAAAAGGAAAGAAGAGCTGCCTCGCTCAGAAGAGTCTGAAATTCCGTGAGATCATCCCGCAGACTTTGAACCGATTGTTTCACTCGATCCTCTCGCTTTCCGATCTTACCTCAAAAAAGCATCAAATCCCTGCCAGCGAGCGCTGCAGGGCGGCCAGTTCATCCATAGTCTGCTGCGAGGTCAGAAGCGATTGCAGCCCTTGCTCATAGCGATCTCTCTGTAACCGGAGAACGGAGAGAATACCGTCCTGATACCGTTTCGCAAGTTCCCGGGCAGTCTTTTGCAGCTCCCGGTAAGCAAACAGCTCAACGGCTCCTTTGGTCACAAACGGCGCCAGGGCCGAATCCAGAGCCGCCTCCAGAAGAGTTATGCCGCCGCCGATGGCGGCCTCGAAAGAGAGTATCAACCCGCCCCACAGTATGGAAGTGGAATAGATTCCCCATTCTTTGCTTTTGGGAATCCCCTGCGCCATCTGCTGGAAAGTTTTTTCCAGCCAAACGGCCAGTTTGTCCTGCTCGTCCCAGATCTTCGCTTTGATTTCTTCATCGCTCACTTTCATCTCGGGAGTGCGCAGCAAGCGATAAAGAGGAGACAGATCGCTCGCCGGCGAGAGATTTTCCAGCACTGTTCTGTTGAACTTCTCTACTGCGGCCTTGATGGGGGTGAGATCGATTTTTTGGCGAATCCGCAGCAGCGCATCTTTATGGGACTCCTGCCCCTTTTGCGGCCACAATCCAAACAACCGCAAGGGGCTCAGGATGATCTGCGAGACCAAACGCCGCGGCTTGCCGAGCACATCGTACTTGCCGAAAAGCCGCCGGATTTCCTCCTGCAGATAGTCACGGCTCTCATCGTCGAACTGTTTTTCCTGCTGCGAAGCCAAATCCTTGCTAACGGTCTGAAAAAACGAGTCGAGCTGTCTCAGCCAGTTTTTTGCCGCTTCTCTTTCTGCACCGAGAAGATCGACAAGCAGCCGGGTCTGCTCCTTCAGTTTTTTAACCCGCCGGATTCTTTCTCTTTGCAGAACCACCAGGGCGCGGTCCCCACTCAAATCGGCAAGCAATCTGGCTGCAAAACTTCTGAATTCCGGGTTGTCACGCAGCTTTTCGGACGGACGCGAAGGAAGGTAAGGCATCACCCAGAAGCGGTTCCGGTCAACCTCGATGCCCTGTTCTCTGAAGGACTCGGCCACTTCCCGAGACGCCAGCAGATCTTCTGCCTTGTTGAGAAGCAGGAAGCAGATTTTCTCGTCCCGGTAAATGCGCTGCAAGAACTTAAACGGCACTTCGTCGGCATATTTCTCCTGGCTGGTTACAAAAACGATCACATCGGACAAAAGGTAGAGATCTTCCACCAATTCGCGGTTGCGCACTTCCAGGCTGTCCAGGTCGGGAGTGTCGACCAGGGCGACATGAGCGAGATCCTTGCGGGCATGCTGCAGCACCGCCAGATCTCCAGCGGTGCCGGCTTGAGGCGAAAACGCTTCACCCTCAAGGGACCGAGCAGTGACGGTCATCGAATCAAACGGAAAGTCAGCTGCCACCGGAGCATCGCGATGAGCGTAGACGATCGGGCCAAATGTCTTCGGCCTTTCAACTCCCGTTTCGCTCAACGGTTTCTCACACAGAGCATTGTATATGGTGGATTTTCCCGTTCCCGTTCCCCCCACGAAGACAACCCAAAGCAGCTCCCTGGAGTGCTTGTAGGCATAGACCGCCCAGCGCTTCGGCAACTGTTCCAGAAGACGGTCGACTTCCCTTGCACCGGCCGTAAGACCCGGGCATTTGATCTTGTCCCGGGAAAACAAAACCCGCTGGGGCGGCTGCAGATTGTTCGCACTTTTCGTATCAGAAGGGGTTTGCATCGACCTCGTCTTTTAGCGTCAAATCATGCGGAAGAGTGGTGGAAAGCGGTTGGTAGAGCTGTAAGAGCCAGTCTCCATTGTCGGTGCGCAGCAGCCACTTGACCAGCAGCATGCCGGGATAGGTCTTATGGTATGATATCTCCTGCAACGGAAGAACTTTTTCCCGTATCTGGAACCGACGTCGATAAAGAAAGTGAATCGCCTTTGAGCTAATGACAACCTGCAGCGGGCTGAACCGGGGAATCCCCGGAATCTTGATCGAATGGGCACGGCCCGTCCAGCAGAGCTTTTCGTCCGGATCTTTATGGCGATCGTAAAAGAGATCGTAGGCTAACGGCACCGTTTTGGATGCCATCCAGGCCGCCTCTTTTTGCAAGTAGCACTTCATTTTGAAAAACAGAGCGCCAAAGAGCATGCGCACGGTCCTCAGAATTAACGGAAAGACCAGCAAAAAGAGGGTGAGGCATGCCACGGTGAGGAAGAACGTGATCTTCGGATAAGCGAGGCTCAGGTACGAATAGCCGACGGCCACCACGTCTTCACCGGTGCTCAGGATCATGTTGGAAAAAGGCTCGGGACTGGCATTGATAATGAGGCGCGTACCGGCTTTGGTTATGTGAGCTGCCGAGGCAAGGCTGGCACCGAGCATGAAAACGATCACTTCCATGGCCGGAGAAGCCTCGCCCACCTGCATCAAGGCCAGCATCGCTCCCCCCAGCGGGCGGATCAGCGTGTGGATCGAATCCCAAAGAGTGTCGAGCCCCGGCACTTTGTCCATGAGAAACTCGATGAGGTACAAAAAGATAGCCACAAAGATCACTGCATCATGGGCAAGTACCTGAAATTCAGGCGGGAGCCCCTGCACCAGCTGGTATTTGGCGCAAATACCCACGACGGCAACGGTGGCATACAGATTGATCCCCGCAATAAAGGACAATCCCAGAATAGAACCGAGCTTGGCAATGATTTCCATGGCACTCCCTGTCTCCCAATGTTCTCATCATTCTAGGGAATTTTACTCCCCATGGCAAGGAAGAGGAATTTTGATACAGCTTAAGCCGGTTGTAATGACGCTTCCGCTGCTCTATTTCTGTGTTCCCGCTCTTGTGAAATCCCTTCTGCCTAGACATTTTCCGCAAAAAAGATTGACAGGAGACGCGTGAATTGGCCAATAACAGAACCTGACGATCAGATATCAACTCAGGAAGATTGTGTGCGGTAAAATGGCAAAAGATGCAGCTGTGGCAGAAAAAGTCAAACTCTGGCGATT
>Ga0068714_10001492_pt1 | contig 33985 bp, 29 predicted proteins | sample MTBNYHSulfiMetaG_FD_62988 | JGI IMG/M metagenome (GOLD analysis project Ga0068714, IMG submission 62988) | Enrichment culture microbial communities from rom New York Harbor, USA that are MTBE-degrading - MTBE-NYH (New York Harbor Sulfidogenic)... | ecosystem: Environmental > Aquatic > Marine >...
ATACGATTAGGCAACATCACCGGTCATTAGTTATCGGTCATGTTAACTGTGGAAGATTGACAACTTTTACCAGTGACAAATGACTATTGACTAATGACATTCACTATACTTTGTTTGTTTTTTACCACAAAGTCACTGAAAAAGCCAATGCCTAAAAATGGGTTGCGAGTTACGAGTTGCGAGTTCGGGTTGCGTCAGGAGAGAATATCATGACCAGATACAGCAATGCCGCGGATGAAGAAATCGCTGATCTGTTTGGCTGCAGTATGCGTGCTGTATTTTTTTTGAGGGGAGAGTATCCAGAAACGGGACATTTCATCTAAGGCTCCGAAAAAAGCCCGCTTGGCTATACCCGGCATGACGTCTTTGCGGATGAGGCCTTGTTCCTGGCCCTTTTTTATAATGGAAGAGATTATATTTACATACTCAGCAAATTTTTTATTGCGATATTCCTTCATGAATTTACTACTCTGCCGGATTTCGACCTGGAGCACCTCGGCCATTTCTCTGTTTTCTTCTACAATTTTCAGGTGAACCCGGGAAAAAATCTCCAATTGTTTGAGCGGGTTTTCTTCTTTGGCCAGTTCTTCCCGCATGTTGGTTATAATTTCCCCCATCTCTTCCTCAAAGAGGGAGATGAGTATGTCATATTTATTGTTAAAATAAAGATATATCGTGCCGTCTGCCACATTTGCTTCTTTGGCGATTTCTGAGATACGCGAGTTAAAAAAACCGTTCCGGGCAAAAATTTTAACGGCGGCCTGGATAATCTTCTGATGTTTGTCGGTGGCTTTCACAGAGGTATAGGCTTATTTGGCTCAGAAAAAATCCCTTATGAATGGTTGCTCATTCATAATATATGTATGAAATAAGATTCCATGGATTTTGTCAAGATAATTTTCATCGAATTTTCATTAAAATCTCAAAATGAGTGAATTATTTTATTGAATTGAACGATATAGATATTTAGGTAAAAAGGTAAGTATGCATATTATGCATAAAAAAGATATTGACCCTTGTTATTACACGGGTTATTGTGAAAGGCTAGAAAATAAGAAAAGCGGGAGAACCGGTTAAAATTTAAGGGTTTTTTCCATTAAAATTAAGGAGAAGAGGGTATGATGTTTGACTCTATATTGGGGTGGTTATCTAACGATCTGGCCATTGACCTGGGTACCGCGAATACGTTGGTCTACGTCAAAGGGAAAGGTATTGTCTTAAGAGAACCCTCGGTTGTAGCGGTGAGAAAGGATGTTAGAGGTGCCAGCAAGGTCCTAGCCGTGGGTAAAGAGGCAAAAATGATGCTGGGAAAGACGCCGGGCAACATAAAGGCTATCCGTCCTATGAGGGATGGCGTTATTGCCGATTTTGAGGTAACTGAGGCCATGCTCCGTTATTTTATTACCAAGGTGCATAACAGGCGGACCTTGGTGCGCCCACGCATTATTGTCAGTGTCCCTTCGGGGATAACCCAGGTGGAAAAAAGGGCGGTCAAGGAATCTGCAGAATCAGCAGGGGCACGGGAAGTTTATCTGGTTGAGGAACCGATGGCTGCGGCCGTGGGCGCAGGTCTGCCCATAACCGAGCCTACGGCCAATATGATAGTGGATATCGGAGGCGGTACTACGGAGGTAGCTGTTATTTCTCTGTCCGGGGTTGTTTATTCGGGGTCGGTTAGAGTGGCCGGAGATAAAATGGATGAGGCCATCTTACAATATATCAAGAAGAAGTATAATTTATTGATCGGCGAACACTCTGCTGAGATGATAAAGACTACCATCGGCAACGTAATGCCGGAGAAACCTTATGACACCATGGAAATAAAGGGCCGGGATCTCGTCTCGGGAGTCCCCAAAACAATTACTATAGATGCCGACGAGGTGCGAGAGGCCATAACCGAACAGGTAGATGCTATAGTGGAGACGGTGAAGGTCGCTTTGGAACAAACACCTCCCGAGCTGGCAGCAGATATTGTTGATAAGGGGATAGTTCTTACAGGTGGAGGCGCTCTTCTGCGTAATCTGGATAAATTATTAAGAGAAGAAACCGGGTTGCCTATTATTATTGCTGATGACCCTCTTTCATCCGTAGTGCTGGGATCTGGAAAAATTCTGGACAATATCGGTATCCTGAAAGAGATCGCTATACAGTAGTACGGATGTCTTGATGCGAAAAAAGGAAAGACCTCTTAATCGTCTGAAAATTTTTATCTTAACCGGTCTGTTGGCTGTTATCCTTTTCGTACTCCTTGTTTCCAGTATAGGGAAAAACAGAGATTTTGGCCCTTGGCAGAAGGTTGGTGTAGAGTTGTTTGCTCCCATCCAGAAAGGGATCGTCTTCATTCAGAGGGGAATTGCTGCTTTTGGGCATGATTATATCTACTTGGTTGGCGTGCAAAAGGAAAATAGATTGTTGAGAAAGGAAATCGAACGGCTGCACAGTAAAAACAATGAGTATCGTGAAGCCATTATTGCCAATATCCGGTTCAAGAAACTGTTAAATTTTAAAGAGACGGTGCCCCTGCCCCTTTTGTCGGCAGAGGTTGTTGGGTACGACCCCACGGTCTGGTTTAATACCATGATTATTAACCGTGGCTCTGACGATGGACTTCAAAGAGGGATGGCGGTTATAGCTGCCGATGGCGTTGTTGGCCAGATTATAAGTGTATCCCTGCACTATGCAAAGGTTTTACTGATTACAGACCGGAACAGCGCTGTCGATGCCATTGTGCAGAGAAGCAGGGTAAGGGGAGTGCTCAAGGGAGAATCCGGTGGAGTCTGTTATTTAGATTACGTCGGCATTCGTGACGATGTTAAACCCGGGGATATAGTAATTTCTTCCGGGGTGGGGGGTATATTCCCGAAGGGGTTGCCTGTCGGGAGGGTTATTAAGGCCAAGAATTCTCGTCCGGGATTATTTCAACATATCGAAGTGGTCCCCTGTGTTAATATTTCTGATATAGAGGAAGCATTGGTTGTTTTAGAAAAAAGCTCTATAATGGAATAGGAACTAGCGCCACAAAGTCACCGAGACACGAAGGCTAAGCGAGGATTAAGAGGATTATCTATCTTGGTGCCCTAGTGGCTAAATAGTCGCATGGGATAAAGTGACCGAATATGTTTTTTTTATTTTTACTGGGTTGCGTATTATTGATCCTGGAAACGACTCTATTCTATCATCTGCCTTTATGGAAACTTAAAATTGACGGGTTGCCCCTCTTAATTATATATGTCTCACTTTACCTAAATGGAATCCAGAGCGGTTTGTTGGTTTTTTCTTTAGGTATATTGGTGGATACATTTGCAGGCAGCGCCTTGGGCATGCATGTACTCGTTTATGCCATACTTTTTTTATTAGTAAAGGTTATCTCACGTAATCTGATCGTAAAAAATATCTATTATCAAATGGCTATTATTTTTTCCGTAAGTTTTTTGGCTAACTTAGGCCTGCTGGTTTTGGATTTGGTATTCATGGATGGAGTAATTTGGTGGCATCACGTTTGGATGGTATTTCTTCAAAGTCTCCTGACATCTCTGTTAAGCCCTATCTTTTTCATTTGTTACGATTATTTTGACCGGTTGTTTGGGTTACGGGAAGCACGTGAGGTATCGCGCTAGGATTTATTAAGTGGTTATGATTTTTGAGTCTTACCGGATAAGTGGTCTATTGTGAGGCAGACAGGTTCAAAAAGAGATCTACGCATAAGGGCATTTGATCCGGCAGAAATCGAGGAATACCACAGGAGATTTGACCGGATTACAGTATTTGTCATAGTCGTTTTTGCCGTTTTTTTTGCCCGCCTCTGGTATCTACAGATCATAAAAGGTGACGAATACCTCAAACGCTCGGAGAGAAATTGCCTCCGTATCCAATACATGCCGGGTCCACGGGGAGATATCCTGGATCGGCATGGGCAGGTGCTGGTGCAAAGTCGGCCGTCTTTCAGCATATCCCTGGTTCGTGAAGACGTAAAAGACATAAATAAGTTACTTAACCGGTTGAGCTCCCTTTTGAAGAAAAGTCCGGCCTCACTCTGGGAAAAGGTGGTGGCGGCGAAGAATATGCCCCGTTATATGCCTATACGCTTATGTGAAGATGTGGATGCAGATACCGTGGCCTTGGTGGAGATGCACAGGTTTGAGATGCCCGGCGTAACCATAGAGATTGAACCTAAGAGAAACTATGTTTATGGGAATATGGCCGCACACTTGTTTGGTTACCTGGGAGAGATAAATGAAAAGGAATTGAAGGGCGAATTAGTTAAGAATGTCAGGTTGGGTGAATTCGTTGGGCGATGCGGCCTGGAGAAGGTTTATCAGGCGGATTTGGCGGGTATAGGCGGCGGCAGGCAGGTAGAGGTTGATGCCGCCGGCCGGGTGATAAGTGTTTATGGGGATATCCCACCCGTTTCCGGAAATAATATCCATCTCACCCTGGACGCCGACCTGCAAAGGATAGCCGAAGATGCTATGGCCGGTCGCTCAGGGGCAGTCGTAGCCATGGATCCCAGAAATGGAAAGATACTGACCTGGGCGAGTTGTCCCAATATTGATTTAGAAGCCTTTCTCCACGGATTAAGTCGGGAAGAGTGGTCAAGTCTGGTAAATGATCCTTTACGGCCCTTGCCGGATAAGGTTATTCAAGGGCAATATCCCCCGGGTTCTACTTATAAGATTGTAACCATGGCGGCCGCACTGGAAGAGAAGGTCATTGATCCTACCGCTCCACTATATTGCAGCGGCTATTATCCTTTTGGTAACCGGGTCTATAGGTGTTGGGAGGAAAAAGGACATGGCAGCGTGGCTATGCACAAAGCTATTGTGCGGTCATGCGACGTTTATTTCTATGAAATGGGGAGAAGGCTGGGGGTAAAACGTCTGGCACGCTACGCGCGGGGTTTTGGGCTGGGATCACCTGCCAAGGTAGAATTGGAGCACGAGAAGTCAGGACTGGTGCCTACTCCCGAATGGAAATTAAAACGGTTTAAGGTGCCCTGGCAGGAGGGGGAGACGATTTCTATAGCCATCGGCCAGGGTTTTGATCTGGTCACTCCTCTCCAGATGCTGCGTGTGATCTCTGCTGTGGCCAATGGGGGAGTGCTTTATCGTCCCCAGTTTGTGGAAAAAATCGTTAGTCTTGACGGCAAGATAATAAAACAGTTTAAGCCCATAATAGATAGTAAGGTCCCGGTTTCCCAACGTAACCTGGAAATAATACGGGATGGCTTGGCCGGGGTGGTAAATGAACCGCACGGTACGGGGGGGGCGTGCCGGCTCAGCACAGTTATGGTCGGAGGCAAGACCGGGACGGCCCAAGTGGTTCGTTTGCCCGCCTACCGTGAGAAGAACGTAAACGCTATACCTTATAAGTATCGGGACCATGCCTGGTTTGTGGCCTTTGCCCCGGTGGAGGACCCTGAGATAGCAGTCGCGGTTTTAGTTGAACATAGCGGGCATGGTGGTTCCATAGCTGCTCCCGTAGCCAGAGCGGTTTTGGAAGAATATTTTAGCAAAAAGTCCAGCCCGGAGGCGACCTTGGTTCGCACAGGGGGTGCAAATGATAGATAGGAGGTATATAACCAACTTTGATTGGCCATTACTTGGGGTAGTGCTACTTTTATCAATGTTAGGAGTTTTAAATCTTTATAGCGCCGGTTATTCTGCTACTGGTTCTGCAACTACAGTTTATCTAAGGCAGCTTTATTGGCTGGGCCTATCCGGGGTCATTATGGTTGTCGTTCTATCTTTTGATTACCGGCGGATAGCTGAGTGGGCTCCTTACATATATGCGGGTTCTATAATAACCCTGGTGGCCGTATTGTTTGTTGGGAAGACAGTTTCCGGCTCTCAAAGGTGGCTAGGTCTCGGCTCCCTGGTTTTTCAACCATCAGAGCTGGCCAAGTTGGCGACGGTTATTGCGCTGGCCAGTTATTTTTATCACAAGGACGTTAAAAAGGGCTATGGACTAAGTGACCTCCTGGCGCCGGCGGGTATTGTTTTGCTCCCCTTTATTCTTATCGTTAAGGAGCCGGATTTAGGGACGAGCCTTTTACTCCTGTTTATACTGGCGTCAATGGTCCTTTTTGTAGGTATAAAATGGGGCGCATTTTTGACCTTGCTAGGTTTTGGGCTGACCTCTGTGCCGTTCATCTGGTCTTTATTAAAGGATTATCAAAAAAAGAGGGTGGAATCTTTTCTCTGGCCGGAAAGAGACCCTCTGGGATCTGGTTATCATGCCCTTCAGTCTAAGATAGCGGTGGGGTCCGGCAAGATATTGGGAAAGGGTTATTTAGCGGGATCACAAAGCAAACTCGATTTTCTTCCCGAGCAGCATACTGATTTTGCCTTTTCCGTCTTTGCGGAAGAGTGGGGTTTCATGGGATCGATTCTGCTGATTATTCTTTATTTTTTGCTTATCCTGTTGGCCTTGCAGGTCGCTATCCGTTCAAAGGAAAAGTTCGGCACCTTTTTGGCGTTTGGTATATTGGCCATGATATTCTGGCATTTAGTGGTAAATGTGGGCATGGTTCTTGGCCTGATGCCTGTGGTCGGAGTCCCTCTTCCCTTGATCAGTTATGGTGGTTCTTCAGCCATCACTACCCTGACCGGTATCGGCCTGCTTCTTAACATCCGTATGCGGCGGTTTATGTTGCAAAAAGGCCCGTAACCCGAACCTTGATGTCCGGAGATTATTTAAAAAACCCGCTTCAGATTTTGACTTGCCTCGTTTGTCCCATAATTATGCCCAAATAGTTTTTAAAAACATAGTAAAAAAACATTGACACGGGGTTTTAAATCATGTAAAAGCCTTTTTAGTCTACTGAATTGCTATTCACTAATCATGATGATTCCTTTTTATAAGCTGAAACTTCCTTTAAGTGAGGGGTAAACGGATGCTGGATATAGATATTACCTTGTTGATACAGTTGGCTAATTTCCTGGCCCTGATGGTTATTCTGAATCTCATCCTTTATCGGCCCTTACGTAAAATTATAACAGAGAGAAAAGAGAAGGTGTCGGGCCTGGAGCGTGAGATAGAGGGGCTTATTAAGAACGCCAGCCAGAGGCTTGAAGACTTTAAGGTTAAAATGAGCGGGGCTCACGAGCGAGGGAACAAGGAAAAGGAAAACTTAAAAAATGAGGGCCTTGGCGAAGAGAAACAGATTATTTCCAAGACCCGTAGTGAGGCCGAGGCATCTAAGTCCCAGATGTTGTCGCAGATTGACCAGGACGCTAAAAAGGCGAAAGAGGAACTGAAAGGGCAGGTATCGGGGTTTGCTTCTGACATAACGGCCAAGATTTTGGGGAGGAGTATTTGATGGCTGATCAGAGTAATGGTAAGCGGTTTTTTATAGTGATCGTCGCACAGGCTCTAACGATTATATCGGTTTTACTGTACTATACGACGGTATTTGCCTCAGGGCATGGTGAGGGGCATGGATACAGTAGTGTGCTATGGTGGGATCTTGTCTGGCGGACTATGAATTTTACAATTCTGGCTGCCGTGCTCTTTAAGGTACTTAAAAAGCCTGTAAGCAATCTCCTTTCCGGCCGGCAAGCCTCGATTAAGGATAACTTTGATGAGCTGGATGTAAAAAAATCTGAGGCAGAAAAGAGGTATGCTGAGTACGAGAGAAAACTTTCGACCATCGAGCAGGAGGCCAAAAAAGTAATTCAAGAATATATTGAGCAGGGTGAGGCCGAGAAAAAGCGGATCATTGAAGATGCCGAGAAGACTGCTGAATCAATAAAGAAACAGGCTCAATTTGCGGTGGAGCAAGAGATGAAGCGGGCTAAGCTGGTCTTAAGTGCTGAAGCAGCCGAGCTTTCAGTTAAGCTGGCTGAAGATCTAATTAAGAAGAATCTTAATGAATCAGATCACAAGAAATTGATTGACGAATATATTGCGAAGGTGGTGCATACAAATTGATCAGTAAGATAGTTGCCAAAAGATACGCCAAGGCACTTTTTGTGGTTGGCAAAGAGGAGGATAAGCTGGAGGCTTATCAGCAGGAGTTAAATGGCTTTGCACAAATCCTACAGGGATCTCCTGAATTAAGAGATGCCTTAACCAATCCGGTCTATCCTACTGATATTAAGGCCAGATTGATGAGTGACCTAGCCGTAACTCTCAAACTCAGCCCTATCATGAGCAACTTCATGAAGCTTTTGGTGGAAAAAAGGCGTATACTTTCTGTTCCTGACATTGCCGTGCTACATCAGAAGTTAACCGATGAATTTATGGGGGTTAAAAGGGCGGTGGTTACGGCTGCTATCTCCCTGGCTGAGGATGTAAAACAGAGCGTCCAAAAGGCATTGGAAAAGGTCACCGGCAAAAAGGTTATCCTTAATACAGAAGAGGATCCCTCTATTATAGGGGGACTGGTGGTGAGAGCGGGAGACATGGTTTGGGATGGGAGTGTAAGAACTCAATTACGGGATATAAAAGAAATTTTAAAGAGGGGTGAGGTATCATAATGCAGATACGAGCCGAAGAAGTTAGTCAGATTATTAAGGGCCAGATTAAAGAGTATGAGAAAAAGATTGACCTCAAGGAGACAGGCATTGTCCTATCTGTAGGTGATGGTATTGCCCGTGTCCATGGGGTCGAGAATTGCCAAGCCATGGAGCTTCTGGAATTTCCGGGTGGCATTATGGGTGTTGCTCTTAATCTGGAAGAGGATAACGTGGGCTGTGCTGTCATGGGAGACGTGGAGCACATCAAAGAGGGCGACGTCGTCAAACGTACGGGCCGCATCGCCGAGGTGCCGGTGGGTGAGTCCGTTGTAGGACGTGTAGTCGATGGCCTTGGAAGTCCCTTGGATGGTAAGGGGCCAATTGAGGTCAAGGAGACGCGCCGGATAGAGATGATCGCCCCTGGTGTTATTGCCCGGCAGCCGGTTAAGGAGCCCATGTACACGGGGCTTAAGGCTATCGACGCTATGACGCCGGTGGGTCGAGGACAACGAGAACTCATCATAGGCGACCGTCAGATCGGCAAAACCGCTATTGGTGTGGATGCCATTATCAACCAAAAAGGTCAGGATGTATTCTGTATCTATGTCGCGGTCGGCCAGAAGAAATCAACCGTGGCATTGGTTGCCGAGGCGTTGCGGCGTCACGGGGCCATGGAGTATACGACGATCGTGGCCGCTTGTGCCAGTGACCCCGCGCCGTTGCAGTACGTGGCTGCATTTGCCGGTTGTACCATGGGTGAGTATTTCCGTGATACCGGGCGGCATGCCTTGATTATCTATGACGACCTTTCCAAGCAGGCTGTAGCCTATCGGCAGCTCTCACTGCTGCTCAGGCGGCCTCCAGGGCGCGAGGCGTATCCGGGTGATATCTTCTATAACCATTCTCGATTATTAGAGAGGGCCGCTAAGGTGAATGATGCACTGGGGGGTGGTTCATTGACGGCATTACCTATTATTGAGACCCAGGCCGGCGACGTCTCTGCCTATATCCCAACCAACGTTATTTCCATTACTGATGGTCAGATCTATCTTGAACCCGCACTGTTTTTCGCAGGTGTCAGGCCGGCGATTAACGTTGGTCTGTCCGTCTCCCGCGTGGGTGGGGCGGCGCAGGTCAAGGCCATGAAACAGGTTGCTGGTACGCTTCGATTAGATCTGGCCCAGTATCGAGAGTTGGCGGCCTTCGCCGGGTTCGGTAGCGACCTTGACAAGTCCACGCAGGCGCAGCTCAATCGGGGTGCCCGCCTGGTAGAAATCCTCAAACAGCCGCAGTACCAGCCCCTGCCTATGGAAAAAGAGATCACTATTCTCTTTGCCGGTGCAAGGGGATATCTGGATGAGCATCCTATAGATGCATTGAGGGCTTATGAGGACGGGCTCTACCCATTTATCGAAAGCAAACACCCTGATGTTTTTAAAGAATTAAGGGAAAAGAAGACCATAGACGATAGCCTGGAGGCAAAGATGAGGAAGGCCCTTGACGAGTATCGGGGCGCCTTCAAGGCCTCCAAGGGCTTGTAGGGGTAATAAAGACTTTCACATCAATTTCATGAGATAAGAGTGGTTACCGATGGCTACGCTAAAAGACGTTTTACGGAAAATTGGGGCAGTAAAAAAGACCCAGCAGATTACCAAGGCCATGAACATGGTGGCGGCGGCCAAACTGCGCGGGGCACAGTCGAAAATGGAGAATTTCAGGCCCTATGCCAGCAAATTTGCTGAGGTCATAGGGAGTCTATCCGCGCACCTGAATGTTGATGCCTCGCCTCTTTTGGAACAGCGCGAGGTAAAGAATATTGAACTCCTGCTGGTTACCGCAGACCGGGGGTTGTGTGGCAGTTTCAACGTAAATTTGAATAATGTAGCCGAAAAGTTCCTGCGGGCAAAGGGGGCGGAAGGGGTAGGGACCTCACTCGTTTGTCTCGGTCGAAAAGGTCGAGACTACTTCCGGCGTCGTGAGACGAACATGAGGGCCTCACATATCGACGTTATGGGCCGGTTTGACATGTCGAATGCCATAACAATTGCCCAGGATCTGGCAAGTAGATTTATTAGGGGTGAGTCTGATGAAGTGTATGTGGTTTCTGCGCATTTTATCAGTGTGGCTATCCAAAAGCCCGTTACCAGGAAACTCCTCCCCATAAGTCCGGAAGAACTTGGGGGGGCAGGAGAAGCGGCCGGCACTGCGCGGGAATATTTATATGAGCCCTCACCGGAACAGCTTATCAGCAGTCTTTTACCTACACACGTGAATGTGCAGGTGTACAATGCCATGCTGGAGACGTCAGCCAGCGAGCACGCCGCCCGGATGACAGCCATGGACAACGCTTCGCGTAACTGTAAGGATTTGATCCGGAGCTTGAGCCTGATGTATAACAAGGCGCGGCAGGCCGCCATTACGAGAGAATTGATGGACATTGTCGGCGGGGCCGAGGCGCTGAAGAAATAGAATAATATTGAATAATGAGGAGGAATAGACACCGATGAGTGCAGAGCATACAGGTGGTGCTACAGGAAAGATAGCCCAGGTCATTGGAAACGTACTGGATGTGGAATTTGAGCCGGGACAATTGCCGGCCATTATGAATGCGATCAGGATTACTAACGTGGCTATCAGTGATCAGCCGGAAAATCTAGTTGTGGAGGTGGCACAGCACCTTGGGGATAATATGGTGCGGTGTATCTCGATGGACACAACAGATGGCCTGATGCGGGGGATGCCGGCGCGGGATACGGGAGCGCCGATTATGGTGCCGGTCGGCCCTAAGGCCCTGGGGCGCATTATGAACGTAATTGGTAATCCGGTAGATGGTCTGGGCCCGCTTGTGTCGGAGCATATGATGCCTATTCACCGGGCGGCGCCAACGTTCATCGAGCAGGATACCACGGTAAAGGTCCTTGAGACCGGGGTAAAAGTTATTGACCTGCTGGTGCCCTTTCCCCGTGGCGGTAAGATGGGGATGTTTGGTGGCGCTGGTGTTGGTAAGACGGTTGTTATGTTGGAGATGGTCCATAACATTGCTTTGCACCATGGTGGCATCTCGGTATTCTGTGGCGTGGGCGAGAGGACCCGTGAAGGGAACGACCTCTACTTGGAGATGAAAGAGTCGGGCGTTCTCCCCAAGGCGTGTCTGATCTACGGGCAGATGACTGAGCCTCCTGGGGCTCGGGCCCGGGTGGCCCTGACCGGGCTGGCGGCTGCCGAGTACTTCCGGGACATAGAAGGTCAGGACGTGCTTGTTTTCATCGATAATATCTTCCGGTTCACGCAGGCCGGGGCTGAGGTTTCGGCGCTGCTCGGGCGTATTCCGAGCGCAGTGGGTTACCAGCCGACTCTGGGCACCGACCTCGGTGAATTGCAGGAGCGTATTACCTCCACCACCAAGGGCTCCATCACGGCTGTACAGTGTGTTTACGTACCGGCAGACGATCTGACTGACCCGGCTCCGGCTACCACCTTTGCGCACCTTGATGGCACCGTGGTTTTGTCGAGGCCGATTGCGGAGCTTGGGATCTATCCCGCGGTGGATCCGCTCGACTCAACGTCAAGAATCCTGGATCCTAATGTCGTGGGTGCGGATCACTACTACGTGGCGCGAACGGTTCAGGTGATACTTCAGAAATACAAGGATCTCCAGGATATCATCGCTATCCTGGGTATGGATGAGCTGTCGGATGAGGACAAGATCACTGTTGGTAGGGCTCGTAGGATTCAGAGATTCCTGTCGCAACCGTTCCATGTGGCCGAGACGTTCACTGGCATGGCGGGTAAATTTGTGAAGGTGGAAGAGACAGTCCGAGGCTTTAAAGAGATCATCGAAGGTAAGCATGACGATCTGCCGGAGCAGGCCTTCTACATGGTTGGCAGTATCGAAGAGGCCAGAGAAAAGGCGAAGAAGATGGCTGCTGCCTAAGTAGTTGACAAATCATTTGGTTTAGCGACAGAAAGGTACGGAGCAAAAAAGATGGCTGATAAGTTATTGCTTGAGGTAACTACACCGAGCCGGATGGTGGTCAGCGAAGAGGTGGATATGGTGGTAGCCCCAGGAGAATGGGGTGAGTTTGGGGCACTGCCAAACCATGCGGCGTATCTGACGGCTATTAAGTTAGGCGAGTTACGTTATAAGGTAGGCAATAAGACGGAATATGCGATTGTAAGCGGCGGATTCGCGGAGATAGTTGCTGATCGTGCCACTTTTCTCGTGACCTCTGCCGAGAAGGCGCATGAGGTTGATGTAGCACGGGCACTGAAGGCCAAAGAGAGAGCCGAGCAGAGATTACAGGCGGCAGCCGCGAAGAGGGAAACTATTGATGTGGTGCGTGCCGAGGCTGCTTTGCAGAGGGCGATATGGCGGCTAAAGATAGCTGAGAAGGCAAAATAACTATGGCCTAAGGAAAAAGGCTGAGAATAGGTTTGAATGGAAAAGGGCAAGCGAGGGCTTGCCCTTTTCTTTTGGAATCTCTATAATGAACGTCAGTTGTCACTGGTAAAAGCGATCAACACTCAGCTATCAGCATTCAGCTTAAGGTACTATTTGCCTTGGATTTTTTGCTGATGGCTGACATCTGACCGCTGAAAGCGTGAAGTTCGCCCCGGCGAATCGGCCTGTGGCACGACCGAAAACGGTAGTTTCCGGTTGAGCGCTAATCAATGACCGATGACTAATGACCAGTGATGTTGCCTATAATATATGGTTGCGAAAGGTATAGCTTCTGTGTTTGTTAAGGAAAGGGTGTCATTTAAGTTCATAATCCTTGCCGCGGGCAAAGGGACGCGCATGAAATCTTTCCGGGCCAAGGTGTTACACGAGATTATGGGCCGGCCGATGCTGGCCTATGTATTGGACACGGCCGAACGGGTTGAGTCTTCAGGTATATATGTAATTGTCGGATATCAGAGCAAGGCCGTAGAGGAGGCTTTTTGTGACCGGTCGATTAAGTTTATCTTACAGCACGAGCAATTAGGAACCGGACATGCGGTGTTATGCGCAGCTAGTGACCTTTCCGGTTATAGTGGAGACGTGGTTATTCTCTGTGGCGATGTGCCGTTTTTGATGCCGGAGACAGTGAGGGGGCTTATACAACAACATATAGCCCGGAAAGCGGCATTATCTGTCCTGACGACGATTGTAGATGACCCCGGGCCTTATGGCCGGGTGATCAAGGACGGCAAGGGCAATATCTTAAGGATCGTTGAAGATAAAGATGCTATGCCGGATGAGAAATTGATATGTGAAGTGAATACCGGAATATATTGCGCTAAATTTCCAGTGCTTATCGATGCCTTGAGAAGGGCAGGAAGAGATAATGTGCAGGGAGAATATTATTTAACCGACGCTGTGCACCTGATTAAAGAGATGGGCCACAGGGTTATCAGCGTTATTACGGATCGGCAGGATGAGGTTATGGGGATAAACAGCATGGCAGAGCTGGCCAGGGCGGAAGAGATGATGCGAAGAGGAAGTAACGCAACATAGCCGTCTATAAAGCAAATGTGATTTTGGCCTTGGGAATATTAAGAAGGTATCCATATGCCCAGAAGAATAACCAGGGAAACAAAAGAAAGGGCAATCCAGCCCGCGGATGTACTGGCCGCCATGCGCAAGGCAGGGCGGCCTCTTTTTATGCGTGATATTTTGCATATTTTAAGCCCTGCGCCACGGGACAAAAAGTTGGTAAAGGACATGATAATCCGGATGGGGGAAGCCGGTGATCTTATACTACTTAAAGAGGGCCGCTATGGTCTCCCGGAACGTATGAACCTGGTTACGGGACGTCTGCAGATCAACCCGGGTGGTTTTGGCTTTGTGATCCCGGAAGCAAAAGATATAGAAGACGTATTTATACCGGGACGGGAGATAAAGGATGCCATCCACGGCGATCGGGTAATGGTACGCCTGGAACATGGCCTGAGAGGCCGCCGGCCGGAGGGGAGAGTCATCCGTATCCTGGAGAGGAAAGCCAAATATATCGTTGGGGCCTTCACCAGGGGACGGGGAGCCTCCTACGTAATACCTGAGGATGAACGATTTCCGTTTGAAGTTGTCATCTCTTCACGGGAGACCGCCGGCGCCCGTTCGGATGAGGTGGTGGTAGCGGAGATAACGAATTTCCCTCCAGGAAGGCGAAACCCTGAAGGCCGGATAATAAAAGTGCTTGGCGACCCTGATGATATAGCCGTACAGACGCAGATGGTCATTTTCAAGCACGGCCTTATTCAGGACTTCAGCCCTGAGGCAGAGGAGCAGGCGCGGCGTCTGCCTTCCGAGGTTACATCCAAAATGGTAAGGGGCCGGGAGGACCTGCGGGGTATCCTTACCGTTACCATTGATGGAGAGCAGGCCAAAGATTTTGACGATGCTGTATCTATAGAGAAGGATCGCCAGGGTTATAATCTCTATGTCTCCATTGCCGATATCAGCCATTATGTGCCGGCAGGAAGTCCTTTGGACGAAGATGCCTATAAGCGTAGTAACAGTGTCTATTTCCCTAATTTTGTCGTTCCCATGTTTCCGCCCAGCCTTTCAGACTATTTAGGCAGCTTGAGGCCCCAGGTGGAGCGACTGGCCTTTACCGTCTTTCTGCATTTTGACCGCCAGGGGAAGATGAGGGAACGCCGTTTTTACAAAAGCGTCATCCGAAGTGACGCCCGTTTAACCTATACAGAGGTCAAAGGCATCCTGGTGGATAAGGACAGAAGCCTGCGCCAAAAATACAGGCCGATGGTTAAATCGTTGGAATGGATGGCTGAGTTGAGTCAGAAAATCGCCGGGAATAGACGACGGCGCGGCAGTATTGATTTTGATCTCCCTGAACCGGCCATAATACTTGGCGTGCAAGGAACCTTGGAGGACATTGTGCGCCGGGAAAGAAATCTAGCCCACCAGATCATAGAGGAATTTATGATAGCGGCCAACGAGGCCGTGGCCGAGCATATCTCCGAGAGAGATATCCCTTGTCTCTATCGCATACACGAGGAGCCTGAGGCAGCAAAAGTTCACAATTTTCTCAATTTTGCCTATTCTCTGGGGTTGCCTATTACGTTTCCAGAAAAGATGACTCCGCACTGGTTTCAACAGGTGCTCGGTCTGGTAGAAGGCGCGCCGGGCGAATATGTGGTTAACACGCTACTCCTGCGTTCCATGAAACAGGCGGTTTATGCGGCTGAGAACCGCGGGCATTTTGGTTTAGCCTCAGCCCACTACACCCATTTTACCTCTCCCATTCGCCGCTATGCCGACTTGATTGTACACCGCATCTTACACGAGGTGCTGGAAGGTAATCCCGGGCCACTTTATACCTTAGAACAACTATCCGAGATAGGCCAGTATATCTCAACGCAGGAACGTCTGGCCATGGAGGCGGAACGCGAGATGGTGGATCGTCTGCGTGCCCGGTTTATGGCGGATAAAGTCGGAGAGGAGTATGACGGCATTATCTCGGCGGTTACTGCCTTCGGATTTTTTGTGGAACTACGGGAGATTTTTGTAGAAGGTGTAGTGCGTCTGGTGGACATGGCCGATGATTACTATTATTACGAAGAAAAACACCATCGTCTGGTGGGTAGAAGAAAAAAGCAGATTTTTCAGATAGGGGACTTTGTTCGGGTCCAGGTGGCCAGAGTCGATATCTCGCGCCGGCATATCAATCTTATTCTGGTTATGAAGTACACATCTAGGGGAGTTTCTGACCTGAGGGAATCAAAAAAGTAGCTGCCTGAACTTCAAATGTCAAAATTCAAACTTGATGAACTCATAAAAGGTCTAAAATATCACGCAAAGCCGCCAAGGACGAAAATTTTTTCTTTGATAACAATAATATGTTGTCTTTGCGGTCTTTGCGCCTTTGCGCCTTTGCGTGAGAAATTGACTTTGAGCTTTGGGATTTGAGTTTTGCCGGTTATTAGGTTTGGGTTTTGTATCGTAGGCTATTTAGCGTGAAAACCATTAGAGCTAATCTTGCCAACTTGGCCATTATTCTGCACAAGCCACGTTATCCGGAGAATATCGGGGCGGCAGCGCGCTGTGCTCTGAATATGGGCATCTCTAAGATAACGGTGGTGAGCCCGGCCAATCCGGATAGAGAAAAGATGCTTAAGATGGCTACGCATGAAGCGGCGGGCCTGATTGAAGATATGGAGATCCATGATAACCTGGCCGCGGCCCTGGCCCCTTTTCAATATATAGTCGGCACTACGGCCAGGCTGGGCAGACATCGGCAGGCCCTGGAGACGCCGCGGGAACTGGCCGCTCGTATCGTGGACATTTCGCAAAATAACCGCGTAGCCCTCCTTTTTGGCCCGGAGAATACAGGTCTGAGCAACGAGGATCTGAGATACTGTCATATTGTGACCACCATACCTACAGCCAATTTTGCTTCGCTTAACCTGGCCCAAGCCGTCATGATTGTATGTTACGAGATACTCATGGCCCGGGCCCGGATGGAAGCCGCTTCTCGGGATCGTATTACACCGCATCTGGCGACTTCTGCAGAGCTGGAGGGGATGTATGCGGATCTGCAGGAGGCGCTGCTCACGATCGGTTTTCTTAAACGTGAGGAGCAGGAGTATGGACTTAACCAGGTGCGGAACTTTCTTTCCCGTGTCAGCCTTCTCTCGCGGGAGACTCAACTCATCCGCGGCCTCTGCCGGCAGCTTAAATGGTTTAAGAAGAATTCATAATGTTCACCACCAGAGCGCAGAGATAGTGAATGATTTAGAAAAATAGTTTTCTCTGCGTGCTTTGCGCCTTTGCGGTGAGAACGGGATACTATCGGCAGGGCAGATCGAATTCAGGAGATGACATCTCTTTAAATTTTGCTTCAAGGTCGGCTATAGGGGATTTGAGATTTCCAGCTTCATCGGCCTTTTTTAGTATTTCAAGCACAAGCAAAGCCTTTTCTTTGTGTCCGGTATTATAACAGACGTTGAAGGCCCGCTGGGCGTATTCAGCGGCCTCAGACCACCTTTCTTGTTTTAGACTTGACTTGGCCAGCATCTCCAGATCAGCAGCGATACCGGGATAATCGAGGGTTTCCTGGTCAAGTTCCAGGGCTTTTTCCCATAAGGCCTGGGCTTCGAGGTAATTGCCCTCGGACATGCGTATAAGGCCCAGATTATGGCAGGCTGAAGCCAGCCCGGATTTATTATTCTTGTCTTTATAGATGACTACGGCCTTTAATACAGAATCATTCGCCATGGCAAGGAGATCTTTTTGCCAATACAAATGTCCCATAAGATTGAGGACAAACGCCTGCTGGACATCATCCTTGCCGCGATTTGCCGCCTGAAAAGCCTCTTCCAGATGTCTTTCGGCCTGGCCTGGATTTTCCGCTTTCAGGTCAACCGCAGCCAGATTACTAAGACTGAGAGATAGCCCTGCTTCGTTATCCAAATTACGCTGAATGCGGGCGGCCAGGGTAAAGAATTCTCTGGCCTCATTGAGCTTGCCGGTATTCAGGGCCAACATGCCGATATTGTTATAATCATAAGCCATACCGGGAAGGTTGTCTGTGGACTGGTTAATGCGCAAGGAATCTTCAAATAAGGACAGGGCCCGGCTATAACAACCTTTTTTAAACCACCGCACCCCCTTATTGGCATAATCCAACGCCCTTTCTTTTTCTAATTCTATAGGTTTCGGCGGCGCGCCTGCACAACCTGAGATGCCGGGTAACATTAACAGTATGCAGGCTATTATCAGAAGACAGCGGCGCATTTATCTTACTCCTCTTGTATCCGGCTGAATAATTCCCTTTTCTTTCGGGGGGATGCCGCCTTTAATGAGTGGATTACGTTTGGCGGATTCCAGTATCTGGTCCAGTTTCTGCAAATTCTCACGCGCTCCCTGGGCAATGGCCGGCGCATCACGGCTGGCGGTCTTTATATCATGCAGGATTTTTCTCATTTCTTGCATGGCTTCCGGCAGTACCCGGGCGGCTTGCTCTAGGCCTTGCGATGTCTTCTCGGCGTTAGCCAGTGTGGCCTCCAGGTGGGCCATTTGCCGGTCCAGTCTCTCATAAAGGTCATTTTTTACCAGTACGTTCCCCAGCCCCTGGCCCCTTTTTATATCATTGGTTATGGTCCGCAGGTCCCAGAGCGTACCCAATAACGGGCCTTCCGGATCCTTAAGCTGATCCATAGTCTCCTCGAGACTGTATAGTATCCGGGTAAGGGCGTTGAATTTCTCTTCCAGGTGAAACTCTTCGGCATAATCACTGAGAGATTTTTTCCTCTTGGAGGGAATGGTTCCCTCTTCAGGTATAAGTGGCGACCCCGGCGAACCGGCGGATATGGATATATATTCGCTGCCGATGAAGGTGGGGCTGGCCACGACCGCTACCGAGTCCCGCCTGATCAATTTGGAGTATCCCTTCAGGATTTTGATGGTGATTCCCACCTTGTTTTGCGGGGTAATCTCTAACGAAGCCACCCTCCCCACATCAGTGTTAAATATCTTGACGGTGGCCCCTTCCCTGAGGTTGTAGCCCTCATCAAAGACAATATTATAGATGCCATAATCCCTAAACCAGGCCTTACCGCGGCCGATGACGATTACGCTTCCGGTTACTACGATGATGGTAAGGATGAGCAAAGCGCCCACCATCTTTTCCATTGTGCTAAACTTCATTTCCATAATCAGATGCTGTTCCTCCCTGAGTCAGGCCTGGCGGCGTACGTTCTTGTGCGGGACCCGGACGGCCGCAGGCGGGATTTTCTCCGGCCAGCCTCCCCTCTTCCAGGGTATATGAGCGACTGATGAGTGCGGACAGGGAGGCGAATGAGGCAGCGCTTGTGGAGGCGACCAGCAGGGAGCTGCCCATCTCCTGCAGGCATTTTCCTGCATAGGATATAAGCAGGGTCTGTCCTTCTGTAGAAAGGGTATCGATTATTCTGTCCAATAGTATCAGGATAGGTTTTTTGGCCAGCTCCCGGGCGCATACTGCCCGTTTAAATATCTCCGCATTAACCTCTGTGGGATGCAGGTCTTTATAATCATTGACCTGGAAATAGGTTAAGAGCCTTTCTCCTTCTTCCCAAACATCGTGCAGTGATCTGTTTTCGTAGTAGGCCCATCCCAGGGATACGTTTTGTAATAAGGTGAGATTGCTTATCAGGGCCGTATCCTCGGCTACGTAAGCAATCTTTCGGCGCAGGGAAAGAAGGTCTATTTCCCTGTCAAAAGGTACGGGTATCCCATCCAGGTAGATTTCTCCCTGCGTTGGTTCCAGCAAAGTGGCGCATATCTGGAGCAACTCAGCGCCGGACAGGCCGGTTGGGTCACAGAGACCTATCCCTTCGCCAGATTGTACGGCCAGGTTAACCCCCTGCAGTATATTTTTCCCGTTATCTTTATACCATACATTATTTATGTGGAGGCGAATTGCGGCCATCTTCCAATCACAGGTAAAAAAAGGTGGATATGAGGACGTTCAGGACAAAACAATACACCAGACATTGTACAGCGGCCCGGGCGGTGACCTGTGGCACTTCAGTGATAGCCTTTTTAGCCAGACCGCCTTGGTAAGCACAGACCAGAGAGATAATGAGGCCGAAGAAAAGGGCCTTAACAAAGCCTATAATGACATCAAACCCTGTAATAGCCCGATAGAATGAAGGAAGTAAAACAGAAAATGGCGTTCCTGTGAATATCCAGGCGAATAAGTATCCCCCGGTAATAGCTACAGCGTCAAACCAAACAAAAAGGCAGATGATAGCCAGTATTACTCCCAACACACGGGGCAGAACCACAAGGTGCAGAGGGTCTATTCCCAGCATACGGAGCGCGCGCATTTCTTTAAGGACATGCATATAACCTATCTCTACCGACATGGACATCCCGGACCGGAGTATGACAACCAGCGTGGTCATCAGCGGCCCAATTTCCCGTATAACTACGGCTACAAGTAATGTGCCCAGGAACTCTTCACTCCCGACCCTGGTCAGTTGGCCCAGAGATTGAACGATAACCAAAAAACCGAAAATAAGGGCCACGAGGCTTATGATACCCAGAGACTGAACCCCTGTAAAATATATCTGTTGTATGATAGCTTGTCTAATCAGTCTCCGCCCTGTCTTATGTTCTTTGAATAAGATATAGATGAGGCGGGTGAGAAGGCCCACAACATTGCTTAAATGCCGTATTCTTTCTACTATACTGCGGCCGAGGCAGCCAAGGAGCCACCCGGGAGATAGTCCGGATATGTTGCCTTGATACTCCCCCATTCGTTTTATGCCCTGATGCCCTTTTCTGACAGCATTTTTTCCGCAAATCCCAAGATAAAATCCCTTTGTGCCTTACTGGCATATTGGATGCAGTCGCAGCGAAGAGTCTGTTTGCTGCGTATGAGAAACTCGAATTTTACGCAATCCTCGCAAACCTCGATAGAGAAACAAAACGGCTTGCAATTTCCGTGAGTGTATTGTGTCTCAACCAGCAGGTCATCCGGGAGGTCAACCCAGAACAGACCTTCTACAGAGGACAATTGGGCATGTTCACGAAGGTATTCCACAATCTGTTCGATTTGTCCTTTATCCAGTTCATCAATCAGATATTGCCGCACTGATGTTCCTTTCTTGGCTGTCAGCATTCTTAATTTCAAATTTGAGATCTGAAATTTGAGGTCTCTTTTTTAGCTGACAGCTGATTGCTGAGAGCCGCTCATTATTTTTCTTCCTTCATGAAGGCCTTTACATGTTCGGCCATCTTCTTTAGATTTTGATCCACCCGGTAGAAGACCGTTCCCTCGTCATAGGTCCCGTCTTCTTTCCGCTTGCCGGCCTCCATGCCGGTCAGGATCTCGATGCCTTCTTCCACTGTGGAAATGGGATAGATATAGAATTTGCCCTCCCGGACTGCCTCCACCACGTCTTTTCGCAGCATCAAATCCTTTACATTTCGTTCCGGAATAATTACCCCCTGTTCGCCGGTCAGGCCCAGGGCCTTGCACACTTCATAAAAACCTTCGACTTTTCGTGTAACTCCGCCGACGGGCAGAATTTCCCCTTTTTGGCTTACTGCTCCGGTGACGGCTATGCCCTGATAGATCGGAACATCCGCTAGGCTGGACAGCAAGGCAAAGAGTTCTGCCCCGGATGCGGAGTCGCCCTCGACCATGCCATAGCTTTGCTCAAAACAAAGCGTGGCGGATAAAGTCAATGGTTTGTCATGGGCAAATTTTTCTTTCAGGTATCCACCGAGGATCATAACTCCTTTGGTATGGATACGCCCGCTCAGCTCGGCTTCGCGGTCAATGGTTACGACACCTTCCTTACCGATGGAGACGTTAGCGGTAATACGGGTCGGCCTTCCGAACGTATAATCGCCGAGGTCATATACTGAAAGTCCGTTTACTTGCCCGCTTATACGGCCGTCAGTCTGGATCTTTATGGTTCCTTTGGCTATGGCTTCTTGTATTTTTTCTTCATAGAGATTGGAGCGAAATCTCTTCTCAGCGATGGCTTTTTCGACGTGGTCGGCCGTGATATAATCTTTTTTATCCTCAGTGGCCCAGAAGTGGGCTTCCTTGACTATGTCATAGATCTCTGCAAGCTCCAGGGTCAGCTTGTTCTTGTCGCCGGACAGTTCCGAGCTGTATTCGACGAGGCGGGCCACGCCGGTCTTATGCAAGGGCCTGAGATTTTGTTTATAAACCATGGTCTTTAAGCAGCTTATAAACTGCTCCAGCTTGGCCGGTTGATTGTCCATTTCCACGTCAAGATGGGCCTTGACCTTAAACAGTTCTCGGAAGGTCTCGTCATAATTGTAGAGCAGGTAGTAGATATATGGATCACCGATGAGGATGGTTTTTACCCGTAGCGGGACAGGTTCCGGCTTGAGGGTTTTGGTTGTGATGTAACCAAATTGTTCGGCGAGACCCTCGATGCGTATTTCCTTATTTTTTATAGTCCTTTTCAGCGCCTCATAGGAAAAAAACCACTTCAAAAGATCCAGCACCTTGATAATTAAATACCCGCCATTGGCCTGGTGCAGGGCGCCGGGCTTGATCATGGTGAAGTCGGTGAAAAGGGCGCCGAATTGGGCCTTGTACTCTATGGTCCCAAAGAGGTTCGGATAGTTGGGATTGGTGCAATAGACCACCGGGGCCCCTTTAAGTCTCGAATTATCTATGAGCACATTGACCTCATAGCGCGTAAATGACGGGGCGGGAGAAGCTATTGGGAACGGTCCGGCAGGCGCGGCCTTTTGTTTAAAGTCATCTATATGCTTAATCACGTCATCCTGTACATCTTGCAGGTAGGTGACTACTGCCGGATGCGATCTGTATTTTTCTTTGAGGTCGTCGATAAAATGGCCTACGGCCTGGAGGGTTACGTCTCTATCTAACCCCTTTAACTCGGCGCGAAATTCCTTTTCCATCTGTTGTATCTTGTGAGCGGCAATGTTCATCTCTTTTTGCAGAGCCTCGCTTTTAGCCCGGAGCCCGGCCCTCTGCTCGTCAGAAAGGGCCTTGATATCCTCCTGCGCGAGGGGTGTCCCATCTTCTTTGGCCGGGATGACCATCATACCGCCTTGATCTACATTCAGGGTAAACCCTTCCTGCCTGGCTCGTTCTTCCAGTTCTTCAAAGATTTTTGCCCGGCGGGCGTTAAATCCCTTAACAATCTCTTCTTTGCGCGTCAGATAGTATTCACTTCCAAAGACCTCAGAAATCTGCATCTTGAGATTTTCGATGAGTTCTTCCATATCCTTCTGAAATTCTTTGCCCTCGCCTACTGGAAGTTCTATAGCTATTGGCTTGTCCGGTTCCTTGAAATTATGCACATAACAACAATCGGGAGGCACATCCTGTTTGTCGGCTATATCTTCCAGAAAGGATTTGACGATGTAGCTCATGCCCGTATTCGGAGCGCCGGCCATATAAACATTATATTCCAGGTCTGACATCTTAATGCCGAACTTCAGGGCATTAACCGCGCGTTCCTGGCCTATAACGCCATTTTTCAGGGTAAGCACTTCGTCTGTGGTGGTAAACCCAAGGGTCTCCGGATCACAGGTCCTTCTCAACTCAGAGATAGATGCTTCTTTGAATTTTTTCGCCATAAGCCGTTCCGTTGTGAGAGAATTAGTCTGTCAGGATGCTTTACTCTACATGAAAAACGATATGGTTGGCAAGCGAAAACGTTTGATATTGACGGATAGCGTATAGGGGATAGTGGATGGCGGGGAGGGACCGGGAAGGTAGTCTTTTAATCACTACTTTCTATTCCACAGGTCTGTGAAATATTTTACCTTACAACTATGCTCTACAGATGAAAGGGCTACAAATGCCTCATCGACCGTGTTCCCCCGGGCAAAGACGCCGTGTCCTCTGACCAGAACAGCTTTGTGATCACACAGGGCCGCGGCTGTACTTTGGGCCAGTCCTCTGGACCCTACGCCTCCCTGAACAATAGGTATTTCGTGGAGTAGATAAACGCTTTCTGAATCCTCGGGACGCAGCTCGGTTCCGGCCGGATATAAGAGAGACAGGACTACAGCGAATTCAGAATGGCCATGCAAGACAGCTAGAGCGGAAGTTTCTTTATAGATTTCTCTATGCACAACTAGTTCTGTTGAGGCTATCATATCCAGTGAAGATGGCCCGGAAAGGGAGACCTCCACGATCTGGCCTTCCAGTTCGTCAAGCATGCTCCCGGTCGTGCTTATCAGGATCCGGTCCCCGATACGCTTACTGACGTTGCCGAAATGCGAATGTGCCAGCCTTTGGGCGACCATTTTCTTTCCGTATTTGATTAACTCTTCCATGTCCAGGACAATCCTTACGGCCTCAAAAAGTCCGTCTGCGCGCGGCTACAAGTTCATCAATCCTAAGTCCTTGAGCTTATGGTCTCCGGGCACACCTTCGTCGGTCCATCCTCTGTGCCGGTAGTATTCTGTTAAGGCTTTATCATAATGAATTCGGTCGATATCTTCCACCGAGGCGTTCTCTAAGCCCATCGTTTCATAAAAGCGGTCGGGCAGAAAATCGTCATCTTTTGTAAATCCCTCCCGGATATTATAGAGTCTTTCCAGGTTCCAGATCCGCTCGCCGATCTTATTAAGATCATCTGCCGCGAAAGTTCCGCCGGTTACGGCAGTCAGTATATTGGCATATTCTTCTTGTCCGGCCCCTAAGTAAGCAAACTTACATACTACCAGGGAATCTACAGCAGCAAAAGTGTCTTGAAATATGGCCAAGTAAGAAGGCTTGCCTGTGAAGGTGCGTGGCTCAATAGCTTTGGGCTTACGCAACGCTTCCGGGGCAACCATATAGGCTCCCAGGTGACATGCGCCCCGGTTAGATGTCCCGTAGGCCAGCGCCAGGCCGTAGGCTTTACGTGGGTCGTAAGCCGGAAGTTCTAATCCTTTAATAGTCATCGAGGCCTCTTTACGGTTTTGGGACCGGGCATAACGCAGTGCACCTTCACCCATGGCCGCCCCTGACCCTCTGACCTCGCCTATGTCCTTGACAAGATCGCAGATCTCAGCCGGTTTAAGTTTCACACCCCTTATCTCCGCATAGCAGGCCAAAGTAGAGCCAACGCTGATGGTGTCCAACCCGTAGTCATTGCAGATTTGGTTAACTTCGACAATAGATGGTAGAGCGCTGTTTTCATTATTGGGGCCGAACATACTTATGGTTTCATATTCCGGCAAAGGGATATGGGCTTGCGTCTCCTTTTTACAGGCCACGGGACAGGCATGGCAGGCCCTACTCTTTGGTTTGTATAATTTTTTCAGGGCCTCTGCCGCTAATACATCGGCCTCTGGAAATGACGATTTTCTGAAATTGGCTACGGGTAGGAGTCCGGCCCAATTAATTACTTTGATAAGACTGGGTGTGCCAAGAAGGGAGAGGTTTTTCAAAACCGGGCTGGCCGCAATGATTTTGTTCAGGTTTTCCTGGCGATTTTTAAATTCTTTTGGCCGGGCTATTTTTACACTTCCGGTACCGTTGATGGCGATAGCTTTAAGCCCTTTCGCGCCCATTACGGCGCCTAGTCCACCTCGACCAAAGGCGTGGGATCGGTTGTGCATTATTGAGGCCAGACGGATCTTTTTCTCTCCAGCTATGCCGATACAGAGGACTGCTTTGTATCCCTTCAGGTGGTCAAAGACTTGTCCGGTATTTTTCCCCCAGAGTTCCCGCGCATTTTTCAGGACAGGCCGGCCGCCTCCAATTTCGAGGAGAAGTGGTTCTGGAGAGGCGCCATCTATGATTATTGCGTCATAGCCCGTTTTTTTTACGTGCACGCCAAATGTACCACCAACGTTACTGTAACAGATGGTGCCCGTTAATGGTGATTTGGATACAGCCGTGGCCCGGCCGGAGGCCAGCGCCCCGGTGCCGGTGAGGGGACCAGTAGCAAAAACCAGGAGATTGTCCGGGGATAAAGGTTCGACCTGACCACGGTCATAGACCCATTTTACGCCCAGACCGCGTCCGCCCAGATAGAGTTCCCTTTCCTGCGAATCGAGGCGTTCCTCATCTATAGTCCTGTGAGTCAGATTGACCCTCAATATTTTACCTGTCCAGCCAAACATAGGTGTACGATAGCTACTATATTGTGCAAGGGAAGTCAAATCCAAAAAGTCCGGATGAGCTTTCAGCATTCAGCTTAATATGTTGTTTATCTTAGATTTTTGCTGACGGCTGAAAGCTGATCGCTGTAAGCGTGAATCCGGAAACAGTAGTTTCCGGATGAGCATTATTTAAAGAAAATGTGACACAGGAGGGCAAAATTTTTACGATATATTGTCCTTGACACAGAAGTTATCGCGGCCATACAATATTTACGCTAAAATTTCTTAAATATTCTGATGAGGTATGCTATAAGAGCAGTATATGGGTGACGGTCGTTTCAGATGTTTGTTCGCAATACCAGCCTTTTTACATACTTATAGGCAACGTCATTAGTCATCGGTCATTGGTTAAGTCTGGAAGATTTTACTTTTACCAGTGACAAATGACTATTGACTAATGACACTCACTATAGATACGGTGATCCGCGATGCGGAAGCTTTTATTAATCGATGACGAAGAAGGCGTAAGAAACATTTTAGGACTTTCTTTAAGGAACGACGGGTATAATGTTTTGTTGGCCGGAGATGGTCGGAAAGGCCTGGAGCTGTTGAAGGGCGAGCAGCCGGATATAGTCCTGACCGATATAAAAATGCCCGGTATGGATGGCATCGAAGTTTTAAAGAAGGTTAAAGAAATCAAGCCGGAAACAGAGGTTATAGTTATTACCGGCCATGGAGATATGAGCCTGGCCGTCAAGTCTCTCCAATTGGACGCCTCTGACTTTATAACCAAGCCGGTCAGTGACGAGGCGCTTTCCATTGCCCTGGTCCGGGCTGAAAACAGACTGGAAGTGAGGGCCAGACTCCGGGAATATACCAATAACATGGAGAGTCTGGTCAGGGAAAAGACCGGGGAGCTTGAGAAGACTTACAAAGGTATGGAGGCATTCTATAATATCTATCAACATATCAGCGACAAGACCTCTTTAAAAGAGGTTCTTGATTTTATAATTGGTAAGGTAGGCGAGTTCATTAATTATCAGCACGTACAACCCCTGATCTTTAACGGACGGAAGGATGGTTTTGTTGTTATTGAAGGCTATAAGCCGGCAGGATCTGAAATGGAAACTACCGGGGTAATGGAGCTGGCCTCTGTAGTCGAGCCGATAACGCTCAAAGAAACCCAGCTTGATAGCCTGTGCGTTAAAGGGTTGGATAGTCTGCCCGGGGTGCTCATCCCCATCGCGAAGCATGGCGATGTTATCGGCGGTATCGTGATTTATAGTCGTGAGGCCATTTCAGAGAAAGATGTCAGGTTCGTATGTCTTATGGTTTCACAGGCAGCGGGGACGGTCCGCCGGATTGTTTTACAGGACGAAAAGCTGCGGGATTTGCATAACAAGATCGCAAGGTTTTCAAGATATGGTGAGCTTATCGGTAAGGACCATAAGATGCAGCAGATTTATGACCTCATCGGGGACGTGGCGCCCACTAACGTGACTGTTCTCATTCAGGGAGAAAGTGGCACCGGCAAGGAATTGGTAGCCAGGGCTATTCATATGAACAGCCTGCGCAAAGATAAACACTTTGTAGCGGTCAACTGTTCTTCTTATCCCCTTACCCTGCTGGAAAGTGAGCTTTTTGGCCATGAAAGGGGCGCTTTTACCGGCGCCGTGCGCCGGAGGCTGGGATGTTTTGAGCGGGCCCATGGCGGTACGATTTTTCTGGATGAAATAGGAGAGATACCGCCGGTCTTTCAGGTCAAACTTTTACGGGTCCTTGAGACCCAGGAATTTCAGAGGCTAGGGGGCGAGGAGGCCATTAAGGTGGATATAAGGATTGTTGTGGCTACTAACAAGGAACTGCGGAAGGAGGTAGAGAAGGGTGCATTCAGAGAAGACCTCTATTATCGCCTCAATATCATCCCCATAAGTTTGCCTCCTTTGCGCACTAGAAAGAATGATATTCCCCTCCTGGCCGGGCACTTCCTGGCCAAGTTGAATGCCAGCCAGGGGGAAAAGGTTATGGGTATTACACCGGAGGCCATGCGGATATTGATGGACTATCATTGGCCGGGCAATGTCCGGGAACTGGAAAACACCATCGAACACGCCTTTATATTGACCAAAGGAGAGTTTATCACGGAAGAAAGCCTCCCGGCTTACTTGCGGTTTGGCCTTGATAAAGGGAAAGATGCAAGTTCCTTTGAAGAAAATGAACTGAGATTTCTTACCAGGATGTTGGAGCAATACCAGTGGAATAAATTCCAGGTGGCTAAGAAGTTAAATATCAGCCGTAGCACCCTTTATGCCAAGCTCAAAAAATACCATATAGAATGTTCCGGATTTACAGTTAACAAAGGTTAATGTAGATTGAATAAAAGGCACGAGCGGTCCTTGTCCATCAGGGCCCGCCTGTTTTCCAACTGAAAGGCCATCGTTTATATGTCCTTCTGGGCAATGCTAAGGAACAGACTTACACCGGAAAGTTTAAAGGCCAAGACAATACTTGGCGTCGGGATAATTCTGCTTACAGTCCTGGGCGCTTTCAACTATCTTGCCATAGTTACCCAGGTTAAACGTCTGACGGATGAGAATAGAAAGATGGCCCTGGAGATAAGTAACACCGTCATAAAGGGGATAGAGTATCCCATGCTTGAGGGCGATATGGATAAAGTCCAGGCCATATTGGAGAGGCTGGGTACCCTGGAAGATTTGAAGGTGGTTCATCTCTGTGATGAGAACGGTATTATCAGGCATAACGGGACAACCCGTTATGATGTCGGGAGGAAGGCCACTTCTCAGATTACCTTCGAGGCCCTGCGCATCGGCAAGGTGGCACACGGATTGGAAAGACACCATTTTGATTCTGCTAGTGTAGAGATATTACGTTATGCCATCCCTATCCATAATGAAAAGGCGTGCTATAAGTGCCATGGGTCTGAAAAGCATATCCTGGGGGTACTATCAGTCGGATTTAGCCGGGAGTCGATCCGCAAGATGCTGGACACTGTGCTTGGCCAGAATCTATTCTTGGCCGTAGTCTCGCTGTCGGTAGTTGTTTTTTTCCTGACCCTGTGGCTCAATAGATACATTGTCCGGCCGCTTGCCCGGTTGACCGGGTTAGCTGATGAGATCAGCCGGGGCAAATATGTCCCTGGAAGTGGGAAATTCCCGAGGCGGGCCGTTCACTGCTGGAAATTATTGGATTGCGATAAAAGGGATTGTCCCGCATATGAACGGAACAGCATACCCTGCTGGTATGTTCCTGATACACTGTGCTTTGGCGAGCCATCGGGAAAATTTCCTGAAAAGATACAACAGTGCGCAGAATGTCCTGTTTATAAGCGTCATAAAGGAGATGAAATAGTAAAGCTTCAAGACGCCTTTCGACACATGCTCCATAGGTTGAGTGCTTATGAAAAAGAACTTCGGGTATCTGAGGAAAAATACAGACTTTTGTTTAATGCCAATCCTGACCCTATTTTTATTATAGACAGGGCTAAGTTCCGGATACTGGACGTTAACGAGAGGACTTTAGAGCGTTATGGTTACTCAAGGGAAGAATTATTAGAGATGTCTTTTGACAATTTGGGCCATAAACCAACAGGAGAGGTTATATCTGGATTCAAAGAGCTATTGCCCGGGGAATGCGGATTCTTTACAAAGAAAAGGCACACACATAAAGATGGGCGCTCATTTTATGTGAATATTACCGTTTGTCCGGCAATATACATGGGAATGGCCGCATTAATTGTAGCGACGACCGATATTACTGAAAGCGTGGAAAAAGAGGCCCAGCTCATTCAGGCCGGCAAGATGACTACTATTGGTACCATGGCCTCCGGGATTGCCCATGAATTGAATCAGCCGTTAAACGTACTCAAGATCGGGAGTGATTTCCTTTTGAAAATGATTAGACGGCGTGAAAAGATTGATATCGAAGAGTTGAAGACTGTGGCCGAGGAAATGAGCGGTCATGTGGACCGGGCGTCCGGGATTATTAATCATTTGCGGGAGTTTTCCAGGGTATCTACCCCGGTGCGGTCGTTAATGGATATTAATAAACCGATTCAGGACGTGTTTAAGGTATTGGGTCAGCAACTAAGACTGCATCAAGTAGAGATTAAGCTTGACCTGGCCAAGGACTTACCGCCAATAATGGCCGACCATAACAGATTGGAACAGGTTTTCATCAACATGGTGACTAATGCGCTGGATGCTATAGATGAGAAGGTTGAAAAGATGGGGACAAAGGCCGGGGGAATGTCTATAACTATAAAGTCATTTCTGGAAGATGGGCGGGTTGTAGTTATGGTATCCGATACCGGAATAGGGATCCCGGATCATATTAAGGACAAGATATTTGAGCCGTTTTTTACCACTAAAGAGGTGGGCAGGGGCACGGGACTGGGCATGTCCATTAGTTATGGAATTGTCCATGATTACGGGGGAACCATAGATGTAAAGAGTGAAGCAGGTCTCGGCACAACTTTTGAATTGAGATTCCCCGTCCATAATCAGACATCGGAGAATTAAGGTGTCAACACTGCTGCTGATTGATGACGAAGAAGGCATAAGGAAGGTTTTATCCCTTTCATTAAGGAAAGACGGGTATCAGGTGCTGACGGCGGAAAATGGCGGGAAAGGTCTGGAATCGTTCCGTCGTAATCTCCCGCGGGTTGTTTTGACCGATATAAAGATGCCCGGCATGGATGGCATTGAGGTCCTGAAAATAATCAAGCAGATCGAACCTGATACGGAAGTGATAGTTATTACGGGACATGGTGAGCTGGAATTAGCCATCCAGGCCCTCCAGCTTGGGGCTTCTGATTTTATTACCAAACCGGTAAGCGACGAGGCCCTTTCCATTGCCCTTAAAAGGGCCGAGCAGAAGCTGGAGATGAAACGGAGGCTCAAAGAGTACACCCATGACCTGGAAAGTATGGTAAAAGCGGCCACAGATGAGTTGAGGCGGAGATATGAATTTGAGGATAAGCTTATCCAGGCATCTATTGATGGCATAGTGGCTACCAACGAGAAGGGCAGTGTACTAATTTTCAACGAGGGGGCCTCAAGAATATTCGGTTATTCCCGCCTGGAGGCCATAAGGGGAATGGATATAGAGGACCTTTATCCGGCAGAAATCGCTCGGGAGATCAAAGAAGGATTATATGGCAGAAAATATGGAGAAGAACATATTTTCAGGTGGAAAGAAATAAATGTCAAGGCTAAAGATGGTCAGGAGATGCCGGTAAGGTTTTCCGGCGCTATACTGTACGAAAAAGAGGAGGTAGTGGGCAGCGTCGGCTTTTTACAGGATCTAAAAGAGATTAAACGGTTGGAGCAGGACCTGATCGAGTCGGAAAGGCTGGCTGCAATAGGCCAGACTGTGGCCGGCCTGGCCCATTGCGTTAAGAATATCTTATACGGGCTTAAGGGGGGGGTTTATGTGGTAAATACCGCCTTTAAGAGTAATAACCCTGAACAGCTAAAGACAGGCTGGGATATGGTTAACCGTAATATCGGCAAGGTCTCTGATCTGGTTATGGATTTGCTCAATTATTCCAAAGAACGCGAACCCGACTACCAGAGATGTTTTCTGAATACCATTGCCGGTGACGTCTGTGACCTTATGGATCTGGCGGCTCAAGAGGTCGGCGTAAAAATAATTCGTAATTTTGATCAGGCTATTGGAGAGGTAGCTTTAGATCCAAAGGGAATACACCGCTGTGTGCTCAATTTGGTCTCCAACGCCATTGACGCCTGTCATTTCGATCTTGACAGGAAAAAGGATTGCGTTGTAGAAGTAAAGACAGCCCCTGAGGATAAGGATACAGTGGTGATTGAGGTCTCTGACAATGGCTGTGGTATGGATGAGGAGGTCAAGAACAAGATTTTTACCTCTTTTTTTAGTACCAAGAGTGGCGCAGGCACCGGATTAGGACTGCTTGTGACACAGAAGATAATCAAGGAACACGGTGGAACCATCACTGTAGAATCGGAGCCTGGGAAAGGGTCAACTTTTGCTATTCGCCTTCCGTTGAGAGAAAATTTCTGATGTATGGAGGCCGGAGGATAGAGTCTTTAAAAAACACAGGAGGATATATTATGGGGAAAAAGGTGCTTGTTGTAGATGATGATGCTGATGTGAGGACATTTGTTACCACTGTTGTTGAGACAAACGGCTATACGCCTATTGTGGCGACAAATGGTGAAGAGGCGATGGCCAAGGTAAGGGGAGATAAACCGGATTTGATCGTTTTGGATGTCCTGATGCCGCGGGAGAGCGGGATCAGGATGTATCGTGAATTGAAAACAGACGATGCGTTAAAGACCATTCCGGTAGTTATCTTATCCGGGATTGCCAAACGAACCTTCCTCCGCTCTCAGGCCGCGCTGACAGAGTTCGGTGGACAGGCCGTGCCTGAGCCGGTGGCCTATCTGGAAAAGCCGACGGAGCCGGAAGAACTGGCGGGGACAATAAAAAAGATATTAGGGTAGAAGGTTATTATTTTTTAGAGGGGGCCCGGACACTCAATCATAGAGTATCCGGGCCCTTTTTATGTTGTTATGGAATGAGGAGGGTGGGTAAATCCAATCTTTCTGCTGCTTCGTGTGAGACACTGCCTAACCACCTTGCTCTCCAGGCGCCTTTTCCGGTTGTCCCGGTGACGATCATAGTGGCGTCAAGCTCGCGGGCCGCAGTTTCTATTTGGTCCACGACTTTTCCTACGTAAAGGTGGGTATCGGCCTCAATCTTGGCCCCTTCAAGGGTCAGGCGAACCTCTTCCAGCCGCTTTTTGCTTTCCTTCTCTATCTTTTGCAGCTCTGTCTTAGAGCGCCCTTCCATATCTTTTTCGGTCAGGATATGTATAATCTCTGCTTTCTTTATTATGTTTTTTAGCCCCAGGAGGTATTCTATCGCCCTGGCACAGGGGGCAGACCAGTCTGTGGCCAGGAGGGGCTTCTCGAAGGGGGCCTTGTTGATCTTGCCGTCTTTGGTCATGTATTTATGGACCAGGACAGGGACAGTGGTCCTCCGGAGAAGTTCCAGGGTTTGGGAGTCTATATAGAGCCCCTTCATTTTGGCCTTTTTGTGGCGACCGGTGACAACAAGATCTACTTTTTCGACCTCTGCCGTGGACAAGATCTTTGGGACCGGATCACCCACTACGACGTAGGCGCCGCATTCCATGCCCATTTCAAACAGGCTTTCCGCCCAATTGATAAACCGGACATTGGCCATTTCTTTGAGTTTTAGTTCTTCACTCTTAAGATAGCCGGTTCCCCGGCGCATGGCCACCTTTTCTCTCTCTATTACATGTAAAAATACTACGTGATTAAGACCCACCTTGCGAAGATCCATCAGCGACTGAAGGGCATCAAACCACAATTCCTCGAAGTCGGTTACAAAGAGTAGCTTCTTAATTTGCATATTCACAAATCCTCCCCTGTAAAGATGAAAAACGTTTTGCATTTTGGCCTACAAACAAGGCGCTTGTCAAGATTTATGTTTATGTTTTCTAAAAATATTTTCGTGCACTGCGTAACGCTATGGTTCGCACCTTGATTTTGATGAATTCGTAAAAATCGTAATTTTCCTCGCCCGGCGAGGGAGAGGGAGTTTAGGAGACCTTTTACGAGACCATCATTGTTGGTATTGAGATAGCTCTCTGGGATACATACTGTACAATAAAAACACAGATTACTGTACGATATTTATACAGTATTTTAGTATTTAAAATACAACGATTATCCAAATAAGGAAAATTATGGTGTACTAAAATTGTACACTAATGTCCGAAGGGTTTATTAGTTCTCAACATCACAATTAACGGGTTTTTGTTAAGAATAACGGCAGGATGAAATAATAGGCTGAGTTGTATCCTGGGTTAGGCATAGAAGTTGCTATATTTAACAACGCGAGATTAAGCTTAAATTATTTTTATCGGCAGATAGGGGGCCAAACTTAAATATTTACT
>Ga0068714_10001493_pt1 | contig 33971 bp, 34 predicted proteins | sample MTBNYHSulfiMetaG_FD_62988 | JGI IMG/M metagenome (GOLD analysis project Ga0068714, IMG submission 62988) | Enrichment culture microbial communities from rom New York Harbor, USA that are MTBE-degrading - MTBE-NYH (New York Harbor Sulfidogenic)... | ecosystem: Environmental > Aquatic > Marine >...
TTAAGCACAGGCTCAATATGTACAGTATGGAAAAGTAAGTTATTGCACCCCCAAACATGATCATGTTATAATTTGCCAGGTGAAGAATGAGTTGCGAAGTGGGTTCGAATCCCACTTTTTTATTCTATAAGGTAATAAATTGGGGGGCTTAAGCTAAGATGAAAAGCGACTTTGTGCTCGCTATTACACAGCTTTCGGCTGAAAAGAACCTGCCTCAGGATGTGGTACTTAAGGCAGTGGAAACGGCACTGGTATCAGCCTATAAAAAAGATAGCTTTACCGCCAACCAGAATATCTCCGTTAAAATTAATCCTAACAATGGCACGGTACAGGTATGGGCTGAAAAGATCGTGGTTGAACAACCGCAAGATCTGCGGCGCGAGATATCTCTCGAAAGGGCGAGACAAATAAAACCCGATATCTCGCTTGGAGATACTGTTGAGGTTGAAGATACCCCTCATAATGCCGGGCGAATCGCCGCTCAAACTGCCAAGCAGGTTATTTTACAGCGACTGCATGAGGCAGAGCACTGCGCTATATTCGAAGAGTATGCCGATAAAGAAGGGGATATCATAACCGGCATGATTCGGCGTATAGAACCCAGACAGGTTTATGTAGACCTGGGGCGGACGGAGGCAGTGCTGCCTACAGCGGAACAGATGCCGAATGAGAGATATCGGATTGGTCAGAGGATAAAGGTTTACCTTCTTGAGATAGCCCAGACCAACAGGGGGCCCCTGGTAATAGTATCGCGCTCTCACCCCAACCTACTCAGGCGGCTTTTTGAGCTCGAAGTACCCGAAATAAGTAGCGGATCTGTGGAGTTGGTTTCTGTCGCTCGTGAGGCCGGTTTTCGTAGCAAGGTAGCGGTGGCAGCGCGACAGGAGGGTATTGATCCGGTCGGTTGCTGTGTGGGTCTGCGCGGTATCAGAATTCAGAATATCGTTAATGAGCTCAATGGAGAAAAGATAGACGTGGTTTCTTGGAGTCCTGATCCACAGGCATTCATAACTAGCGCTCTCAGTCCCGCAAGGGTGGTGAGCATAGAGATAAGAGAAGATGTAGCTACGGCAATTATCCCGGACCATCAGCTTTCCCTGGCTATTGGTAGGGAAGGACAGAATGTAAGGTTGGCTGCAAAACTTACCGGATGGCGTATAGATATAAAGAGCGCTTCTGAAGCAGAAACTGAAGCTAAAGAAAGACCGCAACCGGAGGTAGTAGCGGAAGAGCCTGTTGCCTCTATTGAAAATATGGATTTTCCCGTACCCACAATAGAGGAGGCTACCGAGGAACCGGTTCCTGTGGAGGCTGAAGATGAATTAGAGGAAATGGGGGAGCCGGTTGAACCAATTGATGCCGGACCTAAGGGGGCGGCCTCCGCGCCCGAAATTGGCACAGGTAAGGGTGGAATCAGGTTCGCTGAAGATATAATGGTTCCCCAGCCGGAGAAAACGGGCTCCAAATCAAGAAAGAGGAAGAAAAAGGGAGTTTCGGCTAAAGAAAGCGCAGAGGATGGAATCAAGATTAAAAAGCACCGCAGGGTTACGAATACGTTAGATTATGATGAAGAAGAGGAATATTAGTCGGCACGTACCTCAGCGCACTTGCGTTGTGTGCCGTCAGGTAAAACCTAAGCGTGAGCTTACCAGGCTGGTTCGCGTTTCCAGTGGCTCCGTAGAAATAGATATGAGTGGCAGAACTCCTGGGCGCGGTGCGTATTTATGCCGTGATCCTCGTTGCTGGGATTCGGGATTGCGGGACAGACGGCTGGAGTATAACCTGCGAACCGGAATCACGCATGAGAACTGGAAAAGACTTATGACGCAAAGTAGAAATTTATGGGAGGAGTTGCAGACCGATGGTAAGAGTGAATAATTCGCCTGATAACACCGGCGTTGCCGGTAAAAATAGAAAGAACAACGGTTTACCATCGGCTGAGTGCCAGGTTGAAATTTCGGCCAATATGAGTGTGCGGCAATTGGCCGATCTTTTGCAGACAAGTGAAATAGACGTCATTAAGCAGTTAATGAGAAATGGCATTATGGCCAATATTAACCAGGTTGTGAATTACGAGGTAGCCGCAGCTGTTGCCGCGGGACTCGGTTTCCAACCGTGCCCGAAACCCCTGGCGAGGAAGGAAAGTGTCAGTAAAAAGGGACGCGACAAAGAGTTGAAAGGTCTTAAACCGCGTCCGCCGGTAATTACCATTATGGGTCATGTAAATCATGGCAAAACCAGGCTCCTGGACGCGATTCGTAAGACCAATGTGATGGAAGCGGAGGTGGGCGGTATTACCCAGCATATCGGTGCCTATCAGGTAGAGGTAAACGGTCAAAAAGTGACCTTCTTGGACACACCGGGTCATGAAGCCTTCACAGCGATGAGGGCCCGTGGTGCTCAGGTAACAGACATAGTTGTTCTGATAGTTGCCGTGGATGATGGTGTTATGCCGCAAACTGTAGAAGCCATCGATCATGCTCGAGCTGCGGGTATTCCCATACTGGTAGCTTTGAATAAGATCGATAAACCCGGTGTTAATATAGAAATGACCAAACAGCAGCTAGCAGATGCTGGTTTGTTAGTTGAGGAGTGGGGTGGGGATACAATTGCCGTACCCGTTTCGGCAAAAGAAAAAACAGGAATTCGTGAGTTACTTGAGAACCTTTTGCTTCTGTCAGAAATGGAGGAACTCAAGGCCAACCCCAATCAGGCAGCAGTGGGTGTTGTAATAGAGGCCAAGCTGGATAAAAACAAGGGTCCGCTGGCTACAGTACTAATTAACGATGGTACTCTCAAGCTCGGTGATACTGTTGTATGCGGAACGACCGGTGGCAGGGTTAAGGCCATGTTCAATGACCTGGGGAAGCGGGTGAAGAAGGCTGAGCCAGCTATGCCTGTCGAGGTGTTGGGTCTGGGCAGCGTACCCCAGGTGGGAGATACTCTGAACGTTGCCTCCAACGAAAGCCAGGCTCAGAAAATGATAGAAAAAAAGTTGTCTGAGAGACAACAGGAACCGAAGCCGGTAAACCTTAGCAATCTCTATGATCAGATTAGTACGGGCCGGGTAAAAGAGCTCAATATCATTATCAAGGCTGATGTTCAGGGCAGTATTGAGCCTATAAAGAGTTCGCTAGAAGATTTGGGGACGGATGAGGTAAAGGTAAGAATTATCCATAGCGGCACCGGTAATGTTACCGAAAGCGATGTTATGCTGGCCACCGCTTCAAACGGAATAATTATCGGGTTTGGTGTCGGCGCTTCTGCAGGGGCAAAGCGCCTGGCAGATGTGGAGGGCGTTAGCATACGTTCTTACGACGTAATATATGATGTAATAAATGATGTTTCAAGCGCACTTAAAGGCATGCTTGAGCCTTCATATTTTGAGGTTATTGAAGGGCGGGCAGAGGTAAGAGATGTATTTCCCGCTGGTAAAAAGGCCAAGGTGGCCGGTGTATACATCACCGAAGGCAAGGCTAGCCGCGGTGCTTCGGTGAGGGTGCTGCATGGAGATAAGACAGTGGCTGATTCCACCATAATTAGCCTGAGACGCTTTAAGGATGATGTTAAGGATGTGTCTTCTGGATACGAGTGTGGCATAGGTGTTAAAGACTTTAATAGCTTCGAAGTAGGAGATATATTGGAGATCTATAAGATAGAGGCGAGACGGTAATAGCTAAGCGCTTAAAGGATAATTTATTGTGACGCATCGTATAGAGCAGGTAAATAAGCTTCTTCGTAGAGAACTGAGTGAACTGCTTCAACATGAAGTCAAAGACCCCCGCCTTGGGGGTTTCATTTCTGTTACTGATGTCACAGCTTCCCCTGATCTGAAACATGCTAAGGTGTTCGTAAGTCATATCGGCAGCGATGCAGAAAAACGGGAAATCATCGAAGTATTGGAATCCGCCTCCGGTTTTTTACGCAGTGAGATGTCGCATCGCCTCAAGTTGCGGCGGATCCCTGAATTGAGCTTCAAATGGGATGATTCTATCAAGCATGGCGATTATATACTTAGGTTGATCGAAGAAACTACCAAAGAGAATTCTCCCTGACAGCATAGAGACGGACATTGAATGGCATACTGAATATCAATAAACCCGCTGGTATTAGTTCATTTGGTGTGGTATCGCGCATAAGACGTTTAACTGGCGAAAGTCGGGTAGGCCACGCCGGAACCCTTGATCCGGAAGCTACTGGAGTCCTTCCAGTATGTTTGGGCAGAGGAACGAGAATAGCCGAGTTCCTGGTAAACACAACCAAGGTATATCAAGCACAGATTGAGATGGGATTAACCACTGATACAGCTGATGCAAGCGGTAAGGTTATCATGCGTGCAGATAGTTCGCGAGTCTCGCGTGAGGATATCGAGCACGGGCTGGCTCCGTTCCGGGGAGCTATAGAACAGACTCCTCCTATGTATAGTGCTATAAAGCATGAAGGTAAACGCCTTTATGAGCTTGCACGTTCTGGTATAGAGATAACAAGAAAACCGAGGCCGGTACGGATTTACAATTTAGAACTTGTTGATTGGGAATCTCCTGTTGCAACGGTAAAAATAGTTTGCAGCAAGGGGACTTATGTTCGTTCACTGGCCCATGACCTGGGACAGGTGCTGGGATGCGGAGCTATTTTAAAACGCCTCATTCGTTTGCGGTGTGGAATATTTGATATTAACGACGCGATAAAACTTGAGCAGCTGGAAGCCTCATGCTTGCATGATTTTTGGAAGGGACTTGTCTATCCTCTCGATGCTGCTCTCCGGGAATGGGAGGCAATTATTGTCGATGAAAAGAAAAATGATCTTATCAGAAATGGTCGACCTCTTGAGTTAACCGGGGGTGAGAAGGATTTTCAAGACGGTTTCCCCCCGCACTATTGTCGTGCATACTCCCTTGACGGTCGCTTCTTGGCCGTGTTACGCTTCAATCCGGAAAAAGATCAGTGGCAACCCGAAAAGGTATTTGCATGATGGCTTTCGCGATTTTAATAATCGTTGAATGTAGCACCTTGACATCCTGCACACAATTGTTATAGAAGTATGAGGCATTAATCCAGCGGAGGTAACAGGCCTATGAAGTATTTAAGCAGTTGGTGTCATTACCTATTCGAACATTCACTCTTGATTTATATAAACAAGATGAAAGGGGAGATCAATCTGTGGGGAACATAAACGTTGCCATAATAGGAGTGGGGAATTGCGCTTCATCACTGGTACAGGGAGTACACTATTATAAGAAGGCAAAAGAGAGTGAGTTTGTGCCCGGGCTGATGCACGTTAACCTGGGTGGATATCGCATAAGCGACATAAATTTTGTAGCTGCCTTCGATATTAACAAGGTGAAGGTGGGGAAAGATCTGTCAGAAGCTATCTTTGCTCAACCCAATAATACCTTCAAATTTACCGATGTACCAATCACAGGGGTCAAGGTACATAGGGGTATGACCCATGACGGCCTCGGCAAGTATCTGGCTGAGAAAATAGAAAAAGCACCGGGTTCAACCGCTGACATTGTGGGCATCCTTAAAGAGACCAAGACACAGGTAGTACTAAATTATCTCCCTGTGGGCAGCGAAGAAGCAACCAAATGGTATGTTGAACAGGTACTTTCGGCTGGTTGCGCTTTTATTAATTGTATCCCTGTTTTTATCGCCCGCGAGAAATACTGGCAGAAACGATTCGAGGACAAAGGGTTACCGGTTATTGGTGACGACGTCAAATCTCAGGTTGGGGCGACGATAGTCCATCGTGTCCTAACTCGCCTTTTCCGGGAGCGTGGCGTGAGACTAGAACGTACCTACCAGCTTAATTTCGGCGGTAACACCGACTTTTTGAATATGCTCGAGAGGGAGCGGCTCGAATCAAAGAAAATATCAAAGACCAACGCGGTTACGTCCCAGCTCGATTATCAGCTTAATCCCGACGATATTCACGTCGGCCCGAGCGATTACGTCCCCTGGCTTACCGATCGTAAGTTCTGCCATATCAGAATGGAAGGACAGACATTCGGCGATGTTCCGCTCAACCTGGAGCTTAAACTGGAGGTATGGGACAGCCCCAACTCGGCGGGGGTGATTATCGATGCTATCAGGTGTGCGAGACTTGCGCTTGACTGTGGACTCAAGGGATCGTTGATTGCTCCCTCAGCCTACTTTATGAAGTCACCGCCAGTCCAGTACAGCGACGACGATGCACGCCGTATGGTGGAAGAATATATCACAAGCTGCCAGAAAACCGAACAGAAGGGCGGTTCTTCCTAGCGAATGCCTGATTAAGGTGAGGAGGGTTGGTTCAACTGTAAATGAAGATTGCGCTGGTCTCACCTTATGATTTTGCTCATCCAGGCGGCGTGGTTAACCATATATGTGCTCTGGGCCACCATCTTACTCAGATGGGTCACGAAGTTAGATATATTGCACCGGCGTCCCGGGCTGTACATTCCCTGGGCGATAAATTTATCGCGATAGGTACGCCACGCTGTATTCCTGCCAGCGGTTCAGTCGCACGGGTTGCGATATCACCCCGCTTGTCGACAACTATAACTGCCATGCTTGACCGCGAGAAATTCGATATTATACATCTGCATGAACCGTTAATGCCGATGATGTGCACCACAGTCCTGAGGATGTCGCGCACCGCCAACGTAGGTACCTTTCATGCTTTCGATGGTAAAGGTTATTATGCGGCCAAGCCCTTCAGCATGTTTTTCAACAGGTGGTTCAACAAGCTGGACGGCAGAATTGCTGTCTCTAAACCGGCTATGGAATTTGTCAACAAGCACTATCCGGAGCGGTACAGCATCATTCCCAACGGCATAGATACTGATCACTTTCGTCCTGATGTAGAGCCGATTGAGAAATACTGCGATGATAAACTCAATATCCTGTTTGTAGGAAGGCTAGAAAAACGTAAAGGTGCTGACTACCTTCTCAAGGCCTACCGCCGGGTGAAACGGGAAATCCCACAGTCACGCTTGATCATTGTGGGCCCTGGTACAAAGCTCAGGGACAAATATGAAAAACTGGTTAGTAAAAATGGTCTACGTGACGTCATTTTTGTTGGTTATACAAGCTACGAGGAATTGCCAAGGTACTATAAAACGGCTCATATCTTCTGTGCTCCTGCGACCGGTTGGGAGAGCTTCGGCATTGTTCTTCTTGAGGCAATGGCGGTAGGTGCCCCGGTTGTTGCTTCAAATATAGCTGGATACGCCAGCATATTATCCGAAGGTGCTGAGGGGCTGCTGGTGCCTCCAAAAGATGATGAGCGATTAGCTCAAGCCCTTATTAACCTGATGAAGAATGAATCACTAAGAAAAGAAATGGGTGCTAGAGGAATACGAAAAGCCTCGGAATTTGACTGGAAAAAGGTTTCCCGCAGGGTGCTTGACTATTATATTAACGTTCTCAACACCAAGCCCACTCACAGGAGAGAGACCTTCTCTTTGAGAAGAATAATCCTGGAAAGTCTAGGCCGCCGTTCAGTGGAAAGAAGAAAAGAAGAAGAATGAATGGAAAGATTGACCGGAATTCGTAGGTCTGCCTATTACTTAACCGGACCTGCGGTACATTTTTTGTCCAGGACAGGTGTTACACCAAACAATATCAGTTGGGCAGGTTTCGCGATAACTGTGGGGGCGGCTGTCCTTATTGCTAATGGCTATCTTTTTATTGCCGGCTTTGTGGTGCTAGCAGCAGGTTTTTTTGACATGCTTGATGGAGCGCTTGCGCGACATACAGGGCAAGTTACCGTTTCAGGCGCTATACTGGACTCCATATTGGATCGCATATCGGAGGCGGTTCTACTGCTGGGTGTCTTAATCTTTTATGTCTCCGGCAGTTGGTCATCACTGGGAGTCATCTTTGTATTTATTGCGATGATGGCATCTCCTCTTACAAGCTATGTCAGGGCTAAGGCAGAAGCCGTAGGTATAGATTGTAAAAGAGGGGTATTCACCAGGCCCGAACGGGTGATCGTACTGGCAGTTGGACTATTGATAAGTTCAATTGATAACGGCTTGGTGATTACACTTGCCATAATAGGGACAATGAGTTTTGCAACTGCAGGCCAGAGGCTTTTTTATATACTCAAAGGGGTCAAGGAACGAGAGGCAAGATGAAAGAGCTAGCTTGCTCAGTTTCAATTGTTAATAAATAGTTATCTTTGAAGGAGTGACGATGTCGGTTATTGCTGTTATAGGTGCGCAATGGGGAGATGAGGGTAAGGGTAAGATAGTTGATCTACTGGCAGAGCATGCCAAGGTAGTGGTGCGATTTTCTGGCGGTGATAATGCCGGGCACACGGTAATTAACCAGTATGGTGAGTTTGGAATGCACCTTATCCCCTCTGGAATCTTCTATCCGGGCGTAATTTGTGTAATTGGTAATGGAGTAGCCATAAACCCGCAAGTCCTTATCAAGGAGATCGAACAGCTTGAGGAACGTGGGGTTAATACAACTAATCTGTTTATTAGCGACAGGGCTCATCTTATCATGCCTTATCATATATTGCTTGACGGACTTGAAGAAGAGTCGAGAGCGGGTAAGGCCATTGGTACCACAAGAAAGGGTATCGGGCCGGCCTTTTCCGATAAAACAGCCAGGCTTGGTATCAGGGTAGGCGATATCCTGGAGGAAAAAGCTTTGCTGGATAGACTAGGCCCCATCGTGGAAACAAAGAATGCCATAATTACTAAGGTTTACGGGGCTGAACCGCTATCGGTGGAAGAAATCTGTAGCCGCTACCTGGGGTATGGTAAAGTGCTCGCTCCCCGCATCCGTAATACAGTAGCGATGCTTCAGGAAGCTCTGGGTAGGGATGAACCAATTATGCTGGAGGGTGGACAAGGAGCACTTCTCGACCTCGACTTCGGTACATATCCGTTCACAACATCTTCTTCGCCACTTGCGGGCAACAGCTGTCTGGGCAGCGGAATTGGTCCGGGTCGGGTTGATAAAATACTGGGTGTTGTTAAGGCATATTGCACAAGGGTGGGGAGTGGCCCGATGCCCACAGAGCTAAGGGATGAAACAGGAGATGCTATTCGCGAGCGAGCCCATGAATACGGTACTACTACTGGCAGGCCACGTCGTTGTGGCTGGTTTGACGGGGTGGCTACTCGTTTTACTTCCTGGATCAACAGTCTGACAGGAATTGCTATAACCCGTCTCGATGTCCTGGATACGTTACCTGCTTTAAAGATATGCGTCGGGTACGAGATAGACGGTAAGTCAATCGATAACTTTCCAGCAAGCGTTAACGTTCTGAGTCAGTGTCAACCTATTTACGAAGAACTGCCGGGTTGGCAGTCTCCAACCAGCCATATTCGAAGCTATGAAGAACTACCGGCTCGGGCGAAGAATTATGTAGCTAAGCTGGAAGAACTGGTTTCTTGCCCGGTAAATATTATCTCGGTTGGGGCTGAACGGGAACAGACGATATATAAAGACCCAATGTAATTATGCCGTAAAAAACTTAAACTTATTCGGCTGATTGAATCCCTATTTTAGTTTAGCGGCAGATCGATTTTGTAGTTTTTAAGCGTATTGGATATTATCGCCGCCGTTTTTTCATCAGGAGGGGTAAGTGGTAAGCGCGGGTCGCCGACGGTAAAACCGATGTGATTGAGGGCAAATTTAGTAGGAATGGGGTTGGCCACAATAAAAAGTGCGTTTACAAGCGGTAGCAATCTTCGATGAATATTGGCCGCATTACCGATATCTCCAGCAAGTAAATGGTCGATCATTTTCTTGATCTGGTTACCGACCAGATGGGATGCAACGCTGATAACCCCGTATCCGCCCAGGGCCATTATGGGCAGGGTATCGGTGTCGTTACCGCTCCAGATCAGGAAATCGTCTTCAGTACCCTCTATAACCTGTGCCACATGTTGCAGGTCGCCGCTGGCCTCTTTCAGGCCGATAATGTTGTCTATCTTACTCAAACGGATTACAGTTTCAGCGGAAAGACTGACCACGGTGCGTGAAGGTACATTATACAAAATACAGGGCAGGCTTGTACTCCCTGCAACCATTTTGAAATGCTGGAATAACCCTTCCTGAGTCGGTTTATTGTAGTAGGGTACCACCAGCAAACAGGCACTTACACCAATCTGCTCTGCCGCTCTTGTAGCCTCGATCGCTTCCGCGGTACTGTTACTTCCGGTTCCTGCTACGATTGAACCACGGTCACCCACAGCCGACATTATTTCTGAAAAAAGGCGTTTCTCTTCATCGCGGAAAAGGGTCGGCGATTCCCCTGTGGTTCCCACTACCACCAGGCCTTCACTTCCGGAATCGAGCAGGGCAAGTGCCAATCTTTTTGCCTGCTCATAATCCACCTCTCCGTTCTGATCAAACGGGGTTACCATCGCTGTTAGCAGCCTTCCTATTTTTTTCATTTTCCCGCCTCTTTAGGATGTAACCATTCTCTTTGAGCCATTTCCTCGGCGATCTGTACTGCGTTAAGGGCGGCCCCCTTTCGCAGATTGTCGGCAACGATCCACATAACCAGGCCATTGGGATGTGATGCGTCTTTCCGGATTCGCCCAACAAATACTTCATCGGTACCAGCAGCCGGCCAAGCCTGAGGATAAAGGCTGATTGAAGTATCGTCCAGCACTTTAACCCCGGGAGCCTCCACAAGTATCCTGCTAGCCTCATCGGGGGGCATGGGGTTTGAGAACTCAACACAAACAGCCTCGCTGTGACCCGTAAAGACAGGTACGCGTACGCAGGTAGCTGAAATCGCAACCTGGTCGGCGTGCATTATCTTTCTGGTCTCCTCCACCATTTTCCACTCTTCTTTGGTGTATCCATTATCAAGAAAAACATCTATCTCGGGAAGTACATTAAATGCTATCTGATGCGGGTAAACATGCGGGATTACGTTCTGTCCGTTTAATACCTGCTTTGTCTGAACAGTCAGTTCTTCCACAGCAGCCGAACCGGTACCGGATACCGCTTGATAGGTATCAACAACAATACGTTTTATAGGATTTAGCTTGTGGAGCGGGTATAAAACCGTTACCATCTGAATAGTGGAACAGTTTGGATTGGCGATAATGCCACTATGCCATTTTATATCCTCCGGATTTACCTCCGGCACAACCAGCGGCACCGAAGGCACCATTCTAAAGGCTGAACTATTATCGACGACTACAGCCCCCGATTTGGCGGCTATAGGGGAAAAATAACGGCTGATCTCAGCGCCTGCGGAAAAGAGAGCGATATCTATTCCGCGGAAGGAATCGGCGGTAGTTTCCCTGACCTCGACAGTTTCTCCGGCAAAATTGAGTTTTTTGCCTGCTGAGCGGTCGGAGGCAAACAATTGGATTGAGGATACTGGAAAATTACGCTGCTCCAGCACCCTGATAAATTCCTGTCCGACCAGCCCGGTTGCTCCTACGATAGCCAGCTGATATTTCCTCACCCTTTATCCTCCAGACCAAGCAGGTTATCCAGCCCATATATTAGGCCTTTATGTTCAACCACCTTCTTTATTGCCATTATGACGCCTGGCATGAAACACTCCCTGCTTATGGTGTCGTGTCTTATGTGCAATGTCTGGCCGGGTCCCCCCAGGATCACTTCCTGGTGAGCCAACATTCCGGGTAATCTGACGCTATGAACGTTTATTCCCTCCACCCTTTCGCCGCGGCTGGCATATGCCTGCTTCTGGTCTGCGCAGAAAAACGGCTTTCCCTTTGCTGCAGCCATTGACCGGGCGGTTGAAAGAGCAGTCCCAGAAGGTGCATCGACTTTACGTTCGTGGTGTAGCTCGATTATTTCGGCATAGTCCATGTACTTGGCGGCTATTTTGGCGAGATGTATCATAAGCACCGCCCCGAGGGCAAAATTGGGAGCCGTCACTACCCCAATCTGATAGGTTTCGGCAAGGTATTCTAACTCTTCGATTTCCGCGGCGGTAAGTCCGGTAGTACCTATAACCATGTTGATGCCTTTGTTTGCGGCCATGCGCACTGCGGGCATAGTAGCTTGGGCCACTGTGAAATCAACCATCACGTCCGGTTTAACGGTCACGGTGTCCTCTAAGCTGGCAGTGAGTAATACACTACCGGAACCATCGGGAAGGGGGAGGCTGTTTGCACCGGATTCCAGTTCCACGGCGCCGACGATCTGCATCCCCTCTTCGCGGCAAACGGCATTGATGACTTCCCTGCCCATTCTACCTAGGGCACCGTGAACGACAACCCTGATCAGTTCCATACTATCTCTCCCGGTTGGTGGGAGTATGTCGGGCAGGACCGCCCGATCGTTTCCTGTGATTTATGTCTTGTCTCCTGTGGGTTCTTTCCGCAAACTTGACTCCCGCTGGTTTTTGCCCTGATGATTGTTCTGGATTATCAAACACAGCTTTCCGCGATAGATTGATTCTGCCCATGCGATCGATCTCAGTAACCTTGACCGTAACCTCATCACCCACTTTTACTACGTCCTCGACGTTGGCTACCCGGTAATCGGCAAGTTCGCTAATATGAACCAGCCCTTCTTTACCGGGAAGGATCTCCACAAAGGCGCCGAAGTTTACCAGGCGCATTACTTTACCCGTATAGATGGCACCAACCTCGACATCCCTGATCAAATTATCTATCATCGCGATCGCTTTCTGGGCGGCTTCCTTATCTGCAGAACCGATGAGTACGGTACCATCGTCTTCAATATCTATGGTCACCTTGGTCTCGTCAGTGATTCCCCTGATTGTCTTGCCCTTTGGCCCGATGACCGTTCCTATCTTTTCCGGATCTACCTTGATTTTATATACTCTAGGTGCATATTGGCTTACCTCCGGCCGACTGGTGCTGATAGTCTGATTCATCACATCCAGAATATGCATCCTGGCCACGCGGGCTTGATTTAGAGCGTCTTTAAGGATCTCCAGGGAAAGGCGTTTTACCTTGATATCCAGCTGGAGCGCGGTAATGCCTTCGCTGGTTCCTGCAACCTTAAAGTCCATGTCCCCACAAGCATCTTCAATACCTTCGATGTCGGTTAAAATGGCATAGTTCTCCTTATCGCCGATGATCACCCCCATTGCAATCCCGGCAACTGCCCTGGCAATGGGAATGCCGGCATCCATCAGAGATAAACTGGAGGCGCATACGCTAGCCATCGATGTACTACCGTTCGAACTCAGGACTTCCGATACCAGCCTTATAGTGTAGGGGAAGTCGTCGCTTTTCGGTAGTATCGGTGTCAGTGCTCTTTCGGCAAGTGCGCCATGTCCTATTTCGCGCCGCCCTGGTGAACCTAATCTCTTGACCTCGCCTACCGAGAAAGGAGTGAAGTTATAATGGTGTAAAAACCTCTTTGTCTCCTCGATCCCGAGCCCATCGATGCGCTGCTCCTGCCTGGTGGAACCAAGTGTAGCAATAGTAAGCACCTGAGTTTGGCCGCGGGTAAAGAGTGCAGAACCATGTGTACGGGGTAGAACGCCCAGTTCGCAGCTCAATGGTCGGACTTCATTGAGTTCACGGCCACTGATACGCTTTTTGCTATCAAGTATGTTGGACCTTATTTTAGCTTTTAGCCGTTCTTCAAAAGCACTATCGATATTCCCTTGTGAATATGACTCTGAAAGTTCCCTGATAATTTCTTTTTTCAATTCATCAAGCAACTTGCCGCGCTTTATCTTATTCGGTTCGGATAGGGCTGTATCGAGCCTTATACCCGCTGTCTCTGACAACGCTGTTTCTAGTGCTGGCTTTGCGGGATCAATAGATAGTTCTACCTTAGTTTTACCGCAGGATCGCTGTAACTCCTCTTGCAGGTTGATGATGGACTGGTTGGCTTGGTGTCCGAACTCAATAGCTTGGATGATAGTATCCTCTGATATCTCGGAAGACCCGGCCTCTACCATGACAACAGAGTCCCGCGTACTGGCAACCACAAGGTCGAGTTGGCTCTTTTCGAGCTGGCTAAGCGTCGGGTTTAATACCATCATATCGTCGATATATCCAACCCGGACCGCACTAACCGGTCCGGCAAATGGCACTTCGGACATGGAAAGTACCACCGAGCCCCCGATCACAGCCAGAATATCAGGGCTGTTTTCCTGATCGGCGGAAAGCACGGTAACTATCACTTGAATGTCGCGGCGCCATTCTTTGGGTAGAAGCGGGCGCAATGGTCTATCGGTTAGCCGGCAGGCCAGTATCGCCTCCTGACTGGGACGTCCCTCTCTTCTGATAAAACCGCCCGGAATCTTACCGGCAGCGTATAGCCTTTCTTCGTAATCTATTGTCAGAGGAAGAAAGTCTGTTCCTTCCCTCGGCTCAGCGCTGACACACAAGGTAACAAGAACCACGGTGTCCCCGTAACGCACAGTAACGGCGCCATCGGCCTGTCCGGCAAGCTTGCCGGTCTCAATACTTAGCGTTCTGCCTTCCACCTCACACTGAAAAAGTTGTTTGTCCATTGAACCTGTACCTATTGGTATCACCATTATTTGCGCAGACCAAGCCGTGAAATTAGATCCTGATAACGCTCCTTGTTCTTTTTACCGAGATAGGCAAGGAGTCTTCTTCTTTGCCCCACCAATTTGAGCAGGCCACGCTGAGTATGAAAATCATGCCGGTTTGCTGTCATATGGCGTGTTAACTCGTTTATGCGCTGAGTAAGTAGAGCCACCTGTATTTCGGTAGATCCAGTATCCCCTTCGCTTCGTTTAAAGCCCTCGATGATTTCTGTCTTTTTCTCTTTATACAATGTACACTCCCTTATAATAAGCTTCCCTGTAAGAAGCCCATTAACATTATTAGTTAAAAACGAAGAAATTATAGCATAATCACGTACCTGTGTAAATTTTGACGCTTTTAAATAGTCACTTTCCTTGATAGTGCCGGTACTGGGATGAGAAATATTGGATGGGGTCATAGATATATGCTAAGCTGGACTAAAATGGAGCCTATAGCAGGAGCTATGCCCGAATGAATATCGGTATGTGTAAGATAAACCTTCGCCTGCCCGAGAACAGTTCACTCAAAGGCAAGCGGCAGGTGGTAAAATCGATCACCAGCCGGGTGAGTCATCGTTTCAACGTTGCCATTGCTGAGGTTGATGACCAGGACCTGTGGCAATCGATTGTACTGGGCATCTGCTGCGTAAGTAATGATAAAAAACATTCCAACGAGATTCTTTCCAGTGTTGTCAACTTCATCTCCGGGAACTATTTCGAGGTCGAGATGCTTGGCTACGAGATCGAACTTATCCATGTTTTTTAATGGGATGATGGCACCGTTAGCTTCCGATGTGGAGTAAGATAAATGGATGCGGCTAGCTTCATAGCTTTTATCAAGGTACAACCCACTTATAACGGCCAGATCACCCATATCGAGCACATTTTACCACGCGAGGCTTGCTATGGTGAGCTGGAATTGCCTTTACAAGAGGATATTCGTAAGCGCCTCGAAGTGCTCGGGATGCTCCCATTATATAGACATCAGGCAGAGGCGATAAATTTTGCCCGCCAGGGTATAAATACCATGGTATCGACACCGAGTGCTAGCGGTAAGACCCTGTGCTATAACATTCCGGTACTGGAAAAGTTGACAACAGTCCCTTCCAGCCGCGCCCTGTATCTTTTCCCTACCAAGGCCCTGGCTCAGGACCAGCTACGAAAACTGCGTGAAATATGCTGCCCGAGTATACTAAAATCGGCGGATATGGGTACTTTCGACGGGGATACACCGCGCGCCGAAAGGGCTGATATAAGAAAAAAAGCCCGTATAATTATAACGAACCCCGATATGCTCCATATAGGGATTTTACCCAATCATGGTTACTGGTCAAGCTGGCTACGACACCTTTGCTACATAGTAGTGGATGAGGCGCACAACTATCGGGGGGTTTTTGGTTCTCAGGTAGCCTGTGTACTGCGCCGATTGCGTCGCATATGTCATCTCTACGGTAGCGACCCTGTTTTTATCTGCTGTTCGGCGACCGTAGCTAATCCCGTAGAGCACATCGAGAGTTTAGTGGGAATGCCATTCAGTTCAGTAGTGGATGATGGTTCATCCCACGGAGGCAAAGAATTTGTTTTCTGGAATCCGCCATTAATAGATGAGACGAAGAGTGTACGCCGGAGTGCTAATAGCGAAGCCACCGAGCTTTTTACAGCGCTGGTGGTTCAAGGTATCCGGAGCCTGGCCTTTACCCGCAGCCGGCGACTTACCGAGCTTGTCTATGTTTACTCTCAGCAGAAGCTTGCCCGATCCAATCCGGAATTAAGTGAACGTATAAAACCATATCGGGCTGGTTATCTTCCTCAGGACCGCCGCCGGATAGAAGAGGAACTGTTCAGCGGCGTACTGCTCGGCGTGGTCGCCACGAATGCCCTTGAACTGGGAATAGACATCGGTGACCTGGATGCTACAGTTCTCGCCGGTTATCCTGGAAGCATTGCCAGTACCTGGCAACAGGCTGGACGAAGTGGACGGCACAGTGACAATTCGCTCTCTTTCCTGATCGCATTGGATAATCCTCTTGATCAGTATCTAATGCACCATCCTGATCACTTCTTTAAGAGAAACTTCGAGAATGCAATTGTCAACCCGGCAAACCGATATATTCTGCAGGATCACCTTCTGTGTGCGGCTTGGGAGTTCCCCCTGACCGGTTCCGATGAAAGGTTTTTCGGCGCCACAATGAAACAGGAAACGGAAGTGTTGGAAGGAAAAGGTTATCTTCAAAAGCGTAGAGAGAGGACATACCTTTCACCTTCTATCAGGTATCCGGCTGGGGGAGTCAACATCCGTTCCACAAGCGGTGATGTTTTTACTGTCATTGAAGTCAGCACAGGATCACTGCTTGAAACGGTTGAAGCAAGCATGGCCTTTTTCCAGGTACATCCCGGTGCTATATATCTCCACCAGGGCGAGCCTTACTTGGTAACCGATCTTGACCTCACCGCCCGCATTGCCTTTGTAATTTCAACAACAGCTACTTATTATACACTGACGAAGGAGATTACGGACCTACACATAGTCAGAACTGTGCAAAGTAGAAACAAAGGCTTGATAAATATTTACCTGGGGGAGGTGGAGGTTACCACTACAGTAATAGGCTTCAGGAAGAAGGCGCAATTTACTGAAGAAATGCTAGGTGAAGAATCCCTCGATTTACCTCCTCAAACCTTTACTACGATAGCTTTGTGGTTCGACCTGCCTCCTCGGGCTATTAGTCAGATCGAAACGGAAGGACTTGATCTTGCTGGAGGAGTTCATGCATTGGAGCATGCAGTGGTGGGCATATTGCCACTCTTTGCCCTTTGCGATCGCAATGATATCGGAGGGGTTTCCACCCTTTTCCATCCAGATACTGGTAAAGCCCAGATATTCATATATGATGCTCATCCGGGTGGTGTCGGCATCGCAGAAAAGGGTTTTGACTTAACTTTTGAACTGTGGCAAACTACACTTACAGCTATTGAGGAATGCCCCTGTGAGGAGGGCTGTCCCAGCTGTGTTCATTCGCCAAAATGTGGCAACAATAACCAACCATTGGACAAGCGTGCTGCCCTTTTACTTCTGGAAGGTATGCTGAAAGATGGATAGAGTTAAAATTTCTTACGGGATAAGCAACCGATGATAGAAATAGGTATTGACCCGGTAGCCTTTTCCATAGGTTCACACGAGGTAAGATGGTATGGAGTTATTGTTGCCATAGCGGTAGTGGTTGTGGTGCTGTGGGCTTACCGTTGTATATTACAGGTAAAAGATACGCTTAAAGTCCCGCCGGATATCATGATAGCCCCGGTCGCTATTGCCTCCGGCGTAGCGGGTGCTAAACTGGTACACGTCATGGAAAGCTGGCAGTACTATATAGAACATCCAGCGGAAATCTTCAGCGGCGGAGGACTGGCAATATACGGCGGTGTAATTGGAGCCATGCTGGGTAGTTGGCTATACCTTCGATTCAGCAGTCAGGGAAAAGAGAGGATAAAAGACTTCTTCCGGGTGGCTGACCTTATTGCACCCGGTATAATTCTCGCTCAGGCAATTGGTCGTGTGGGCTGTTTGGTTAATGGCTGTTGCTGGGGCAACCCGGCGGCTGAATGGGTACCATGGAGTATAGTATATACCCACCCGAATAGCTATGCGCCGCTTAATGTTCCCCTACATCCAACCCAGGTTTATGAGATCATATTTGCTGTGATCATGTTTGTAATACTTCTGAGGCTCACCGGCCGACTGAAACCAGAGGGCTCTCTTTTAATGGTCTATTTCATATCCTACTCTACCTGGCGTATCATCATTGGTTTCTGGCGTGAAGCAAGCGCTTATTTCATTGGCGGTCTTAGTCAGGCGCAAATTATCTCGATTGTGGTGCTTTCGGTAAGCCTGTTTATTTTCGTATACCGGCGAAAGCGCTACAGGAATGAGAAAAGATCATCTCAGGTGTAAACATAAAAAAGAGACGCGATCGCGTCTCTTTTTATTGTTAGTGCAACAGGATCTGTTTCAACCTATGGGTATAACACCCTCATTATAGCAACAGGAGAATCCCGACGAGGGTCATTGCTTTACCTTGGCCTGCTGCTTCTCCTTCGCTTGGCGTTCTTCTTTGCCTTCAGACGGGCCGCATCCCTCTTTGAGAGGAAATAACGATGGGCTTTTGCTTCACGCAAAATACCGCCCATCTGCACCACACGCTGAAAGCGCCTCAATAAGGCATCTTGGCTTTCGCCTTCACGTACCGTAACTTCTAAAGGCATAACTCTCCAACATACCCCTAAGCAAGCTAGCTGTAACTAATAAACAGTTCTGTTACTCAGGCGATATAATAACTTCGCTTATCTCTGCCTGGTTTTACTGTAGCATTCACTACAGTATACAGGTCTACCTTCGCGAGGCTCAAAAGGCACTTCTGTGTCTTTACCACACTCGGCGCAGACCACGGAAAACATTTGCCGCCTGGGCCGATAACCGTAATCGCTGTCCCCGTAGCGCTGTGCTTTTCTTGCCTGTCGACATGATGGGCACCGCTTTGGGTCATTGGTATAGCCTTTGGATGCGAAAAATTCCTGTTCCTCAACGCTGAAGGTAAATGTATTACCACAGTCGGAACACTGGATCACTTTTTCCTCAAAGCTCATAAGTGGAACCTTCTCCTCTCTTTAGTTAGTTGGCTAGTACTATGGTCACCCAGAGCTTGAGTAAATACCGAGTAAATCCAGTATGATAACCTAGACTAAAACCACCGGAATCATTCTACTATAAAATAAACAGTTTTGCAAGAATACATATCCTTGGTGGCAAACTAAATATATATGACAAAAAATTATTAACTAAATTAATATTTTATTGACACCTATTTACTGATGTAGTAAAATAATTACGTTATGGCAGGCAAAGACTACTATCAAATACTTGGAATAAAACGAGATGCAGGGGAAAAGGAAGTTAAGCAGGCTTATCGAAAGCTGGCTCGTAAATATCATCCTGATGTTAATCCCGGAGATAAGTCGGCAGAGTCCAGATTTAAGGAAATAAATGAAGCCTATGAGGTCTTGTCGGATAAAGAAAAGAGAAAGAAATATGACCGTTATGGCGATAAGTGGCAATATGCTGACCAGTTTGAACAAGCAGGTTACCAGACATCTCCTGGTGGATTCGGCCAGGGTGATTTTGGTCGAACCGGCGGCGCTTTCCACTTTGAGGAATCGGATCTCGGCAGCATCTTTGATGAGCTTTTCAAGGGAGGCTATAACAGGACCTATCGCAGCCAGCCTCGACCTAGACGCGGCCAGGACATAGAGCACCCGGTAGAGGTAACTCTCGAGGAGGCATACCACGGCTCGACGCGCATTCTGGGCATTGAGGCTACTGAACCATGTTCGAGTTGTAATGGCACTGGTCTAATACAGGGTGTACCCTGCTCCAACTGTCGTGGAATAGGTATGGTAAGCAGGTTAAAGCGGATTGAGGTCAAAATACCTCGTGGGGTCAAGGATAATTCACGGGTGCGTGTTGCCGGTAAAGGTGGACAGGGTAATGGAGGCGCTGCCAGCGGCGACCTTTATCTGGTTATATCGGTAAAGCCCCATTCGCAGTTCCATCGTAAGGATGATAATCTATATGTAGATGTCGGTTTACCCTTGACCATAGCTATGCTGGGCGGACAGGTTGAGGTCCCCACTTTAAAGGGAAAACTTGAGCTCAAAGTCCCGCCGGAAACACAAAACGGACGAACCTTCCGCCTGGCTGGCCAGGGTATGCCCCAGCTGGGCAAATCGTCATACGGAGACCTTTTTGCCAGGGCGAGCGTGGTACTGCCCACTAATCTGTCAGATAAAGAGAAGGAGCTTTTCAAACAACTGAGGGATCTTAGACAAAACAGATAGCGGGGTAATCATGAATTCAGAGGAAAATGAACCTAGATATGGGATAAGTGTTGCCGCCAGAATGATTGGTGTTCGCCCGCATACATTGCGTTATTACGAGAGAATTGGCATAATAGAGCCTAGTCGTTCCCGTGGCAATATACGTCTTTATTCAAATCGTGATATTACGCTGCTGGTAAGAGCCAAAAGGCTGACAGATGATCTCGGAGTCAATTTGGCCGGAATAGAAGTCATTCTTCGCATGTTAAAGCAGATATCGGAGCTTCAGAACCAGCTGAGATTCATGGAATCAGAAATGCAGAGATTAAGAGAGGTAGATAGCGAATGAGACAGGAAAAGTTCACGGAGCAGGCTCAGGAGGCACTTGCCCTATCTCAGGAGATAGTGCGCCAGTATAACCATAGTCAATGGGATGTAGAACACATCCTTCTGGCTCTACTGAGACAGGAAGCCGGGCTGATCGGTGATATTTTGAAGGAACTGGGTATTGATCTTGAAAGGTCCAGACAGCAAGTTGAGGTTGTTCTGGAACAGGTCCCACGGGTTACCTATGAAACCGGGCAGATTTATGCTACACCCCGTGTAGCCCAGTTAATAAAAAGAGCAGGAGAAGAAGCAGCGAGGCTTAAGGATGAATTTATTGGTACGGAACACCTTTTTATCGGGATAGCAACTGAGGAAAAGGGCAGGTCGGCCGGTATATTGCGTCGGCTGGGAATTGATCAGGAGAAGGTATACGCTGCTTTGCAAAAGTTGCGTGGTGGCCACCGGGTTACAGATTCAAGGGCAGAAAGTAAATACCGCTCTTTGGAAAAATATGGCCGCGATCTCACCGACCTCGCCCGCCAGGGAAAGCTTGATCCGGTTATTGGTCGAGAAGACGAGATAAAGCGTATAATGCAGGTACTTACCCGGCGTACCAAGAATAACCCGGTGATCATCGGAGATGCAGGGGTGGGAAAGACTGCACTTGCTGAAGGTTTGGCGCAAAAGATAGCCGCCGGCGATGTTCCCGATTCTCTTAGAGGGCGTAAGGTTGTGGCCCTTGATATGGGTGCCTTAGTAGCAGGCAGTAAATTTCGGGGTGAATTTGAAGAAAGGCTGCGGGCGGTGATGGATGAAGTCCGTCAGTCCCGTGGAGAGGTGATACTCTTCATAGATGAGATCCATAATGTGGTGGGGGCGGGAGCTGCTGAAGGAGCGATCGATGCCAGCAACATGCTCAAACCTGCGCTGGCCCGGGGTGAGCTTCAGTGCGTTGGGGCTACTACTCTGGATGAGTACCGCAAGTTTATAGAGAAAGATAAGGCGCTGGAACGAAGACTGCAGCCGGTATATGTTGGCGAACCCAATATCGATGCCACTATTGAGATGCTACGTGGGCTGCGACCGCGCTATGAGGCTCATCACAAGATTAAAATCACCGATGGTGCCTTGGAAGCGGCCGCGCGTTTAAGTCAGAGATATATATCGGACCGGTTTTTGCCGGATAAGGCGATCGATCTCATCGATGAGGCGGCGAGCAAAATACGCATCGATGCCGAGAGTGCTCCCCCTGAACTTAAGTCTCTGGAGCAGCGCGTACAGCAGTTGACCAATGAAGAGGAAGCTGCTTCTCAGCGGCAGGATTATGAACAGGCAGCACAGTTAAAGGCAGACAGGATACGTTTAAAACAGGAATACAATAAAGCCCGCGAAGAGTGGAGACGAAAAGAAAAAATAGATGAAGTAGTCGATGAAGAAGGCATAGCTCAACTCATCTCGAAGTGGACGGGGATTCCTGTAGCCAACATGCTTGAGGGGGAAGCGGAGAAGTTAATCAACATGGAAGAGCGTATTCATGAGCGGTTGGTTAATCAGGAAGAGGCAGTAAATGCCGTTTCAGAGGCTATTAGAAGGAGCCGTGCCGGTCTCAAAAATCCAAAACGGCCAATAGGTAGCTTCATGTTTCTTGGTCCAACCGGTGTTGGTAAGACCGAGCTCGCTCGTACACTGGCCTGGTTCCTGTTCGATGATGAAAGTGCGATGGTTCGACTAGATATGTCTGAGTATCAGGAAAAACATACTGTTTCCCGTCTTGTTGGCGCTCCTCCGGGGTATGTTGGATATGAAGAAGGTGGTCAGCTTACCGAGGCGGTTCGCAGGCGACCTTATCGCGTGATATTGCTTGATGAGATGGAAAAGGCTCACCCTGAAGTATTCAATACCCTGCTACAGATACTGGATGATGGCCGTTTGACGGACGGACATGGGCGGACCGTTGATTTCAAAAACAGCATCATAATCATGACCAGCAACGTTGGCGTAGAATATATCCGGCAGAGCGCTGTCGGATTCGGTGCTCAAAAAGCCCTTGGTAAAGGAGAGCAGAACTACGATAGCATGAAGAGCAAGGTATTAGAAGCGGTCAAGAAGACCTTTCGTCCCGAGTTCATCAACCGTATTGATGAGATCATCGTTTTCCATGAACTCAGTGAGAGACAACTGAGAAGTATCGTGGACCTCATGATAGAAGATCTTAAGCAGAGGCTGGGCGAACGCGGGATCAGTATAAAGCTGAGTGAAGAAGCCAAGTCCTGGCTTGCCAGAGCAGGGTATGATCCAGCTTATGGGGCAAGGCCGCTTAGGCGGGCAATTGAGCGTTATATAGAAAATCCGCTGTCGAGCAAGCTGCTTGCAGGTGATTTTAAAGAAGGTGACGGTATAAATGTAGGCTTGAGCAAGGACAGGATCACCTTCACCAGGAGAAAGGCGGCTAAAACCGGCCTACCGACAGGAAATGTTTAATGACGGTGACAACAAGTGCAGAAGCGACAGGGAAGAATTCCAACCGGAAAAGATATATTGCCGGTATAGGATTCGTTGCCGGGATTGTCGCTGCCTGTATACTTCTCGTCTATCATTGGGAACTGGTCCTTCGTTTTGAAGAATATGGATATCTGGGCCTATTTTTCATGGCAATGGCCAGTGGCTTCAGTATTCCGCTGCCGGTCCCTTACATGGTCTTTACTTTTACCCTGGGCGGCGTACTGGAGCCAATACTGGTGGGTTTGGCCACAGGTACCGGCCTCGGGGTGGGAGGCACCCTTCTTTACCTGACCGGTCGAGGCGGTCGCCGCCTGTTTCCACAGTTCAATATCTCAGACCCGGCGGATGCGGCTTATTCATCCCGCTGGGCTCGTTTTTTAAGACGTATAAAGATGCATCGGATTATGCACTTCGCTCAGCGGCGAGGCACTATAGCCGTCTTTGTGTTATCGGTTTTGCCCAACCCATTCTTCACACCAATGGCAATCAGTATGGGAACATTGCGCTTTCGTCTGGTGAAGTTCTTTTTTGCCTGTTGGGCTGGCCAGACTGCAAAGGCTATTGGCATTGCCTACGCTGGCTATCTGGGACTGGGCTCCTTCTTGCGCTGGATGGGTATGCTCAATATTCCCACCATTAATGGAATATCCTAAAAGCTTTTGTAGAGGGTTACTTATGGAAAGAGTGGCAACTGACTGGGACAAGTATCACAGACGGGTAAGGATTAGCCAGAGATTTTTATGGCTGGTGTGGCAGGCATATGCCAACCTGCTTAAGGGCTTTAGCTTCAATGCGCCGATAAAGATAGCTGAACTTGGCTGTGGCACCGGATATCACACGATGCAGATGACAAAGATATATCCTACAAAAAAGGTGACCCTGATCGATGCCAATCAGAGCGTTATCGCGGATACGGAAAAAAGAATGGCCTCCTTGAAGTGCGAAAAAGAATTTGTGCTTGCTGACCTGTTTAATTTAGACCATAAAGAAAAATATGACATAGTTCACTCTCAGGGTCTTCTCGAGCACTATACTCCGAAAGAGCAGCGGCGGTTGATTCGCCTGCACCGGGATCTGCTTGCTCCTCGCGGCATCGCGGTAATTCTGGTGCCCACACCGAGTTTAACATACCGCACCTGGCGAGGTCTTCTGGAAAAGCTCAACCAGTGGATATATACCGACGAGGTGGCGCTCTCTAAAGCCGATTTCATCAGACAGTTGGAAGATAGTGGCCTTGAAATCATGAAGATTCAGGGCTGCCACCTTACAGAAATAGGAGCTGTATGTCGTAGCAAGGAAAGCTAAATAACAGCGATGCTTATAGGAAAAAGTCTAGCTTGATTAACGAATCTATACTGCATTAAGGAGAGGAGAAATATTTTGCCTGAATTGGAGGCTCCGGGTGGAGCCCAAAGTGAAAATATAACTGGCCCTCTAAGACCTGATGGAGAAACAGTTCAATCCGAAGCCGGCTATCGGATGGCTTTCAATTTCAACTCGGCGCTTTTCAAAGTACTGGTTGCGTACCTCAGGCCCGAGGAGGGCGAGAAAATACTTGATTTGGGGTGCAGTCGTGGCTATTACGTCAAGGCGCTGAAGGAATATACAAGTGGTGCAATCGGAGTAGATATCAGTGAAGATTCTCTGAAAAATGCAATCACCCCGGCCGTGCGTTTCGGTGATATTACTGCGCTCGATTTCGCCGATGGAAGCTTAGATAAGGTATATTCTTTGCACACAATCGAACACCTGCCGGACCTTAAGAAGTTCTTCTCGGAGGTAGCAAGGGTACTGAAGCCATACGGTACTGCCATAGTTGTTTATCCCTGGGAGCTTTTCCGCGGAATGCAGGCCATCGGAGCTGCCCTCAGGCAATACCGGAACCCAGCGGTGGCGAGAAAAATTCACCTCCAAAAGTTAACGCCTAAAAGCATCCGGCAAATAGTTGACGGATCAGGCCTTATCCACAGGGAAAGCAGGCTTGTCTTTGCCATGGGTATTCAATATATGACGATACTGGATAAAAAGCCGGGACAACCTTAAACTGAGGAGAGGATAGGTATAATTAGCTTTCCTCGATGTCTATCGTAATAACAGCATCCCCTTGCTCTATTTGTTCAAGTACACGCCATCCTTCTACAAGCTGGCCGAAAACAGAGTGCTTGCCGTCCAGGCCATGCTGGGGCGTAAAAGTTATGAAGAACTGAGAACCATTGGTATCGGCGCCTGCGTTAGCCATGGAAAGAGCACCTGCCTCGTGGGTATGCTCAGTGAACTCATCGGCGAATGTGTATCCGGGATTACCTCGCCCGGTACCGGTAGGGTCTCCACCTTGAGCGACAAAGCCGGGAATGACGCGGTGAAATGTAGTACCGTTGTAATATCCATCATTAGCCAGAAATACAAAGTTGTTTACGGTGTTGGGTACATCGCTTGCAAATAATTCAAATATCATGTCGCCGCGCTCGGTCTCTATGATCGCATTATATTCCTTGCTTGTATCGATAACCATATCAGGAGGCCCAGAGTAAGTTTTGATTTCTGGTTCGGGCGTTGGTTCCGTGGTTCCGCTACCGCATGAGGCAAGAAAAAGAGATCCAATAGCCAGGGAAGCAGTTGCTATTTTAAAAAGTCTATCTTTTTTCATCATCATTCTCCCGTTTACGAGTAGTTGATTATTTTAACCCATCCACAGCAAGCCGCGCAATTTGCTGTCAGATTATAAAAATCGCGTATAATTCGGAGAGCTTGTAATTTGCCAGACGCGTTGCTTTATGCTAAATTATATTTGTCAACGGGGCTGTAGCTCAATTGGGAGAGCGTTTGACTGGCAGTCAAAAGGTAGGGGGTTCGAATCCCCCCAGCTCCATTTTTTTATTACTATTGTACACACTTAGTTAACACTTCCTTTTAGTATAAATAGCACTAGATAACCCGTCATGCGAAATAGTCGCGCTCTCAATTGACCAAATTAATAAAAACTCAGCTTGTGATATTAATTTCGAATGAGAAAAGGAAGCCTTCATCACTTTTAAGCATACGTGGTCGTGCCAAGGTATATAAAATGTGAGTATTATGGTTTAGAATTACTTGCTTCTTTATAAACAGAAGTCTAAGATGTTTATAAATTTGAGGCCTTCATGACCACATTATCAACGAGATTAGTTTCAGTATCCGTAAGATCTTTGTAATGTAGCATTATTTTCCGGAGCAGTCTTAAATTATGGAATTTTTTAACCTTATGAGTATCTCGCACCGCTATATGGAGATATTAAACCCTTCCACGCCTGAAAAAATCATCAAACTTGGCAAACTACTCAAATTGAAAAAAGGGAACCGGGTCATCGATTTCGGTTGTGGTTGCGCTGAACCTCTCACTCTATGGACTGAGGAATTCGGTATCACTGGTATTGGCATAGATATATGCGAGGATTTCTGCCAACGGGCCAGGGAAAAGCTGGCTTCGAGAGGTGTATCGGACCGAATAGAAATCGTTTGCTCCCCTGCTCTTGACTATGTATTTGAAGAAGGGGCTTTCGATGCTGCAACATGTATTGGATCAACGTTTGTTTTTGGCGGTTATCAGCAGACGATTCAGGCAATGAAGCAGGCTGTTCATCAGAATGGACGCCTAGGTATCGGCGAAACTCACTGGCTTAGCAATCAAGTACATCCGGAATATGCCCAAAAACAGACAACTACACACACAGAACCGGAGCTAGCTCGATTTACTCGGGACGAAGGCTTTGAACTCGAATACATAATACGTGCAAGCTACGACGACTGGGACAGATACATTTCGGATAGTTGGTATGGACTGATACGTTGGCTTGAAGAAAACCCTAACCACCCTGAATATGAACAAGTATTCAATCATTTTCGCACGGACCAGGATGATTATTTACAGTTCATACATCAGTATATGGGTTGGGCTATGTACTGCCTCGCTCCCATTAAACCTCATTCTACGGGTAGTCACTTGTGAAAATAACCTTTTTAATAATGACTAGGCACACCTGTATATGTTACCGCCCCAGAGTAGAACGTTGATCTCGATAATTAAGTGATAATACAAGTTGTCACTTTTTAGTAGATCAGGTTTCTTGAAGAAGACTCAGTTTAAAAGCTGAAGATAAAAACTAAATCGAAGTCTTTACCAGTACTACCTATTGATACCTCAGCCTAACCATTTGGAACAGATCCCTAACCGTTGTCTCTGAAGGCTACGATTCGGGCGACTAGTCACCCTTGATAAGCCATCTGGTCTCATTTATTCAAGGTTCTACAATCTGTACTTGTTCAGTGTACGCAAATGTCGTTGTATCCTCAAAAGTTCCTGTTATCTCAAGAGAATATGCAGTATTATCGCTGAATCCTCCACCGATTAGAGTACTTTTGGCGCTGGCACTTTTATCCGGCAAAAGAGGGTTTGAGGAAGTAACATCGAAATCGAAGTTAAAAGACCTGTTGAGTTCAAGGCTGGCATTTAAGGAGACCACGGGCTGATCCGAAACGTTCTTCAACGTTATTTCAACTACAGGCCCGCCGGGGTTAATCGGTTGCAGCGGGCCCAGCACCGATAAAACCTCAAATGGCTGCTGGTTCTCTGACACAGGTGCCTTTGTTAGATTCGATGTGCATCCTGCTGTAGAGATAATAGATATCATAGCTACTGCTAGCATAATAAAAAACAGCCATTTTTTATCCATTACAAAGTCCATTTCCTCTTATTATTTTATAACGACTAGAAACATGTTTGGGTTGTAATATTTGCTTGCCATTGATTGAACAAAACAGGGCATTTCATTACTAGTAAAAATATCGAGCCGACAATCCGAGGAACACGTATAATCCAATGCGAGAATTAAAAGATTTGGTCCGGTGGCTGCACTTCTTCTCTGAAATAGCGATGAAACGGTTTTGGGAGGTTGCGATAGTCGATTGGTTCGATTAAGCCGGAAAAATCCCTGGAATTAACCGTATTCCAGAACAATATGACCCTGTCTTTCAATTCACTGTTTTCCGCGTCACCGATGAGACAAGCTAATGCCTTACCAGTATAGGTTCCTTCCAGTTTGATTCCTCCGTATTCTTTCATAAGAGATACGGCATTCATTCCCTCCTCCGTAAAAACCGCGTATCCTCTGCCAAAATATTCGTGTCTGATATCAATCTCCGTTGGATTAAATACAAACTCGGGGAACAAATTATCGGCTGAGTGAAGAAGGGCGTTCGTCTTTCTTATTAGCTTAAGCATTCTTTGATAATTAACAAAATTTTCACCCGTCACACGTACCGGGATGACCTTACTCTTCAGGTTAGCCGCCTTAAGCCCGAGGATTAACCCAGCAGCTGTACCCATTGTTCCGCAAGCTACGTAAATATAATCTGGTTCGGGTATCTCTCCATTAAGGATTTGTTCTTTAAGTTCTAAGGCTGCATTTACAAACCCAATAGCTCCCAGCGGCGAAGAACCGCCTGGAGGTATCAACTCTGGAAAACAACCATCCGATAACCTGTGACGGATTTGCTCGCGTAATACAGCCAAACGAACCAGCGGCATATTAAAAATAGAATCCAAACCGGTACCGCACAAATGCAACTCCGCATTACAACAGTGACTCATAAGTAAATTTCTACGTACATAACTGGCATTCGGCTGAGGCATGAGCATGGATATACTCTTTAAACCGATTTGGCGGGAATATATGGCCGTAGCTAAAGCATGGTTAGAACCTATCCCCCCAAGGGTCATAACCGTGTTTGTTCCTGTAAGCAAGGCTTTACCTAGAATAAACTCCAGCTTGCGTGGTTTGTTACCACCATACTGCATACCACTCACATCATCGCGCTTAACGTATAGATTATTAAGGCCTATCCTTTTCCCTAACCGATCAAGCCTATGTACAGGGGTAGGTAAGTCACACAGTGATATGTGGGAGAGATTTTGTTCTAATAATGGGTAATTAGCAAATATGGGTATCATTTGATTTGACCTTGGGTTCAGTTAATCGTTACATATAGAGGGTATGAATCACAGGTAAGGGAGTATTTCCTCGAAGCTACGTATGACAGGACAGTCCATCTCATTAGGTAGCACTATATCATAGCGGCCGATGAGGAGCGATTCAATTCCTGCCTTTCTAGCACCTAATATATCTATTTCATATTGGTCACCGACATAGATAGCTTCTTCTGCCGCTAGCTCTGCCCGTTTTAGTGCTGTTAAAAAAATCATTGTATCCGGCTTCTTAACTCCGACATCATCTGCTGTAACCTCTAAATCCAGCAGCGAGTCAAGCAAGCCCCTTCCAGCGTATAAGTTAGATATGACCCCCAGTTTATAGCCCCTGTTCTTGAGCGATTCAACTACCGGTATAACATCATCGTAGAGGACCCACTGAAAACTTCGTATGGACCGAGCCACGAGCCGGGTAATTTCCATTCTTTTTTCGCCAGGTAAATCGATACCGGAATCAGCCAGAACGATGTCCCACCACCTGAGGAAGGGCGCTTCTTCCTTACCTTCACGCCATGTTCCAGGCATTCCATCCATCACCTCGTTCTCAGCCCTATATACGGACTTACTAAGCTTTTCAATAGGTAGATCGTAACCCATCTTTTTGGCCGCCAAATACAGGCCCAAATGTCTGTCCGGCTCCGGGTGGGCCAGTGTTCCTACCCAGTCGAAAAAAAGTCCTTTGATTCTACCCATGCTTCTCTCCAGCAGTTATCCAGACTAATGATACACCAGGGGACAACATTGTCAATACCGTTGGGATATTATCTACTAAGATCTATCGTAATATATGTGATAGAAAAGTGCTCTGGAAAGATATTGGCCCTTTCCATCTATAAATTTACGTGTCTTGTACTTTTCTCAACATGGCAAAGGTAGTCACTTCCGTTCCCGGTATTTTTTGCTCCGAGATAACATCAAATCCGAACTGCCGATAAATTGTCACATTCCTTTCAGTATTTGTCTCTACGAAGCACGGTAGCTGCTCCCGATCAATACGTTCAAGCATCGGCCTCACCAGCCGACTGGAAAATCCTTGTCCTTGATATGCTGGGTCCACCCCGATGATCTGCAAATACCAGTGCTGGTACGGAACCAGCTTGCGGTGCAATTTATCTACATATTGACTGTAGGCTTGCATTCGGCTCGCCCCCTGGCGTCCAAACCTGAAAAGAGTCGCGGGCGGTACCGAGCGTATAAGCTGCCAGCCTCCAAAGGGCGCCCTCCCCGGCGGCAGCCAGGCTGCTACACCCTCCAGATTCTCTGAAGACGCGTAGACCTCGCCGTATTTAAGACAGACGGAAAGCACGATGAAACCGAACGTCTGGGCTACCGCATGTCGCTCCGCTTCATCCTGGAAATAGTACTGGAGCATCTCATAATCCTTAAAGGCGCGCCCCAGAACCGCTACTCCTGCATCCAGTTCTTTCCTGGTTAGCCTTAATGGCCTGTTGGTTTGATCTTTCACGCTTTTACTCTGACACTGCTTCTATCAATACTCATGGATACTTAAACCGAATAGAATTGCGCACTCATATATAGGAGCATTTTGCACCGTTTATTATAGCAAATGGAATTGCTGAGGCAAAAATTGCCAGAAGAACAGGTAACAAAATAAGCTTTCGTTCAATCAAGCATCATACTTCAATAGTCCTCAATAACTATTTCAACACCGCATTTGCCTTCAGTAAATTCCTTCGATGCTTCGATAGAATAAACCCATCTATCATCATAATTCCATTCTGTCTTATGACCACCATATTTGCTGGGTAGGAATATGGCATTTGCTATTCCGTTTACTGTGGACTCCAATAGCCCAGTAAGATTATAGTCCTTGTTTAGATAGAATTTTACTTTGAGACGAACCGGCTCCTGAATTCTGGGTTTCCCCTGCCAAGCTCTATTACACCCAGCTGCTACCGCCTTCTTCCATGGTTCTTCATATTTCTTATCACCATAGGTATATGGGTGATGTGCCACGAAGAGGGGGCCAAATAAGATATGATTTTGTGCTTTCATACTGCAATTATATTTACAACCCTTTAGATTAACAAGTGTAGTTAGGTATTGTTTGCAAAACGCTAGAAGGTTCAATAAGGGAAATCAGAAGTTTCTTAAGAGATGGTCGAGCTTTGATCGTAATACAGATCTAGTTGTCGTGTCTTTAGGAACTTCGCGAATCCCATAGCCAAATACTTCACCCTGTTCGCTTTTCCTAATTAGGCCTAATATGTATTTATGGAATAGTTCATTGCTGGTGCCAAAATCTCTTAAACTACCATTCAATATACCTGCGGCATAGTCAGCCATTTGTATACCAAAACTGTGATGCGAAAGTTCAAAAGAGCAACTGTCTTTGATATGTTGATACTTGTCTATGAATGGCCCCTCATAATAAGTATTCTTATATTGCTCTCTAAGAAGGTTGTCATTTCTAGGATCTGAGCTATCAAAGAATAAAATAGCAAGGCTATCTGATTTACTCTGCATCTCCATTTCTATACGGGGCATCAATTCCTCTAAATGCCAAGTATCTAGCCTGGTCTTGGTAACCGTAAGGTCGGTATGATTAGATGTAACGGTAAAGATTAGCCTACAGTAGTCACACTCACACATTAGACTGCAGCAATTTGTTACAAACTCTATTAGCCTTTCGGTCGGTACGTCTCGAAGGAAATAATAGCGTTTTCTTTCGGGGATTTCTTCCCGACGCTTGCGGTGTTGCTTTAAGGACCAGATATAATTCCACTTAATCTCTTTAGTAATTGGGAGGTTATATTCATTTTTCAGTTCCAAGAACCTGTCTTTGAGCCTTAACCAATCCTTATCGCTAATTATCATAGCTGAGTGAATATAGAAGGGATGCCCGCACAGATATCTTGAGTCTCGTTGCTGTTTGTATCCACCCGCGTCATCAGAGAATATAAAAAAGGTACTCATTAGCCCTCTATTCGATAAAACCGAGATAAATTTCTACAGAGCCAATTATACATCTGTACAAATGGGAAATGTAACCGGAACTAACAACCTTTGTTTGCGCTTATGTTTCCCGGGTGCATAATAAAAAATTCTTTGTAACAAGCAACCAAATAAGTAAATTTTGAGCTTAAACTTTGCTTATATTACTTCTCTAACCTAGGAAATCCTCGTATCCAGCATACATAGTATAACCTGTGTAGTCAGTATACTTGGAATATCCTGCACGACGTGCATATGGTGCGAAGCTACCACGTCTTAATGACTTTTTACTCTTGTTAGTTATGAGTCGGTTGGTGTTCATTACTTCCCCTAAATATCGGCCATCTTGGCCATATACTTCATCGCCATAGAAACGACCAACATGGCTTCCATCATATGTCCAGAGGTTGTCTCCATCTCGGTATCCGAAGCACCGGCCACTCCAATTCCAAAACCATTCCATATCATGACTCCTAGCTGGAGTGTAACATGAGATGGAATTGAACACAATAGGCATTAACGAAACCGAGGAATGTTCAGTCCATTAAGTGGGGATACTGTTACAGTGCCGAACGGATTGCAGATGTAATTGTAAGAAGGTATAATATTCGCCAGTGACTAGTCTCAGGTACAGATGTCCAGCTTGCCCGAAGTGCTCCACTACCAAACAAGGTGTTCTGATGCACTTGTTCCGTGCTTTGGAAGGATTGGGGCCATGTCCGTCAGCGCACATCGAGTGGGCCAAGAACCACGGTGTCTCCCAGGTAAGAACCTTGTTTGGCGGGCCCAAAGACTCGGAGGGTTTACCCTCTGGTGACCTGAGGTCCCTTAAAGAGATCCTATACAAGTACCTTGGTGACTGACTGTGTTAGCGGGCAACTATCACCGGACAGTCCCTACTTTCTATTGGTCGTGTCAAGAGTCTCGGACTTATCTATTAGTAGCTGTTCATTTGTTCCTAAGCGTATGGCATCCCTCACTACGCGCTCTTTAATCTCCTGTGCTTCTCTCGGATATCTCTGCAGCAACTTAGTGCCGATGTTTTCACTGATAAGTTGTCGTAATTCCCTTTCCTTGCGCTGTATATCGAGTTCCAAGCTTCTTCTTTGCAGTCTTTTGATAGCTCTATCTTCCTTCCAGTCAGCCCATTTTTCGATAATCTTTGTCAGCGTCCAAGCCAGACCGACTGCGGCTGCCGCAGCGGGAATAATCAATTCAATAGAAAAAGGCGATTCTTTGGTGATTAGTTTTACCTGCAATCGGTCATATTTTCTGACTGGTCGTCCGCCTCGGCGGTAGAAGAAGAGAGTCAGATGACTCTTATATTCATATTCGTCAGAAAGAATGAGGAGTAGCCGATCGTGTAGAAGCACGAGATCGTACAGAAAAGATGTCAGGTTACCTAGCTCAAGAGGTTCTTCTTCAACTGCTGTGATTTTTATTCGATATGGTATCTCCTCATCCTTGAATCCCAACATAGCTGACCTCCTCTACGGCTGGTTTCGGGCTATCCCCCTGCTCTCCCCAGCCGTCTTTACGATGACTGGGGGTTCACTAACCCTGCTCTGGCATCCGGCTTCGTATAGCATGTTACCATATTCTACTGCAGGCGGCGTCGGATATAAAGATCAAAAAAGACTGTAGCCCATGCTTAGTGTACTAAGCGTTACACAGCCCTATTTTGAGAGTAGAAGACAAACGATTGTCAGGAAAGTTCAATCATTTTACCTATTGTATCTTTTCTTTTTAGACAATATATCCTTCTTTTTTGAATATCTCTTATCGCGGTTGTTATGATAGCAATAATACCGATAAATAGGCTCT
>Ga0068714_10001494_pt1 | contig 33971 bp, 26 predicted proteins | sample MTBNYHSulfiMetaG_FD_62988 | JGI IMG/M metagenome (GOLD analysis project Ga0068714, IMG submission 62988) | Enrichment culture microbial communities from rom New York Harbor, USA that are MTBE-degrading - MTBE-NYH (New York Harbor Sulfidogenic)... | ecosystem: Environmental > Aquatic > Marine >...
ATGTTTCGCGTACTCAAGATGGCTGCTGAGCACGCCACCGAGGGGATCGTCGTGGTCGATGCCTCCGGCACGATCCGCTTCGCTAATGAGGTCTGCGCAAAAGCCCACGGCTACCCTTCAAGGGCAAATCTGCTCGGCAGAGATCTTAACGCGCTTCACAGCCAGCAGCAGATGACTGACTATGTCACGCCATTCATGAAGGAGGCTGCACGCCTCGGCTGCCTCGAGGGGCAGCTCGACCACGTTCGCAGGAATGGCGTTCCCTTCAGCGCCGCCACGAAGATGACCCTCATCATAGATGATGCCGGCGATGATGCGGGATTCATCATCTTCCACAAAGACGCGGCTGAGGCTGCCGCAGCACGAGAGCCTGAGCCCCCTGCCGCGGCTGGGAACGAGGTGCCGGCCACGTTCTGCCAGCACCTGCTGCAACCGGTGAAGTACAGGTATGGTGATAATGGGGACCGCGTTGACGAAAACAAGGGCGCTCCAGCACAGCTTTCAAAGACCGGGAAGGACTCCCCGCGCGGCGCCGAGTCGCCCGAACGCGACGGAGAGGAAACCGACCGTTATCTCGAAATGAGGAAAGCCTTCGGCGGTCCTCTCGACACGACCAAGCTCGCAGAGCTGGCCAGGCTTATGAGGCGACTTGGCTGACCTGATACGTCCGCGCCATGATATTGTATCTCTATCCTCTCTAATCAGCCAATATCCCCAACATGTCCTAAAGCCCGCCCCGGACACTTCTAACATCCTGCAATAAAAGGAGTTACACCGTGTCCTGCCCTCCAGCCTAGGACACTTTGGCCACCGTTCGTGCGTCACTGCGACATTTTTCCAGCCGTTTGCGCAGGCCGCGTCGGCTACTTGAGCTTGATGGGCACTCCATCCTCTTTGGCTTTTGCCACGAAAAGCTTCAGCTCGACTATCAGGCTGTCCAGCTCTTTGCTGCTCTCGACAAGGCTTTCGTACAGCGTCGCATCGTTTACGAATCTGCCCGCCGTTCCTTGTCCCTCGTTTATCTTATGAAGCACAAGCTGCAGCTCTGTAATAGAGCCTGTCAATTGCGCCAGCGATTCTGTTGCCTGATCCGCGGTCTTTGTCCCCGCCTTGCTGAATTCCTCGACCTGCTTCAGCGTCCGCTCCGCCTGCTCCGTGGCAGCCTTCAGATTCGCCAGTGAATCCTTGATGTTGTCCTTGTTCTGCTGGTTCCCGATGATATCGTTCACGTGCGCCACCAGTGTCGTGACGCCTTCAAGCAGATCCTCAACCTTCTTCTGCGTAGCTTCCGGCAGGAACTCGCTGGTCGCTCCTTCCGAACCCTGCACCACCATGCCATCGATCAGGTATTTGGTCTCGGGGCGGTTTGGATCCACAGTCACGAGTTCCTTTGTCGGGTCGACCACTATCTCGATGTAGCTGCTGCCCAGCCCACGCTTCATCAGCTTGATGTCGGCGTTGGACGGGATCGTGTTGTAGTGGTCGTCTATGCGGATGAATGCCCTGACCTGGTAGTACACAAGATCGTTGCTGAGGTCCCTGATCCTCTCCGGCGCGGCGATATCCGTCACGCGGCCTATCTGATATCCGCAGAACTTCACGGGAGTATTCTGCTGCACGCCCGGGGCCGAGGCGAACTGCACAATGACCTCATACGAACCAAGCCTGCTGACGATGACGGGCATCTGGCCGAATTTGAATATGAGCCAGACAAGCGCGGTCAGCGCGACAAGCACGAAAACGCCAACGATGAAGTTCCGTTTCCGTTGTATGGAATCATAATCCTTTTCGTTCACGGGCTGCCTCCTTTCGGTTTGTTGCGCCCTTCAACAAAAAGCTCTCGGATCGCCCTGAGGGGGTATCCGCTCTCGTTGAGCTTCTTGACCAACCTGATAACTGTGATAGCTGACTCATCAAATAGCCGCCGGCCCGACGGGCTTATCTCGGTGGCATTGACAACGCCCATCATGAGGTAATATTGCAGAGATTGTCTGGAAATTCCAGCTTTTTTCGCTGCCTCGCCGACGGACATCATTTTGCTCTTCGGACTCACTCTTTCTCCGATCGAGTCATGAGTTTCTCCATGAGTGCTACCAGCGACGCATCCACCTCCTGATAGGTCGGCAGACTGGCACGGTTTTTCTTAGCCGGCATGACCACATAGTCATATCCTTTGGACATTTGATGCTGATTCTTGCGCCAGACCTCCCTTATCAGCCTCTTGAGGCGGTTTCGCTGCACGGCCGACCCGTGTGCAGAGCCTACCGATATGCCAAGCCTGTTCGTCTGCAGGCCGTTTGGAGCAACGCAGACAACAAGCAGGCTGTCTGAAAGCCTCATCCGGTGCGCAATGACGCTTCTGAAGGCTGAGTTACTCCTCAGGCGACTAACCCTAGGGAAACGGGCACACGGCATCTATCTGCCTCCGTATTGAAGGCGGTACTGGCTGGGGCTCACGCCGGATACCTCCCTGAAATACCTGCTGAACTGCGGCGCCCCGGTATAATCCAGCGAGCGGGCTATCTCGTATATCGGCTGGTTGGTATCGACAAGCATCATCATAGCCCGTTCGACCCGTGCGCGGCGTATACGGTCGAGTACGCTCGTGCCGAAGACCGATCTGAAACGAGCTTCGAGCTTCCTTCGTGAGACACCTATACACTCTGCGACTTCGCCCACCTGGATCGCGTGCGAGGCATTGTCCCGGATGAATCTTACAGCATCGCTAACCTCTCGGTCATCTGTTGCCACAACGTCCGTCGATTCCCGCGTAGCGACCCTGACGGGTTTGACGATAACATCTGTATAGTTTCTCTTTCGCCCGGACATCCAGCAGTCAAGCACTTCCGCGGCACGGAAACCTGCGTCCTCCACATTGAGCGCGACACTGGAAAGGCGGGGATTCGAGAAGTTGCAGATGGCAGGGTCATTGTCAACGCCCACAACGGCAACATCGTCAGGGACTCTGAGGCCGGCGACCTTGCAAGCTTCGATCATCTGGGCACCTCTGTCATCGTTGCAGGCCATGACTCCTAGAGGCTTGGGCAATCCTCTGAGCCAGGCGACTATTCCCTCAAGTTCACTCATCCAATCGTTGACATCGAGGCTTTCGGGTGTCATATAGCTGCCCGAGTGATGGCCCGCCCGGGCTATGACGGAGGCGAAACTCTCATGGCGTTTGACCGACCAGCTTCTGTCGGTGTAGCCGCAATAAGCGAAGTGCCTGAATCCCCTGTCAAGGAGATGAGCGGCTCCCATTCGACCTATCTGCTCCATGTCAGAGGATATGTTGGCAACACCTGCAAGGCGCTTTCTGAAGTAGTTCATCGTCACCACAGGGATGCGCGCCTTTACAACGGACTCTATGTCCTCATCCTGGCGGACGACCACGCCATCGGCATGGAGGCGACTGACCATCAGCGTCAATGAATGGGTCGTAACCTCCTGCCGGATATTCGACGGCCGGAAGAACGCCCACTGCCTGTGGTTCATCCGGACATACCGTCCTATTCCCTGAAGGAGGCCTTTGGTGAACATCCGCATGGGGTCGAGCATGACTATGACCGTTTTGCTTTCCTGCATGCGGAAAATTCTATCACGAATATTGTGTCCGTACAATCGCCTTTTGGGGCGGCGGCGTTCACCGGAAGATGGCCTCACGGCGCAGAAACGGCGATTCATGTGTATCGCCCTACGATGGAAAGCCACATGGGATAGACTTTGGCGGATAATGTCAGGGTGATATGGTATTTCCCGAGATACAAGCCTTGCCTGGTGAGAATCGCAGGTTATAATATAGATAAAGGGTAGTAATACTGCGGTGAGGCTTCTCCTTCGGATACCCATGACAGCGCACTCTAATCGGCCAGCCAGTCTGGCTGAATGGCAGGAATTCTGAGGCGTCGTACGCCAGTTATTAGTATCTGCCGGCTGCGACGGAAACGACCAGCAGTATGTTAGGAGAGTGTGTCATGGAAAAGAAAACACGCCAATTTGTCCATTTCTTGTGTAGTATCAGTTTCGCGGTGCTCATCTTGCCTAATCTGAGCATGGCAGGTTCAACGTATTTTGCGAGCCAGTCCTCCACCGATTGGGAAGAGCTGCTCCCACCATACACACCTGGGATGTCACTCATAAGGCCTATGGTGGAAGATGAATGGAATGACTATATGGCTCAGTACAATGACCCCACGAACCTGGGCGGAAACGAGCCATATCCGGATACCAAGTTTGTAACGCCTGAACTGTACGTCTATCCGCCAGCTCCCAGTGACGAAGGCGGGCTTGTGATGGCATGGGGCGAACCGACGATGCCCGATGGCAACTACGCCAGTGCATGGGTCTATCAATACGGCGTCGACCCGGACCTTTCCGCATCCATACTCAAGATAGACGTGGAAGCGCCATGCGGGATGCAGCAGATATCTATCGGCCTGGTAGATGCCCAGGGTCTGATACGCGCGTGGTACTGGAACGTTGCAGCCGCCGGCCAGCCTTCGAGCCAAGGCGTCTTGTCATGCAGCCCCGGGCCAGCCAATCCTGTGCGTCACACTATCAAGATAGACCTCTCGCAGACCGGTGTAATGGCAGCCATACCAACGGCTTTCAGTTATTCGAGCCCACTGGCGTTCAGCACAGCAAATGTGCAGAACATTACATTTGACGAGAACTTCCAGTGGCTGCCGGGTGTGAGCGTTCCAGTGCCCCCGCCGGAGCAGAGTGACCCAAAGCCGTGGAACTACTGGTTCAATCTGGCAGTCTACCCGAAGGACGTGATAGCCTACAAAGGTGTTTACCTGAAGTGGTCACGTCCACCGGTGGAGATAGAGCCCGGCCTGATCAAGGGCTGGGATGAGCGATCCATCGGGAATGAGGAAGCGATGCCGCCTGTCATGGCGGACGACTGGGAATGCTGGGATGACCGGCCTGTTACAGATATTCACTGGTGGGGCTCGTTTATCGGCTGGACCAATCGATACCGACTGCCACCGGTTGTGCCGATAGCCTTCCGCATAGGTATCTGGACAGACACCGCCGCAAGCGGTACCGCTTTCAGCCACCCGGATAAGCTTGTCTGGACGAACTACTGCACCAACTGGACATGGAACTTCGCGGGGTATGATATCGACCCGAGGCCTGAGCCGATGTATGACGAGGCATGTTTCCAGTTCAACCAGTATCTCTCCGAGGATGAATGGTTCTATCAGGAGCCGCGTGCGGACGGCTTGGCCAATATCTATTGGCTGAGCATTCAGGCTGTGTATCCGGCTGGAACGGTGGTGCAGTATCCATGGGGCTGGAAGACGAGACCCGATCACGTGATTGACGATGCGGTGAGGATCACGCAGACGGACGGTTCGCTCGATACAATAGGTACGAGCTACGGAGCCGGTACTCCGCTGGAACTGAACGACGAGTCGTGGGACCTTGCATTTGAGATAACCACGAACAAGCCGTCATACTGCGACAAGCCCTTGCTCGGAGACTTCAACTGCGACAAGATTGTCAACTTCATTGATTTTGCCTACTTCGCCAATAACTGGCTTAAAACGGCGCCTTAAGGTCCGGTTGAATTCACATTGGCCAAGAGAAACGGGCTGGGTAGTGGTTACCCAGCCCGTTGTTTCTATCCAATACGAGGCTGGAATTGAGATCTCAAGGATTTTGCCGCAGCCATTTGTCTATGGAGGCCGCCGCTTTTCTTCCTGCATCTATAGCTCTGACCACAAGTGAGGCACCAAGTGCTGCATCACCGGCGGCGAAGACCCAGGGTTGGCTTGTCTGATAGTCGCTGATGACAATATTGCCTCTGTCATCAAGTTTCAGGCCAAGATCACTGACGAGGCCCTCGTGCTTCACATGGAGGAAACCCATCGCGATAAGCACAAGGTCCGCCTTCAGACTGAATTCGGTGCCGGGGATCTCTTTGAGCTTCCAGTCACCATCTTTCCTGATCCATTCTACCTCAACGGCATTCAAACCGCTTACACGAACCTCGCTGCCGGTAAAGTTCCTAGTCATTACGCTCCAACGTCTTTCGCATCCTTCCTCATGAGAAGATGAGGTTCGCATTATCCTGGGCCAGAGCGGCCACGGAGTATCGTCGGGTCTCTGCTCGGGTGGCTTCGGAAGTATCTCAAGTTGGGTGACACTCCTGGCCCCCTGCCGTATCGCCGTGCCGACACAATCGCTACCAGTGTCGCCGCCGCCTATTACGACCACATCTCTGTCCTTTGCAGAGATTATCCTTGAATCCTCGAGGGGCTCGCCGGAGATGAGCTTGTTCTGCAGAGCGAGGTAGTCCCACGCAAACAGGATATTCTCGTAGCCCCTTCCCTGGACAGACAAGTCCCTGGGCACGCCGGCGCCCATAGTCAGACATGCAGCGTCGAACATCTTCTTCAGGTATCTGACCGAGATATCTTCGCCGACGGCCACACCTGTCTGGAACACAACGCCTTCGGCTCTGAGCTGGTCAAGTCTCCGGTCTATTATGGCCTTATCGAGCTTGAAATCAGGTATTCCATAGCGCAGTAGTCCGCCAATGTTGTTATCCTTCTCGAAGACGACAACATTGTGTCCAGCTCTCGTGAGCTGTTGTGCAGCAGCCAGACCGGCGGGCCCTGAGCCGACTATTGCCACACGCCTGCCACTCCTGACGCGCGCCCGTAAAGGCCTTATCCAGCCTTCGGCCCAACCTCGCTCCACTATCTGGAGTTCGATGTGGCGTATCAGCACAGGCTCGTCATTTACGCCCAGTGTGCACGCAGTCTCACAGGGAGCCGGGCAGACCCGTCCGGTTATCTCCGGGAAGTTGTTGGTCGAATGCAGATTGTCGCAGGCCTCCTGCCACCGGCCCTGATAGATGAGCTCGTTGAACTCAGGTATGCGATTGTTGAGCGGGCACCCGATGCCGTGACAGAAGGGGATACCGCAATCCATGCACCGCGCAGCCTGACTGATCATCGCATCAGGAGTCAAAACGAGGTTAACATCGCGGTAATCTTTGATCCTCTCAGCGACGTCCCTGTAGCCGACCTCTGCCCTTTTGTATTCGAGGAAGCCTCTGGGTTTACCCATGGAACACCTCCTCTGTCGCAGGAGTGGAATCTGTGTCACGTCTTTCGTTGGCCCGCATCTTTGCAAGAGCCTTGCGATAGTCTATTGGAATGACCTTGACGAATTTGCCCACCATATCGGGCCATGCCTCGAGGATGCGCGCAGCCTGAAGGCTGCCGGTGTAGCGGTGGTGCTGTTCGACAAGACCACGCAGCAACTCACGGTCCTCATCCCTGTAGACGTTCTCAAGCTCCACCATGTCGAGATTGCACAAGGTGTCGAAAAGCTGTATCTCGTCGAGCACATATGCTATCCCGCCGCTCATGCCGGCAGCGAAGTTGCAGCCGGTCTGACCGAGCACCACCACCGTGCCGCCGGTCATGTACTCACAGCAGTGGTCACCCACCCCTTCCACGACCGTCACGGCTCCGGAGTTGCGGACCGCGAATCGCTCACCGGCGACACCGTTGATGAAGGCTTCTCCGGATGTGGCCCCGTACAGGAGCGTGTTGCCGACGACGATGTTCTCACTTGCGGCAAATGCTGCCCCTTCGGGAGTCTTGACGATAATGCGTCCTCCGGAGAGCCCTTTGCCCAGATAGTCGTTGGAGTCACCGATAAGCCGCAGTGTCACACCCTTTATCAGAAACGCTCCAAAGCTCTGGCCTGCGGAGCCTTTGAAAGTCAACTCAAGCCTATCGTCCGGAAGCCCTTGAGGGCCATACTTATTGACAATATAGTTACTTATGATAGTGCCGACGGTCCGGTTCAGGTTCCGGATTGGCATTTCCAGCGAAACCTTATTTCCGCCGTCGATCGCATCCCTGATCTGTTCGAGAATCTTCCAGTCAAGGTTGTCACTTATCTTAACCGGTTGTGGACTGGAAAGCCTAACCGGGGCATCGTCATAGTTTTGCGGCTCTCTGAATATTGCCGAGAAATCAAGGCCCTTCGCCTTCCAGTGCTCGACAGCATCTGCGGTTCTGAGCCTGTCAATACGCCCCACCATTTCTTCCAGCTTTCGGAATCCGAGCCGGGCCATGATACGGCGCACCTCCTCGGCCACGAACAGCATATATCGCTGCAGGTATTCCGGCTTACCTGCGAATCTCCTGCGAAGCTCCGGATCCTGTGTGGCGATGCCATATATGCACGCGCCTTCATGGCATTTCCGCAGCAGTGTGCATCCGAGCGTGACCAAGGCTGCTGTACCGAAGCCAAACTGCTCAGCGCCGAGCAGGGCTGCGACGACAACATCACGGCCGGTCTTGAGCTGTCCGTCCGTCTGTACGCGGATGCGGCTGCGCAGACCGTTCATTACAAGGACTTGTTGTGTTTCCGCCAGGCCGAGTTCCCATGGTGCGCCAGCGTGTTTTATCGAAGACAAGGGGCTGGCGCCTGTGCCGCCGTCGTGGCCGCTTATCAGGACCTCATCAGCGTTACCCTTAGCCACACCCGCAGCTATGGTGCCTACGCCGACTTCTGAGACGAGCTTGACCGACACCTTGACACCCGGATTGCTGCACTTCAGGTCGTAGATAAGCTGTGCAAGGTCCTCGATAGAGTATATGTCATGGTGCGGCGGCGGGGAGATCAGTGTCACACCAGGTATCGAATGTCGCAGCTGTGCTATCTCGTCTGTCACTTTATGGCCCGGCAGCTGCCCACCCTCGCCAGGTTTTGCGCCCTGGGCCATCTTTATCTGCAGCTCTTTCGCATGAGCAAGATAGTTAATGGTGACGCCGAATCGTGCACTGGCGACCTGCTTGATAGCGCAATTGCGCGAATCGCCATCCAGTTGTGGAAGATACCTTGCGGGGTCTTCCCCCCCTTCTCCGGTATTACTCATCGCACCAAGCCGATTCATCGCTACAGCCATACATTCATGAGCTTCCTTGCTTATGGAACCGTGGCTCATTGCACCGGTGCAGAAACGCTTCACAATCTCGCCGGCAGGCTCTACCTCATCGACAGGTACAGGCTCCCCCGGCACAAAGTCAAAGAGACCCCTGAGTGTCGCAGCAGCTCGTGCCTGCTCGTTGGCTGCCTTTGAGAAGTCGTAATAGGCACGCCGGTCGTTGAACCGGACCGCATGCTGAAGGCGTGAGACTGTGAGGGGATTCCACTGATGTACCGCCCCATCACTTCTGAAGCTGTACTCGCCGCCAAAGTCAAGCTCGAGAGAACCCGGTATGCGCGGCTCATATGCATTTCTGTGCCGCACAAGCGTCTCGCGAGCGATCTCGTCGAGGCCGATGCCGGAGATGCGCGAACTGGTGCCTGTAAAGTACTCGTCGACAACATCCTTATTGAGGCCGATACATTCGAAGAGCTGCGCGGTGTAGTAGCTTCTGAGCGTCGAGATGCCCATCTTGCTCATGGTCTTCAGGATGCCCTTCTTTATGGCGGCGATATAGTTGTCGGCGATTCTTGAGCCATCCAGACCCGTTGGCATCTCACCTCTGGCCAGAATGTTATTAAGAGCCTCGAATGCCAGGTACGGATTGACAGCATTTGCGCCATACCCTGAGAGCAGACAGAAGTGCATCACCTCTCGCGGTTCACCACTTTCGATGATAAGCCCTGCTTCTCCGCGCAGACCTTTTTCGATAAGTCCGTGATGGGCGGCAGCCGTCGCCAGCAGCGACGGTATGGCAGCTCGCGTTGATGACATCTGGCGGTCGGATATTACTATCAGCGAGGCGCCGTCGGCGATGGCCTTCTCAGCAGCCTGCACCATCTGGCGAATCCCTCTGCGGAGGTTTTCGCCGGGGTCAGGTCCCTCGGCGTCAAAGAGGGCCGGTATGGTCGATACCTTGAAGTCCTCTCTTCTGACCTTTCTGAGCCTCTCAATATCCTCGTTAGTAAGCACGGGGTGCGGAAGTTTGAGCTGTCTGCAGTGCTCGGCAGTCTCAGTCAGGAAATTGCGTTTCCTGCCCGTGAACATCATCAGGCTCATCACAAGCCCTTCACGCAACGGATCAATGGGGGGATTCGTAACCTGGGCGAACAACTGCTTGAAGTAGTCGAAGAGCAGCTTCGGCTTGTCTGACAGGACGGCAAGCGGTGCGTCGTTGCCCATGGAGCCGATTGGCTCCTGAGCGTTGACAGCCATCGGCTTGAGCAGGACGTTCAGATCCTCTGTTGTGTAACCGAATGCCCGGAGTCTCGCAGCTATGGTCCCGGGGTCCGTGCTTACTTCCTCTGGTGTGTCAAACAGGCCTCTGAGCTCAATGTTGTTCTCGTGAAGCCATCTTCTGTAGGGCTTCTGACGCGCAATGTTACTTTTGATCTCGTTGTCCGTGATTACCCGCCCCTCACACGTGTCTACGAGGAACATCCTGCCGGGCTGAAGACGTCCTTTCCTGCGTATCTTCTCCGGCGGGAATTCGACAACCCCTGCTTCACTTGCAAGCACAGCTAGTCCATCCGTAGTTATAAGGTATCTGCACGGCCGCAAACCATTTCTGTCGAGTGTGCCGCCGAGTATCCTGCCATCGGTAAACACCATCGCGGCTGGGCCATCCCACGGCTCCATGATGGATGCATGGTATTCATAGAAGGCTCGCTTGTCGGTGCTCATGTGATATCGCGGCCCGAAAGCCTCCGGTATCAGCATCATCATCCCGTGAGGCATGCTTCTGCCGCTCCGCACAAGGAGCTCCAGCATATTATCAAAGCAGGCGCTGTCGCTGCCGCCCGGCGTCAGGACGGGAATGATATCCGAAATGTCCCGGCCGAAGGCTTCACATGCCATCGATTTCTCGCGTATCCTGATGTGGTTCTTGTTGCCTGATAGGGTGTTTATCTCGCCATTATGCGCGACCATCCTGAAGGGATGTGCCAGGCGCCAGTTAGGGAAGGTGTTCGTACTGTAACGCTGGTGCACAATGGCAAGTGCTGTCCTGACGCGCTCATCCATCAGGTCCAGATAATAGGCAAAGAGCTGCCATGCCATGAACATGCCTTTGTAGCATATGGTACTTGCCGAAAGGCTTGTAACATAGAAATCCTCGCCTTCATCGCCGAACTTCTCGCGTACCTGTTTTTCAGCCCTCCGACGTGCAAGAAAGAGCTTGCGTTCAAATACGTCGCTGGCCAGGCCCGAACCGTCAACAAAGACCTGCTTTGTGGAAGGCTCAGCCGAGAGCGCTATCGGCCCCAGACACCCACTGGATACCGGCACATCACGCCAGCCAATAACCTTAAGAGAATGGTGTGCAAGAGCCTCTTCAAGCACTCCGTCAAGGTCTGCACGCAGCCTGACGTCTTTGGGCCCGAAAACCATCCCCACACCATATCTGCCGGCGTCGGGCAGCCTAATCCTCGTACCACATATATGCCTTAGAAACTCGTCGGGGATCTGAAAGAGAATGCCTGCCCCATCGCCGGTAACATCATCCGCACCCGCTGCCCCGCGGTGATGAAGGTTCTCAAGGATCTGCTTGCCATAGAGTATTATGGAGTGGCTCTTCTGGCCCGATATGTTGGCAACAGCACCTATGCCACAGGCATCATGCTCGTGCCTTGACTCGTACAAGCCCTGATCTCTGGGAATGCGCGACATCTGTCTACCTGGATTCAACACCAAATCTATACAAAACCGCAGTAGTATATGGTTTTCGCCTGCTGATTGCAACTGACGCTTGTCAGTGGAATCCGCAAGTCCATAAAACTGCCCTGCCGAGCAGCCACTCCGCCCGGCAGGGCAATTCATGCCTGCTATCTATGGAAGCCGGCTTAGCCGGGGTCACTTCACGAACAGCATCTCAGCATAGCTCGGGAGCGGCCAGCAACGAGCATCCACTATCTTCTCGAGCTCATCTGCCGCCTCGCGCACTTCATGCATCACAGGAACCACGCCCTTGAAGTAGGCATCGGCTTTCTTCTCAGCGCCATCGACCGCCTTTGCCTTGGCAACAGCCTTGTCGAGTTTCTCGATACCGTCATTAAGCTGGTCGAGCAGATCACACGTCTTCTTGAGAAGCGCCTTTTGGCTCTTTGCTGATACGCCCGCCTCATCGACCTCGTTCACAGACTCGGCCAGGCTGCCGGCAAAAGCAGCGACCGCTGGCACAATCTGCCGTCTGGCCATAGAGAGCATTGTTAGAGCCTCGATGTTGATGCTCTTGGCATATATCTCGAAGAGGATATCGGTGCGGGCATGGAGCTCACCGCGGCTCAGCACACGGTGCTTTTGAAGTACTTCAACGTTCTCCTTGTCCATGATGGTTTTGAGCGACTCGACCGTGGAGCGAATATTCGGCAGGCCTCTCTTTGCTGCCTCCTTTACCCACTCCTCAACATAGTTGTCGCCATTGTATACGACTCTGCCGTGCTCCTTTGCAATGCGCGAGCATATCTTCGCTGCAGATGCCTTCACGTCCTTCGCTTTCTCCAGCTCGTCAGCAATCTCTCTGAGGATCTCAGCGACAATAGTATTGAGCACAAAGTTGGAGCCGGCTATTGACTGGCTGGAGCCGACCATTCGGAATTCGAACTTGTTGCCTGTGAACGCAAATGGGCTCGTTCTGTTACGGTCTGTTGAATCCTTCGGAAGCTGCGGCAGCGTCAAAACCCCCAACATCAGCTCTCCCCCGGCCTTCGACGACTTTGCGCTACCCTTGGCAAGCTGCTCGAAGATGTCAGTGAGCTGATCACCCAGGAATACCGAAACGATCGCTGGAGGGGCCTCATTGGCACCCAAACGATGGTCGTTGCCGGGATTGGCGACACTGGCTCTGAGCAGCTTCGCGTACTTGTCAACCGCACGTATTATTGCGCACAGCACAACAAGGAACTGCATGTTTTCGTGTGGCGTGCTGCCCGGGTCAAGCAGGTTTATGCCGTCGTCCGTCGCCATGCTCCAGTTGTTATGCTTGCCCGAACCATTGACGCCTGTGAACGGCTTCTCGTGAAGAAGGCACACGAAACCGTGACGCCTGGCGACCTTTACAAGCGTTTCCATCGTAAGCTGGTTGTGGTCCGTCGCTACGTTGACTGTGGAGAATATCGGAGCAAGCTCATACTGAGCAGGCGAAACCTCGTTGTGCTGGGTCTTGGCGGAGACACCAAGCTTCCACAGAGTGGTATTGACCTCATTCATGAACGAGGCGATCCTCTCATGCAGTGAGCCGAAGTAGTGGTCTTCAAGCTCCTGACCGCGCGGTGAGGGAGCGCCGAATAGCGTTCTGCCGGCCAGCATCAGGTCAAGCCTCTTGGCGTAGAATTTCTCGTCGATGACGAAATACTCCTGCTCCGGTCCGGCGGTGGCGGTAACTCGTGTCGAAGTCGTGTTGCCCAAGGCCCTCAGAACGCGAAGAGCCTGCCTGGAAAGTGCATCCATCGAACGAAGCAAGGGCGTCTTCTTATCAAGTGCTTCACCCGTGTACGAGCAGAATGCGCTCGGTATGAACAGAGCGATGTTCTTTCCATCCTCCTTAACGAACGCCGGCGAAGTGATATCCCATGCGGTATAGCCACGTGCCTCAAATGTAGCACGCAATCCTCCAGATGGGAATGATGAGGCATCCGGTTCACCCTGTATCAGCTCTTTGCCGCTGAACTCCATGATGACCCTGCCTTCGGGAGTGGGGTTTATGAAGGCATCATGTTTCTCAGCCGTCAGGCCCGTCATCGGCTGGAACCAGTGACAGAAGTGAGTAGCACCTTTACCGATTGCCCAATCCTTCATCGCGTTGGCCACCACGTTGGCAGTGGCCAGACTGAGAGGCTCATGACCTTGCACAGCCTTCTTGAAGGCCTTGTAGACGTCCTTCGGCAGACGTTCTCGCATCACGGCGTCGCTGAAAACATTCGAGCCGAACATCTCCGACACGGAACCAGAACCAGAATTCATTTTGTCTTCTCCTGCTTACGTTACAGCAAAACAACTCCAAACAATTCACAGGCTATCTGTTGAACCTGCATACGTTGCTCATTCGCCAGGTTATGCTCAGGCGCAAAACCCGCATTTCCTTTCAAAGGCTGCACCGGAATCCTGTCCACAGGAGGCAAGACGCCAACCCCTGGACAGACACCTACCCTTCAAGGCTAAATCCGCATCGAACAACTGTAAACAGGTGTGCTTCGCTGGCCAGCCGCCGCGTCTGGGGCTGGCTCACCTGGTCCCGACTACATAGACTACTCAATCGCCCGCGAGAACACAACAGAAAAATCTGCTTTGCGCGTCTTGAGAAGACCTGAGATGAGAAATTTTGGATGAATCTGACCTGCAAAATGGCTCTTGCGATACGGCTATACAGAGCTATAATGCGCAGAATGGAGTTTCTCACGGCGAATCTGATACTCTGGCAGTGGCTTGTCCACATAGCCGTGATCATCGGTTTCATCCTTGCCATCACCCTCATAGCCCACATACTCCTGCAACGCCGTTCGCCCGCTGGCACGCTTGCCTGGCTGCTTGCGATAGTACTGATCCCTTGGGTGGGCGTCCCCCTGTATCTGCTCATAGGCGGCCGTAAGACCCGCCGGACGGCAGCACGCAAAGCTCGCCTGGATTTCCCGCAGTATTCGGATGTTATCACACAATCGCCGGTTGACGACCTGTTGCTGACATACGGATTTCCCCCGGCCCGCTCGGGACACACGGTGACCCTATGTAGAACAGGCGAAGAGATATACGCAGGTCTCGTCAGACTGATAGCGGAAGCTCAGAAAAGCGTTTATCTATCGACCTTCATCTTCCGCCGCGATGCCGTGGGCAAGGCGATCCTTGAACTGCTTGTTAAGAAGGCTTCGCAGGGCCTCGATGTGCGACTGCTGCTCGACGGCTTCGGCTCGATGCATACCGGCAGGCGGTTTCTAGCTCCCCTGGTTGCCGCAGGCGGCCGATACGCTCACTTCATACCTGTCATACACCGCCCTTTCCACGGACGGACGAATCTCCGCAATCATCGCAAAATAGTGATCGCTGACGGTACAAGAGTTCTGGCAGGCGGCACCAACATTGGCCTTGAATACATAGGGCCGGGACCCACAGCCAATCGATGGTGCGACCTCTCATTCACCCTTGATGGACCCGCCGTGCGTGTATACAACGATATCTTCCTGTCCGATTGGGCTTTTGCCAGCGGCCAGACCACGACCCCTGACCCTGCGATAATGAACGGAAAGGGTGGCGATGGCACTGTCGTTCAGGTGATCCCCTCCGGTCCCGACGTTCCAAACGATGCCTTCTATGATGCCATAGTAACGGCCATCTTTGCAGCCAGAAAGCGCCTCTGGATCGTCACGCCCTATTTCGTGCTCGACAACGCGCTTGCCCAGGCCATCATGATAGCAGCAAGACGCGGCGTGGACCTGCGCATCATTGTGCCGGCCCGTTCAAACCACATACTGGCAGACCTGGTGCGCAATGACCACCTTAGGGCTATCCAGAAATCGGGCGGAATGGTTATGCTCTACACACCTCGTATGCTGCATGCCAAGGTGCTGATAGCGGACGACGACCTGGCGATAATCGGCTCAGCTAACATCGACCTGCGAAGTCTGCTGCTGAACTATGAGGTGGCGATGCTGATGTATTCACGGATGGACATCGAGGCTCTTTCGCAGTGGGTCCAGTCGCTCATGCATGACTGCCGCATCGGCGTTCCTGATGCTTCATTTGGTCGCCGGCTGTTTGAGGGCATGCTGCGAACACTTGCTCCCCTCGTCTGACGGACCCTTGCCGACAAACAACTTCTCATAGTACCAGCCAGCCTTCACGGCGACTGCCTTGAACGCTGTCTCAAGTAGCAGACCAGCCATCGCAGGGAACGCATGCTCACTCCAGAACACAGCGATACCCTTTTGAACAAGACCGCCTCCGTATCGTCCGACCTCGATGTCACTGAGTACTTGTCTGTTGGCCGCGAGGAATCTGCCGGTACGAAAGTAGCGGCACCAGGACCAGGCCAAAGAGAATGGATGGCTGTGATAGACCTTCGCCTCGGCGGCATAGAAGATGCTTCTCCCAGCCTTCATAGCCGTTGCCGCAAACAACATATCCTCATTCACATAGACCCCTTCCCTGAATCCGCCAAGCTTTTCAAACGTGTCTCGCCTTACGGCTGAACAGGAATTGGAGCAGAAGAAAGCTCTCAGGCCCAGCTTCGCGATAGTCTCTCTATCCTTCATCACAGATGTCGCCGGATAGTGATACTCTCTGGCAAAGCGTTCAAGCCGCCCTGCGCCGGGGCGCGGCAGCTGCCTGCCGTATGCGATTGCCACATTAGCGTCGTCAAGAGGCTGAATAAGCTCATCTATCATTCGTTCGTCAGCCGGGACCGCATCCTGTGTCATGAAGATCGTTATGTCACTTGATGTGGATCGCATCGCCATGTTTCTAGTGCCGCCATGGTCGAACTGACACGGGCTGATCTCCAGCACACGACAGCCGTAGCTGGCAGCCAGAGCCCGCGTTCCGTCAGTCGAGCCGGAGTCAATAACCACTATCTCGTCGGGGCGAACGGTCTGCCCCCTGAGTCCGCTTAGAACAGCGGGGAATCCGTCTGCTGCGTTCAGGGTCGGTATGACTACAGCCACGGTATGTCCCGTGCTATGCATCTGTATCTGTCCTCAGCTCTGGCAGTTGTGCCTCCGGCGGAAAGTCCCTGTACCCCTCGAAACACTCGTTGTTCAGCGAGAGGTTCGGGTTGTAGAACGGATCGTTTTCCAGATACTGGCGGTAGTCTACAGCTACTCGCTGCCTGTAGGCCGCTTCCTCCGCGGTGATGGGACGTGTCTTGCTCTCATGGTGAATAGCCTTGACCATCGGATTATAGATGCACCGATAGCCGGCATTGCGCATACGGATGCATAGGTCTACATCATTGTATGATGTTGGATAATGTTCCGCATCAAAGCCGCCAACGTCCAGAAACGCCTTCTTCTTGATGAGACACATCGCGGCAGTCATGCCTGTATACTCCTGCAGGGCATGCAGGCGGCCGAAGTAACCCGGGGCATCCGATCGAACGCGTTTATGCGAATGGCCAACAGAGCCGCAGAGCCCCATTATCACGCCGGCATGCTGGACACGCTTGTCAGGATAGAGCAACATACAGCCGACGACGCCGATATTGCTGTCGAGTTCAGTCACCGCCACAAGCTGCTCCAGCCATCGGTCACAGATCACCTCAACGTCATTATTCATCATCACAACATAATCGCCTGCTGCTGCACCTATTGCCATATTGTTCATTTCTGAGTGATTGAACGGTTTGTCGTACTTCAGCAGCCGTATCCGACCGGATGATTCCTCGTCATGAACATACCTGAGCAGTGCAGGGTCGTCTGAGCAGTTGTCGATTACTATGACCTCATACTCAGGATATGTTGTCCTGGCTCGGAGTGAAGTCAAGCACGCCTGCAGCAGGTCGAGCGAGTTCCGCGTTGGTACGACGATACTTACCTTTGGGAAATAGGACGGCTGGAACCCAGTCTGGTATACTGTCGCATAGAGATGGTGCGAAGTCACATTGCCTTTGATGCCCCTCCTGGCAAGGGCCTCGGCGACTGCACGCCTGCCCGCTGAGGAGGCGTGTGGCTTTCCCTCCGCGCCGCTGGCCGCGGACCCGGGTATCGCACGCCAGTGATACAGGACGCGCGGAATATGAACAACGGCGGTCTTGTCCACGAGCTCGCTCAGTCTTAGTGACAGCTCATGGTCCTGTGCCCCGTCAAATCCCAGCCGCAGGCCGCCAGCTCTATCGAGAAGTGCCTTCGAGTAGACCGAAAAGTGGCATGTGAACATGATCGAGAGCAGATGCTCGGGCGAATAGTCGGGTTTGAAGTACGGCTCATAGTGTCGCCCTTTCTCGTCGATCTTGTCCTCGTCGGAGTAGAACCACAGGGCCTCTGGACGGTCGTTCATTGTCCTGACAACCCAGGTGAGAGCGTCGGGAGTGAGTTCATCGTCATGATCCAGGAATCCGATGAACTGCCCGCGGGCTTTCTGGATGCCATAGTTGGTCGCCACGGCAATACCTGAATTCCGTTCAAGGACATATAGCGATACTCGCTGGTCTCTCGAAGCCCAATCAAGCATCAGTCTGGTGAGATCGGCATTCTGCGAGGCATCGTCTACCAGTATAAGCTCCCATTCGCAGTAGTGCTGGTCAATCACCGAGCGTATACACGCATCAAGCCACTCAGGTCTGACCTTGTGCACGGGCACCACCACCGAGATAAGAGGCCGGAAAGAGCAGACGCCCAGAACACGCGCGGACCGCTCGGCTGACAACTGATACTGGCCCGGCCTGTACTGAAGATTGCCGGGCATGAACTTGGTCCTGGCCATATGAAAACATAGGCCCAGGCCACCGGCTTGATAAGTCGCTCGTATCTTGTCAAACCGCCGCAGGATAGAGGGCGAGCAGAGCCAGCGCGTTGCACGCCACATTGCCAGTAGATGCTTCGGGGTCCCGTTGCGGGTATTGTCCATCGTCTCAGCTGGCATGACGTCCCTCTATAGTCATATGCCGCATCGCTTCCGGCCTTGCAGAATCATCTGCCAGTCTGCACAGCAAATGAAATACCAGAGATGACACCGGCCCAGATCCCCCTGCAGTCATAAGGTATGTACCATTATCTCTCACTATCATCAGCCCTGGTTTTGATAGATGGCCAGAACGCTCTTCGGGTCACCATCGCTCTTGACCACGCCTTTTTCGAGGAGTGCCACCCTGTCGCAGAAACGTTCGATGACGCCAAGGTCATGGCTCACAAAGAGAATCGTTCTGCCGTTCCTCTTGAAGGCCTCAAACGCGTTGTAGCACTTCTGTCTGAACTCGAGATCCCCGACTGCGAGCACCTCATCAACCAGCAATATCGGCCGCTCGACGCTGACGGTGATCGAGAAGCCCAGCCTTACCTGCATGCCGGAGGAGAGGTTCTTCAGCTTGGCCTCGACAAAATCCCTGAGCCCGGCGAAGTCGATGATACCGTCGTATTTCAGGCGGACCTCGGCCCTGCTCATCCCGAGAAGCGCACCATAGAGAAAGACGTTATCGCGCACACTCAGCTCCCCATGGAATCCGACACCCAGCTCAAGAAAAGGAGCCACCCCGTCGTTAACGATTACGCTTCCTGCCGTCGGCTCCAATACTCCGGCGATGAGTTTGAGCAGGGTCGACTTGCCAGAGCCATTCTTGCCGATGATGCCGACAAACTCGCCGCTCTGCACGTCCATATCGATATCGCGCAGCGCGTAGAACCTCTCATATATATTGCGTTGGAAGATGCTGACGAAACGCTGCCGCAGGGTATGCTTCCGTTCGTGTGGAAGCACAAAACGCTTACTGACCTTCTCAAGCCTTATCATAGATCCTCTGCAAAGCTGCGGCTCAGCCTGTTGAAGACGGCCAGCCCCGCAACAAAAAGCCCCCCTGCTGCTGCCAGTACTATCAGATGATTCGTAGCAGTCAGGAAATCAGTTCCGGGTCCGATGAGCGCCTCTCTGCATCCCTGTACTATCCGGGCTGCAGGATTGAGGAATATGAGCCTGTGATACCTGTCGGGAACTATGGCTATCGGGTAGACTATGGGGGTCGCCCAGAACCCCAGCTGTACAAAAACCTCCCAGATATGGTGCGTGTCACGGAACTTCGGATACAGGCCGCACAGCAGAAAAGCCATCCCCGTGGCAAGCAGGTATAGCTCAACAATATAGAGAACAAGCAGGATCGAGCTGGCCCGCAGCTCGGTACCGGACACAAAGAAGAACACGAAGAAAACACAGATATTCAGCAGCAGGGTCAGCAGGGAAGTCACGGAGGACGCCACCACCACCACCCACCGAGGGAAGTAGATCTTCTTCAGGATCGAGGCCTTGCTCTCCAGCAGAACCATGCTGTTGAGTGTCACCTCAGAGAAGAAGTTCCAGAGTATCACCCCCAGAAGCAGGTAAAGCTGGTAATTCTCGACGTTCCACCTTACGAACACTGAGAACACAAGATAAAGCGTCCCGAACATCAGCAGCGGCTTGAGCAGACTCCAGAGATAGCCAAGCACGGAATTGTCGTACTTGACCTTGAAATCCATGGTCGCCATGACAAGGGTCAGATAGAGGTAGTTCCTCCTCCCACCGCCTGGCTCACTTATCCTGCTTGTAAATGGTAACACTCAACTCTCCATGGCGTTGTCCGGGGTATTCAAACATCTCTATCCCGGTCCCAAGGTCCGTCTTTAGGCCCCTGGCCTTCGTCTTACTCACTTGTACCACATAGCCAGCCTCGGCAGGGGCCGCTACGCCATCGTACGGCACCCATTTCCGCTCAGCATAGAAGGCGATACGAGGGTCAGCAACTGCCACCACTGCAGAACCTAGCGTGTTCTGACGCAGCCAGCCGGCCGCCTCAATATAGCCTTGCCTGCCTGTGTCTGCAAGTCCCCAGAGTTTCACAAGGCATATTGCTGCTCCCGTCAGAAGTATGACAGCTGCAATCTGATTCCTTGCGGCACCTAGATCACTCGGTCGAAGCATCCGCGCGAGGCGCTCAGCGATGAGATCAATGCCCACAGGCACGAGAAAGACCGCGACGGTCATCATCACTAGTATGTGCCGCCTGCTCATATATCCATATCTGACATACAGCCACACAGCCAGAGTCGCGCTTACTGCCAGCAGCCAGCCGACAAAAAACCTCTCCACCGTTCCTTTTGACGGCATGCCAAACCACCTGATCGCTCCGACAACCAGCATGGGCACGAAAAACCACACCAGCATCTCTCCAACACGCCTGGCCAGCATAACAACGGCCCTGACTTCTATCTCCAGTGGCATAGCTGCCATGACAGGCCCCGCGTGGGCCACGGACATGCTCGTGCCTTCTGGCAAGACCGCTGAGAATTCGCCGATGCTCTTCTTCGGAAAGACTGCCCCTTTGGCTGCCATATATGGCCCGGCAAACATGACAAAGCCCGCCAACAGAGCCAGGCCTGCAATAACAGCCCTGCCTCGGCTCAGGTGCCTTGTCACGACACTCTGCCATCCGGCCCACAGCCCGCCGACGACCACGACAATAGCCCCCTCTGGCCTCATCAGGTAGGCTATGCCAGCCATCATCCCGGCGACGCCGGATAGCCACCACGAACCTCCCGAGGCACTACGCATCAAGAGCGCCAGCCCGCAGGCCACAAAGAAGACATTCGGCCAGTCTGAGAGTGCATCGCTTCCATACGCGGCCAGATCCGGAAGTATTGCGATAAGCAGACAGCCAACAAACGCGCGCTTCGCCCCAACCATCCTACGGCCAATGAAATAGAGCGGAATGACTGCAAGTACCCTGAAAAGAAGTGTCACCGACTGAGCAGTGTACACCCACCCCATAGTTGAATCGCCCACGTCTATGACACGCGCGAGCCGGTGAGCCGCCATTATCAGAACCGGATAACCCGGATGCTGGTACTCGGTATGTATGACCGCGACCCCGTCACGCTGCAGGCCTCTGGCAAACTCAATGAATGTCACGCCATCGCGTCGTATGACCTGCGTCGCCACGACTAGGTGCACCCCCACGCACAGCGTCAGCGTCATGAGCGCCGCCATCCCGGCCCACTCACGCCGGCTCACGCCGGGTCTTTCGCCATCAGTACGCATTTTCCCCCTTTACGATGGACCACGGCGTCCGCATCAGTATCCAAAGGTCGAACGCGAACGACCAGTTCCTCACATAGTAAAGGTCGTACACCAGCCGCTTCCGCAGCGACGTATCTCCCCGCAGCCCATGAATCTGTGCCCATCCCGTCATGCCCGCCTTCACTTTGTGCCGCAGCATATATCGCCTGTACTCCTCCGAGAACTGCCCCACGAACCACGGCTGCTCGGGCCGCGGCCCCACCAGGCTCATCTCACCCTTCGCCACGTTCAGGAACTGCGGCAGCTCATCAAGGCTGAGCTTCCTCAGCCACGCCCCCAGCCTCGTCCTCCGCGGGTCGTTGCCTCTCGTCCATTGCGGCTCCTCTGCATTCGGCATATCAATCCTCATTGTCCGAAACTTGAGAATCTGAAATTCCTTTCCATCCATCCCCACCCGCTTCTGCCTGTAGAACACCGGCCCCCTGCTCGTCACCTTCACCAGTGCGGCTATCACCGCCATCGGAACTGCAAGCAGAACCAGCGCCAGAACCGCCACCACCCTGTCGAACACCTCCTTCAATATCATCCCCGTCTCAGTGAGCGGCGCATCGGCCGCCGAGAAGAGCACCTGCGAGCCGATCATCACCGCTGTCACGCCCTTCGTGCTGGCAAGATTACCCCAATCCGGCACTATCCGCACGGTCACCCCCATCGCCTGTGCCGCCTCAAGCACCGGATACGCCCGCTGCGCCTCGACTCCCGTCATCGCCAGATACACCTCATCTATCCTCCCGCCCGCCAGCATCTCCGGCAGCCTCTCCACTGGCCCGCGCACCTCCAGCCCCATCACCTTCCGCCTCGGCTGCTCCGCCTCATTATCCACGAAATATGCGCACTTCAGCCCCAGCCATGGCGTATCCTCAATGTCACGCACAAGCTGCTGCGCGCTCTCGCCCGACCCAATCACCGCATAGTGCCTGATGTTGTACCCCTTCCGCCTCAGCCGCCTCATCACAAGAATGCTCGCAAGATGCGAAACCAATAGCCCCGCGAACAGCATCACGCAGAATAGCGCCACAAGCTTCCGCGAATACGGTACATCCTCCACAAAATAGAAAAACACCAACATAAACGCCCCGCCGAATATGCTGGCGTTGGCAATATCAACGAATTGCACCCACCCGCGCCGCGCTCGCTGCGGTCGGTACAGCCCCGCGTACAAACACCCCATAAAACATATGCACACCACCGGCACCATCAGCAGCAGATGATGCGAAAGCTCCGGCACCCCCTTCGACGTATCGACCCAGCCCGTGCGAAAACGCAGATAATACACCGCGACCCATATGCACGCTATCATGCACACGTCCGCCACGGCCCGCGCAAACATCACAAACGCCGCATGTCTTCTCAGCATCTTCGCTCACTCACGCCTTGCATCCATACGCCGGCACATTCTATCGGCCGCAACTCAACAAAGTCAAGCTCCGCTCGCCGCTTAACCGCATTAACGGAGTTTTTACTTCAGTTAATCGCCTCCTCGGCGTATAATCCGCCACGATGGACGCCGACATCCACAGCCAGCACAAGGAACGTGAGCACTTCTTCAGCGCCGCCAAGCTCGTCGCCGGCATCACCCTCATCTCCCGCTTCTTCGGCTTCTTCCGTGACATGGGCATCGCCTCCCTCGGCGCCTCGCGCTACACCGACGCCTTCGGCCTGGCCTTCAAGATCCCCAACCTCTTCCGCCGGCTCTTCGGCGAAGGCGCCCTCGCCTCGGCGTTCGTGCCCGTCTTCACAGACGTCCATGAAAAGGATGGCGCCGAAAAGGCCCGCCTCCTGCTTGCCAATTCATTCGCGATTCTCGCCGTGTTCCTCGCTGTACTGCTCGTCATCGGCGAAGTCTGCTTTTTCATCTACTGGCGTTTCGCCTCCGCCCCCGACAGCCGCCTCCTGATGACCCTCGCCATGGTCATGCTCCCCTACATGTTCACGGTGTGCCTCCTGGCGCTCTGCTCGGCGGCCCTGAATGCCCGCGGGCACTTCTGGTACCCCGCAGCCGCCCCCATAATCTTCAATATTTTCGGCATCACGGCTGCATGGTACCTGGCGCCGATGCTCGAAAATCTGGAACAACAGCTTTTTATCGTGGCGATGAGTGTCGTCGCGGCTGGCATTGTACAACTTGTTTCGGTCTGGTTGCTTCTCAGCAAGACCGGTCTCCAGATCCGGCCGCGGCTGAAGCCCATGGAGCCGGCCATAAAGACCGTCGTCAAGAACATGACACCGATGCTCATCGGCCTCGGGTTCCTGCAATTCACGGAATTCTTTCAGGACCTCATCGCCTGGACCCTCACCGCGACAGCTGCAAAGCCCGACTTCATGGGCATCGCGTGCCCGCTGAATCCCGGCGTTATCGTCCGGCTCAATGCTGCGCGGGCGTTTTATCAGTTCCCGATGGGCGTGCTGGCGATATCGCTCGGCGTGGCGGTTTTTCCGCTTCTGAGCCGTTATGCCTCGCGCGGCGATACGGTCAATCTTCGCGACAGCCTGAATCGTGCCCTGCGGCTCTCGATAATGGAAGGAATGGCCACGGGCGTCGGGCTATTTATCCTGGCTGAGCCGATAATGATGATTTATGCCCGCCGGAGGTTCACCGTCGAGGATGCGATGCAGGCGGCGTTCGTGCTGCAGATGTATGTGCTGGGAATGTGGGCGTATTGCAGCTATCAAATCCTCGCCAGGGCGTTCTATGCGTGCAAGGATACGCGAACGCCGCTGAAGGTCTCGTGCAGCCTTGCGGTGGTCAATATCATACTGCTGGTGGTGCTGATATGGCCGATGGGGCCGGGGGCGTTTGGATTATCGACGGCGATAACGTTCGCGGCGAATGCCATAATCCTGACTTTGATACTGCGGAGGCGGCTGGGGCGGCTGGGTGGGCGAAAGATAATGGCCAGCATCGTAAGAACGGCTGTCGCGTGTGCGGTGATGGCAGCCGTGGTGTATTGGCTGCGGGGGTATATGGAAGCGAGGAACGTGAATAATCTGCTGGTTCTGGCTGCGTGTGTGCCAGCAGGTGCGGTGGTATTTGTGGCGGCTGCGTGGGTAATGAGGTCGCCGGAGATACATGAGTTCCGAGGGCCGCGTATAGGGGATAGGGGTTAGGGGCTGGGGGCAAGCGAAGGGACGGGGGGATAGGGGTCAAGGGTCAGGGGCTAGGGGCTGGATTCGGATTTCGACTTTCGATATTCGAGTTTCCTGCGCAAATCGGGGGATGAAATGTAAAAGTGACGCATGAACGGTGTCCGATGTGTCCTACTTTGGAGGGTAGGACATGCTGTAAGTCGCTGTCAGATAAAGCCTTACAAGTGGCCGGGGTGTTGTTTAGGACATTTAACAGGCTATTTACTATTTACGATGTCCTATGTTGGCAACATCCACTGAAACAGTGAAACCTGCGCTCCTGCCGCATGTCGCATCCCGATTCGTCGGAGGCGCGCTCTCCTGCATCTTCTATGCGGTTTGTGCCATTTTTTCGATAGCTTCTGCCAGCGGCCCGAGTCTATCCTTACAGACCTGGTAGATGGCTTCCGCGTCAACATCGAAATAATGGTGGGAGATAATGTCGCGCATGCCCTTGGCCCCGCGCCAGTCTATCTGCGGATAACGGGCCAGGAGTCTGCCGTCCGTCATCTTGTCGAGCTTCTTGAGGCTCTCGCCAATGGCGATGAGCTGCATGCAGATGGCGTCGAGCTTCTCCATCCCCGCAGGACTCGACGTGAAGTAGTCGCTGCTTGTAACCGGCTTGAATCGCTCGCCAACGGTCTCGATCGACTGCCGTATCTGACCGAGTATCTCCCGGACAAGCTCGCGGTCATACATAGACAGCCTCGCTCTCGATACGCCGCCTCAGGTGTTCGTTCATGCGCGGCCGCAACCTGACAATATCGACCGTCCGTCCGACAGCCTCTTCGATATCCTGCTTGATGTCGGATAGAGTAAAGAGGTCCGCCCTCTCCAGTTCCACGACGATATCAAGATCGCTGCCGCCATCATACGAATCGCGGGCGAACGACCCGAACAGGCCGATGGTGATTATCCCATAGCGCGCGCCGTTCCGCTTTTTGTACTCGCTGAGCAGCTGGATTATCTCGCTGCGACCCATAGTGGAAAGTATAGCTCAAGAACACAGACAATATCAAGCCTTTTCCCCGATCCCGCCGGCCGCGGCCCAAGACGCCCAAAACGCCCGATTCGCATCCTGAGAATCGGGGCTGTACGCTGCACGCTGTACGCTGGAGAGGTCGATTAGAGACTCCGGAATCCTGGTGTCTTGTCCCTTCCGCACTCATCTTCCACTGCTCAGAAAACGGTACCTGACACCGTTTCGTTGCGCCTGACCGGCTGATGGCTGAGAGCTGACGGCTGACAGCTGCGCGAAATGTTAATTTCGCGCATGAACGGTGGCCAAAGTGTCCTACTTTGGAGGGTAGGACATGCTCTAAGTCATTGTCCGCTAATACGTTACAAGTGGCCGCCCGCTCCTTTAGGACAGGAACCCGAGATAAGTCGATTGGAGACTCCGGAGTCATTTAGTAGCCGGAAAGACTTCTCACGCAAAGCCGCTGGAGACTCCACCGCGGAGATCACCTAGAGCAGAGAGCAGAATGCCTCGCGCGGGGTACGCAGGCAGCGCTGAGGTTAACGGAAAGCCGAGGAGGTCTCGCGCACCATTCAACAAGCTCATGACCTTCGGAAGTTCGCAGAGCACGCCACGGCCTTGCGTTGGACTTTGAACGTTGAACGCTTCCCGTCGGAGCTTGCTCGCCGCAGGCGAGGCAGAAATGGACTGACACCTTCAATTTCTTAGAGGCTGCAAGAAACTCATCCCACTCACTTCACGCCAATTGCCAATAAATGGCGTTTTCCTCGTTTAGTTCTTGATGCAATCTTTGCCTGTCGTTGGGCGGGGCATTGCGCCGCAGAAGGTCAAACATATCATGGAGTACAGGCGCTGCTTCCGCATAGTACCCATGACCGAGATCGAGCAAGTTGAACTGAGGTATGTCGATAGTGTCGATTCCTGAAACCACGGTAACCGGCGGAGTATGGCCTACGCGGTCATACTCATGGATGAGACCAGATAGCTGAACTGCCCTGTCACTTGGCGAGACGTATAGAGTGGTGCGATCAGAAAGACTTGGGTACACCTTCGCTAAGTCACGGAAGACATCCACGTCGATATCTGGCGCTGCGAGGAATATCTGACCAAACTTGACTGAAGTACGTGACATCGCGTCAGCTTGAATCCTCTGCATGGCACGGAGAAGCCCTCGGTTTCCCATGCTGTGAGCAATGACATGCACGCGGTCAGCTCTCACTACGGTAGCAAACCGTATCAAGAAGGCCGTAATCGCGGCCTCGCTGGCCTCAATGGCTGCCTCGTCAGCCGGATAGTCCGTGAGTCCTCCCTTGGACGGCCAACTGAAGAAAGCCATGACACCAGGAATCTTCAAGTCGAAGCCTATTTGAGCCGCTCGCACAGCTGCCTCCTGGAATGTCGTATTGTAGCCGTGCAGATATACCATAGCTTGGCGTTCTGTCGGCGCCAATCCCTCCAAGACTTGTCTGATGGAGTTCCAGAAAACACCGGCAGGAGTTTCCTCTGCCATTTCGAGGGCAACTCGGTCGTCTTCCCAGTGCAGGACTCTTGCCCAGAGCGGTGAACCTAGGGAGCCAAACTTGTGGGACCTAGGGACCATGACTTTGCAGATTCCATAGGATGTCTCCCGACTTCTGTCAGCTGAATAGCCCTGGTGGCTATCGGCATAACCGAGCGGCGCCCGATTGGTTCCGTACCATACGGTACAACGATTTGGCCTATCGGGCGAGGGTATTCGTGGGCAAACCTCTTGGGGGTGAGGAATCTCGGTAGCGGCCTGAGCGGATCCGTAAGCCGTTATGGACGGATCGATATACTCGTGCGGCCTCGTGGGAACCTTGCTGATCAATCTGTCGGGCGGACTGAGCATCTCAGCCAGCAGTTCCTAACGCATCCGTAAGTCCGGGGTACTAATGTTCTCCAGTTCTGCCAGAAGAGATTCGCCGGCCACCTTAATCGCGATGGGGTCTACTTCGCGATTCCGCCAATACCTTCTGATCCACCTCAGCATATTCGCCCGGTCGGAGTCATCATACGTAGGCTTGTCGCGGAGCCACGGCAGACCGAGTCGCGTGAGGATGAACCTTACCAAAGGACTCAACACACCAATGGTATCGGTATCAAGGACGCGTAGCCCCGGAGATGCCTGCGCAGCTCTATATATGGGGCCACTCAGGCACTCGTTGTCTTGAATAGCTCTTGTGAACTTGCTATTAGTCACGGTAGTACCTGCCTCCTTCGCTTGAGAGAATATGAGAGATAGCCACCAATGTCCGCACGCTCTTGACTGTTAACTTCTCGTTTTTCATTGCTCACTTCTTGTACCAATGGACTGGTACCTCTATTCCTCTTCATTTCCTGGGAAAGGTCATTTCAGCGTCGCGTTTAGCCGAACCCGCAAGGCGCTTTAGCATAGCGATGCTTGACGAGAAGTATTGCTCGTCGACGCTTACGAAATCATCCAGACTGCCACGAGCCTTCTTGCCTGCCTTTGTCACGTACATATCATTCACCTTCCCCGATCCATGGACAATCAGGTCTCTCGTCGCCTTGATTTCGATGTAGGTTGCCTTTTCCTCCTTTGAAAAGCCCACGCCAACGGCCTTCTCGAAGTACGCCAGATATTCCTTTGGCGACGCATACATGACCCTTCTGACGTGTTCCACAATCACGCTGCCGATGACTGAATCTAGGTCCGTGGACCTCAGAAGGAGTTCCGTAGGCACGTCCTTGCACGGTGTAATCCCTGTCACCGCAATATGGAGTTTGGCGGGATAGGCTGTCAGAACGGTCTTCAGAACATCAGATAGAAATGCCTCAAACCGAGAGACGGCCCCGACCAAAAATGTCCCGTAGAGCTCTCTCTGGGTGAAACGGTTGTATATGTCTTGGAGTTCTTTGTCAGTGCGCTGGGCGAATTTAATTTTGCCCACAGACGGAACATAGTATTTGCGGTCCTCGTCTGACTGTGATGCTTTATATGCTGCCCTAGCGGTTTCGAGAATTGGCATCGCCTGTTTCAAGAAGATGTGCATATCGTTGACATCGCGCACGAATTTGGTCTGCAGCCGAGCTATCCTAGTAGGCAAATCCTTGGGCATTGCGTTTCCTTTTATGCTCAAACCCTACTTCGAGCTAATTGGGGACGTCACCTATTTCTGCACACTTGTCACTTCGTTCTTCGCGCCCCGGTTCAGTCAATAGGACTGACATTGGGATTCACTTTCGCTATCGTGACACTATCGGGAAATGCATTGGCACCTCTAGCTTCCACCGCTCGCGCGGACGAGCAGATCGCTACCATACTTGAGCGCCAGGCGGTTATAGAACGCTGGTTCCACGTCAAGGATGAACGCCAGATATCCGCGCAGATAGGAATGATCGGTTGCAGAGAGTCTGTTCTCTCGCAGGTCAAACAGTAGCTTTCGTATGTACCTTTTTCTGGGCCTGCCCAAAGACGTCGTAGAATCCGGACAAATATATAGGCCAGTTATGACGCGCCGACTGGCGCGGGACGAGAAGACGGTCTTCGATTCATTCACGGTGAGTCTCGGCGAAGTCGTCTGTCTAATCAGATTGCAGAGGCCGTCATAGAACTCTTGGCATCCGCGTTGCACATTAGTGGAAAACACAATGTCATCTGCGTATCTGGTGTACATCGACGCCCTTGCCACCTGACTACCCATAGCCTGGATAGCCTCATCTAGGACATACATGACTATGTTGCTAACGATGGGCGACGATGGAGCTCCTATCGCCAATCCGCGCTGGCCGGCCTTAAGATTGGCGAATAGGCAGTTCTCGACAAATTCCGAGTCCTCCGCAGTCAGATTGACCCCCGCGTTCTGCACCGCAGCATTCAGGTCGGCGGGGACAATGCTGTGAAAGAAATCAGTAAAATCTATCCTGACAGAGAATCGGTAAGCGGCATGCTTCCCAGCATTTGTCAATAGTGGTGACGTCAAGCCTCTTCGATAGGCTACCGCAACTTGGTGGATTGGCATCTCGTTCAGCAGAATCGTCGTGAGACCATACTGCAGCGACTTGGTGAACTTTGAGGGATGGTGAATCGTGCGGAGACCACCCTTCTTCTTGGGAATCCTATAGTGCCTATAGGTCCGCGGCGCGCGCTGACTTAAGACGATAACCTCATCTCTGGTATATCCCAAGTAAGTCGCAACAGCGTCGATAATGGAAGCTGTCATGCAACGGTCCCCCCTCGCTTGCCCAAACACTGGACTCTGTCACGGGCATACTTATGATAATGGTTTACAACATCGGATCGGACTGCCATAGTGTCAACGCCATGGTAGAGAAAGAATAGACGCTGACTGTCTGTATTGCGCAGATAGTATCCTTTACATGTGACAGCCAACCCCAGAGCCTCCAAAAGATGCAGGTCCAACTTTATGTTGAATCGGTTCTCCCCATAGAAGTAGGCCAGTAAGTCGAATATTTCGCGCCGTGCCAGTGGCTGGAATATGGAAATCAAGTCGAGGATGAAGAGCATCCGAGTCCTCGAAGGAAGTTGCCTGAATTTCTCCGCGTCATCCAAGCTAACCCGCTTGTTGTTCCTTCGCTCGATTCTGGACAACCGGTCAACCAGCTCTGGCGTAGCCCTCAGAATGCTTCTGAGGTCAACGTGTATCATGGGCCTAAACCGTGACACCTTCTCGACCTTCGCCAACGGTCCCAGTGAGATAAAGGAATGATGGTTTCTGAATGCAACATCATTTATTACCAACATGTTCTTCGCGAGACTCTTCTTTATCGCAAAGGCACCCAGTTCAGCGAACGTGCTTTCACTCTCCAGCACGAGCAGTACACAGTCACAATAGTCCAGCAAGTGTTCTTCAAGCGACAGGAGGTCAACCTCGTCAGAACCCAGTAGGTCGAACACTTTTTCAGCTAAGAAGAATTGGAACTTGCCGAGATGTTTTCGCGCATAGTCCATAATCAGGTCTCGGCCGCCTGGAGATACCGCATTGGGCTGTCTGCCACAGACAAGAATCAAGGTAGCATCCGCCTTAAGGAATGTCCGGGAGCTCAGAAGCGCTCGCTTAAGAGTCTTCGTTGCCATTGGCGAGTGCGGAGCTTTCCTTACCGACAAGGGCGCCATTACAGGACTCCCAAAGGAAGAAGGAGATAGCACTGTGCTCTACTTGGAGCGCGCGAGGGAAAACCTGCTCGCGAAGAAGTACCTTCGTAGCGAGTAGGTTTTTCCTCGCTAAGAAAGGTAAAAAATCCTAGAAGAGGACGGCTTAACACCATCCTAAACCACATTTTGTGGTTCGTATGCTAGAGCACAGTACTATCTCCCAGATATAACCCGTAGGTCGCTGACACTATAATCCTGATATCAAAGCAGAGCCATCGAATCAAGGCATTGTCCTAGACTTCACGCGCGGAAAGCAGAGCCAACCACATCCTCTCAGATACATCCTCATAGGTGTCACGGCATTTTCGCCGCTCAAGCGGCGGAAGGCAAGAGCTTTTTTCGGAATCAGCGTGCAGGTACAGCGTGGAGCGTACAGACCGCCTGCGGCAGCTAAGATAGGGTTAGAGCAGTTCGAGCAGTTAGAACCGTTGGGGGAAGGAAGGAAGAAAGTAGCCGGCCCAACAGAAAGGAGACAGGCGAAAGGGGATAGGAGACAGAAGCTGGCAGGTGAGGGACAGGAGCCAATGTCTCAATGAAAGAGGGGCAAGAGGCTTTGGGGGGATTCTGTGGCGTATTTGGCGTATTTCGTGGTGATAAGCCGGGGCTGGGCAGCGGAGCACGGTCAGCGTTCAGTGCATTACTCTGCGGGGTTTGGATTTGGCGACCCTTCGCGCTGGACCACTCCGCTGGGGTCGAGTCGTCAAGGCAGCCGAGCGGATATAATCGCCCAGGCCCTTATGTCCGCTGCTTCGGGCCAGCCCCGTCAGCACCGTCTTTTCCAGCGCCGAGAGCCTCACGTTGACCTGCTCGGTCCGCTGGCCTTCGTCGGCTGGCATCGGGGGCGTCTGGCCCTGCTCGAGCATGACGGCTGCCGCAGCCTTCATCGCCGCGCGGGTATCCCGCACGCACTCTTCCACCGTCCGGCCCTCGCCGAACACCTCCGGCATCTCGACGCCCGAGCCGAACCACATCCCGCCCTCGTGCGCGAGTATCACGCGATATCCGTCTGCGATCTTCGCAGCCATTGCCTCGATCTCGGGGTCGAAGGGCCGCCTCAGAGCAGCCTTAGAGCTTTTCGATCTGCCTGACATAGAATGGCTTTACCTTTCCACCGTGCACCGGTATGACCACGGGCAGAGAGCCCGGCTTCGTGAAAACATGATGCGAGCCGGATATCCGCGTCAGCTCGTAGCCCTTGAGCCTGAGCATCTTCTCTACTTTGCTGAACCGTATCTCGCCCGGCATGGTAAAGTATAGCCTACAATATACACGAAAGCAAGTGCAATCCTGTTCTTCCCATCCTCGTTGAATCCGCATGGGTGTTACGGGATTTTCGCCGCTGAAGCGGCGGAAGGCAAGGGAAAAAGAAGGTAGATAGGAGATAGTAGATAGTAGATAGTAGATAGTTGTCGGGGGACAGAGGTTAGGGGATAGGGGATGGGGGATGGCAGCCAGTGTAAGGCCAGGCATCAGTGTTTCAGTGGAAAACCGAGGCACTAGGCAATAGGCATGAGGCAGAGGGGGGAAAGAAAGTAGATAGGAGATAGTAGATAGTAGATGGTGGCTGGTGGGTGGTGGCTGGCGGCTGATGGCTGGCGACGGAGAGCCCTTGACAGGTTCGGGAAAATGCTTGATGTCCGGTCCATTTCCGAGTTAGACTGTCCGTGAATATATGGCACAGGCACGGATGAAACGACCGGTAAGCAGGAAGAGGGTGGGCAAAGTCTACAGGAAGGGCCGCAACAACTACGCATTCATCGACAGCCAGAATCTCAACCTTGCGATCCGCGACCAGGGGTGGCAGCTGGACTTCGCGCGGTTCAGACGCTACCTGGCGGATAAGTACGGCGTGGCCAAAGCCTTCCTCTTCATCGGCTTTATTCCCACAAACCAGACTCTTTACACGTCGCTGCAGGAGCAGGGATATATCCTGGTATTCAAGCCGACGCTGTCGCTTGGCGGCGGGCGGGTGAAGGGCAACGTCGATGCGGAGCTGGTGCTTCACGCGATGATAGAGTATCCATCCTATGGCAAGGCTGTCATCGTCTCGGGCGATGGCGATTTCCATTGTCTCATCAAGTATCTCAAGAACCAGAAGAGGCTGGCGAGGCTCATCATCCCGAACCAGCAGCGATACTCGTCGCTGTTGCGGGAATTCGTGAAGAAGGATGTGGACTTCATGAACAACCTGCGGAAGAAGCTGGAGTGGAAGGGCGCATAAAAAGAGAGGCATCTCCTCAGGGACGGAACCCTTCGGCTAAGCCTCTCATCGTGATCGACGAAATACTACACCAAGTATACAGCCTTGTTCAGGATAAAGCAAGCCCCTGCGCACGAAAAATCGGGTGCCCGGACTGCGCAGCCGCCGCCACTCGCTAAGTGCTTGCAGGCAAACAAGTTACAGATCGCCTCTGTCACCCTAAACCAAGCCGCCCTTCGGCTGGAGAATCGAGATTCGAGATTAGCCAGATCGGAGAGCCAAGAATTGTCCAGCAGATGTATCTGGTTTTCTCTAAGTAGCTGATAGCTCAAGGCTTACGGCTGACAGCTGGCCTCTGGCCTGGCCACTTTGGCCACCGTTCCTGTGCGAAGTTTACATTTCGCGCGCAAAGCAGCCGTAAGCCATCAGCCGCCAGCCATCAGCTGGTCGAGGTAAGAGAGTTGGTCAGCCGTCAGCCATCAGCTTTCAGCAAACTGAGGGAGGAGATTCGCTCTGTCAGGCAGGATGCCTAACCTACTTTGTGCTGGCGAAGCAAGTTCAGTAGTATCTGTTGTAGAGGGTCCAGCAGGTTACAAGCAGCACGACGGTGCACCAGATGGTCGTGACATCGCCCAGCCACGTTTCGCGTATTTTCAGCTTGCGGTTATAGAGCACCAGCAGCATGGGGACGGCCAGCGGGAGGAAGTAACGCCCCTGAACGCCTCTTATCCACAGAGCTCCGGGCGCGGTATAGGTGATGTACTGGCTGGTGACGATGAGCAGGATGGTTGCCAGGCATATCGCG